>Ga0102935_1000512_pt1 | contig 14002 bp, 14 predicted proteins | sample SalPonR2_A_D2_MG_FD_78508 | JGI IMG/M metagenome (GOLD analysis project Ga0102935, IMG submission 78508) | Salt pond soil microbial communities from South San Francisco under conditions of wetland restoration - Salt Pond MetaG R2_A_D2_MG | ecosystem: Environmental > Aquatic > Marine > Intertidal... | reverse complement strand
TGGCCACGTGGTTTCGCTCGCGCCTGTCACGGGTGGAGGCGGACTGGAGCATTGTCCCGCTCTGGGAAAGCGATCATGGCACCTTCGGCAACCTCGAAGGCGTTTCGGTCTGGGAGGCGCCGGAGGGGCGGCGGGCGGTGATGGTCTCCGACAACAACGGGCGCGAGGGCATCCCGACCGAGATCGTGGAAATCCGCTTGACCGAATAGGACGGGCGCGCGTATGCCGCCCCGGTCCCGCAAGGGCCCAAGTCTCCGCGACCTTGTAAAAACGGAAAAATTCAATGACCCGATATCTTCCCGGCATCGCCGCGATGGCGCTTATCGTCGTCGCCTCGAATATCCTCGTGCAGTTCGTCATCGAGGACTGGTTCCTGACCTGGGGGGCCTTCACCTACCCGCTGGCGTTTCTCGTCACCGACGTGATGAACCGGGTCTACGGGCGCGAGGCGGCCCAGCGCGTGGTGGTCGCGGGCTTCGTGACCGGCGTGGTCTGTTCGCTGATCGGAACCCAGATCAGCGGCGAGTTCGGCCCGCTCGTCACGCTGCGCATCGCGCTCGGCTCGGGCATCGCGTTCCTCATGGCGCAGAGCCTCGACATCGCGGTGTTCAACCGGCTGCGCGAGGGGGCGTGGTGGCGGGCTCCGCTGGTGTCGAGCGTCGTCGGCTCGGCGGTGGACACCGCCCTTTTCTTCACCATCGCGTTCAGCGGCGCGCTGGCATTTCTCGAACCGGGCAACGACGTGTCCTGGGCCGGCGAGATGATCCCGCTTCTGGGCACCGGACCGGTCGCGCCGCTCTGGGTGTCGCTCGCCGTTGCCGACTGGTGCGTGAAGCTTGCCCTCGCACTCATCGCTCTCGTTCCCTTCCGCCTCATTGTTGGGCGGTTGGGCGCACAGCTGGCGTAAAATGTTTTGACAAACACCATATCTGTGCCAACCTCCGCCTATCGGTTCAACAAACGAAAGGAGGTGGTCCAGTGTCCAGAGTGATATTGGAGAGAGGTGTCGGAACAGTCGGAGGGGCGTCCGCCTGACGGCAACCCCGAGGGTGAGAACCTTCCGATTGGGCCGTCGGCCAAGTGCCGACCCCTAACTGGGCCCATCTCCGAGAAACTCGCAGGGCCGCCCCTTATCCGGGGCGGCCCTGTTCGATTCTGCTACAAAGGCAGGGCGCGGGCCCTCCCAGGCCGGATGCCCGCACAGACACCGTTACGAGATACCGAAATGGCGCTCCGCATAACCGACACCCTCGCCATCGAGGACTGGGAAATCACCGAGCAGTTCGTCCGCGCCTCGGGGCCCGGGGGTCAGAACGTCAACAAGGTCTCGACGGCGGTGGAGCTGCGGTTCGAGGCGGCGCGGTCGCCTTCGCTTTCCGAGCCGGTCAAGCGGCGGCTGAAGCGGCTTGCGGGACGTCGCTGGACCTCGGACGGGGCCCTGCTGATTCAGGTCAGCGAAACCCGGAGCCAGGCACGCAATCGCGAAATCGCCAGAGAACGACTCGCGAAACTCGTCGCCCGGGCGCTGGAGACGCCGAAGCGACGGGTGCCGACGAGGGTGCCCCGGTCGCAGAAACGCCGGCGGCTGGAGGCCAAGAAGGTGCGCGGCGAGGTGAAGGCCGGGCGTGGCAAGATCGGGCCGGACGAGGACTGAGCCGGTCCCGGAGCGGGCGGGCAAGGTCAACGCCCACCATGCGCCGAGCCCACTGAGAAGCGCTGCTGGCGCGACGAGCACCAGCGCACGGGCGACCGACGGCGGCGTGTGATCACCGCGCGGTCTTGGATCTCCGTACACAGGATGTCGCCACGCGGCCCCGACCGCCCTGGTACGCCCCGCCTGGATAATCGTCGGCCGGTCGCATTTGGCGATGGCCGCGGGCCGGCGGGTCATGACGACCACCGCACGGCCGCGAAAAGCGCGGCAACGCGGAGCAAAGTGGCAGCCACTTCGGCTGACGGTTCCACCCAGAGAGGCGTTCAACGCGAACCCTTGCCGATTCCCACCGTGGCGCTGCAGGTCGCCACACGGAGCAAAGCCGAATCGCCCGCGAGACCCTTTGGGATGACTGAACTGCCACGAGGTTGTCCCAACTGCCGCATCAGTAGGCGAAAATGCCACATTCTGTTCGGGGGTTTGTTAACGGAGCTTACCGGACCGGCCACGGCGGAGATCATGAGACGCAATGCTCCCTAGTCGGCATATTCATATTTTATCCCGTTTTTTCATTAACTTGCTCGCTCCATTTCGAAGGATTGCGATCCGCGTCGGCGGGCGCGGGAAATGTGACTTCTTTGTGGCAGGACAATGTCCGGCATTGCCCAAAGCGTTCAGGTCCGGCTAAAGTCTGAACGTGGCTTCGATCGTTGAAGCGCGCTGCTTGTTCTAGTGAGGGGGCAGGGCGAGGTTTCGCCTAGTGAGTACCATGACGCTGCATTTGACTGACATCGCCGAGAGCGTGCGCTCCACGCATGGCTCGGCCAACACGAATTCGCCCAGCCGGGCTTTGCTCTATCGCGACGGCTGCAAGCGCCTGTTCGACCTGTCCGTGACGCTTCTGACCGCCATGATCTGGTTGCCGCTTGTCGCCGTGCTGGCGGCTCTCGTTGCGCTGGACGGGCACAAGCCATTCTACAGCCAGCGCAGGGTCGGCCGGGATGGCCGGATCTTCCGGATGGTCAAGCTGCGCACGATGGTCGCCGACGCTGACCAGGCGCTGGTGCGGTATCTCGAGGAGAATGCCGAGGCCAGGGCCGAGTGGGACGCGACCCAGAAGCTGAAGAATGACCCGCGGATAACGCCGATCGGCCGGATACTCCGGATAACGTCCATGGACGAGCTGCCGCAACTGCTGAACGTCCTTCTGGGCGACATGTCGATCGTGGGTCCGCGTCCGTTCATGGAAAGCCAGAAAGGCCTCTACCCGGGCCTCGGCTACTACCGCGTGCGCCCGGGCATCACCGGCCTGTGGCAGGTGTCGGACCGGAACGACAGCGCCTTCGCCTACCGGGCGGTGCTCGACGACGAATACGAACGGACCCTCTCCTTCCCGACCGACATGTCGATTCTGAAGCGGACGGTGGGCGCGGTGCTTTCCTGCTCGGGCTACTGAACAGCGTATTGAGGTGAGACGAGGGGCCGCGTCGCAAGCGCGGCCCTTTTCGCATTAGCGGGCCGTTCAGACTCTCCTGCTAGCCCTGTTCACGGGTGAGAGGAGTATTTCATGTCCGGGCCGTCAAACGCTCCGGTCATCATCAAGCGCAAGAAGGTGATCGTCGCGGGCGGTCACCATGGCGGAGCCTGGAAAGTGGCTTACGCCGACTTTGTCACTGCGATGATGGCCTTCTTTCTGTTGATGTGGCTGCTTGGCGCAACCAACGAGAAGCAGCGCAAGGGTATCGCGGATTTCTTCAACCCGACGGTGCCGGTGAACAAGGTCTCGGGCGGCGGCGACGGCGCATTCGGGGGCGACAGCGTGTTCTCCGAGCAGACGCTGGCCCGGAACGGTACGGGGGCGGCTTCGCGGCAGCCCTCGGAGCGGAAGGAGGCGCGGGGCGCGCTCGGTCCCGGCGAGACCCGCGGCGCCGAGCCGGGCGAACCTTCGGCTGCGAAGGGCGAAGACGAGATGCTCGCAGACCTCGAGAAGGAGCTTGCGGGAATCGGCGGCGAAAGCATGGTGACGGAGCTCTTGTTGCGCCACGTGACCTCACGGATCACGGACGAGGGCCTGATCGTGGAGATATTCGACCGCGAGGCGGCTCCGCTCTTCGACGACGCCGGAGCGCCGACCGAAACGCTCACGGGTCTTCTCGCCGCCATCTCGGAGGTCTTCTTGCGGGTCGGGAACGAGATCGCCGTTCAGGGCCACGTGGCCGCGCTGCCGGTCGTGCGGCGCGAGAACCGCGTCTGGGAAACCTCAACCGAACGGGCCAAGGCCGTTCGCGGCACCCTGGAGGCGGAGGGTGTCGCTGCCCGTCGCTTCCAGCGGGTCACCGGCTTCGCCGACCGCCGACCGGTGACCACGAATCCCCTCTCGGGCCGGAACAACCGCATCGAGGTCATCCTTCTGAGATCGAAAACCTGACCGCTGATCGCTGCAACTGGGGGTCTTAGGGGGGCGTTAAGCCGGCCGTTCTAGGAAGAGGGCGAAAACTCATGCAGCAGAAAGGCGCATGGTCATGACCATTTCTTCGTCGCTCAACGCCGGTGTCGCGGGGCTTGCCTCGAATGCAAGCCGCCTTGCCACAATTTCCGACAACATCGCGAACTCATCGACCTACGGCTACAAGCGGGCCGAGGCGGATTTCAACTCGCTGGTAATCGAGTCGGGCGTGGGCACCTATTCGGCGGGTGGGGTGCGGGTAAGCACGAGCCGGGTCATCGACCAGCCAGGCGCGCTGGCGGCGACGAACAACCCCACAGACATCGCCGTGCGCGGGCGCGGGTTCATTCCGGTCACGTCCGAGACCGCGCTGATCTCGCAGACAGACGATTTCCCGATGAACCTCGCGACAACCGGCTCGTTCCGGACGGACGCAAACGGTTACCTCGTCAACCCCGCGGGGCTCGTCCTGCTCGGCTGGCCCGCCAATCCCGACGGCGCGATCCCGACTTTTCCGCGTGATACACCGGACGGGCTGGCGCCAGTGCAGATTCAGGCCAACCAGTTCGCCGCGGAGCCGACCACGGAGATCACGCTGGGGGTCAACCTGCCCGCGACGGAGACCGAGTTCGGCGCTGATGGCAATCCGTTGTCGTTGTCGGTCGAGTATTTCGACAATCTCGGCACCTCGCAGAGCCTTGGAGTGACCTACTATCCGATCGTTCCCACGACCCCCGGCGCCACCAACCGCTGGGTGATGACACTTACGGATTCCGCCCAGGGCGGCGCTCTGGTCGGAGCGTACGACATCACCTTCGACGATACGACCGGCTCGGGCGGCACCATCTCGAATGTCGCGCTCGCCGAACTCGATGCGGGTGGCGAGCCGATTCTGATCTCGGGAAATGCCGGGGCCGGCGCCTTCTCCGGCGGCGCCTACGATGCGGCGACGGGTGCCTTCGCGGTCGACGGGGCTCGGGGCCCGATCGACATCAACATCGGTCGACCCGGCGAGGGCACGATCTTCACCCAGCTTTCGGACAGTTTCGCACCGACCTCGATCACCAAGGACGGGTTTCCCGTGGGAAATCTCACCTCGGTCGAGATCGACGGAAACGGCTTTCTCTCGGCGAACTTCGACACCGGCATCACGCGCGTGCTCTATCAGGTCCCGCTCGTGGACGTTCCGAACCCCAATGGACTCACCCCGCGCGACAACCAGACCTACGGCCTGTCGAACGAGTCCGGCTCGTTCTTTCTCTGGGATGCCGGGGACGGACCGACCGGAGACGTCATCGGGTTCGCGCTGGAGGAATCTGCCACCGATGTCGCCGGCGAGCTCACGCAACTCATCCAGACCCAGCGAGCCTATTCGTCGAACGCAAAGGTCATCCAGACGGTCGACGAGATGCTGCAGGAGACGACGAACATCAAGCGCTGACCCATGGCATCGGACCGTAGAGCATGAGCATTTCGGCCTCTCTCAGCAATGCCCTTTCGGGGCTCAACGCAGCCTCACGGGCCGCAACGCTGGTGTCGTCCAACGTTTCCAACGCGATGACCGAAGGCTACGGTCGCCGCGAACTGTCGCTCTCGGCCCGCGAGGCGATGGGCGTCGAGGTCAACGGGGTCCTCCGGGTGGTCGACGAGGCCGTGATCGCGGACCGTCAGCTCGCCGACGCGGCCTTGGGCTACGATAACGGCGTTTCAGGGTTCCACGAGAAACTCGCACGCATCCTCGGAGCGCCGGGAGACCCGGCCTCCCTGCCCGGACGCATCGCGGACTTCGACGCTGCACTCATTTCGGCAGCCGCCCGGCCTGACAGCGAGGCGCGGCTCTCGGGGCTTCTTGACGCGGCGCAGGCGGCAACGGACGGCTTCGAAATGGCCGCGGACGGCATCCAGGAACTGCGGAGGGAGGCCGACAGCCGGATCCTTGCCGAAGTAGAACGGCTGAACCAGGGCGTGGCCAACGTCGCTTCCATAAACGAGCAGATACTTAGATCGACCGCGGCAGGTCGGGACGTCTCCGCTCTTCTCGATCGGCGGCAGCAGGCGGTCGACGCGATCTCCGAGATCGTTCCCATCCGGGCGCTCGGGCGGGAGAACGAAACGATTTCGCTGATCACCACGACCGGCGCGGTCCTGCTCGACATCAACCCGGCAGTGGTCGGCTTCGAGCCGCGCGGCGTGATCACGCCGGATATGTCGCTTGCCTCCGGCGCATTGTCGGGACTTTCGGTGAACGGCGCGGAGATATCGACCTCCGGTCGCAATGCGCCGCTCGCCGGTGGCACCCTGGCGGCTGCCTTCGACGTGCGCGACGGGCTCGCGGTGCAGGCACAGGCCCGCGTCGACGCGGTGGCGCGCGATTTCATCGAGCGGTTCCAGGACCCGGCGGTCGATCCGAGCCTGGCCCCCGGAGACGCCGGCCTTTTCACGGATGCCGGCGCGGCCTTCGACCCCGCCGGCGAAATGGGCCTTTCGGGACGGCTGGAGGTGAGCGCCCTCGTCGACCCGGCTTCGGGCGGCGGACTCTGGCGCCTGCGCGACGGGCTGGGGGCCGCCGCCGAGGGGCCGGTGGGCGAGAACGCGCTTCTGGTCCGGATGGGCGATGCGCTTGCATCCCTCAGAACACCGGCCTCCGGCGGTCTCTCGACCGGAGCGCGGTCCGCGCCAGCGCTCGCCGGCGACCTTCTCTCGATGGCCTCGGTCGATCGGCGGACCGCCGACCAGCGCCTCGGATTTTCGGCCGCCCGGCAGGAGGGCCTGCGATCGATCGAACTCCAGGACGGAGTCGATACCGATCAGGAGATGCAGAAGCTTCTTCTCGTGGAGCAGGCCTATGCAGCCAATGCCCGGGTGGTGACGACCGTGAATGAACTCATCGACACGCTTTTGAGCATCTAGTGGAGGGACCGACATGAGCACCACGGGTATCGGCGATCTCGCGCAATCCTTCCAGTTGCGGAGGGACAATGCGCGGCTGCAGGAGACGTTTCGAACCCTCGCAGATGAGCTTTCGAGCGGCCGGCGATCCGATCTCGGGCGCACAGTCGCGGGAGATTTCGGCCCACTTCCGGGGATCGAACGGGGGCTTAAGGCGGTAGCTGCCTACGAGACGTCGGCGACGGAGGCGGGGCTCATGGCCGATGCCGCACAATCCGCGCTGGGCTTCGTGCGCGATCGCGCCGGGACGATCGCTCCGGCGTTGCTTCTGTCGGAAGAGGACTATCAGCCGACGATTGTCGACGCCGCGGGCGCGACCGCCGCGCGCGGCTTCGAGGACGCGGTGAACGCGCTCAATACCCGCGTCGGCGACCGCTCGGTCTTCGCGGGCACAGCGACCGACAGCCCCGCGCTTGCGGACCCCGAAACGATGCTCATCGAGCTCGAAACCCTGATCGCGGGTGAAACGACGGCCGCCGGGGTGGAAGCGGCTGTCGGGGCCTGGTTCGCACCGGGCGGAGACTTCGAGACCACCGGCTATCTCGGCGGGGCCGCCCCCCTCTCGGGCATTCCCGTCTCGGAAGGTGCGCGCGTCACCCTCGATGTCACGGCTGCCGACCCCGGGGTGCGGGATGTCCTCGCCGGCCTCGCACTCGGCGCGCTGCTCGACCGTGGGCTGTTCGCCGGCATCCTCGAGGAACGCGCCGGCGTGGCGCGCGCCTCGGGAGACCGATTATTGTCTGCGGATTACGCAATCACGGGGACGCGCGCCCGGGTTGGAATGGCAGAGGAACGCATCGAAACGGCGAAATCGCGCAATGCCGCAGAGGCGCAGTCGCTGGAACTGGCCCGGGCGTCCATTCTCGAGACCGATCCGTTCGAGACCGCCTCCCGCATGCGCGAGGTCGAGGTGCAACTCGAAACACTCTATGCCGTGACCGCCAGAATGTCGCGACTGAACCTGACCGCGTTCCTCTGATGCGGGCGTTCGCGAGATTGGTGATCCTGAACCTTCTGCTGGCCGGATCCTCCGCCGCCGAGGTCCGGATCAAGGATCTTGTCGAGTTCGATGGTGTCCGGGGCAACGACCTTGTCGGCTACGGTCTCGTGGTCGGACTCAACGGGACCGGGGACGGGCTGCGCAACGCGCCGTTCACGGAGGAGATCATGTCGAACATCCTCGAACGCCTGGGGGTGAACGTAACCGGCGAGCAATTCCGGCCGCGCAACGTGGCGGCGGTCTTCGCAACCGCGACGCTGCCACCGTTCGCCCGGGCGGGAAGCCGGATCGACGTCACGGTATCGGCCATCGGCGATGCCTCGAGCCTTCTGGGCGGGACGCTTGTCATGACGCCGCTCAACGCCGCCGACGGGCTGATCTATGCCGTCGCCCAGGGGCCAATCGTGGCGGGAGGGGTCGCGGCTGAGGGTGACGGCGCCCGCGTGGTCGAAGGTGTTCCGACCGCGGGAAGCATCCCGGGAGGGGCGCGGATCGAGAGGGAGCTGGATTTCGCGTTCGCCGATCTCACGACGATCCGGCTCGCGCTCCGATCGCCCGACTTCACCACTGCGGGCCGGATCGAGGCCGCGATAAACGAGGCCGTTGGCCGACCGGTGGCCCTGATGCTCGATGCGGGCACCGTCGCGCTCGACGTGCGCGCCACCGGCGCACTCTCGCCCGCGCATGCGATCGGTTTCGTCGAGAACATTTCCGTACAGCCGGAAATCCGCGCCAGGGTGGTCGTTGACCAGAGTTCGGGGACGATCGTGATGGGTCGGGACGTGAAGATCTCCCGGGTCGCTGTTGCGCAGGGCAACCTTACGCTTCGCGTCGAAGAGGAGCCGGTGGTCGTACAGCCCAACCCGTTCGCGGAAGGCGAGACGATCGTCGTGCCGCGAACCCGGGCGGCGATCGAGGAGGGCGAAGGCCTCGGACTGGCCGAGGTCCCCGGCGGCACGAGTCTTTCGGAGGTTATCGCCGGGCTGAACGCCCTCGGCGTCGCTCCAAGAGACATGATCGACATACTCACGGCGATCAAGGCGGCCGGGGCCCTGCACGCGGAGTTCGTCCTGCGGTAGCCGGCACTGCGAGGTCGGGAGCGATCGGCGAGATCGCTGGCCTCTCGTCGCCCCGTGCAACGGCGGAGGCAGGCGACGGAAAGGCGCCGGACGGGCAACTCTCCCCGCAGGCGGGCGAGGCCAGCCCGCACGCAAGGCATCCGGAGACGTCGCGCCCTGGAGTTTCCGCGAAACGGGCACCCAAAGGGGCGGATCGCCCCGGGCAGGTGCCACCGGCTGCTTCGAGAGCCGCGGGAGAGAGGCTTGGCTCGACCTGGCCCGGGCTTTTCCTTGGCCACGCGCACCGGCCCGGCGGCCCGCCGCAATTGACACCGAAGCGTGCGCCCCAACCCCGGTCCGCGCGATGACTGCGCCGGATGGATGGATCGGCATGGTCAGGAAACCTCAGAAATAGCTGCGCACGAGTGCGCCGGAGACAAGGCTCCAGCCATCGGCGACGACGAAGAAGGCGAGCTTGAACGGAAGCGCGACAATCGCCGGCGGCACCATCATCATGCCCATCGACATGAGCACCGCGGCGACGACGAGGTCGATGATCAGGAACGGCATGAAGATCAGGAAGCCGATCTGGAAGGCCCGCTCGATTTCGCTCAAAAGGAACGACGGGACGAGAACCGACAACGGGGCGTCGGAGGCGAACGCGGCCGGCTCGGGCCGGAGCTCCGCCAGGGTCGTGAAGGTATCGGGGTCGATCCGGTTTGCCATGAAGCCGCGAAAAGGCTCCATCGCGCGCATGAAGGCCTCCTCGACCCCGATCTCGCCGGCAGCGAGCGGCGCGAGGCCCTGGGTCCAGGCTTCGGTGAACACCGGCTCCATCACGAAATAGGTCAGAAACAGCGCAAGGCTGACAATCAACATGTTGGGCGGGGATTGCTGCAGTCCGAGCCCCTGCCGAAGGATCGACAACACCGTCACGATGAACGGAAAGCAGGTGATCATGACCGCCAGCCCGGGCACGAGGCTCAGGACGGTCACGAGAAGGAAGAGCTGGATGGCGCGGGTGCCGAGGGAGCCGTCTTCCCCCAGCGAGATGGTGATCTCCTGCGCTCCGAGCGGGCCCGCGAAGAGGACCAGCAGCGGCAAGAAGAGGACGGCGACGCGCATTGCATGGAGGCGCCGTGCCATGGGTCAGCCGGGCCTCTCGGCCGCGACGACCTCGGTGATGCGCACGACGAGCCCCTCCCCGTCTTCTTCGGCCTCCTGCAGTTCGCCCCGTGCGATCAGCCTGTCGCCCACATAGAGTTCGACCGGGTCGTCGACGCCCCTGTCAAGCGGCAGCACAGCATCACTTGCGAGTTCGAGAAGCTCGCGAACCGTGGGCCGCGCATGACCGACCGAAACGGTGATCTCGATCGGGACGTCGGTGAAGGGGTTGCTTGCGGCCCGGTCAGGCGGTTCTTCGGTCATCGAGCGTCCTTTCGGTGGCGTCGCCGAGTGCGCGGATCGCTTCGCGCACACGGGCGAGGGGTTCCGCGAGATCGACCTGGCGCTCCTCGGCACCGAGCCTTAGATATGCCTGCCCTTCGGCGAGGGATGGTTCGTCGACGACCTGAACGGGCAGCGCCGTCTCGGAGGTGAGAAGACTCCGCAGCTTCTCCCCCTCTCCCGGCGCGACCCGGATCAGCACCGGAGCGCCCGCGGCCTCGCCGGCGAGGTCGCCCAGCGCATCAAGAAGAACCGGGCCGATGGCCTCGGCCATGAGCCCCGGCAGGAAGGTGTTGGCGAGTTCCTGAAGCAGACCCTCGAAGGACGTCATCACATGCGCCCTCGCTTCTTCATAGGTGAAGCCGAGATCGCGGAGATTTCGAGCGAACTCGGCCCCGATCCGCTCCCCGTCGTCCTGCGTCTTGCGAATGGCGTCGTCCCATCCCGTCTTGTACCCCTCGTCATAGCCCTGCAGCCGCGCCGCCTCGACCTCCTCGGGCGGCACCATGGGCAGCGCGCCGGGACCCGGTGCTTCAAGGTCGAACGTTTCGAGGGTGACACGGCGTGTCACCGGGCCGTTTCCCGCGGGTTCTCGACCCAGTTGCGCAGGATCTCGGCGGATTGCTCCTCACGATCCGAAATCATCTGCTTCAGTCTGTCGACAACGCCCGAATCCGGTCCCTCCACCTCGGGGAGGTCCGTGAGGGCCGGCAGGTCCGGGAAAGCGCTGTCGGTCTGGATCTCGCCTGTCAGGGCGGACAGCGGAGCAGGACCGCCCGTCGCAGCCACCGGTGGTGGCGCGAGTTCGGCGATTGGTCGCGAGGCCGCCCGGGCCGCACCCGAGGCGAGAATCGGACGGATCACGAAGAGCCCGAGAACGAGGGTAACGAGCGCCAGGACTCCCAATTGGATGAGCGACATCACGTCGAGGGCGAGCTGGTCGAGAAGACCGACAGGCGGCGTCGAGCCCCGGGGCGAGATCGGCTCGAACTCGAGCGACCGGATGGTGATCTCGTCGCCCCGCTCCGCGTCGAACCCGACGGCCGACGCAACCAGGGCACGAAGTGCTCCGAGTTCGGCCTCTTCACGCGGCGTCCAGATGCTCGAGCCATCTTCCGCGGTGGTTTGCACACCGTCGATCAACACGGCCACGGTCATCCTCTTGATCGAACCGGGCGCACGAACAACCTCCCGCTGGGTCTCGGAAATCTCGAAATTCGTCCGCTCACTCGTCTCGGAATTGCTGCTCGACGCGGTGCCCGGCGCCCCTTCGCCATCTCCGTCCGGGAGGTTCGAGGCCACGGTCACCTCACCGCCACGGGTATCGTTGGAGCGCCTGCTCGTCTCGGTCTTCTCGGTGGAGATCGCGACCCTGCTGTCAGGGTCGATCCGCCGCTCGACGATCTGCTCGGTCTCCGTCTCGGTTTCCAGGCTGACCTCGACGACGGCGTTGCCGTAACCCACCCGCGCCTCGAGAAGCCGCTCAACCCGCCGCTTCAGCGCGTCCGCCCGGCCGACCGCATCGAGGCCCGCCGACTCGCCCGGCTTGTCGGCGGCGAGGATGCCGCCGTTGGAATCGATCACCGTCACGTTGTCCGGACCGAGACCGGAGACCGCGGAGGCGACCATGAATTTCAGCGCCTTGGCGTGCCCGGCCGTCAGCGACCCGCTCGCCGCGGTCACGGTGACGGAGGCGGTCGCGGCCTGGTCGCGCTGGAAGGGGCGGGAAGCGGGGTTCGCTATGTGGACGCGGGCCGTCCGCACGTGCGGGCTGGCGGTGATCGTGCGGGCCAGCTCACCTTCCTTGGCCCGCCAGTAGGCGGCATCGAACATCTGCGCTGTCGTGCCGAAACCGGTAAGCGCGTCGAGAATCTCGTAGCCGCGCGGCCCGGTTGCCGGCAGCCCGTCGCCGGCAAGCGCCATGCGAAGCGCATCGCGTTGCGAGGCGTCGACGTAAACCGCGTTGCCGCGAACCTCGTAAGTCGCGCCCTGGCCTTCGAGGGCCGAGACGACGTCGGCGGCCGCCTGCGGCTCCAGTCCCGCATAGAGCAGGGCCATGGACGGCTGGCTGGCCATGCGGGCGAGAGTGAGGACGGCGGCGAAGACCGCCACCGTGGCCACCCCCACGACCACGCGGCGGCCGACACTCAGCGCGTTCCAGACCGAAAGAGTTTGCTCCACGAGGCCCTCCGATGTGCGCCGGCATTCTGTCCGGCCAGACCCTTGTAGGCGCGGTGCGCTTAACAGTCGGTTAGTCACGACCGGTCTATATCGGCCGGCGAGAAAGACATTGGAGCAAGGATGAGCGACGCGGCAGAAACGCAGGACCGCTCGGGGAAGGGCGGCAAGCCGAGGGCGCTGCTATTGGGGCTCGTGCTGGCCGCCGCCGGCGCGGCGGGCGGTTATTTCGCGGCCGCATCGGGCCTCCTCGGCACTCATTCGGTGGAGACGAAGGACAGCCGGCCGAAGACCTCCTTTGTCGCCATTGACCCGATGATCGTGTCGATCGCCCGACAGGGCGGCGTCTCCCAGCTGCGCCTGAAGCTTGCCCTCGAGGTCGCCGCCGGCCGCGCCGGCGACGTGACAGAGATCATGCCGCGCATTCTCGATGTGTTGAACAGCTATCTCCGCGCACTCGAAACCATCGATATCGGGGATGCCGCGACGCTCGTACGCCTCCGGGCGCAGATGCTGCGGCGAGTGCAGATCGTGACCGGGACCGATGCGGTGAAGGACCTTCTGATACAGGAATTCGTGGTGAACTGAGCGATGGAGCTGATAGCCGACATCCTGCTGATCGCCGGTGCGCTGGGCGCGGCAACCTACTGCGTGGTGCTCGCGCGCCGCCTGAACCGGTTCAACGACCTCGAGAAGGGTATGGGCGGGGCGATCGCGGTGCTCTCCGCCCAGGTCGACGACATGACGAAAACCCTCGAGGCGGCGCGGAGAACCGCGGGTGAGTCGACCGGTTCGCTCGACGAGCTGACGGGGCGTGCGGAGCTTGTGGCCAAGCGGCTGGAAATTCTGGTGGCCTCCATGCATGACCTGCCCGACGACAGCGGTCAGAACGACGGTGACGATGGCGTCGAAAGGCCGCCGTTCCGGACCCGCCGCGCGAGGGAAGACGCAGCATGATCGGGCGACGCGGAGAGCCGCCGAGAGCGGCGGGTTCGCCGGATTCGCGTACCGGAAGACACACGGCGGGGCGCCAGCCGAGACACGGGCGCGGGACCCTTCTGATCGTGGCATTCATGCTTCTCGCCTCCGCGGGACTGAGGATGACCGAGACCTGGGGCGCGGCGACGGCGTTCGAGGCGGGAGGGACGGAGGCGCCGGAGCCGGGGACTTCAGAAGATCCCGACCCAGCTCCGGACTTCGAGGGAATCCTCGCCTCCATCGCCGCGCGAGAAGCCCGGGTCGCCGAACGCGAGGCGCGACTCGACACACGG
>Ga0102935_1000511_pt1 | contig 14009 bp, 14 predicted proteins | sample SalPonR2_A_D2_MG_FD_78508 | JGI IMG/M metagenome (GOLD analysis project Ga0102935, IMG submission 78508) | Salt pond soil microbial communities from South San Francisco under conditions of wetland restoration - Salt Pond MetaG R2_A_D2_MG | ecosystem: Environmental > Aquatic > Marine > Intertidal... | reverse complement strand
CTCGATCCGAATTACGATCGGCTGACGCCTTATGAACGAACACACTGACGACCCCACGGTCGAACCGCCGCAGTCGGGGACTCCGACCGGGTGGGATCCCGACACTGAGGCATGGAAACACGCCACGTTACGGCGCGCCACCGTTCGCGGGGTTCGGCTGTACAACGCCGGCGAGTTTCACGAGGCACACGACTGCTTCGAGACAGAGTGGTACAACTACGGCCGGGGACACACGGAGAGCGCGTTTCTCCACGGGATGGTGCAGGTGGCCGCGGGCGCGTACAAGCACTTCGATTTCGAGAACGACGACGGCATGCGGTCGCTGTTCGAGACGGCGTTACAGTATCTCTACGGTGTCCCGAACGACTACTACGGAATCGATGTGCTCGACATCCGGACCGTGCTCATGAACGCGAGGGCTGACCCGGACGTGCTCGAGGGCTGGCAGATACAACTCGACGGCTGCCGGCCGGAGGCGAGACCGGCAGACTACGACTACGCGGTCGAACCGGACGAGTGAGTCCGTCACGTGCCGACTGATCGAAGCCCGCCTCGGATTCGCACAATAGGCCGGCAATCAGCGCCTAACTGTACTCCCGCCAGCGATGGCCGCATTCTTTACATTTGAAAAACCGTGTCGGTGGCTCATCGGCGGCACCGGTCTGTTTGATCGTGTACCACGCGACACCGTGTCCACACTCGTCGCAGGTGACGTCTTCGGCGGTCGGTTTGCCCTCGAAGTCGGCGTCGGGTGACGACTCGATGACGTCGTCTTGGCTCTGGGTCTCGGTGCTAACGAACGACTCCGCAAGCGCCTCGTCTTTGCGCTGGGTCGCACCGCAGGACGAACAGACCATCTCGTCGTCGTCCCCATGCATCATCGACCCACACTCGTCACAGAACTGCATGTCCGGCGGAAGGGGATTGGAACCTAAAAACGTACGGCTCTCGGTCACTCCTCGTCGAAGACGTCTCTGGCCTGCCCACGTCGGGCAACAACCGGGCAGTTCGTGACCCGGAACTCGTCGACACCGACGAGCTCCTCGATTTCAGTGCCGGGATTTGTACACGCCACTTCCGGCGGCTCGGAAAAAAACTCACACCGTTTGCAGTACTGGTTTTTCGGGACGATTGCATCGACACCGGTCTCGGCTTCGATCGACTCGTCCTCGTCGTCAGTCGAGAGCACGGCCTCCCAGACGGCTTCCTCGTCGAGCTCGGTCGTCTCGACCGGCTCGAAAAGATCGTCCAGTTCTTCCGGCGGTACGTCCGACCCCTCCGGTGCTTCGAGTTCCGCAAATGGATCCTCGCTGTCGAGGGCTGAATCCTCTTCGACAGCCTCGTTCGGCCCGTGCGCCTCAGTAGAACGGCTCGTTCTGGAACTCTCGTCGCTCCTGTCGCGGTCTCCGCCGTCAGCGTCGTCACTCATCTTCGGGCTCCGGGGTCTCATCCGACCCGGGCGGATCGGGATTCGGTCCGGTCAGCCGGGGGGCTCTGAACCGACCAAGAATCGACGACGGTTGCTCGATGTCGTCGAATTGCTGACCGCACTGGGGGCACGCGGCCTCCGTCAGGAGGCCGATCCGGAGACGCTCACCACAGCTGTCACAGTCGGCCGCCGTCGTCCCGTTCCGGTTCGCCGTGCGCCGGAGGTTCTCAAGGGCTCCGCTCACCCCGGCCGTTCTGTCGGTCCGCTGTTTGAGTTCGAGAACGATCTGTGCGAGGCGGTGAAGTCTGGTCTCTGTCGTTTCCAGACGGTCGTCCGTCGAGTCGAGATCCGAAGAAAGCGATCCGAGTTCCGCGGCGAGTTCGTCGGAATCGGTCTCGACGCTTTCGAGATCGGTCGAGAGCGCTTTGATCCGTTTCGAGAGCGCTTTCATCTCCGAGTGGTCGTGATCGGCCGGCGCGCGTGACTCGACAGCGTCCTTGAGCTGGAGGATTCGACTCCGGAGGTCTTCGACGTGTTCGGAGAGCTCCGCGTCGATGTCCTCGATGTGACCTTCGAGTTCGTCGAGGTCGTCCTGATCGGCGACGACTGAGTCCTCGGCGGTCGCCGCCTCGGAAAGCATCGCCTCGAAGTCCTCCGAGTCGAGTTCGGCTGCCTGGCGGTGTGTTTCGAGCAACTGGAGGAGAAGCGCCCGACGATCGATCCCGAGTGCTGTGGCTCGTTCTTCGAGCCACTTCGAAAGCGGCGGCGAGAGCGTGACCGATAACTCGCTATCAGCGGCCGACTCGGTAGCCATCGCTAGTGGATAGGCGCTGAAAGATCCTTAAGGGTTCGGCCATCTCGGCTATCGATTCGGGCTATCTGATCTTTCGGACGTCGCTGATGTCGAAGCCGGAATCGCCGATTTCGGTCTCGAACTGGACGATATCCTCCGCTTCGATCCGCGAGAGGACGCCCCCGAACTGTTTTACAACCATCGTTCGATCCCGCGTCGAACCGCCGCTCTCCCAGCCGAAGACGAGCGTCCCATCGGAGGAATCGACGAGCTGACCGTGACGCTGGGTGTCGAGCGCTTCCCGGTTGACGTGGACGAGGACCAACCCACCCCATTCGGACGCCGCACGAGTGATTCCCCGTAGTAATACGGGGATATCATCCCACGAGAGGTCGTCCATCGGTGCCCCGATGAGGTCGGTGATCGAGTCGATGACTACGAGCGTATTCGTGGCGTGCTCGGTCAAACAGTCCCCAAGCGCCCGCGGGAGACTCTTTTGATCCGTGGTCTGGCCGAGATCCGAGATCGCGTTGACTCGTTCGCTGTACCACTCCCGGGGAACCGGACTGAGATGGAAGTACTCAGCCGAAAGGTCATGAAACGTGACGCTGTCGACGGCCGCTTCCACGATATCCTCGTCCATCGTGAGCGCCATCTCGTCGTAGAGCTGCCCTTTCTTTCCAGTGAACGAGATGTAATGCACTGCCTCCGGGACGGTCGTGCTCGCTCCGAGATCGCCGTAGTAGAGATCGAACAGATCCGGGTCCGCTCTGGTGAGCCCGTTCATCAAGGCGGCGGTGTGCATAAACTCGCGGGCACCCGCACCGGCCTCTCCGGAAAGCAACACGACGCTTCCCGGCGGTGCGCCGCCGCCGATGGTCGTGTCCAGCCGGCGGATACCGAAGGGGATGCGATCCATGCGAACACGTTGGCCCCCGGCAAGTAAATGGTTGTTCGCGTTCCGGTGGCCGACACGGCTCGAAGCTCCCTAGCGAAGCGCTGTGATTTCGACGCCTCGGTTCCGCGGCGCGGCGACGTGGATCCGACCGTCGATATCTAACGTCGAGAGAGCCAGTTCGGCGGCTGCAACGGCCTCGTCGGCGAGTGAAACGTCCGTGATGCCGTAGACAGCCGGTCCCCACGAGGACTGACCGACGCCCCGGACCGCGGGCGCGTCCGAAAGTGCGTCGATGATTCGCCCCGCCGGTGGCCGGTAGACACCCCCCTGTTCGTCCGCGTACCACGCGCCGTTGAGCCGTCCGAACGCGCCGACGGCGTCACCGAACGCTTCGAGGCGCCCCTCCGCGATCGCCGGCAGGAGCCGTCTGACGAGCACTGCTGCGAGCGAGTCGGCGACGGCCGGATCGGCGTTCTCGACGACGGTCCGCATGCTCTCGTCTTCCCCTTCCCCACTGCGACCGGCCTCGCTGTCGGGCAATACGACCAGAAAGCGCCACGAGTCGGGAACCTCGTGACGAGCGAGCACGGCCGGGACAGTCCACTCGCCGGCCTCAGGTGGGTCCGTCGTGAATCGCTCCGTCGGGTGGCCGGCGTCGACGACGAATCCGCCCGATTCGAACGTCGCCACACCGATGCCACTCCTACCGCCGCGATTCAATTCAGGCGCACGCTCGCGGACTGACGGTGCCCGGTCGTACGCTTGGGCGACGGCGACGAACGTCGCGAGCGCGGCCTGCGTACCGCTTCCGAGACCGACATGTCTGGGCAGCGTCTCGACGACATCGAGGGCGACGCCGTCGACACCCAGAACCGTACAACTTCGCTCGGCGTACTCAACGAAGAGCGGTCGCTCGCAGACGACCTCGGCGGCCGGTTCGGCCTCGATGACGACGGCCGGCGACTCGAGGGCGACGCCGACCCCACCGTAGAGCCGTTCGTGTGCCAACGAGAGGTTCTGAAACCCGAAGTGAAGCCGGGAGCCGACATCGACGCGAACGCGCATTGATGCCGGTACGACGCCGGTCGTGTTGTCGGTTTCGACAGCGGATGTTCTGGGCGGTATGGGGACGGAAATCCGTATCGGTGGCCAACGTACGATTATAGATCACGCGGTCGTCCCAGCCGCCTGAGTTCTGCACCACAGTCCGCACACGTTTCGGTGTCCGGCAATTCGATTCTGTCCCCGCATTCCAGACATTCGTACACGTTCGTTCCGCTCTGGATATCTTTCGGTCGCATGCTAGTGAATGACACGTGGATACAATTAGTCGATTCCCTAATATTCCTAATAGTATGAGAACACAATCGAAATTTAGATGTACAATTATTCAATTACTGGCGTAAGTTTAAAATTCATAAAAATAATGGGACCAACGTTCTATGTCGCTTCCTCCTTCGGGCCTGAGTCGAGGGACGAAACGCGAGATGCGGACGATTAAGTCGTTCGACCGTAAGGTTGTGGTATGAGCCAACAGCCACCTTCGGAAACCGAACCCGGACGATACGACAAAGACGAACGTCTCCGCAGTCGGGACGTTACGGAAGGGCCCGATCGGGCCCCCCACCGGTCGATGTTCCGGGCGATGGGGTTCGACGACGAGGACTTCGGATCGCCGCTCATCGGCGTGCCGAACCCTGCGGCCGACATCACGCCGTGTAACGTCCATCTCGACGACGTCGCTGAGTCGGCGATTGAAGGGATTGACGAGGCGGGCGGCATGCCGATCGAGTTCGGGACGATCACGATCTCGGACGCTATCTCGATGGGAACCGAGGGGATGAAGGCCTCGCTTATCAGCCGCGAACTCATCGCGGATTCGGTCGAACTCGTTTCCTTCGGCGAGCGGATGGACGCCCTCGTCACCGTCGCGGGCTGTGACAAGAACCTCCCGGGGATGATGATGGCCTCGATCCGGACCGACCTCCCGTCGGTATTCCTTTACGGCGGGTCGATCATGCCCGGCGAACACGAAGGACGCGACGTGACGATCGTCCAGGTCTACGAGGGCGTCGGCGCCTACGCCGAGGGCGAGATGAGCGGTGAGGAACTCGATGATCTCGAACGACAGGCCTGTCCCGGTGCGGGTTCCTGCGGTGGGATGTTCACCGCGAACACGATGGCGTCGATCTCCGAGGCGCTCGGTCTCGCCCCGTTAGGCAGCGCCTCCGCGCCCGCCGAGGATCACGAACGGTACGCGATCGCCCGCCGAGCTGGCGAACTCGCCGTCGAGGTCGTCGAAGCGGACCGACGGCCCTCCGATATTCTCTCGAAGAAGTCTTTCGAAAACGCGATCGCCTTACAGACCGCTATCGGCGGCTCGACGAACGGCGTGTTGCACCTTCTCGCGCTCGCCGCCGAGGCGGGCATCGACCTCTCGATCGAGGAGTTCGACGAGATCTCCCGGCGGACACCGAAGATCGCCGACCTCCAGCCCGGCGGCCAGCGCGTAATGAACGATCTCCACGAGATCGGCGGCGTGCCGATCATCATCCGGCGGCTCTTAGAGTCCGATCTGTTCCACGGCGACGCGATGACCGTGACCGGACGCACCATCGCCGAGGAGCTCGCGTTCCTCGAGTCCGAACACGGCCTGCCGGACGACGACGGAATCGAGGCCGACTTCCTCTACACTGTCGACGAGCCCAAACAGGAGGAGGGCGCGATCAAGATCCTCAAGGGCAATCTCGCCCCCGAGGGCGCGGTTTTGAAGGTGACCGGCGAGGAGGGGTTCTACCACGAAGGCCCGGCCCGAATCTTCGAAAACGAAGAGGACGCCATGGCCTACGTCCAGGAGGGCAAAATAGAGTCGGGCGACGTCATCATCATCCGCAACGAGGGTCCGAAGGGAGGACCGGGAATGCGCGAGATGCTCGGTGTCACCGCCGCGGTCGTCGGTGCGGGCCACGAGGACGACGTGGCGCTGCTCACTGACGGCCGCTTTTCGGGTGCCACTCGCGGCCCGATGATCGGCCACGTCGCCCCCGAAGCGTTCGTCGGCGGCCCCCTCGCGGCCCTCGAAGAGGGCGATCACATCACCGTCGACATCCCCGAACGGCGGCTCGACGTCGACCTTTCCGATTCGGAACTCGAAGACCGCCTCGACGGGTGGGAGCAACCGGAGCCGGCCTACACCGGCGGCGTGCTCGCGAAGTACGGGAACGCCTTCGATTCGGCCGCGAACGGCGCAGTGACGAACCCTGCCGTCAAGCGCGACGACTGAGGCCTCCGGCTGCCCGCTCGGCCGCGTTCAGCGACACGAGCGAGCCGATATCGACCGACCGCGGCTGAACGGCGTAACATTGCTCACCAGTCGAGCCCGACCGTAGAGCGCTCGCGTCGTCAGAACCGCCCTTCATCGTCACCGATCCCGAGCCGTTCGCCGAACGCGTCGAGTTCGTCGTTGATATCCGCCCCAGTGGATTCTCCGGGGAGGATGTCCCCCAGCGCAGCCCCGAACGACGCTGCCGTCCAGACGACTGAGATCCGGCCCAACGCGACGACAGGCTCGGACCAGTCGCCGAGTCGGCCCCAGAGCGTCATGGTGAACGTCGCGGTCACAAACGAGACGACGAGCACGGCGAACAACCGACGGGGAACGAGCCCAAGTATCGGACGGTGGACCGAGACCTTCCGAAACTCGGCGTAATACAGCAGGCCGGCAGTCAACACGACCACGAAGGCTGCGTTCAGGCCGAAAAAGGCGGGTGTCTCGACGAAGTGCGCGGCGATATCGAAAACGCCGTCCTCGACGAGCATCGGCAGCGAAATCAGGATGCTGCCGACGAACGCCTCCGCGATGTCGCGTCTCGTGAACTTCCGGATCCGGTCGCCGACCGCCGTCGAGGGAAGCCGATCGACGAGTCGGATCGTTCGCCGGACCTCCGCCCGTTCGTGTGGGGCGTCGACCGCCCCTTCGAGTTCCTTGAGCCGTGAACGCAGCGCTTCGAGGTCGACGGACGACTCGTCAGTTCTCGAAGATCGATCTGGATCGCTCATACCCGACCGTCGCCGGATAACTCGAAAAAGCTTCCCACGGCTCCGCAGTGCGGACGCCTACTGACTGATAACCCGTTCTAGTCGTCAGGCCCGATCGTCGTCGCTGGCGCGTCGGCGTGATCGAGCGAGACTGGATGGTCGGTGTGGCGGACGTGGGTTTCGGCCCAGCGCTGGGCGGGGCGTTCGGTGAGGAACTCGTCACCGTCGGCACACTCCGTACAGTCGACTGTCCAGGGTTTGACGTCGTCGGGGAAGTGGCCCGCGTGGCGCTTGTGATCGAGCGCGAAGCGCTCGAGTGCCCGGTTGCCGACCCGCAACGTCTCGAGTTCGTATTCGAGATCCCACTCGGCGTCACACCGACTGCACGTCACCGTCGGCATGTCGTCGACGCCGTCCGGCGGGGGGTTACCGCCGTCGAACTGATCTGACACGCTCGGCTATTGGGCCCGGTCGTATATCAGTTGTTGCAAATATGGCTGCGTTCTCGTCATTGAAGCGTCACACTGTCGATCGTTCTTCGCCTTACTCCACCTCGGTAATCCCCGTCACTGTCCCCACCCCCTTCGAGCGGCCTTCCCGGAAGACGAACCGCTGGCCCTCTTCGACGGCGTAGGGACGGAACTTGAACCGAATTCGTGCGGTCCCAGTGTCCCCGGGCAGTAGTTGACCGCCCTCGGGATGGATCGAGGCCGTTTCGCTCACCGTCTCCAGGTGGACCACCGGCTCGTAGCCGTCGTCGATCCGTGTCGGATGGTTCAGCACCATCACCTCGGCTTCGAACTCCCGGACAGCCGCCGGTTCGGCGCTTCGTGGCAGAAGCACCATCCCGCGTTCGAGGTCGGACTCGGCGATCCCCTTCAGCGCGATTCCGACGATACGCCCCGCCGAGGCTTCTTCGACCCGGTGGTAGTGCATCTCGATCGACCGAGCTTCGACGGGGCGGTACGCGCCGTCGGCGAGCGGGCCGACGAGCAGTTCGTCATCGGTCTCGATCCGTCCGGACCTGACTGTTCCGGAGGCGACGGCGCCGACGCCGGTGACGTTGTACGTCCGGTCGATGTACATCGAAAAGTCGCCGGCTTCGGTTCCCGTCTTCGGCAGGTGCTCGAAGAGTTCGTCGAGGACGTCCAGACCTTCCATCGTCACGGCGCTCGTCCGAACGACGGGGACGACCTGCTCGCTTATCTCCTCGATCGCGGTTCCGATCCCGTGGCGATCGACCGACAGCGGCGTCCGATCGACGTTCCGCAACAGTCGCTCGACCTCGCGTTCGACCGCCTGGAGCCGCTCGTCGGTCACCATGTCTGCCTTCGTAATCGCGACCGTCGTCGGCAGCTCCGTCGCGAGCAAGATTCCGAGGTGTTCCCGGGTCGTCTTCGTCGGGCCGTCATCGGCAGCGACGACGAGCAGGCCGTAATCGAGCTTCTGGCCGACGAGGCCCCGGATCGTCGTCCGGAGCCACGGCTCGTGGCCGACCGTATCGACGAACGAAACCAGCCGGTCGGACTCCTCGACGACCCTGGCTCGGTCGGATTTCCGGTGGGGGTTGTCCATCCGAACCGCCCCGTCGTCGTCAAAACCATAGACGCCATAGGAGAGGTCGGCCGAAAGCCCCCGCTCCATTTCGTGGGGTCGAACGTCGAGGAAGCTTCGAGTACCGCCCTGCCCGTCGTCCGGTGAACCGGTAACGAGCGATCCAACGAGCGTCGACTTACCGTGATCGACGTGACCCGCCGTCCCGACGACGATGTGGTCGTCGTCGGCTTCCAGTACAGAGCCTTCCTTCAGCGTGGCTACGCCGACTAGCCCTCCCTCGTCGTTTCCGTCGACGCCCCAGGTTTCGACTTCGTCGATATGTGCGTCCGCCTCGTCGGCCAGAAGCGAGAGCACGTCCATCGATTCGGAGAAGGCGTCCGGATCGATCCCGGCGATTCCGCCCTCATCAGTGACGCCGATGACGTATGTCGCTTCGCCGTCGCCCGAAAGAAGTCGGTGTCGGAGCTGCGCCATGAGCGATTCCAGCCGGCCGTCGTCGAGGTGGGTGCCGCGGGTGAGCCGCTCTTTGAATTCGATGCTGCCACCTTCGCGTTCACCGCGGTCGAGGGCCCGCCGGAGCGGGGCCCGGTCGGCGCTCATACAGGAATCGGTAACGCCCACACCGGCAAAAGCTTTCCCCGGAAATCAGGTCGAACGCCCCGTTACGCGGACGTCTCGCTCGCTGTGGTTTGTATCGGGCACGTTGCAGTCCTTTCAGTGACTCCGATCGGTCCGGAGCCGAACGCTGAAATCCCCGGCCGTAATACGGGCGAGCATGAACGTAAGCGTCGTCGGGACCGGATACGTCGGCACGACCCTCTCGGCCTGTCTGGCCGATCTGGGTCACGACGTGACGGCCATCGATATCGACGAGCGGACTGTCGAACGGCTCAACGACGGCGAGGCGACGATCCACGAACCGGGACTGGACGATCTCGTCTCGACGCACGCCGGGGATCGATTGCGCGCGACCACGGACCACGCCGCCGCCGTGGAGACGGACCTCACCTTTCTGGCGGTCGGGACGCCCGCCAACGACGACGGCTCGATCGACGCGTCGATCCTGCGGTCGGCCGCCGAGGACCTCGGCGAAGCGCTCGCCGGGAAAGACGGCTATCACCTCGTCGTCGTGAAATCGACGGTCCTGCCGGACGTGATCGAAGAGACGATCGTTCCGGCGATCGAGGCCGCCGCCGGAAAGACGGACGGCGAGGAGTTCGGCGTCGCCGTCAACCCGGAATTTCTCCGGGAGGGCAGTGCGGTCGATGATTTCATGCACCCGGACAAGGTCGTTCTTGGCACCGACGGCGACGAGCGGGCGATCGATCTGTTGAGCGAGCTCTATCGACCGCTGGTGGGCAAAGGGGACGTTCCCGTTGTCGAGACTGGCCGTCGGGAGGCCGCAATGATCAAGTACGCCAACAACACGTTTCTGGCGGCGAAGATCAGCCTCATCAACGACATCGGGAACGTCTGTAAGGAGTTCGGGGTCGACGCCTACGAAGTCGCCGACGCGATCGGCCTCGACGACCGCATCGGTGAAAAGTTCCTCCGGTCGGGGGTGGGGTGGGGCGGCTCGTGCTTTCCGAAAGACACCGCCGCGCTGAAAGCCGGGGCAGAATCCTCGGGATACGACCCACTGATGCTCGATGCGACGATCGAACTCAACGACCGACAGCCCGGACGTTTGTTGGAACTGCTTGATACCCACGTCGACGTGGAGGGGAAACGAGTCGCGGTGCTCGGCCTCGCGTTCAAGCCCGGAACCGACGATATCCGCGGTTCGCGCGCCAAGCCGGTCATCCAGGGATTGCTCGATTGTGGTGCCGAGGTCGTCGCTTACGATCCGCGAGCGGCCGACGCTATGGCCGAGGTGTATCCGGATATCGAGTACGCCGGGTCTGCGGCCGAGGCACTCGCCGACGCCCACGGTGCCGCAGTGGTCACGGACTGGGCGGAATTCGCCGACCTCGACGGCGAGTTCGACGCGATGGCTACGCCGGTCGTCGTCGACGGCCGGCGGATAATCACCCGCCGTGAAGGGATTATCTACGAGGGGCTGACTTGGTGATGCGGCAGTTCGTCGTTCTCGCCCACGAACTGTCGGCGTCGGCCGACGTCAGCCTCGACGACCTCCCCGGTGCCGGGCGGCTCGATCTGCTCTGTCGGTGTGTCACCAGCGCGCTGCTTCTCTCACACGACATCCGCGAGGCGGTCGACGTCCACCTCGTCATCGACGGCTACGTAATCCGGTTCGACGGCGCGGAACTCCGACGGCTCAACCCAGACGAGCGATCGACGGCGGCGTTGATCCGCGACGCGCTCGCTATCAGAGACGAGGCGATCGGCGCGATGGCGGCCACAGCGTCGCCGGGCGTCTCGATCCGGCAAGGAGGATTCGAGGCGGCGCTCGAACGGCTCGACAGCACTCCGATCGTCCAACTTCACGCCGAGGGGCGGCCGATCGTCGAACTGGTTCCGCCGACGGATCCTGTGTTCGTCCTCTCGGACCACCGGGAGTTTACCGAGAGCGAACGTGCAGTACTCGCCGAGTTCGCCGACGAACACGTCTCACTCGGTCCGCACGCGCTCCACGCCGATCAGGCGATCACGGTCGCTCACAACTACCTCGATACGGACGGATTCGCCGCCTACTGATCGCCGTCGAGCGTCTCGTCGGCCCGGACGACGAGCACCGGACCGACCGAGGCTGACGCCACGCGGTCGGCCTCGTCGCCGAAGACGAGCGATCTGATCGAGGGGGCATTCTCACCCAGGACGATCGCGTCGTGACCCGGGGCTGCGTTCATCAATGCACCGAACGGAGCGCCGTCCGTCGCCAGTTCCGTTCGGACGTCGATCCCGGCAGTACGGAGCCGCTCGGCCGCCGAATCGAGCTGTCCCTCGGTAGCGTCCGCTTCCGTCGCCGAAAACAGCGTCACGCCGATGTCGCGGTCACCGACGAGTTCCTCGACGAACGCCAGTATCCGATCGGCGGTGACGTTCCCCGAGAGTGAAACGAGAATCCGATCGACGTCCCCGGTCATCCCGGAGATCCCGATTGCTCTCGCGTCGATCTCGTCGGCGATCCGCTTGAGCGTCTGCTCTCTGTCGTGGGTGAACGCGAGCCGATAGTCCGCGGCTCCGCCGGCGGTTCTGAACTCCTCGCTGAGATCCTCTAGGGCGTCCAGCGCCCGGTCTTCGTACTGGAGGCGGGCCTGATCGGGCGGCGTCTGTTCGGGCAGGACGTGATAGCCGAGGACGGTCACGTCGACCGTCCCGAGCAGATTCATCAGTCCCGGCGAAACCGTCTTGCCTTCGAGGACTTCGACGGGAACGAGCACGCGTGTCATTAGAGGACCCCCTTGAGTCTCACGTCCCGAGCGTAATAGAGATACCACCCGACAGTCACGAGAATGACGCCCGATCCGACGAGTATCGAGCGCAGATTCATAAATGCGATGAGACCGAAACTCGCGAGCGCTCCCACAACCGGAATCACCGCCCCGCCGGGGACCTGAAAGTCGGGATCGTACCACTCCGGTTCGTCCCGACGGATCGCCAAGAGCGCGACACACATCAGCCCGTACATAATCAAATGGAGAAACGACGCAACTTCGGCGAGCAACTGGACCTGTCGGGTCGCCGCCAGCGCGATCACCGGCCCGCCGGCCATCCCCAGAGCGACGTGGGGCGTGCCGTACTTCAGATTGATCCGGCTGGCCTCACGGGGCAGGAGCGCGTCCTTCGAGACGCCGTAGATCGCCCGCGACGTGCTCAGAATCGAGGCGTTGGCCGAGGACATCGTCGCGAGCAGGCCGCCGGCGATGATCACCAGGGCTCCGGCGGTGCCAAGCAACTGTCGGCCGACTTCGACCATCGCCGTCTCGCCGGCCGCCGCCAGCGCGTCCTGCGTGAAGACGCTCGTCGAAACGAAGATCGTCAGCACGTACATGACCGTGACGATCACCACCGAGCCGATCATCGCGAGCGGGAGGTTCCGCCCCGGCTGTTTCATTTCGCCGGCGACAGTCGCGACCTGGGCGAACCCGAGATACGAGGTGAACACCAGGGCGGCGACGGACATGATCGGGACGACCTCCCAGACGTTCGCGGCTTCGCCCGGGGGCGTGCCCGCGTCGACGAAACCGAAGGCGTCCAACAGCCCGAACGCCAGGAACACCGTCAGCATCGACAACAGCAGCGCGACGATGCCGTTCTGGAGCTTCGCGGCGTTCTCGGTCCCGGTGACGTTCAGCACGGTGAAGCCGATCCCGAAAAGCACCGCGAGCGCGGAGACGATGACGCCCGAACTCGCGCCGACGACGATCCCGATCTCGGCGAGCGCGTCGAGCGCGTAGTAGCCCAGCCCGACGAGATAGAAGGCGGTCGCAAAGACTAATCCGAGCCAAAGCGAGAGGCCGACGACGGTCCCGGCGAGCGTCCCGAGCCCCCGCGAGATGAAGTAATACCCGCCGCCGCTTTTCGGCATCGCGGTGGCTAACTCTGAGGTCGGCAACGCGACGAGCAGGGCAATAAACCCGCCGATGGCGAAGGAAGCTGTCGCCGCTGTCCCGACCTCCGCCCCCGCAAGCCCCGGAAAGACGAAGATTCCGGCCCCGATCATCGTTCCGATCCCGATAGCGAGCCCACCGGCGAGTCCGAGCGTCCGTTCGAGTTCGGCGTCGTCGGTGATCGTCGCTTCGTCGGTTTCGACGACGTCTTCCACGACGGGTGTCTCCCCTTCGAGATTGGCCCCGCTCGGTTCTTCGCTCATACGACCAGACATGACACGGGGCGTGGGTTAATATCTACTGACCGTGCTGATCACCCGTCAAACCAGTTTTATCGGGTGAATTCACGGTATTGCGAGCCAACCCCCGAACAAAAACCACCTCGTCCGGCACGTGGCGGTCCTACGAACCACGGATTCATACGCTCGGTCGTCTCAATCCACCCGTCGTCTCTGATATGCCGGGAATCCGGTATAGAACGACACCGTTCGTCTCAGTTGACGAGGCCCTCTTCGTGCACGTGGCGATCCATCGCTTCCTCCGTCGGGAAGGGCTCATTACATACATCACAGAGATACCCTTAGTCCGGGGATTCCGATCCGATTATATCACTGCCACGGTAGCCGAGGCTGTTAATTCTTTTTTGCGCTGGTCCTTCAGCCACCACGCCGTTCCAACCGGGGGGTCACTCCGAAATCGCCGTCGCGGCTTCGCTGACGAGTCCGTCGAGAATCTCGGGTGTCGTCGGGTGATACGCTCGATCCGGCACAGCCCGGACAT
>Ga0102935_1000507_pt1 | contig 14040 bp, 9 predicted proteins | sample SalPonR2_A_D2_MG_FD_78508 | JGI IMG/M metagenome (GOLD analysis project Ga0102935, IMG submission 78508) | Salt pond soil microbial communities from South San Francisco under conditions of wetland restoration - Salt Pond MetaG R2_A_D2_MG | ecosystem: Environmental > Aquatic > Marine > Intertidal... | reverse complement strand
TACGACAGCCGATACGGCACAGGCAACGCTCGTTGCGCTCTACTCGAATGGAGCCATCGACGTTTCCGAGATTGACCCGCAGAAATTCGGGTTGCGCGGCGTTCCGGAGATCGGACCGACACGTTTTGAGACGCTGCGTAACGCTGGAATTACTACTGTCGATGCGCTCGCTGACACTCCGCTCCGGCAACTCACCGAATTGTCGGGGCTTGGGCGAACCTCTGCGAACACGGTCCAGACAACCGCCGAGGCACAGTCCACGAACACCGTCCTCCCGACAGGTGATGACTCGCTACCCAATCAGGATCCGGTGTTCATCGACATTGAGACAGACGGGCTGAATCCATCGACGGCGTGGCTGATTGGAGTTCTGGACGGCGGTCCTGAGGACGGTCACTACATGAGCTTCCGCGAACAGGCGGTCGGTGACGGGTCACACTTGAAGGCGTTTATGACCTGGCTCACCGGTGCCGCAGCGGGCCGGCCGGTCGTCGCTTGGAACGGGTACCGATTCGACTTTCCGGTGATCACCGAACAACTCCAGCAGCACCACCCCGATCTCGTAGAGGCTTGGACCAATCGCTATCAGTTCGACGCGTTATGGTGGGCTACAAAAAAGAACGGCGGCAACGCAGCACTTCCTGGCCGGACGAACAAGCTCGAACATGTCGCCTATGCACTCGGCTGGGAGCCGTCGACGAACGGGATCGACGGGGCCACCGTTGCCAAGCTGTACACTGCGTATCGAAGTCAGGTTGCTGGGGAGACGGACGCCGGCTCCGTTGCTGAACCGGACTGGGACCGGTTGGAACGGTACTGTGAAGACGATGTGCGAGCGCTCGCTACGATCTATGAGCATCTCGAAGCAGCTGCGCGACAGGACTCGGAAACGAAGACGCCGACCGGGGAAAACAGCTCACAAGGCTCGCTTGCCGATTTTTCCTGATTATGACTGACAACAATTCACCTCGACCAGAACACGTGACTTCAACCGACACGCCGATGCTGATGCCTGACGGAGGGACTGCTCGCCACCGTGACATCCTTTCCGAATCACAACTCAAGGAATCGTTTCCGGACTGGCGTGAACAGATCCGGCACAGTGAGCGACTTGACGCTCAGTCAGCTGAGACCGTCGCTCCCGAGAGCGTTCTTCGGGGTCCGCTCGCGTCACGGCTCGGCCACGATCTGTACTCGCATCAGGCCGAGGCACTGGATCTGCTCGGAGGCGATGAGAACGTGGTCATCACGACGTCAACCTCATCCGGGAAGACGCTAATCTATCAACTTCAAATCGCACGGAACCACATCGAAAACGACGATGCGACCGCACTCTGTCTGTTCCCGACGAAAGCGCTCACGAACGACCAAGAGCAAGCAATGAACAATCGCTTGCGCGGTGAGTTAGACCTCGATACCCACATCGGGACGTATGATGGTGACACCAAAGATGAGCGTAAGCGGACTGTTCGTGAGAGCGCGAACGTCATCCTCACGAACCCGGCCGGGCTGAACGTCTATCTACCACGTCACAACAAAGATCGCGGGTGGCATCGGTTCTACAGTAATCTTGAACTCGTGGTGATTGACGAGGGCCACGAATACGGTGGGGTCATGGGGACCCACGTTGCGTGGATCTTGCGGCGGCTCCGACGCGTGCTCGCCCATTACGGTGCGGACCCGCAGTTCGTGATCACGACTGCGACGATCGGTAATCCGGCTGCTCACGCCTCCACATTGACCGGGGCTGAGTTCAGCGTCGTTAGTGAGGACGGTTCGCCTCGTGGGAATCGTGATATTGTGTTGTGGGAGCCGCCGCTCGATGAGGAGGCCCTCGAAGGGTATGATGACGGCAGCGGCGACCTTATCGAGGGATTTGAACAGGCTCGTCGATCCAGTGCGCGTGAGGCGTCCTCCGTGACGGCGCACTTGGCGGTCAACGGGATCCAGACGCTGCAGTTCACGACGGCCCGTCAGGGAACGGAGATTGGCGCAAAACAGACGATAGAGGCGGTCCGCGATCATCCGCGTAATGAGTACATTGACGTCGAGCCATATCACGCGGGCCTTGGCAAGCGGAAGCGCCGAGCCGTGGAAAACCAGTTGAAAAGTGCTGACCTCGATGCGGTCATCTCGACGAACGCGCTGGAGTTAGGGATTGATATCGGGTCAGTAGACGCAACGGTGACGGACTCGTATCCGGGGACTAAACAATCTTTCTGGCAACAGATCGGGCGGGCGGGCCGCGGGACGAGCGACGCGCTCTCAGTCCTTGTCGGAGGAAAAGACGCGATGGATGCCTATATTCTCGATAACCCGGGGTATCTATTCGATGACGACACCGTGGAGGACGCGGTGGTCTCTATCGACAACGACCGCGTCTTCGCGGATCACCTGCTCGCGGCGGCCGCAGAGCGCCCACTGACGGCTGAGGATGCGCCGTATCTCGGTGGCGAAGATCGATTCCGGGAAATGACTGCCATGTGGCAAGACGCCGGGTTGCTTGAACAGGCAGGAGATCTCGACGCTGGCGGTGTCACCTATGCCGGAGACCGACGTCCCCAGAGCCGGATCTCGTTGTACGGAACGACGGGTATTGATTACGAGGTGATCTGTACCAACGGGGAAATTGAACACGACCCGGTCGCTACGGAACGAGCCTACCGCGACTACCACGAGGGAGCGTTGTTCCTCCATGCGGGCCAACAGTACGAAGTGGCCGAAGTTGACCATAGCCAGCCCCACCCGCGAATTCACGTCGAAGAGGTAGCTACCACGCACTACACGCAGACGCTGTCGACAAAGCAGGTTCAGAATCTCGAAGTCGCAGACCACACTTCACTGGCAGATGGCTATGATATCTACTTCGGGACAGGGACGGTGCGGATTACCTATGGAAGCTACATGGTCCGTGACTACCGGACGGGTGAACTCATTGACGGACCGCTTCCGACCGAGACACCGCCGCTTGATTTACAGACCGAACTCCTGTGGGTCTCACTGCCCGAGGACCATCTACAGACGACGATCAATGCTCTTGATGCGCCGCTCTTAGAGCCAACAGACCGAGCAGGAGATGATCCGCGAGTGCCAATGGAACAGGCCCGGTACACGTACGCCGGTGGGCTCCACGCCGCTGAACACGGGATTATCCAGCTTGCGCCGCTGGAGCTGATGATCGATAATCACGATATTGGGGGGCTCTCAACGCCGTCACATCCACACGAGACAATCCCTGGGCCGACATGGTTCGTTCATGATGGAATCGACGGTGGGATCGGCTTCTCAAAGGCGATATACGAGCACATCGAGACACTGGCTGCTAGGACACATGACCACATTGCGGACTGTGAGTGCGGCCGTCGCCGAGGGTGTCCGCTCTGTGTAATGAGCGAAGACTGTGGGAACAACAACGACCCGCTCGATACTGCGACCGGGACGATGATCCTCGATGATTTACTGGCTGCGTTCGATCCTGACTAATTCTGACCGTCCATCGTCGCTGAAACTTTGAGCGCGGAGCATCGAGATACGGTATGTCACTCACCGAATTTGTTGGTACGCAAGCGGTCTGTGACCGGATCAGTGAGACGTTTCCGAACGAGTGGAAGCTAGGCCAGCGCTATTGTAGCAATTCAAATAGTGGATCAATGTCAGCAACGGTGTAGTGTCGGAGTAATTCGTGTAGTGCTCGATGTTCAGGTGGTGATTCTGGCTGTTCTGTGAGTTCTAAGTATCGCTGTCCAAAATATGGAATGTCTACGTTGTAGACGGTGGGGTCGTCTGGATCGCCATCAAATCGGGGGTGGTCTTTTCGCCATTCTACAGGGTTGAGGGAGTGTTCGTAGATATCCCAGTGAGTTGTACTGACGTCGGCGTTATCCTCAAGACTGCCCCAGGGATCCAAATTGGTCCACTCATGCTCTGTGAAGAGATTCCTCACCCGAGTACCAAGGATTGGTTCGATTTCTGATAGTTTTTCCGCTCGTCCAATCAAGTGTTGGTGGTCAAAGTCTCCTTTGAAGGTGACTAACTGAGACGGTGTATGTGATTCGACGTAATCGCAGAATTGCTGTAGTAACGTGGCCTCCGATGCGTCTGTAGTTCCAGATCGAAAGAGGATGTGGGACGTCCCTGGGGCTCCCTGGTATGGTGCGTATCCAACACCGATACAGAGTAATTCGAGGTGGTCTGAATTGTCAAATTCGAATTCTCCTTCTGGGACGGTGGAGATCGTTTCAATATCGAGTGCAACGACACCTCCTGTTTGTTGAGTGCTGTCGGTTGCTGTATTGTCTGCCTCGTTTTGATCGACAGAGGTTGGAGGTGATTCTAGATACGTTACTTGAATGTCGCCATAGTTTGATCCCACATTGACGTTCCCGTTGTAAATGTCTCCAAGCGCATCCTCAAGTAGAATCCACTCGTTCTCTCTAAATTCAAAGGTTGGAAGATCGCCATCCCATATTTTCAGGAGGAATTCTTGCCCTTCTGTGTCTTGTAATTGGACCTGCGTGTTCCCATCGTCGAAAGTACGATGCTGTAGTACCTGAGCCGCGATGGAGATCGGTTCTCCATCAGCGATATCCTCTTTCGTTGTCTGTGGAATGTTCATAAAGGATGCTCTGGTGGCCGTCTTGTATCGCTGATCCATGAAGTGAAAGTAAAAAAGAATACTCATGACTGGGAATTCCAATCCGTATCCGTTCCATGACTGATTACCCCTCGGAATCCTCACTGGTGGTGAACGCCACTCAACAGCAGTTGTCGCAAAGCCCGTTCACTGCTGGGGTCGCAATCGCACCGTCTCAGCGTGAGGAGGCCGAAGGTGGCTACGATATCGCGTTCGACACTGCTCAGATCTGTTTAGTCGGTTACGTCGCAAAACTGCTGGCACAATTCATAGGGCAGGCTGCCGAGGATTCAAAATATGGACCCCGAAATGCTCACCGAGATCGCTACACGGTACCCGTGGGCGAGTTGGGCTGTGTGGGACGACGAATTCCCCGACGGTGACTGCGTTGAGAAGCGCCCCGAGCGCTTGGTCGAATTCGTCCATAATCAGGCTGAGGTGCTGACTCCCGACATCGTCCTCATAGGGTTGAACCGATCTGGTGACCTCCCAGCTCCCTACGCGAACTTCCACGCGCCAACACGGAAGCACTACGATTACCGGCTGAAGGAGTTTATGTGTCAGAGACAATAGACTCCCACGGGACCGTTTCGTCATCACCTTCGTACCCAAGCTCTCCGTGCGTGATCTGGTTCGATTCAATGTCCAGTATTTCCTGGCGCAAGAACTCAAACACATCCAGCCAGTCTTCAACAGATTCGCTCTGTGACTGGGCGTGAATGATCGTGAACTTATTTCGTGTTGATTCTTCCATAAGTTCGCTGTGATTCTGTACATATCTGTCCAGTCGGTCCCTCTGTGTATCGTCAAGATCCGCGACAGTCTGGATACCGGGACCGAGTGTGTAATTAATTTGCCCAGTTGAATCGTAAAATACAGCCTGTGGCATTGGGCTTGGGAGTTCCTCTGCAGCTATTGTTTCGTCGAATACTTGCTGGAAAACACCTCGAATATACACGTCTTCGTCAGTCACTGGGTCCTCATATGGTGGAGTCTCGCTGTCGGTTTCAACGTCAGTCCAATCAACAACTCCTGCTTCTCCTTTGAAATCAAGTCCCTCAACGTACGTGATGTCCTCGATGGAGTACCCCATAATCGACGCGATCTCCTCGATGATTTCCACAGCGAGTTCTGGGTTGTAGTGCGCATAAGAATCCGGGTCAGGCTCAAAAAGCCACCATCCCCGTCCTTCGTGGATGAGTTCGTCGTGCGAGTTCAGATATCCGGTAACCTCGTCGTTGTCGGGCAGCCCAAGTTCTCCAAACAGGCCATCCGAGAATGTGAGTTGTTGGTCATCTCCGAAGTGGATACGCATAAACTGACCAGTCTCGCCTTTCTCGATTTCGTTTGCTTCCATCATCTCGATAACCCGTCGCAACTTCTCTCTTTTTTGCACACGTTCGTATTACTCGCCTAACACAAGAGAACTGTGTTCAGCAGGGTGTCTGAGACAGCGTGCGGAGTGGTGAAAGCGGTGAGTTTGACTGTGTGGACTTGAGGAAGCACACGCCGAGAAAAATAATGAGCACGTTGATGATACTGATCGGGATTGGGAGTTCTCTGAGGATGATTGGTGAGGTGATTAGGAGAAGCGCGGGGCTGATAGCGAGCAGTGGGACGATAACGGAGACATCGCTGAACCTGGCTCGGAGTTCGGTGTGTCGTACGACGTGATGTGGTCGTTACTGCGATAACGAGTTTACGTGTGGGACGTGTGCTGTGTGTGCGGTTCGCCCCAATGCGTTCAGGAGTGCTGGGTCTAGCGACTGGAGGATTCGGTATGGCTGATTCTGATAGATCCAACCCGGCCTTATGCCTGAGATCATCCGCCACCACATCACGATAATAAATTCGGGGTAGAAGTCGCGTTTTATCAGATATAGTATTCAACTTCGTATTTGTTCTGTGTGTTGAAGAGGTCGGGTCCGATATTTTCCGAAGTGTTGTCCGGTAGTGGACTTCGGATTTCTTCTCTTGTACGAATACGCGTGATGACGGGCGGAGGTACTTTCCTTATTTTACTACGGATATGGGTCGTAGCCCAGTGTAAGTCCGAAAGGGCGTGAAAATATTATGAGACTGAAATCGATGAAAGATAAGGATCTTGTCTTCATAGCATCATATGAACTCCGGACGTATCTCGATTCCTGTGATCGTCGCGTGCTACGGAGCAGCCATCGGCGCTCACCGGTCGGTGAAACGTGTGGCTGTGGAGCGACGAGCCATAACGTCCGACCCAGTCGCGCTGTCACCGACGCTTGGAGCGGCGGTCTATTCGATGGCACTACTGCTGCTGTTCCTTGCCACGATGACGGTGCCCGGGTCCGTTGAGTCGATTAATACCGTCGCAGTAGCGTTTGGAGCTGTGATCGGGTTGGGACAGTTTGACTTCGATACACCGGCGCGTCAGGGGTTTCGGACGAGCTCTAAATCGTAACTGCGGTGGATAGACAGTTCCGTTGAATCATAAGCGGACTGTACAGAATATTGGATTAAGGGATCGTGGGGACTCATCGCTGCTCCTCGTTTTACTTTCACCGTGCCGAATGTAGGTTTATAATCCCTCCGCGAAGCGATGTATGTGTGACTAGATTCCTCCATTTGGCGGATATTCACCTTGGTCGGCAGCAGTACGGTGTGTCCCAACGGGCAACTGACGCGAAACTCTCGTTCCAGCACGCGCTGTCGCAAGTCTCGGCTGAGGATGTCGACGCAATATTACTCCCTGGCGACTTGTTTGACAGCCGGGACGTGCGACCGGAGACTCTCGCATCGGTGGAAGACGTTCTCGCGGATGTTGAGGTCCCGGTGATCGTGAGTCCGGGGAATCATGATCAGAACATGAGTCGGCGACGGAACTTGACGTGGCTGCAGTACCTGAATAACAAGGGGCTGATTACGTTGCTATCGGCGGACTTTGCTGATGAGCGCGCGTCGTTCGCTCCGACTGACGCTGAGTCTCCGCGGCAAGGTGGTGGGTATGTTGATTTAGAGACGGATGAGGGAACGGTTCGCGTGTTCGGAGTACAGTACCGGGGAGCGTATATGGAGCGACAGATTCCGGCTGTCGTGGACGGGATCGAAGCCGTGAACGCGTCTGAGGGTGAGCCGGCGGCGACAGTCGTGTTAGCGCACTTCGGTGTTGATGACGCAGTTCCGGATTTGGGTGCGACGGTGTCTGTCGCGTCGTTGACGCCGCTAATGGATGCCGTGGATTATGTGGCGCTCGGTCATATTCACAAGCGGTTCGAAGTGGAGAACGTGTACAACCCGGGGAGTTTGGAAGCGTTCTCAGTTCAAGAGGGGTGGTGGGACGATGCGCACGGGTACTACGTAGTGGATACGAGTGATTGGTCGGCGGAACACCGTCATTCGAAGCGGCGACCGTACGTGACAGTCGAGTTTGACGTATCGGGGTACCGGACGTTCGACGATCTCCGCGCGGCGTTCAAGGACGCGGTGCGTGACGAGCAAGAGATAGTTGAAGGCGTGTGTAGCAGCGCTGAGTTCCAGGCGGGTGACGGGTCGCGTCGTGATCCGATCGTGAACCTGCGGTTGACGGGGACACTATTGCTTGATCACGTTGCGTTCGACGTTGATTCATTACGAGAAATCACGGCAGACACACTGGATGCGCTGTATGTGCAGCCGACGGATAATACAGAGCGGAAAGCGATTCAGGAACTGCTTGGAGATATTGATCGTGAAGAAGCGTTTGCGGCTGATGGGACGGTGAACACGGATGCGTTACAGGATCGCGTGTTCACGACGCTTGCTGAGGAGTCGCGGTACAGTGCTGCGGCGGACGATGTCGCAGCGACGCTTGACGAACTGGAAGGGCTCGTCACTGAGGAGGATGTCAGTGTTGCTGAAGCGGCGTCGTACCTGCGAGAGCGGCGCCGGGAGTTGTTCCCGGACGGCGTCGGTGAGAGCAAGGAGAGGGACGAGACGGCTGCGGTTGAGGGAGGTGAGGCGCAGTGACAGTTGTTATTGAGTCGGTGACGTTAGAGAACTTCAAGAGTTACGCGGACCGGACCACGATCGAACTTGGTGACGGCGTCACGGCGATCGTCGGGGAGAACGGGTCGGGGAAAAGCACGGTCCAGGAAGCAGTCGGGTTCGCGTTATTCGACACACACCCGTTCGACAATCAAGACCGACTCGTGCGGGACGGTGAATCGTCCGGGCACGTCGAGGTGACGTTCCGGGTCGTTGAAACGGGCGAGGTGTACACGGTGCGGCGCTGGGCCGGGCGGTACAAATTCGACGTGCTTGATGCGAACGAGGATGCGCTTGGGTTGGACACCGGGTCGGCGATCAAAGAGTGGGTGGCGGAAAAAATCGGTGTGGATGACGCGGACGATCTGTCGGAAGTGTGGGAGCGGAGTGTCGGGGTGCCGCAGACGAGTTTCCTCGCTGACTTCACGCAAAGCGAGAAAGACCGCGTGGACACGTTCGACCCGTTGTTCGATATCGAACGGTACCGGGAGGCGTACAAATCGCTGAGCGGCTTGGCAAGCGAATTCGACGAGGTAATAAGCGCGAAAGAGGAGCAGGTCAGCGAACTCCGTGGGGAATTGAATGGGTTGTCGGATGTCGAAACAGAAGTCAAAGAGTTAGAAGATGAGTTACGAGGGTACGAGGTAGCTATTTCGACGATAGAACACCGTGTGACGGTGCTGCAGGTGGAACACGCGACGCTTGAGGACGTCGAAGCCGACCTTGATGAGAAGCGAAATGAGTTAGAATCGGTTGAGGACACGGAGATTCCTGCAGCAGAGCAACAATTTGAACAAGCCGAAGAGGCGCTGGCGGAGGCTGAAGCTGCAGTCGAGACGCTGGCCGAGGTCGAAGATGAGTACGAAGCATACCGCGAGGCAGAGAGCGAGCGTGAAAAGCTGGAAGACGAAATCACAGAGCGTGACGAGTTGATCGGTGAGCGCGACGAAATAAAGGGCAAAATTGAGCGGAAGCGCACCGAGGCTGAGCAGAAAGAAGAAGCGGTTGAGACGGCAGAGAAAGCGAAACAGCGGCTCGAAGAACTCGAACCGGATATCGAGGAGTACCGGGAGTTAGAAACGGAGGTTGCGGAGCTTGAGGGCGGCGCGGAGCGGATTGCTGAGATTGACGACGAGATTGGAGACCACGAAGATAAGATCTCGGAATTAGAAGACGAGATTAGAGAGTTAGAAGATCGGATCGAGGCTGCTGAGGCGCAGCGTGACGAGGCTGAGAAACTCGAAGCGCTGCGTGAAGAACGACGTGGATTGTCTGTTGAGCAGGAATCACTACAAAAAGAGGTAGAGGAGTTAGAAGCGCAAAACAAGGAGCTACGTGGAATTGACGTAGGCGATGCGTCGGATGTGCCGTGCCCGACGTGCGACCGGCCGATCACCGCGGATCACCGCGACTTAGTGATCGAGCAGAACACGGAGCGGATTGAGGAGATTGAGTCATCGGAACTCCCGCAGATCGGCTCACGGCTCACCGAGCTTTCTGACGAGATCGATGATGCCGAGGCCGCAGCTGATGCAGTGTCGGAAATCCCTGAGCACAAGTCTGAAATCGTTGAACTGCGCGAGGAAATCGGTGAGATCGAATCGACAATCGAGGAACTGCGGAGCGAACAGTCCGAGCTCAAAGCCCGTACAGAGGACCTTCCGGAGAAGCAACGTCGTCTCGAAGCACTCGATGGTGTTGAAGCGGAGTACACCGCTGCAGAGACAAGATATGACGATAACAAGTCCGCTGAGTCGGAATTAGAGGCGGTTGAGGGTCGTATCGAAGAATTGGACGCTGCGGTCACAGAGCTCGATGAGGAGATCGCGTCGTACGGAGATCTCGATGCGGAGCTCGACACGGTGAAAGAGACATTGGCAGAGACCAAGGACGGGTATGAAACGTACATCGCTCACGAGGAAGCGGCGAGTAAATGCGACGAACAGAAAGAAGCGGTAGACGAAGCACGATCCGAGTTAGCAGGGCTCTGGTCGAGAGCCGAGGAGATCGAAGAAGCGATCAGCGAGTTGGAAGCGGAGTTCGACGAGGATCGGTCGGAGGCCCTGGATAGCGATATTGATGCTTTCGAAGCGGAAAAAAACCAGATTGCAGGGAAGCGAGAGACTGTTGAAGACAATTTGACTGGCGCTCGGGATGAGTTAGAAGAGCTGTATGAAAAACAGTCTGAGAAAGAGGAGCTTGAGGCGGAGATCGCTGAGTTAGAACGAGATAAGCGGTTTGCCGGGTGGTCGCGGAACACATTACAACAAGGAGCGGCGGATCTGCGTGAACTGATCACGACGGAGATCGGGCATCGTGCGAACGAGGTGTTTCAGCAGCTTCGTGGGAATCCGACGGAGACGTTGGTGTGGGACAAAACGTACAATCTTCGTGTTCGCGTGAAAGGGCAGGACAAGCCGTTCGATTCGTTGTCCGGCGGGGAGAAGATGGCGGCGGCGCTCGCCGTCCGGCTAGCGATTCTCGAACGGTTGGCGAGTGTTGGGATGGCGTTCCTTGATGAGCCGACAGCGAATCTTGACACGGCGAAGAAGCAGAATCTTGTGAATCAGTTGGAGTCGCTTGAGGGCCTCGGGCAGTTGACGGTGGTGAGTCACGACCGGACGTTCGAAGCTATGACGGAACGCGCGGTGGTGCTCGAAAAAGACGAGACTGATGAGGCCACGCGGGTGGTGTCTCAGTAATGCCGTTGTATCCTGAACGCGTCGCCGAGCAACTAGAAGCGAACAAAACTGAGATCCATCGCTTCTCGTGCGATGATACGCGTGTCGTCGAAGTGTACCGTGACCGGTTCCGCGACGCGGTGGCTGAATCGCAAGCGGAGGTTCGTGATATGGTCGGTGACGATCAGGATTCGTACCCGGGCGCGGTCCCGACACGCGAGTGGGACGCAGTGTCAGGCCCGACCGTCCCGTTTGACGCATCAGTGTCATGGGATAATCACGAAGCGGTGAACGAGTTCGCTGCTGACATCCTTGCTGGCGTGTCCACGGTGGCGGCGGACGGGTCAGAAATCGGACCGACACGCGAGTTCACCGTGCCACTCGGGTTGGTACAGACGGCGTGGTGCCGGAACGGGCATTCACCGTCGCGTGATTACGAGGAGGACGTCTCGATGCGGCTGCTTGTTCCCGATGATCTCACGGAGGACCGCGACGATGGGCGGCGGTACGTGGACGGGCAGGCCCCGGCGCACGAACGGTACCGCGAGGAGGCGCGAACGATCATCGATTGCATCGAGCGGTTCGCGGACGTGACGCCACCGCCGGTCGTGTTGTACGACGGGCCGCTCGTCCCGTCGTTCGCAAACACGTTCGCGCCGGACATCCGGGATGAATATTACCGTGAGCCGATGTCGATGGTGCTAGCGGCGTCACAACACCACGGCGTCCCGATCGTTGGGTACACGGCCGGGAGCGGCAGCACGAATCTGGCGAAACTGCTGCGCCGGCGGTACCCAGACGCGTTAGGTGACCGGCCGTTCGTCGCGGACTCACGGATCCTTGACCCGTTCATCCACCACTGGGGCGACCGGTCACAGTTATTCAGTAACCGGCAGGACGGCGCGGTTGACGCGTTGACGACGCAGTACCGCGGCGAAGCGTACGACTTCTGGGACGACGTGCTGTTCGCGTATCTCAACATTCCCGGCGGGGACGCCCTCGATCGCGTCGAGCTTCCGGGGTGGGTGCTGCGGGACGACTGGGCGGAGTACGTGTTCGACGTCGTGCGGGCGGAAGCCGGCGTCGGGCGCGGACACCCGGAGATACTACAGCAAGCGGACGCTAACGCGGTACTTGACACCGGGGCGAAAAACCGGTTCCTCGCGCTTGTACAGGAGTTCGCGGACGAACACGGCCTCCCGATCGAGTGGGACGCAAAAGCCCTCTCAAAGGAACGTCGCCGCCGATAACACGATAACACGACTCATGACACAACAATCGAACGCGGACGATTCGACGCCGGCGATCGCACCGACGGACACGGCGTTAGGCAGTATCATACACTCTAACACGCAGATGGACTACGTCGCGCAGGCGTTCCGAGACGGCGAGCGCGAGGACCCGCCGTTACGCGACGAGTACGAGTTCGGCCAACCGGTGTACGCCACGGAAACCGTTCGCGGCACTCCGCACGCCATGATCGGCGTCGTGTACGACACGCGACTCGTCGATCCCGACCAAGGACGAGACGGCCCGCGGCTTTCCGCCCCGGATCAGGAGATGTTCGTCCCCGGGTACGTGAACGAGAAGCAGACGATGCTCGGGATCGCACTCCTCGGCACGGCCGAACTGGAGGCCGACCCGCACCAGCACCCGAACGGCGAGGAGGACGGCGATCCGCAGTCGTTCACCGCGGTGTCGCAGTCGATGCCACGGTGGACGCTGGACATCGACGACTTCGTGTATGCGCTCTCGGACGACGGGTTCCGACAGTTCCACACGAACGACGGGACGCTGAACTTGGAGTACTACGAGCGCTTGATCGCCACGGCCGACCAGTTCGGCCCGGAAGTCGTGTTGGCCATCGTGGACCGGTTACGGCGACTCACGGACGCGGACGCCGTGTTAGACGTCGTCGAAAAGAAAGTCCGCTGGCAGTCCAGCGAGAGCCGCGGGGTGCTTCGATGACGAGCGACGACCGCGGGCTCCCGAGTCCGCCGGCGACGCGCGACGTTCCAGCGCTCACCGGGACGCCGATCGGGACGGTCGCGTGCCCCGGAGACGACCCGTCGGAGTTCGAGTTCATCGCACCCGGCGACCAGGGGCTTCGAACCGGGGAATTCGTCGCTTACAACGCGACGGTCGCCGGCGAACGGGAAGCGATCCTCGCTCGCGTGACGAACACGGCACAGGAACGCGGGTTACCGGGCGAGTTCTTGGCGAACCCGGACGTGGACCCGACCGAGGTCGCCGGTGCCCTCGGCGTCCCGACGGAGGACACGGAACTCAGCCGGTTCACGGCCCGAACGATCGGGTACTTCGACGAGCAGATATCGACATTCACGAACCCGCGTATCCAACCCCAACCGGGAACGCGACTCCAACTCGCCGCCGACACGTACCTAGAGGCTGTTCTACCGAGCGCTGACTGGGACTCCGAAAGCGGGACGGCACACCTCGGATGGCTATTGAACCGACCGCACGGAGCGGCGAACATACACGTCCCGATCGACAAGTTCGCGGCGACGCACCTAGCGATCCTCGCATCGACCGGGAGCGGGAAGTCCTACACGGCGAGCGTCCTGATCGAGGAGATGATGCGGCCGGCGTCCCGAGCGGCGATGCTGGTCTTCGACCCGCACGCGGAGTACGACACGCTTCGGAAGATGCGGCGCGACGAGCACAGCCACGTGTTCGAAGGCGACGACGGGTACCGGCCCGAAGTGG
>Ga0102935_1000501_pt1 | contig 14093 bp, 15 predicted proteins | sample SalPonR2_A_D2_MG_FD_78508 | JGI IMG/M metagenome (GOLD analysis project Ga0102935, IMG submission 78508) | Salt pond soil microbial communities from South San Francisco under conditions of wetland restoration - Salt Pond MetaG R2_A_D2_MG | ecosystem: Environmental > Aquatic > Marine > Intertidal... | reverse complement strand
GTCGAGTTCAACGACGAGGGTATCGGGGTCCAGTCGCTCGGAGATGGCCGTAGCGTAACGGCGTAACTTCGCCACGTCGGGACGGAAGGCGGGGACGACGATACCGACGGTACGCGACATCACCTCAGTTTGCACAGCGGGCGAGTAAAAACTGTTCGAAGCGACACGTCGCCCCGGTGCAAAAAAGGTATACGGAAGCCCACCTGTCTCTCCGGTGATGGAGTACGGTCTCATCGCCCTCTGGCTCGCCCTCTACCTCCTCTTGGGCTACGTCGGTGCGACGGTCGCGTCGGCACTGTTCCCGCGATTTGCCGACCGCGGTGTCGCCTTCGGCGTCCCGGTCGCGCTCACAGTGCTCTGGGTCGTGACCTACGTCGTCGGTCGCGTCTCGATTACCGCCGGGGTCTGGCTCGGCCTCTTCGCGCTCGTGGCCGTGTCGGTAGTCGTCGTAACGCGGTACGACTACGATACTATCGACACTCGTGCGTACGCGGAGGTCGCGCTCGTGTTCTCGCTCGCGTTCTGTTTCGTCGTCGCCTTCCGTGCGTACGACCCGGCTATCAACCCCATCGCGGGCGAGAAGTTCCTCGACTACGGCCTGTTGAAATCACTGCTTCGGGCCGACACCCTCCCACCGGAGGACATGTGGTTCGCCGGCGAACCGGTTGCGTACTACTACGGCGGCCACCTCGTCGCGGCCATCCTCACCCGCTTGACCGGGACCGCTGGCCAGTACGCCTACAACCTCGCGCTCTCGGGCTTCTACGCGACGCTCGTGACCGGCGTCTACGGCCTCGCCGGTGCCGTCGCCGCCGACCGAGCGGTTCCCCGACGGCTCGCCGCCGGCCTCTCGGCGTTTTTCGTCGGTATCGCGAGCAATCTCACGACGCCCGTTCGGGCCGTCCTGTGGCTCCTCCCCGAGTCGACCGCGCAGTCGATAGCCGGCGCGTTCGGCTACGAACTCGTCGGCTTGGCGACCGGCCGCGACCAGTTCAGCTACTGGAGCGCGAGCCGCGTCATCCAAGACGACCCTGCCGATTTCGCCACCTACGAACCGGGGTCGGCCTACAGCATCAACGAGTTCCCCCTGTTCGCGTGGCTCAACGGCGACCTCCACGCCCACATGATGAGTACGGGCTTTCTGGTCTTGGCCGCCGCGCTGTGTTTCAGCTACTACCAGACGCCGGCCACGGAGCGCCGGCGACGGCTCGCGTTGCTGTTCGGCGCGCTTCCCGTCGTCGGCGGCCTCATGGCGGTGACGAACACGTGGTCGTTCCCCTCTATCGCTGGGCTGGCGATGCTGACCGTGGCGATGGCTCCGGCGTCGCCCGCGGCGCTGTTGCCCGACGAGGGCGAGCTACTGCCCACCGACGGGACCGGCCACGAGGTCGGCCGCCTCGCGCTCGCCCTCGGGGCTGCGGTCGGCGTTCTCCTGTTGGGCTTGTTGTGGTCGCTTCCCTTCTGGCTGGGCGCCGCGAGCGGTCGCGAAGTGGCGTATCTCCCAGACCGCATCGGCCTGTTCGAAGTCGTCGCCGTTCACGGCCTGTTTCTCGCGCCGTTCGCGTTGTACCTGTACGCGACGGCCGGGCAGTTGCTCGGTACGACCCGGGCCCGCGTACTCGGCGCTGGTACCGTCGCGGCCGTCGCCGTCGGGAGCCGGACCGACTTCGCCGCCGTCGGCGCTATCGGCCCCGTGCTGCTCGGTGCGTGGCTGCTCGCCCGTGCCCCGACACTCTCGCGGTCGCTCGATTCGGTGCCGGCCATGGCCGACGGTGGAAAGCGCTCTCTCGGATTCGAGGCAGTGCTCATCGTCGCCGGTGCGGGGCTCGTCCTCCTCGTCGAGTTCGTCTTCGTCAAGGAGAACGTCGGCCGGATGAACACCGTGTTCAAGACGTACATGCAGGTGTGGGTACTGTGGTCGGCCGCCGTCGGCCCGGCACTCGCGTGGCTGGTGACTCGCTGGCGACCCGACGGCACCCGCGCACGGACGCTTGTCCGGACCGGGACGGCGGCCTTCGTCGTTCTCTTGCTGTGTTCGACCGCGGTGTACGGCGTCCTCGCGCTCTCTGACCACAGCGAGAGAACCGACGAACTGACCCTCGACGGCACGGCCTACCTCGACGACGCCCACCCCGAGGAGGCCGAGGCTATCCGCTGGCTGGACCGCGAAATCGAGGGCCGACCGACGATTGTCACCGGCGCGCCGGCGGGCTACACGTGGAACGCCGACGAGGGACGTGGCGCCAGTGCGCCGTCGAGCCTGACCGGTATCCCGACCGTCGCGGGGTGGTTCCACGAGGCCCAGTATCGCAACGACACGGTCTACGACCGGCGCGTCCAACACGTCGGCGACATCTACCGGGGCAGCGAGAGCCGACAGCGAGAACTCCTCCGGCAGTACGACGTACAGTACGTCTACAGCGGCCCCACCGAACAGGTCCGCTATCGGAATATCACGGTCGACGAACTGGACGCCGTCCAGCCCGTCCACCAGTCTGGAGAAGTGACGATTTACGCCGTCAATCAGAGCGGGCTCTAGGCCTCGGCGCGCTCTCGTAGCACCGTGACCGCTTCCGCGTCGACGTTGTCGGTGTCGAGATGCATCGGGATGTACTCCTGTGTTTGGAACGTCTCCTCCTCGTCCTCGCTCCCGATGGTACACCAGAGTTGGGGCTCGTCGGGACCGTGCCAGTCGCCCTGTCGCGCGACCGCGAACACCTCGTACTCGGTGCCGCCGTACTCGATGCGGCCGCCCTTCCGGAGGCCGGGGTCCCCGCGGATGATGAGCTTCTTCATACCTATCGCTTGGCAAACGCCGTACTTAGTGACTTCGAAGGCGCGTGTTCGTGTCCTCGACGACCGAACGTTCAAATCACAAGCCGGACCCACCGCCGGTATGCTCGCAATCGCCGGCGGCAAGGGGGGCTGTGGGAAGACGACGACCGCGCTGGGGCTCGCGCGCGGACTGGCTGACCTCGGCGCAGCACCGCTCGTCGTCGACGCAGACCTCGACATGCCGGACCTCCACCATCGCGCCCGAACGGACCGAACGCCGGGCGTCGCGGCCGCGGCCGACACACAGCGACCGGGCGACATCGCACAGCCGTCGGGTCGGTTCCCCGGTGTCGACGTGTTACCGTGCTGTGCGGCGGACACTGCAACCGCCGCTGCGCTGTTCGAGCGTCTCGAAGCGTGTCGGCGGCCGGTACTGTTGGACTGTCCCGCCGGGGCCGGGCCCGACGCCGTCGTCCCGCTTCGGGCGGCCGACCGAACCGTCGTCGTCTCGACGCCACACGAACAGAGCCTGCGGGACGCAGCCAAGACAGCCGCGATGGCCCGGCAGTTAGACGCCGACCCGGCGGCCGTCGTCCTCGCTCGCAGCGACGGGTCGACGGAGCCAGCGCCGCTCTTTGACTGTCGGCATATCGTCCACATTCCGGAGCTGTCGGAACCTCCACTCGAAACGGAGGAATCGGCGTCTCGACACCTGCAGTGTGCGAAAACACTGTTCAAGCGGAATATTTAATCGGGAGGGAATAGTTGTCTCAGTACGGCATGGTCAACCGGCTACGAACGGGTATCGACGTGCTCGACCGGAAGCTCGACGGTGGGATTCCAGCGGGGAGCATCGTCGCGCTGTCCGCCCAGCCGGCGAGCCAAGCGGAGCTGTTTCTCTACGAACTGACGGCCACCCGTGGGACGCTGTGGCTCTCGCTCGACCGCACCGCGGAGTCAGTGACCGCGAGTATCGAGCAGACGCCGGCCAACACCGGCGACCCGACCGTGCGCCACATCTCCGGCGAAGCGCCGCTCGACAACGCGGGCAAACTCGTCTCGGCGCTGCCCGAGACCTCGAATCTCATCGTTGACCCGCTGGACGTGCTGGAAGCCCAAGAGCCCCACTCGCGTTTCCGGGCGTTCATGAACGACCTCCAGAACCACATCGTCAACACCGGCAGTCTCGGTATCCTCCACTGTCTCGACGGGCGGGAGGTGCCGCCGCTGCGGGACACTACCGAGCACTTCGCGGACGTGGTGTTCGAACTCAGGACCAAGACGACCGGCGACGAAGTCGAAAACAAGCTTGCGATTCCGAAGTTCCGCGGCGGCCGCGCGCCCAACGACATCATCAAACTCGATTTGGTCGAGCAGGTCACTATCGACACGAGTCGGGATATTGCCTAACGGACACCCACTTTTTGCAGCTCCTTCGAGCGCTCTACGCCCTCGGTCTGCGTGGCGGCTTCTTCGCGCGGCGGTGCCGCGCGAACGGTCCGAGAGAGCTTTGCTCCCTCGCTATCGCCGCCACGTCGTCCGGTTGCGGGCCGTCGACCCGAAACTGGGGCACAAACTTGGGGAAAATCGCGGCGTCGCTCCAGTCGTGTGCCTCCGGCTCACGGGAGTCGCTCGCCGCGGTCAAACCGGCGGCTACGCCGCCGGACGCTTCCTTGCGGAACATTCCTGAGCAGCCCTGCCCTTCCCCGGGTCGCCGCATGGCGGCGGCTCCCGGCCCACGTGTGAGACTCCGCGAGCACATAGCGGCTGCTAGCCGCTAACGAACGTGGAAAAACCGCGTGTCGATTACTCGCCGGCGTTTTCGAGTTCTTCAGCGATTTCTTCGGCGTCGACGTCGGCGTCTTCGAGTTGCTCTTCGAGGCCGCCGAGGCCGCCGCCCATCATGCCGGGCATCCCCATGCCGCCACCGCCGATTTCCTCTTGGACGATGATGCGGTCGACGCCCAAAAGCTGCTGGAGCTGCTGGGCGATTTGCTGTTTACCCATCATCCACTGCTGGTTCATCGTCAGCTGCGGGGTCGCCTCGATGTAGAGAGTGTCCTTCTCGACTTCGACGGTCTCGTATTCGGGCTCGCTCTCTTCGGCGTCATCCGCCGCCTCGCTATCCTCGTCGGACTCGACGAGCTGTTCCTCCTCGACAGTCTCCTGCTCGAACCAGAGGTCGAGTTCCATGTCGAGCATCATCTTGATGATGCCCTGTGCCTTCTCCTCGCGGTCGGTGACTTCCGCGACGACCTCGTAGTCGTATTCGACGGCTTCGCCGGCCAGCGGGTGGTTGAAGTCCACGCGCGCGCGGCCACCGATGATGGTCTCGACGCGCCCCTGCTCGCCGTCGATCTGGACCTGCGCGCCGGGGTAGCGGTCGTCCTCGCCGATCTTGTCCTTCGAGACAGTGCGGACCTGGTCCTCGTCGTACTCGCCGAAGGCGTCTTCGGCGGCGATTTCGACGGTCCCCTCGTCGTCGACCTCCTTGCCGAAGATGTCCTGCTCGACGTCCGGGAAGATGTGACCTTCACCCAGGACGATGGTCCGTGGACCCCACTCCTGCTGGTCTGTGTCGATTCCCTCGTCGGCAGCGACGTCCTCGTCTGTGGTGTCCACGAGGTCCCCACCGTCGACGGTGTGGGCCGTGTAGGCCAGCTTGACTACGTCGCCGGACTGGAGTCCGCTCTCGGTTTCTTCGTCCTCGACTTCATCTGCAGCGTCGGCCTCGGAGTCGTTGCTCATACCGGAATGTCTGCCGTGGCACTCTTAAGAACAACGTTTCGGGGGCGCGGCAGTCCCCTGACCGGCAACCGGAGATAACCCTCAGTTCCCGGCACCGTCGTACTCCGCCAGTATCGCCGCGAACTTCTCTCGGTCGATGTTCCGGCCTGAGATGGGGATGACGACGGTCTCGCCCGCGAGGTCGTCGCCGGCGGCAAGCGCGGCAGCGACGCCGGTCCCACAAGCGCCCTCCATGACGATGCGCTCGTCGACGAACAGGCGGGCGACGGCGCCGCGGATAGCCGACTCGGAGACGAGTTCGAAGTCGGCGAGCCCGTCGCACAGGAGGTCCATCGTGAGCGCGAACGGGACGCGTGTCGCGACGCCCTCCGCGTCGGTCTCCATCCGGTCGTGGGGCTCCAGCGTGTCCTCGTGGTACGCGCGGTGCATCGCCGGGGCGGCTTCCGACTGGACGCCCACGACGTCGGCGTCGGTCAGCGCACCGACAGTCAGGCAGTAGCCGACAGCGGCCGTCCCGCCGCCGACCGGACAGTACAGTCGGTCGATGTCGGGCAGTTCCTCGAGGACTTCCAGGCCCGCGGTGCCGACGCCGGCCAACAGCTTCGGCTCGTTGCCCGAGTGGACGTAGCGCTCGCCGGTTTCGATGGCCCGCTGCTCGATATGCTCGCGGGCCGCGTCGTAGTCCGGCCCATGGTTGACGACCTCGGCTCCGAGCCCTTCCATCGCGGCGACCTTCCCACCGTTTGCCTCCTTGGGGACGGCGATAGTGACGTGGACGTCGAACGCCCGGCCCGCCCACGCGATAGACAGGCCGTGATTGCCGGAACTCGCGGTGACGAGCCCGCGCTCGCGGAACTCCTCGGGCAGCGAGGCGACGAAGTTCACCCCGCCACGGACCTTGAACGCGCCCGTCGGGAGCGTGTCCTCGCGCTTGAGGTAGACGTCAGCGTCGAGTGCTGCCGAGAGGCTCTCGCTTCTGACCAGCGGCGTCTCCGGAAGGTGTCGGTCGACAGTGTTCCTGGCGCGGACCACGTCAGCCGTCGTCGGCGGTGTCAGGTCGTGGTACGGGAACACGGTCGTCTCGTCCCGCGACTCGACCGGCTCGTAACGACCATCCATACAGTGTCCCCGGTAGCGAACACAGTAAAAGTCGCGGTCGCCGTGAGTGGTGCTGTCACAGGTTTCCGCCCCCAGCGAGCCCAACATGTTGGGCAAACGCTGACCGCCGTGGCGCGCCTCGTCTCGTTTATGTCACTCTCCGACCGGCTCGCAGCGGTGAACCGCACGAAACTCCCACGCCTGTTCGCACTCATGATCGGCATCTCGACCCTACTGGGCGCGGCCCACCACGTCGACCATATCATCCGCGGGAACCACGTCGGCTGGCCGATAGCCGCCGAGGTGAACCCGTTCACGTACAGCCTGGTCATCTACCCGCTGATCGCGGTCGGTCTCTACCTCGTGTTGACCGACCGCGACAGCACCCGCTACTGGGCGCTACTGTTCCCCTTCAGCGCCGGGATGCTCGCCTTCTTCCACCTCAGCCCGTGGGCCGTCGAGCCGCCGGCGGACGTCATCCTGCCCTACGCGAACCCGCTGTACGGGTACCTGGCTTTTGGTATCCTACTGGCGCTCATCGGCGCCGTCGTCGTGGCGTCGGCCTACGCCGTCGCCGCCTGGCGACGGACAATCTGAGGGTGGTCGCGCCGTCTTTATTCTGGTCGCAGCCCATAGACGCACCCATGGAACCGCGCGAGCGAGCGACCGTGGAGGCGCGAGCGTGATTCGCGCCCGCTTCCGGCTGCCATTGCGCGAGGATATCTGGGCCCGGGAGGTCACGACGGCGTTCCCACAGGCGACGCTGCGACTGCTGACCGGCGTGCCGCGTGGCGACCGGGCGCTGGAACTGGGCGAGGTTCGCACCGACGACCCGGAGCCCGTCGTGGCGGCGATTCGGGACCATCCAGACGTGACGGCCTACGAAGCGCTATACGACGGTGAGAAGCGCGCCATCGGCCAGTACGAGGCCGTCGAGCAGGGGCTCTACGAGTTCCTCCACTCGATGTCGCTCCCGCCGGAGTTCCCCATCGTCGTCGAGAACGGCCGGATGGAGTTCGACCTGACCGCCACGCGCGAGCAGTTCGAGGCCGTCGGCGAGGCGCTGGACGACAGCGGCCGCGATTACGAACTACTGTCCGTGGTGGGGACACAGGCGGACGCGAGACTGCTGACCGAGCGCCAGCGGGAATGCCTGACCGTGGCGCTCCGTGCGGGCTACTTCGCAGTGCCCCGCGAGTGTACGCTCACAGAGGTCGCTGAGACCCTCGACATCGACAAGTCGACGGCCAGCGAGACCATCCGCCGCGGGACAGCCCGCGTGATGGAGGCACATCTGCTGGGCCAGTCGTGACTCGCGCGCCGGCGTCGCCCCGGAAAGTCCCTAGTCATATTACACGAAATGGGTACGTATGGTCTCCAGACGCCTCGTCGTGCTCGTCGTCGTCGGGCTGGTGGCGCTCGCGCCGCTTGCTGGCCTCGGCCTCCTGCTCTTTCCGCCCGACTCGTTTTATGACCACTACTCGTCGTACTCCTACACCACGTCGGTCAGCACCAACGAGACTGTCGAGAACGTCACCCTGCTGCTCCCGTTTCCCGCCGGCGAAGACGTAGGCACAGACTTCGAGTCGGACCTCTGGATTTACGACGATAACGGAACCCGAATCACGGACTGGGAGACGGCCGTCGTCGAGACGGAGCGCGGGCCGATGCTGCGTCTGCACACCGACCGACTGGAGGGGCGGGACCGGTACGTCCTCTGGACCTACACCGACAACGGCTCGGTGCGCTCGCGCGAGGAGATCGGCCCGGACGAGCTCCCCGAGGACATGACCGACCGCGAACTTGTGCCGGACCCGACGACCTACTCCATCTCGTGGCAGGTCACCGTCGACCGCGACATCGAGACGCGGTATCCGGTCGGGAACGGCACCGTCCTCGCGCCGGTCGACGACGTGCGCGAGACCGACTGCGAGCGGCCGGGGACGGAGGACGACCGGTGTAGCCAGTTCACGAGCGTCGTGCGGGCGAGCTACGAGAGCGCCGGCCCGGCGACGGTGACCATCGGCGGGATTCGCTTCGATGGGAGCAACGAGTGGGGGTTCTGGCTCTCGAACAGCTTCAACGCCTTCGAGGCAGAGACGACGCCGGCGACGTACACCGGCGGCCGGCAGGGCTGGACCGTCGTCGATGGCGACCTCCATGCCGGGATGGGCCGATACGACGGGCCACGGCGCTGAGAGTGGCCCCGATACGGGACCGCCGGTCGACCCGCCGTCGCGCACATACCGTCGTTTACTACGAGCAACAACGTTTTTATTTCGAGTGGGTAAAGCGATGCTCAATGACAGGTCCCCCTGCCATCGACGCAGAGTCGCTCTCCAAGCGGTACGGCTCGACCGTCGCCGTCGACTCGCTCTCGCTGTCCATCGATCGCGGCACGGTCTTTGGCTTTCTCGGTCCGAACGGGGCCGGCAAGACGACCACGATGCGGATGCTCACCGGCTTGGTCGAACCGAGTTCGGGAACCGCGAGGGTGGCCGGCACCGACGTCGAGGAGCGCCGCGCTCTGGTCGACCACATCGGCCTCCTGCCCGAGGAACCACCGCTGTATCAGGAACTGACCGGCAGCGAGCAGCTCCGCTTCGCGGCAGACCTCCGCGATATGTCCTGGGAAAGCGTGGCCGACCGCGCGCTGGACCTCTGTGACCGGCTCGACCTGACCGAGGACCTCGACCGACAGATCGACGGCTACTCGAAGGGGATGGGCCAGAAGACGGCGTTCGTACAGGCCGTCCAGCACGACCCCAACGTTGTCTTCCTCGATGAGCCGACCAGCGGCCTCGATCCGCGGGCAGCCAGGACCCTCCGAGAGCTCGTCGTCGACATCGCCGACGACGCCACGGTCTTCCTCTCGACGCACATCTTACCCGTGGTCGAGGAGATCGCCGACGAAGTCGGCGTGCTCCACGGCGGCGACCTCGTCGCCACCGGCGCGCCGGGGGAGCTTGCCGGGCGGGTCGACGACGGCCGTGAGGACACGAACCTCGAAGACGCCTTCCTCGAACTGACGAGCCGCGAAGCGGCGTGGGACTGAATGTGGCGCACAGACCTCCGTGCGGCCCGTGTCGCGGCTGGGGCGGAACTACGGGCGACCTGGCGCCGGCTCACGAGCAGCTGGCGGCGTATCGCCGGGCTCGCCGTCGGCCTGCTGCAGTTCGTCGTCGCAATTCCCCTGTTCCTGTTCGGGCCGGCCGCGGGGTTGGGAGAATCCATCGTGAGCGGTGATCCGCCGCTGGGGACGCTGGGGATGCTCTGCTCGGCCGTCGCCGTCGGCGGGCTGTACATCGGCGGGGCCAGCGCTATCAACCAGAACCGCGTCGGCAGCATCGGCCCGCTGTTGCGGACAGCAGTCCCGCCGCGAGCGGTCACGCTCGGTCGGCTGGGGAGCGAACTCGTCCAGACCGCCGTCCTGTTCATCCTGCCCGCAGTTGCCATCCTCGTCTTCGTCGGTGTCGGTGCCGGCGGCCCGCTCGTCCCGCTCGTGCTCGCCGTGGCGATGGGCGTCCTCCTGCTCGCGTGGACGCTCGCCGGCCGCATCGCCGGCGCCGCGCTACGTTACGTCGGCGTGCTCTCGCGGCTGGGCGCGTGGGCGAAGGTCGCCCTCGGCGCCGTCGTGCTGGTGCTGGTCCTCGGCGGCTCGCAGGTGGCCGTCCAGGCGTTCCTCCCCGACGACGCCTCGTTCCTCGGTGGAATCAGCATCCCAGTGATACTCCCCGGCCGGCCGCTCCAGGCCTACGCCGGGGCCGTCCTCGCCCCCTTCGGTGCCGCCGTCAGGCCGGTGGGTGTCCTCACTGTGGTACTCACCCTCGGGGCGATCCCGCTCGGGCTCGCCGCGACCACTCGCCTCGAGGCGGCGCTGCTGTTGCAGGACGAGGGCAGAGACAGCACCGAGGCGTCGACCCGCTCGATTCCGGCCCCCTTCGCCCGCTGGCGAGCGGCCCGAATCGGCTGGCGGCACCTGCTGGGCACCGCCCGTGACCCGAAGACCCTCTCGCACGTCTTCCCCGTGGTCATGGGTATCGTCCCGGGCGGCTTCTTCCTGGTCATCGAGCCCGATATCTTCCTGACCGTGGGGCCGCCGCTGCTGGTCGGTGCGGGCGCGGTGCTCGCCGGAGCGACCTACTGCCTGAATCCGCTCGGTGACGACCGCGACCAGTTGCCGCTCGTCCTCTCGAGCGTCGAGTCGACGGCCACACTGTTGCGGGGCCGTGTCGTCGCCGGGTCGACCATTGGGCTGACCTGTGCGGCCATCGGGCTCGCGCTGGCACCGTTCGGCGATGCGCCGATAGCGGCAGTCGCCGTCTCGGCCAGCGCCCTGCTTACCGTCCCCGCGGCAGCCGGCACGGCGCTTGGCATCGGCGCGTTCTCGCCACAGTTCGAGCGCCGGGAGTACATGAACGTCGAGCGGGCGCACCCTTCCCAGCTGGTGCTACTGGGGTTCATGTTCGGTGGCGGGCTGTTCTTCGGCGGCGGCACCGTCGGCCTCTGGCTCGCCACGAGCGCCGCGCTCGACGGGAGCTTCGCCCCGCTGCTGGCCGGGGTCGCCTGGGTCGTTGCGGCCGTGGGCTTCGCCACGCCAGGCCTGCTCGGCTACGGCTACGCCGTCGACCGCTTCGACTCGCTGACGCTCGATGCCGTCTGACCACCAGCTTTCACATCGCTTTTGCGCGACGCGGTCGAGGTGGCGACCATGTACGAAGTCGAAGTGAAAGTCGCCGCCGACCTCGACAGCGTCGCTGAGCGCCTCGACGGCCTCGGGGCCGAGCACACCGGCGACGTCGTGCAGGTCGACACCTACTACGACGCGCCACATCGGGACTTTGCCGAGACCGACGAGGCCCTGCGGGTGCGCCGGGAAACCCACGACGGCGAGACCGAGGCCCGAATCACGTACAAGGGCCCGCTGGTCGAGGCCGAGTCCAAGACCCGCGAGGAGTTCGAGACCGGCGTCGACGACGGCGCGGTGGCCGACGACATCTTCGCGAACCTCGGATTCACGCCCGCCGCGACCGTCACCAAGGACCGCTCGTTCTATCGCTACGACGGCTACACGATCACGCTCGACGTTGTCGAGGACGTCGGCGAGTTCGTGGAGGTCGAGACCGAGACAGACGAAGACGGGGTCGAGACGGCCCGCGAGGGCGCCTACGACGTGTTGCGCGAACTAGCGCTGGACCCGAGCGAGCAGCTTCGGACCTCCTACCTCGGACTCCTGCTTGGAGATGCTCAAGAGTAATATTTCAGTGGCGAGCGGTTCCCGTAAGTTATAGAAGCGGGGACAGCAAAGGGCGAGTAATGACAGAGCGGAACATCCACGTCGCCCCCGAGAGCGGTCTCCCGGTCGAGGAACAGCAGATCGAAGTCGTCGAGCGAAAGGGTATCGGCCACCCCGACTCCATCTGTGACGGCGTCGCCGAGAGCGTCTCCCGTGCGCTGGCCCAGACCTACCTCGACCGCTTCGGCAAGGTCCTGCACTACAACACCGACGAGACACAGCTCGTCGCCGGCACCGCCGCGCCGGCCTACGGCGGTGGCGAGGTGCTCGAACCCATCTACCTGCTCGTGGTGGGCCGCGCGACCAAGGAGTTCGAGGGCGAGAAGATTCCCGCCGAGACCATCGCGCTCCGGGCCGCCCGGGAGTACCTGGCAGAGAGCTTCCCGCATCTGGACCTGGGCACAGACATCGTCGTCGACGTGGAGTTCGGCGAGGGGTCGGGCGACCTCCAGACCGTCTTTGGCGAGGAGGCGACGGTTCCGAACGCCAACGACACGAGCTACGGGGTCGGCCACGCGCCACTCTCAGAGACAGAGCAAATCGTCTACAACACCGAGCGACGGCTGACCGGCGAGTACGCCGACACCAACCCCGTCGTCGGGCAGGACGTGAAGGTGATGGGCAAACGCGAGGGCGACGCCATCGACGTGACCGTCGCCGTCGCGATGGTCGACGAGTACATCGGGAACCTTGACGAGTACGTGGCCGCCGTCAAGGGCGTCCGCGAGTACGTCGAGAACCTCGCGGCGGAGTACACCGACCGAGACGTGACAGTGTACGTCAACACCGCCGACGACTACGAAGAGGAGTCCATCTACCGTACGGTCACCGGCACCAGCGCCGAGCAGGGCGACGACGGCTCCGTGGGCCGTGGCAACCGAGCCAACGGCCTCATCACGCCGAACCGCCCGATGAGCATGGAGGCCACGTCCGGGAAGAACCCGGTCAACCACATCGGGAAAATATACAACCTGCTCTCGACGCAGATCGCCCAGTCCGTCGCCGAGGAAGTCGACGGCATCCGGCAGGTCCAGATCCGCCTGCTCTCCCAGATCGGCTCGCCCATCGACGAGCCCCACGTCGCCGACGCGATGGTCGTCACCGAGGACGGCGTCGCCGTCGGTGACATCGAGTCCGAGGTCGAGGCAGCCATCGACGCGGAACTGGAGAACGTGACCGAGGTCACCCGAAAGGTCATCGCGGGCGAACTGACAACGTTCTAACCGCCCGAGCCGTCGCGCCTTCTGGAACTCGGCGGGCGACCGACGGCCGCGCTTCCCACCGTCCTGTGGCAGGGCTCTGTGCTGTCCAGCGACGCCGGGAAACACGTTTGATAGTGATTCGTGTAGCGATTTACCGGTACGCGCCGACCCCGGGGTCGGCGCTACCCCGAAATAATCTACAATAATCACTATGAGTGGGGACCACCTAACCACTGTATGTCGCAGCCGTCACCGGAGACAGGTGCCGATCCGACCCGACTGACAGATGCACTTCCCGACCCGTCCGGGCCGTGGGAACGGACGGACAGCGAGGGGGGAATCGTCGAGTACCGAATCGAGGGCGACGACGGCATCTGTGCCGCGGCCAAGCTCGTCGTCCGGCCGGAGCTGTTCGAGCCCAGCGCGGTGCGTGTCGACCGCAAGCAGGGCTGTCACGACGTGGGTACGACCCGCCACGGCGACATCGACTCGGCCGTCGACGCCGCCAAGACGGAACTGGCCGCCGCGATAACCGAGTAGCGCGCTTTTCAGGCCGGGTCGTCGGTCAGACCCGCAATAGTCACGTAGAGCCCGAACGTCGAGATGACAGTCCCGGCAAGCTGTGTGCCCGCGGTGGCCAGGACGCCGACATCGCTGTACAGCAGCGGTGCGAGCATGAACCAGCCGCCGAAGATCGTCGTCAGGACGGCCGGCGGGAGGCTCACCTCGCCGGTCGACCGGAGCAACTGGACGTTCCGGCCGGTGAACACGAGCCCGAGGAGCCCGCTGGAACTGATGCTCCCGGCGAAGGCCTGTGAGGCCCCCGTCGCGAACGGAATCACTGCGCCAGCGAGACAGCCAACGACACACACCATCGCCGACGCCGAGAGGAACGTCGACACATCACTCCGTGACACGACCGGTCGTATGGACCGTCGCCATATGTCCCTTGCGTGGGCCTGGGAGTCGAACGT
>Ga0102935_1000500_pt1 | contig 14105 bp, 10 predicted proteins | sample SalPonR2_A_D2_MG_FD_78508 | JGI IMG/M metagenome (GOLD analysis project Ga0102935, IMG submission 78508) | Salt pond soil microbial communities from South San Francisco under conditions of wetland restoration - Salt Pond MetaG R2_A_D2_MG | ecosystem: Environmental > Aquatic > Marine > Intertidal... | reverse complement strand
TCCGGCCCCCAGTCGGCCGTAGATGAGCAAGGACTACATCGAGGTTCGCGGGGCCGAGGAACACAACCTCAAGGACCTCGACGTCCGCATCCCCCGCGAGGAGTTTAGCGTCGTCACCGGCCTATCGGGGTCGGGCAAGTCGTCGCTCGCCTTCGAGACGGTGTACGCCGAGGGCCAGCGCCGCTACATCGAGTCGCTCTCCGCCTACGCCCGCAACTTCCTCGGGCAGATGGACAAGCCGCAGGTCGAAGCCGTCGAGGGGCTCTCGCCCGCCATCTCCATCGACCAGAAAAACGCCGCCAACAACCCCCGGTCGACGGTCGGCACCGTCACCGAACTCCACGACTACCTGCGTCTGTTGTACGCCCGCGTGGGCACGCCCCACTGTCCCGAGTGTGGACGCGAAGTCGGCGAACAGAGCGCGAGTCAAATGGTTCGGCGCCTCCTCGACCTCCCCGAGGGGACGAAGGCCAAACTCTGCGCCCCGGTCGTTCGCGACCAGAAAGGCGCCTTCGAGGACCGCTTCGACGACTTGGTGAGCGAGGGGTACAGCCGCGTCGAAGTCGACGGCGAACCCTACGACCTCACGATGGATCGGCCCGACTTAGACGAGAACTACGACCACACGGTCGACGTGGTGGTCGACCGGGTGAAGATCGATCCCGACGCCCGGTCGCGCATCACCGATTCGGTGGAGACGGCGCTCGCCGAGGCGGGCGGCGTCCTGAAGGTCATACTCCCCGACCCGCCCGACGGTATCGAACTCGGCGGGGCAACGGCGCGGTCGACGGGGGATCTGGCCGCCGCGGACGAGGTGGACGGCGACGGCGGGGCCGCCGACGAGGGCTCCGACCGCCTCGTCGTCGAGTTCTCCGAGGCCCTCGCCTGCACGCACTGTGGCATCGACATCCCCGAAATCGAGACGCGGAGCTTCTCCTTTAACAGTCCCCACGGCGCCTGTCCCGAGTGTGAGGGCATCGGCAACGCGAAGGAGGTCGACCCTGATCTCGTGGTGGAAGACGAGAGTAAGCCGTTGAAACACGTCTTCGAGCCGTGGAGCTACAACCGGTCGTACTACCGGCGACAGCTCGACTCGATGGCCCGCCACTTCGGCGTCTCCGTCGACACGCCGTTCGAGGAACTGGACGACGAGGTGCAGGACGCCTTCCTCTTCGGCACCGACGAGGACGTACTGTTCGAGTGGACGACGAAAAACGGCGTCCGGCGGAAGGAACAGCCCTTCGAGGGGGTCGTCGGCAACCTCGAACGGCGCCACGTCGAGACGGATTCGGACAACACCCGCGACCACATCGAGGAGTTCATGGCCGTCACCACCTGCCCCGAGTGTGACGGGACGCGCCTCAAACCCGCCTCGCGGGCCGTCTTCGTCGACGGCACGGCCATCACCGAGGTGAACCGCATGTCCATCGCGGACGCTCTCGATCACTTCGAGGGGCTCGAAGACGCCCTGACCGAGCGCGAACGTACCATCGCCGAGGAGATTCTGAAGGAGATACGCGCCCGCCTCGGCTTCATGCAGGAGGTCGGCCTCGACTACCTCACGCTCGACCGCGAGGCGGCGACCCTCTCGGGCGGCGAGTCCCAGCGCATCCGCCTCGCCACACAGGTCGGCTCCGGCCTCGTCGGCGTCCTCTACGTCCTCGACGAACCCTCCATCGGCCTCCATCAGCGCGACAACGACCGCCTGCTCGATACGCTGGAGGGCTTGCGTGATCTTGGCAACACGCTCCTCGTCGTCGAACACGACGAGGAGACGATGCGCCGCGCCGACAACGTGATCGACATGGGTCCCGGGCCGGGCAAGCGCGGCGGCGAGGTGGTCGTCCAAGGCGACTTCGAGACGGTGGTCGACGCCGACGACTCCATCACCGCCGACTACCTCGCCGGCCGCCGCGAGATACCGGTGCCCGAGACGCGCCGCGACCCCGACGACGGCGCGCTCACGATCCGTGGCGCCCGCCAGCACAACCTCGACGACGTGGACGTCTCCCTCCCGATCGGTCAGTTTGTCGCCATCACCGGCGTCTCCGGCTCCGGGAAGTCCACCCTGATGCACGACGTGCTCTACAAGGGGCTCGCCCGCGAGATGAACGACAACACCTCCGTCGACCCCGGCGAGCACGACGCTATCGAGGGGTACGACGCCATCGAGACCGTCCGCCTCATCGACCAGTCGCCAATCGGGCGCACGCCCCGCTCCAACCCCGCCACCTACACCGGCGTCTTCGACCACGTGCGCGAACTCTTCGCCGAGACCAAGCTGGCGACCCAGCGCGGCTACGAGAAAGGTCGCTTCTCGTTCAACGTCAAGGGGGGTCGCTGCGAGGAGTGTGGGGGACAGGGCACGGTCAAAATCGAGATGAACTTCCTCTCGGACGTGTACGTCCCCTGCGAGGAGTGTGAGGGCGCCCGCTACAACGACGAAACTCTCGACGTGACGTACAAGGGTGCGACCATCGCGGACGTGCTGAACATGGAGGTCGACGAAGCCCTCGACTTCTTCGAGGCCAACCCCGGCATCCGCCGCCGTCTCGAACTCCTGCAGGACGTTGGGCTGGGCTACATGCAGCTCGGTCAGCCCTCGACCACCCTCTCGGGCGGCGAGGCCCAGCGCGTCAAACTCGCGGAGGAACTGGGGAAGAAAGACGCCGGCGAGACGCTCTACCTGCTCGATGAACCCACGACTGGCCTACACTCCGAGGACGAACGCAAGCTGATCGAGGTGCTCCACCGCCTCGCCGACGCCGGCAACACGGTCGTGGTGATCGAACACGAACTCGATCTGGTGAAAAACGCCGACCACGTGATCGACCTCGGTCCCGAAGGGGGCGAGGGCGGCGGTGAGGTGGTGGCGACGGGGACGCCCGAGGAAGTCGCGCGACTGGACGACTCCCACACCGGCCGGTATCTGCGTGATCTGTTGCCCGACGTGGATCTGTCGGGTCCGCGGTCCGATCGACAGAAACCCGCGAAGGCCGCGAGCGACGACTAGACTGCGCTTCCGGGACGTTCCGCGGCTATGCCTCGTGCAAGCGCTCGAGGGCTTCGGCGAACGCCGTGTCGAGGTCGGTGTGGTGGTGGACGATCCGCCACTCGCCGTCGTCGAGGCGGTACACGTTGGTTGCCCGGTACGTCCCGCCGACCGACTCGTCCCCCAACGACATGGACGCGGTCTCGGTGACGAGTTCGTACGCGGTGTCTCCGAAGACGCGGACGAGACGGTCGCTCGGCGTGACCTCCCCGCCCTCGGCCACGTCGGCGACTGCCTCCCACGATCCCTCGACCTCGTCCCAACCCACTTCACGTCCGCCGATCGGATGCATGGTGGTCACGTCGTCACTGTGTGACCAGAGCGCCATCATCGGCTGCGCGTCGCCGTTCGCCATCTGTGTGAGCGCGTCGTAGAACCGGTCCGACGCCGCCCGAACACCGTCTGCTGCTTGTTTGATTGCCATACTAGACTCCCAGCTAACTAACGTCTCGTGAGGCAATAAACTATCACTAATTTTATCATAACGCATTGGGAGGACCGAAAGGGCGTCGGTCCCTCGGATTCGTTCTCACGCCCGTCGAGACGGACGTTAGTTGACGGCCTTGGAGAGTTCGGCCCCTGCTTTGAATTTGACTTCCTTCTTGGCTGATGAATCCCCTCCTCGCCGTGGATTTCGCCCCGTCCGTGCCGACCGCTTGGAGATACTGAACGACCCGAACTGCGCTATGGAGACGTCGTCGTCCTTGCGTAGCGCGTCCGCCGTCGCGTCGACGAAGGCGTCGAGCGCCCGTTCCGCAGTCGCCTCGGATAAGCCACGTTTCGTCTCGGCCGCAATCAGCGCCGCGTCGATGACGAGATCCGCGTTCCGTTCGGCCGGGCACGACTGGTTGCGGCGTTCGTCGCCCTTCCCCGGACTCAGGTCCAGGGCGGCGGCGAACGCCGGGCACGGCTCGAAGCGAACCGTCGTGCGGTTGGAGTCCTCGGTCTGAGACGCTCGCTTGGAGGTGCTGAACGAGCCGAACCCAGCCACCGCCAACCGGTCACCCTTCTTCAGCGCCTTCGTCGTCACGTTGGTGACGGCCTCGAGCGTTCGTTTCGCGTCCGCCTCCGAGATTCCGGCCTTGCTCGCTATGGCTTCGACCAACTCCGCCTTGTTCATCGCCAGCGCCGTCCCCGGCAGTGTGGCTAGTCCGGTTCCGAAGACGACCGTTCCCGTCCCGAGCGTTCGGAGGACATCCCGACGCGAGAGCGCCCACCGGCGTTGAGTATCACGATTCACGCACACCTATGGTTCTACTCGGTAATAAATAGCACTGTAAATATATATGCAAAATATCACGTTCGTGGACCCGTTCGGCCCCGCGACCCGTCCCGTCGACGGTGCGCTCACCCGCCGAACGCCCGTCGCACCGCGTCCGCCATCTCACACGCTCGCTGGGCGTGTTCCGTCTCGTCTCTGATCCCGTTCGTGACGTAGGCCATCGCCAGTCCGGCGTCGGGGTCACCCCAGCCGACGATGCTCCCCAGTCCCCCGTGACCGAACGTCGTCCGCGGCGCGAGCGTCCCGTACTTGTCCCACGCGGTGCCCGCCCGTTCGAAGCCGAGGGCGTAGCGCCGCGGGACCGAGAGCGTCGCGTCTTCCTCGACTTCGACCTGCACGCTCGTCGCGGTGTCGACCGTCTCGGCATCGAGAATCCGCGTCCCGTCGAGTTCGCCGCCGTTCACGAGACAGGCGTAGAAGCGCGCCATGTCGCGGGCGGTGCCGATTCCCGTCGCCGCCGGGATCACCGCCCGCCGTATCGACTCGCGGTTGAACAGCGCGGCGGCCTCGCTCTCCCGCCCGTCGAGGCCGACGCCGACGTCCCGACAGCGTTCGCCGGGGGCGAAACCGGCGAGCGTCGCGGCGTCGTCCGGGTCGTCGGCGGGCAGACCGATGGACGTGTCGTCCATCCCGAGGGGATCGAAGACGTGGTCGCGGGCGTAGGCGTCTATCGACTGCCCGCTCACGCGACGGACGAGTTCGCCGACGAGGAAGCCGTAGGTGAGCGCGTGGTACGCGGCGGTCGTCCCCGGCCGGAACCGGGTGTCGAGAGCCTCCATCGCCGCCACGGCGGCGTCCCAGTCGTTCCACTGGTCGTACGCCTCGTCGAACGGGCCGTAGGGAAGCCCGGCCTGATGGCTGAGGACGTGCCGGACGGTCGCCTCGGCCTTCTCGCTCCCTTCGTCGGCGAACGCGGGCCAGTGGTCCCGGATCGGATCGTCGTAGCCGAGGTGACCGCGCTCGACGAGACGGTGCAGACAGACGCCGGCGTAGGGTTTGGTACACGAGAAGAGCACGTGCCGGCGGTCGGGCGTCGTCGCCGGGCCGTCCGGGCCGACGGTGCCCGTGGCCAGATCGAGGACGAGGTCGTCGCCGTCGTACACCGCCAACTGCGCGCCATGGTGGAGCCCCACCGTCGCGTGGCGCTCGAACACCCGCCGTACCCGCGCCGCCGGATCGGCGTCGAACGTCGGTGGCATACGCCTCCCCTCTCGCGGCAGGACCGAAAGCCCGTCGCCGCGCGCTACTCAAGTTGGATTTCGTTAGATAAATATATATTGCTAAAGCCGATCGGATCGGGCATGAACGCGACACGGTGGGTTCTCGTCGTACTGGTCGTCGCCGCGACGCTCGGATCGCCCGGCGTCGGCGCCGCGGCGGCCGACGAGGACTGTTCGTTCCCCGTCACGCGGACGGACGCGACGGGGACGGCGGTCACGGTAGCCGAGGACCCGGACACGGTGGTGACGCTGAACCCCAGTGCGGCACAGACGATGTACGAAATCGGCGCGTGGGACGAGGTGGTCGGCGTCTCGTCCTTTGCCGACTACCTCCCCGGCGCGGACGAGAAGACGACGGTCGGTTCGGGCACCGACGACGCGACGGTCGAGAACACCATCGCGCTCGATCCGGATCTCGTGCTCGCGCCCAACACCATCGCCGACTCGGGGACGGTCAAGCAACTCCGCGACGCCGGCCTGACGGTGTACCTGTTTGAGGCCGCCGAGGACCTCGATGACATCGAGGCGAAGACGCGGCTGACGGGCGAACTCGTCGGCCACTGTGAGGATGCGGACGACCGTGCCGACGAGTTCGCCCGGCAGGTCGACCTGATCGAGGACGCCGTCGACGACGTCGACCGGCCGGCCGTGTTCTACACCTTCTTCGGCTTCACGGCCGGATCGGACACCTTCATCCACGAGGTCATCGAGACGGCGGGCGGAGACAACATCGCGGCCGACAACGCCGGCATCAACGCCAACGGCGCCTCCACGTCCGACTTCTTCGCCGTCAACAGCGAAATCGTGGTCGACGCCGACCCCGCGTGGTTCGTCCTCAATAGCGACGAGTACGACACCGCCGAGGTGCCGGCCGGACCCGGCGGCGTCTACGAGGGCACGACCGCCTACGAGGAGGGGAACGCAGTCGTCCTCGATACCAACGAGATCAGCCAGCCCGCCCCCCGAATCGTCGACGCCATCGTCGACCTGGTTCGGGTGCTCCACCCCGACGCCTACGAGGCGGAAATCGCGGGCCGGATCGACCCCGATCCCGTCGATGGCGAGCGACGGGTTACGGCCGAACGGCTCGCGGACGGGAGTCTCTCCCTCCAGGCCGACAATATCGGCCGCGACGACGTGGTGAGCTTCGACGTTCCGGCGCGACCGAACGCGACGGTCGACGTGCGCCGACTCAACGTCACGCTCGCGACGGTGAACCCGACGTTCGAACTCCGGGTGCGGCCAGCCGGCGACCGCGCGGCGCCGAACGGCACCCGCACCCTCGACGCGATGGAAGTGTCCGGCAACGGCATCTTCGCCCGCGACATCGACCACGTGACGCTCCGGTTCGCGGTGAACCGGAGCCGCCTCGACGGGGCCGACCCCGAGACGGTCACGCTCTACCGCGCGAACGAGAGCGGGTGGACGCCGCTCCGGACGACGCAGGTGAACGCGACGAACGGCACCCTCGTCTACGAGGCGCGGGCGACCGGGATGCCGACGCTGCTGATAGCCATCGAGGAGCCGCGACCGGCGTCCCCCGGGACGAACGCGACGCCGACGGCGACGGCGACGGCCACCGCGACGGCGACGGCCACTGCGACGGCCGCGCCCACGGCCACCACGGCTCGGACGGCCACGCCGACATTGACGCCCGGCAGCGCCCCCGGATTCGGCCTGCTCGTCGCGCTCGCGGCAATTCTCCTCGTGGCGGGGAGGTGTCGTCGATGAGCCGCATCACCGGAGCCGCCGTCGACGTCCTCGTCGTCGCCGTCCTGCTCGGCGCGACGACGCCGGCGGCGGGTGCGGCCGTCGGCCTCGGCGACACTACCGTCTCGCCCACGGCCGTCTCGACGGGCGAGACGACGACACTCGACCTCTCGGTGAACGCCACGGGCGTGAACACCACCGACGGGACGACGGGCGCGAACGTCACCGTGACGGCCCCCGAAGGACTCGATTTCGCCGGTGCGACCGCGACGACGCCGGCCACCACGCCCAACGCGACTGGCGTGACTGCCCGCGTCGACGGCGCGTCGAACGCCGTCGTCGTCTCGTGGGACGACGACGCGGGCGTCGACGCCGAGACGGTGACGGTGACGGTCAGCGTCTCGGGCGTCGCCGTTGCCCGGACGGGGACCCACGACCTGACCGCGACGGTCGACGCCGACGGCGACGGGGCGACGGACGCGACGGGATCGGTCGGCACCGTCACCGCGTCGGCGACGGGGAGCGACCGGAGCGTCACCGCGGGCGACGTACTCTATCTCGGCGAGGAGGACGTCGACCTGACGCGTCTCGATGGGGTCGCCCCGGCGGGGTCGTCCCAGCGATTCTACGGCACCAGCGGCGACGTCGAGGGGAAGCCGGCAACCATCGACGACACCCTCGTGGCCGACGTGACGGCCGCCAACGGGTTCCTGCCCGGGACGTACGGTCCCGCGGGCGACACCGACGCATCCACCGTCGGCGTCGAGCGCCCGAACGTAACGGACGTGGAGCTCTCCCCCGCCGACACGCCCGGCGGCACGGACGTCGCCGGGTCGTCGATTCCGCGGAGCGTCGGGGCGCTGATCGTCGACCCGCAGTTCGACTTCGCGGCCGCGGACGACGCGACGGTCGTCGTCGAGAACGCGGACGGCCTAGAGCTGACGGGCGAACTCACCGCCGACCCGACCGTCTCGGAGTCGGGCGAGACGGTTCGGCTCGACGTGTCCGACCTCTCGGCCGGCACCTACACCGTCCGGGTCGAGGGGGCGACCGACCTCGATCACGTGAACGAGACGGTGACGGTCCGCCTCCGCCCCGAGGCACGCACCGTCTCCCTGAGTCGGACGCGCGTCCCACGGGGCGAGACCACCGTCGCGACGGTGAGCGGGTCGCCGGGGGCGGTTCGACACGTCCGCGTCCCGACCGGCGCCCTCCGCGACGGTGAGCCGGCGACCGTCGCCACCGCCGAGGCGGTGTTCGGCGCCGCGGAGGGCCTCGTCCTCGTCGGCGTCGACGCCGACGCGACCGCCCTCTACGCCGCCGTCCGCCTCGACGACGACGGCTTCGCCAAGGTCGAAATCGAAACCGACCGGCTAGAAGAGGGGTCCCACGAGGTCGATCTGGCGCGAAACACCACCGCCGACCCCCGGGCGAGCGTCCCGCTCACCGTCACGGATCGTCGGCTCTCGATGACGGCCAACCGCTCGACCCTCGCCGTCGGCGAGACGGTCACCGTCTCGGGATCGGCCCGCGGTGCCGACGAGGTGAAACTCTACGCCCGCGTCGGCGGCGAGTACGCCCCGCTGTACGCCGACACCGACACCGACGAACTGGCCGAGGCGCGCGTCGACGGCGGCTCGTGGGACGTTGACCTCGACACCCGCGCGGTGGTGACCGTCTCCGAGAGCTACCGGATCGCCGCCGTTGCGGACCCCGGTGAGGACTACCTGGGATCGACGGCCCGCATCTCGGAGTCGACGCTCCGCGGGTTCGACACCGTCGTCACGACCAGCGTCGCCACGATCGATCCGTCGCCTACGGCGTCGGTGTCGCAGTCCCGCATCGCCACCGCCGCCGGCGACGAAGTCGGGGTCACCGGCACCGCCCCCGGACCGGGCGAGACGGTTCGGGCCTACGTCGTCTCCCCGCGCGGCGCCGTCGACCCCCACGACGTGGACATCGCCGAGGACGACGCCTTCGACTTCGACTACGCCGCCTTCGACGCGCCCGGTCGGTACCGCATCCTCCTCGTGACGACCGGACGCGACGCGACGTTCGGGTTCGCCGACGGGAGCGACGCGGCGGCCATCCGAAGCGAACTCTCGGGGTCGGAGACGCCCGACGAGGCCGCGGCCGTCGTTCGCGACGCCTACGGTGGCGCCGGCGTCGACGACCGGGTCGTCGCCCTGACCGTCACGGCTACCGACCCCCACGTTCGGGTCGAGACGGTCCGCCGCCGGGCGGGTGAACTCGTCGTCGCGGGCACGTCGAACCGCGAGAACGGCTCGTCCATCCTCCTCGACCTACAGGCGGACACGCGTCCCGTCGCCGTCGCCGACGCGACGGTGAACGCCTCCGGTCACTGGCGGACCGTCGTCGACGTGTCGGGCGTCGACGACGGCCGGTACACCCTCCGGGCCGAGACGGCCGACGCGACGGACAGCCGGGCCGTGCGGGTCGGCGACGCCTCGTCCGCGACGCCGGCCCCGACGGTCACGGCCACCGCGACGCCGATGGACACCTCGACGGCGACGCCGACGACGACACCGCCCGCCACCGACGCGGCGGCCGCGGGTGGAGAGACGCGTCGGGCGACCGACCGCGCGGCCCGCACGGAGACGAGCGGCGACGGGTTCGGGGTCCTGCCCGCCGTCGCCGCGGCGCTCACGGTACTTCTCGTCGCGGCCGGTCGGCGTCGGTAGCGTCGGCACCGCGTCTTCGTCGCAGTGAAAACCCCCGCGCGCCTAGCAGGGGTATGATGGACGACGAACCCCCTGTCCCGCCGGCACCGGCCGGCCGATCCGTATGAACGTCCGCTGCCGCGGCATCTACACGACGGCGCTCACGCGCCGCTTTCTCGACGCCGGACACGACGTGGTCTCGGCGTCCGATCCGATCCGCGAGCGCTTCGACGCCGACTTCGGAACCGACCCCCACGACGTGACCGTCGAGACGACCGACGACCGGCAGGGCGTCGGCGTGGCCGGCACCCCCGACGCCGTCTCGCAGGCGGTCGAAGGGCTCGACCTGACCCGCGACACCTTCGCGTGGGCGTCGCCCGCGCCCCGCGACGCCGTCTTCGACGCCCGCGTCACCGAGACGCTGGGGAGCGGCGCCGTCTGTGACCTGGGCGACGCCGAGGGCTTTCTCCCCTTCGGGAACGTCGACGCCCACGTCGAGGTCGGCGACGACGTTCGCGTCCAAGTCGTCGAATCCGCGGCGCCGTGGGTCGACCGCCGGCCCGTCCTCGACGGCGACGTGCGCGCCCGTGCCGGCCCGGCGACGCTCGTTCGCGGCGAGTCCGGCGTCAGCGTCGACACCTACGACGACGAGGCGGGCCGGGAACTCGCGGGCATGACCGACCTCCTCGGCATCGACCCGCCCGACGGCTGGGGGCTGGTGTGGGCTGACGCCGCCACCGAGGCCGACATGGGGGCACTGGAGACGGCACTGGAGCGGGCGGTCGACGGCGCCGAGACGCTCGGCGCCGCGCTCGATACCCCGGTCGATCCGGTTCGCCGCCTCGTCGCCCCCGCCGCGACGACGTGGGTGTGGTTCGGCCGCGAGGGTCGCTTCGCCCTCGACGAGGACCGCCGAGCGGTGACGCCGACGATGGCCGGGCACCACCGCGTCAAGGCCGCCTCCACCGAGGCGAGCCGCGCCGTCGACTTCGTGGAGGCGCTGGGATCCCACGACGGCGACTTCGCCTTCGAGGCCGTCACCGACACCTTCGGCCCCGTCGCGGGTGACCACGTCCGCCTCAACCACGGCAAACCCGACGGCCGACGGATCGTTCTCGGACGCGCCGAGGTGACCGACCGCGACGCCGACGGCACGCTCACCCTCCGGCGTGAGATGACCGCCGGCGGCACCTACGACGCCCTCGGCGTCGACCGCGAAGCCGGCGACGTGGCGATCACCAAGGTCCGCGAGGGGCGGTGGTGGTATCCGACCGTCTACCGCGACGCCGACGGGGCGCGCAAGGGCACCTACGTCAACGTCTGTACGGCCGTGGAGTGTTTCCCCGACGCCGTCCGCTACGTCGACCTCCACGTCGACGTGGTGAAGGGACCGGACGGCGAGGTGCGCCGGGTCGACGACGACGAACTCGACGACGCTGTCGACGCCGGACAGGTGTCGGAGGCGCTCGCCGAGAAGGCGCGGTCGGTCGCGACGAGTCTGGAAGGCGCGCTCTGAGACGGGGTATCGTAAGTCAGTACCGTCGCCGGCCAATCCTGGCGACTCACCGGTACACAGTTACAACGATCCGTATGAACGCGCCTAGCGGTCCGCGGGATTGCCCGTGCCGCCCGTAATCGCGCTCGCCAGCGCTCCCCTGACGACCGCGTCCCCGTCCCGATCCGTAAGCCGTATCTCGGGGATCGACGCCACGTGGACGTGCGCCGAGAGCCCCTCACGGATCGGCCCGAGGACCCGGTCGGGGTTGTTGCGCGCGACGCCGCCGCCGACGGCGACGACCCGCGGCGCGTAGGCGTGGACGACCGTCGCGACGCCGACGGCGTTCCAGCGCCCGATCCGGTCGACGACCCGCCGGGCGAAGTCGTCGCCCGCGGCGTCGGCATCGAACACCGCCGCGGCGTCGGCGGTAGCGAGGTCGAGCCGCGTCGCCTCGCCGTCGTGCAGGTCGCGGGCGTAGCCGGGCACGTTCGCGCCGCCACAGTACGCCTCCCAGTGTCCCGCCCCCCCGCAACCACAAGGCCGGCCGTCGGGGGCGACCGTCACGTGGCCCACTTCGGCGGCGTTGCCGCCCCACCCGGAGAGGACGTGCCCGTCGACGACGGCGCCCGCGCCGATACCCGTCGAGAGCGTGAGGTAGACGAGGTTCGCCTCGCCATCGCCGAAAAAGCGCTCGCCGATGGCGCCGGCCGTCGCGTCGTTGTGCAGGGAGATCCGATCGGTCGAGACGAGCGTCCGCAGCGGGCCGGTGAGCGACACCCGATCCACGTCGGGCAGGTTCGCGGGGTCGACCGTCGCCCCCGCGCCACGATCCAGCGGGCCGATGGCGCCGATTCCCGCGGCGACGATGGCTTCGGGGTCGACGCCGGCGTCGGCACACGCGTCGCGGACGGCGTCGAGGACCGCGTCGGTGACGGCGACGCCGGTCTGTCCCCGCGGGGTCGGTCGCCGGTCCGCGCCGGCGACGCGGCCGGCACGGTCGCCGACGACGGCCCGAATCGTCGTCGCGCCGAGGTCGACGCCGAGATACGCCGCCATCTACTCCGTGCCGGTGCGGACGTAGAGCGTCGGACACGGGGCGTCGAGCATGATCGACTGCGCGACGCTCCCGAAGATGGCCTTGCCGGCGGGCGAGCGCCCCCGTCCGCCGACGACGACGATGTCGGCACCGACGGTTTCGGCCAACTCGACCATCGTCTCGCCGGGGTCGCCGACCGCGCCACGGATCGTATACTCGACGTCCGCCGCCTCCAACACGTCTTCGAGAGCACGGATCGTCGCGCTGTGTGTCGCTACCTGCCCCGGCGTCGCGTCGTCGAAGTGGAGGTTCGACCGCGCTTCCTCGAACCCCTCCTGAGTGAACGCGTGCGCGAGGACGACGTCGGCGCCGGTCGGCTTCGCGATGTCGACGGTCTCTTCGGCGAGGCGTTCGACGCGGTCGTAATCCTTCGGTCCGATGGCGACGAGGACTGTCTCTACGGCCATGCCGGTCGGATTGACGGGCCGGATACAAACCGTTACCGCCCCCCGAATCCCTTTGGGGCCCCCTCTCCATGCGTTCGTATGCTTACGACGGACCTCTCCGACCGGGTGGCCCTGGTGACGGGGAGTGCGAAGGGCGTCGGCCGCGAGTTCGCCCTCTCGATGGCCGAGGCGGGCGCGTCGGTCGCGGTGCATTACCACACGAGCGCCGAGGCGGCGCGCGCGACGGCCGCCGTCGCGCGCGAGGCGAGCGGCGAAGCGACGACGGTACACGGCGACGTGACCGACCCCGACGACGTGGACGCGATGTTCGACGCGGTCGAAGCGGCCCTCGGCTCGGTCGACATCCTCGTCAACAACGTTGGCGACTTCGCCCCTCGCCACTGGGAGGAACTCTCCTTCGAGACGTGGAATCGGGTCCTCCAGACGAACCTCAACGGGACCTACCTCTGTTCGAAACGCGCCCTGCCCGCGATGCGCGAGGCCGCGTTCGGCCGCATCGTCAACGTCGGCTACGCGGGGACCGAGAAGGCGCTGGTCTACCCGAAGAACTTCCCGTATCTCGTCGCCAAGACGGGCGTCATCATGTTCACGCGGATGCTCGCGAACGACACGAAAGCGGACGGCATCACCGTCAACTGCATCTCGCCGTACGTCGTCGAGAACTCGGACGAGTTTCCGGACGAGGCGCCGCGCGGTCGGTGGGCCTCCTTCGACGACCTGCGGCAGGTGCTCTTCTTCTTCCTCGATTCGGACAGCGGCTACGTGAGCGGCGAGAACGTGGAAGTCGACGGCGGGTGGATTCCGGAGGCGCTCTGAGCGCCGGGCACTACGTCGGTCGCGTTACGCGTTCGGCACGTCGTCGGGGTCGTCCTCGACGGAGCGTTTCATCGAGTCGCGGCGGGACTTGGCGTCACGGCCCGTCACTTCGAGCAGGAAGTCGTTTTTCGCGCTGACGGCGTCCTCGGCGGCGTCGGCGTGGCCCTCCTCGATCACCTGTGCCGCCGGCTTCTCCTCGAAGTGGACGGCGAGTTTGTCTTTCTTGCCGCTGTACTGTACGGCGCCGGCGACGATGCGCTCGAAGACCGGGTTGTCGGGTTCGCCGACGACGTAGAGGTCGCTCCCCTTGTACTCCTCCGTCTCCGTGACGGGGCCGAAGTAC
>Ga0102935_1000499_pt1 | contig 14109 bp, 13 predicted proteins | sample SalPonR2_A_D2_MG_FD_78508 | JGI IMG/M metagenome (GOLD analysis project Ga0102935, IMG submission 78508) | Salt pond soil microbial communities from South San Francisco under conditions of wetland restoration - Salt Pond MetaG R2_A_D2_MG | ecosystem: Environmental > Aquatic > Marine > Intertidal... | reverse complement strand
CTTCGCCGCTCACCTCGTTCACCGCCAGGCGCCGGCCATTCAGATCCAGCTTGCCCCCTGAATCAACTTGAATGTTGCTGTTCTGATAGACCTGGCTGATTGCGTTGTCATCGGCGAGCGAGTCGCTACCGGCAAGCTCGACTGTTGCCCCGTTCTCGATAATCAGTGCCAGACTGTCGTTACCGTTGCTGATGGCCCGGCGCTCGTTATCTCCCGAGTGCTTGTCCAGCACCACTGTGCCCTCGGTGACGCGCATGCGGCTGTTGTTGTTATTCGCCTCGCTGCCGCCAAGCGTAAATTGCCCCGTGCCCTGTTTGACCAGCTCACCGCCACCACTGGTGTTCAGCGTGCCGTTAAAGCGGGTGTCCGCACTGCCGCCGAACGTTAAATCATATTTCGACGAGAGAATCAGCTCACCTGCCCCGGCGATACTGCCAATGCTCTGAGCGGCCTTGGTGTAGATATCCAGCTTGCCGACATCGGATATCAAAACATCCGTATTCGCACTGAGCTCGCCGCCGCCAGACTCCAGCCGAATCTGCCCCTCGGCGATAAACGTCCGGCCGGTATGATCGCTCACACCGTGCAGGTCTACGTAACCCGTTCCGCGTTTAACCAGCTCACCAAAACCAGTGAACTTGGAATAAACGTTTCGGTTATTGTTGCTAGCGCCAATTTCCAGATGGCCAGCGTTCCCCGAAATCCCCAGGACAACGCTAGAGTTAAGTGATGAATTACTATTGAGATCGTTGATGATCTGCGTGTAACCATTAATATCCAACGTGGCACTGTCGTGCAGCTCAACGTAGCTTTCTGAATTGAGGGCATGATCGGCGCCCAACTTCAGAGTGACGTTGCCCTTAAGGTCTGTACGCCCGGTATAGGTATTCTGCCCCGATAGCGTCTGGGTGCCGTTGCCTTCTAGATAAAGATTGCCACTGCCGGTTATCTCGCCGGCAAAATCATTGGATCCACTGGCAGCGATGGTGAGGTTTTTGCCTCCCAGCTCAACCCGCCCGGCACCGGCAAGGCCTGCGATGGTCTGGTGATTGCCGGTCAGATCAAGTACGGCATTCGAGCTGACTTCGACTACCGCCGCGTCGTCCAGCCCGTTGCCACGGGTGATGGTCAGCCGGCCTTCGTCAACCTTGACGCCCTCGGCAAAGTTACCCGGATCGGTCAGTTTGAGCTCGCCGGCGCCCTTTTTGATGGCCGGCGCATTATCGCCTGTGATCTTGCCGTCGTAGGTCACCGTCTTGCCATCGGCAACGGCAATGGCAGCACCGCTTTCAAGCTTGATACCGCGGTTTTGGTCAAGCGTGAGAGTCTCGTCAATGAGCAGGCTCGCACCACTTTTGACGACGACACCCCCGTTGCCATTGCCTGTGTTGCCGAGCTGATTATCGTTGCTGATGCGCAGCGTGCCGGCTTCGACGGTTGTTCGGCCCGAGTGGGTGTTCTCGCCGATCAGGACAAGCTCACCCAGCCCGTCCTTGGTGAGATCCTGGTTACCACCGAGCCCGCCGTTGTAGCGGACCGTAGCACCGTCGGCCACGGTGATTTTATCCAGAAGCCCGGTGAGCTCCGGGGCGATCGGCTCAAGGTCGTTACCCGCTGCATCCTCGGGCTCGTTGGGTGCAAAATCCGGTTCACCCATCCGAACCCCTTTTTCCACAAGCCCGGCGGACAGCCCGGTCAGCTCATAAACCAGAGTCTGGTTGTCGCTCTGGCCGGCGACATAGTCGGCCGCAAAATCCTGCCCGCCCACATTGAGATGCAGACTGGTCTGGCCCTCGGCCGATTGACCGGCGATGGCCTCACCGGCGATGGCCTCACTGATGTGCAGCGTTGCCGTGACCGAGGTCGAATCCACCGCCAGATCGACCGACTCGACCGTTGGCGCCGTGGCATCCAGCTGCCATGCCAGCTCATCCAGAATATCGGCGCTCAGCAGTGGCGCGGTGGACACCGCCCCGACTTCCACCTCCAGGTCGGTGTCGCCCCCCGTGGATGCGGGACCGGTTTGATCATCCGATGCTGCCACATCGGCGCCGCTCGACGCCGAAAGTGCCTCGACAAACACACGGCCTTGCTGGCCCGCGCCGATATCGCATCCATAGAGCAGAATGTCCGTCTCGGCGCGGTATGCGTTCTGCCATCCAGCGAGATCTCTTGTCCCCGATTGGAGCGCGGCCCGGTCGATGACCTCATCACCCACAACCAGCGCGCCGGGCCGCCCATGGGTGACGACGTGCATCTCGGCAACATTTTCGTATCCGGCAAGGATGTCGGAAATCTCACCCAGCGCGTCGCCCTTGCCCTCCAGGACGTGGATACGGGCGACATCGCCCAGCGCCGCATGCATCTGCGGCAGGTTGGGGAGGTAGCCGCTGACGATGAGCAGACGCTCACCGGATACCTCCGGTTTCGCGTCTTGCAGTTCGTTATCGACCTCCGCCGCCATGCGGGATGGCGCACTCTTCTGCGGATCTCCGCCGGCGTCCAGCGGCGTGGAGCGAAGCCGCGGTGTCCGGCCCTCCTGCTTGGCGGGCTTTTCCTCAGCCGGCCGGGCATCACGCCGCGGGTCGACCGGCTTGACCGGATCGTCATCCGCCCCGTCGAGGGCGGGGACCAGTGCGCCATCGAAGATCAGCCGCGGCTCCAGCGCCAGCGGCGCCGGCCGCCAGATCAGACCGGCCTGGCGGGGTGATCGCTTCCCGTTACTCATCGGGTTGCCTCAAAACGCACATCTCCACTCATCCCCGGCACGACGCCGCGGTGTTGTTCGGTTAATGTCCCTTTCAGGCGCACGGTTCGACTGACCGGGTCGACCCGCACACCAATCTGGGTCAGCTCGCCGGGTATCTGCACATCGAGCTCGTTGAGCGCGAGCGTGAATGCCTCGCCTGGCTCGAGCCAGGCCAACCAGCGCGACGGCGCCAGAAACTCGACCTTGAGTGCCTGCGGGTCGATGACATCCAACAGCGGCTCTCCCACGCGGATATACTCCGCCTCGCGCTTGTGTATCTGCGCCACCACACCATCGAACGGCGCCCGTACCGCGCAGCGATCGACCCGGGCCGCGGCGACAGAGACATCCGCATTGGCCGCCCCGACCCGAATCCTCGACAGCGCCAGTTCCAGGTCGCCCACCGATCGCAGCTCCGCGAGCTGTTCGTTCGCCTTGCGTGTTTGCCTCGCCTCTTCAAGACTGGCCCGGGCTTTTTCGAGGCTGGCCCGCTCGACTCCACAGCCAAGCGCGACCAGCGCATCCCCCGTCTCGAAGGCATCGCCTTCGTCGACATGCAGGCGATCGACCCGACCAGCCATCTCTACGGAAAGCCGTGCCTTGCGTGAGGCTACGACACGGGCCTGTGCCGGAGCGCGCTCACCGCCCGAGCGCGTCCGCTCGTCAGTGGCCCGGGCCGGCCCGCTGGCTTCGTCGCTTAATGGACTGTCTCCCTGCGCCGCACAGTAAGGCGCGACCAGCAACCCAATAACGACGAGCAATAGGGGAGCGACTCGCCATGGCGAGCTCCCCGCACCTGGTCGTATACCGATACCCATCACCACCGCAGCTACGTTCTTAATTCGTGGCGTTTCGCCGCCGGATACTGCGACTACTGATCCTTACCGTAAGTTTTTCGCCGCATTGGTAAATACCAGATGATTGGTAGTTTTATGCACTACCAGGTTTCAGGTCGCCGATCTGCCATCCTCCCCAGGCGGTATCGCACTCCCGCTGCGACCGTGATTTCCTCATCGGGCGACAGTCCAATTCACCTCACCTGGAAAGCACTCATGTGGCGACCCCGGCAGAATTCCGCCCGAAGAACTGACGCTTTCAACGGGCGCGACCCCATCGGCGCGGCGACCAACCAACCAAAACGATCCGACCAACGATCCGTTGTCAGCACCGACACCGTCGCTCAGGGGAATATCACCACCCCGGGGACGGTTCAACTGGACGGCAAGCTGGAGGGGAACGTCCGCGCCCAGAGGCTGATCATCGGGCGGCACGGCAGCTTGACAGGCGACTGTCGCGCCCGGGAAGTTGAAATCGCCGGCAAGATGGCCGGCGAGCTGCTCTGTGAAAACCTCCTGATTGCCGAGACCGGGGGCTTCGAAGGCACGATCAATTGCGGCCGATTGGCCGCGGAAAGTGGCTGTGTGGTGGACGCGACCGTACAAGTGTCGGGCAGCGATGACCTTCCAGAGATCTCCTTGCTCGAAGGCGCGGGCGCATCGATGCCAGGGCTTTTCCAGACGGCTGTCGCCGAGCAGCAGGATCGCTCCGCTGAGTCTCAGTCGACCGAATGACCGCCGGCACGGGAAAGCCGCTCGGCCAGCCTGCGCGCTGCCGAGGAGGATGCCCTGGACGCCGCCGGTGCATCGGAACAGCCAGCGAGGTTACCCCAGGCAGCCGCGATGCCACCTCGCAAGTTTTCACTGGAGGCAGGCAAGCGAATACAGCTTTCGACTCCGGCCTTGATTACTGCAACCCGAAGCTCATCGGCGCCGTGCGGGATCAATGCGACCACCTTCGCGGCGAAGACGGGCACAGTGGATTGAATGAAAGCCAGCTTGCTTCGCCGATCACCGCGGCGATTCGTGGCAGCCTCGATCCGGAAGCAACCTGCATCAAGCCAAACCCTGCCTCGAACAACGCTCAGAGGGCCCCGCAGGGGTGGCCCGATCGTTATCCCCTCAAGACGGTATTTTGGCGTATTGGGCCCGATGCCGGGCCGCCATGGCCATCAGCGAGGCGCCACTACAGCGCAGCTTAACCGCGACCATCTTCCGGTGGGTCGCCACGGTCGTAGCCGATCGACTCAGTCGCTTGGCGATATCCCGGTTCGTCAGCCCCTCGCCGAGCAGATTGAAGATCTCCAGCTCGCGAGTGGTCAGTCGATCAATGAGCGCATTTTCGTCGTCGATATTGGGCAGATGCCGCTGGACCAGCCGACGTACATGCTCATTGACCGAGCGATAGGCATCCGCCTTACTGATCACCGCGGCGATATAAGGCTGCAGCTCCGATGGCGCCACAAAATCCTCGGCGTGAGCCGAGAGAATGATTGCGTTGGCATCGGGCCGGGCTTGAGTCAGCGCCCTCAGCACGTCAAGGCCATTACCATCCGGCAGAGCCAGATCCAGGATCAATAAAGCCGGCCTGCAACGCTGGCAAGCGCTTATACCGGTTTCGACCGTATAGCTACGCGCTGACAACTCAAGGCCGGCGACCTCTATCAACGCCCGCGCCAGCATCTCGGAGAACATCCGCTCGTCCTCGACAAGCACCAAACCCACCGCGTTGTCGTTACCGCTCATCCTCGACTTACCTCTTTGATCAGCAAATGCATCGTTGTCCCGCGCCCTGGGGTTGAATCGACCACGAGCGCAGCGCCCGTGCGCTCAACAACCCCCTGGACCATGTAGAGGCCATACCCATGACCGTCTTTGTGATCCCGGGTGGTAAACATCGGCTGGAATATGCGATCAAGGACCTCTGGCTCTATCCCGGGGCCCTCGTCGCCGATCGCGATATCCACCATCGGTCCGGTCAACGGCTCACCAATCCGATGTATCCCGGCTGGCAACTCGTCCCGGTGCCGGGTCGCCAACCGCAACACGCCCCCCTGCGGCATGGCATCCCGGGCGTTAGCCGCCAGGTTGAAAAGCGCCGAGACCAGAAAGCCCCGGTGCGTGTAGCCGACCAGCGAGGGCTCGGTCGTTTGCTCGAGTTGAATGTTGACGGGCAACGTCGACTCGAGCATCGATCCGACCTCGCCGACCATGGCTTCGATACAGATTTCTTCCAGCGCCGGGGCCTGATGACCACCCAGCGCCATCAAACCCGATGTCGTGACCCTTGCTTGATCAAGCGCGGTCCCCATAAGCTCCAGCGCGGCCGGGCGAACGGGCTCGTGGCGTTTGACCTGTTCGGCCACCTCGCCATACCCCAACTGCAGCACACCGAGGATATTGTTCGCGTCATGCGCGACGCCGCGGGCGAAATGCTCGATCGTATCGGCGCGCGCATCCTGCAGCTGCGCTGCCTGGACACGGCTCTCGGCCCATCGCGCCGCCACCTCATTCGTCAGCCGCTCGCGAGCCTCGAGGGCCTTTCGATCGGCCTCTTCCTTTTTCAGCAACACAAACGTCGGCCCCTGGACAAAGGCAAGGAAGATCGCGGCCATGAAGAACAGACCGCTGGGAATCGCGGAGTTGTCAAACGGGTAGGGGTCGAGCAGATCCGAGGGGACATTCGCTTGAGCGATATAGACAAAGCGCGCCAAAAACGCCAGGCCGAGTGCGATGTGGGATGCGCGCAAAAGATTCAACAACCGGACGTATTCGACCTTCACCTTCCAGAGAATGACCACGGCCAGCAGCTGACTCGTCGCCACCAGCACCGCAATGATCATGACCCGAACATCGACGGGCGCCAGTATCGGCGGGCTGGCAGAGACATTAAAAATCACCGCGCTCGCCAAAAACCAAAGGGCAACCCCAAAGAGCATCCCGGAGCGCTCTGCATAAAGCGCCAGCGCAGCGACCATGCAGGCCACGCCCGCGAGCATGACCGTGTTCCCCACCTGAATGCTCATGACCAGGGGAATGAGGCCACGCAATAAAAGCAGCAGAAGCCCGGCGCCGCCCAGCAGAAACCCCATCGCCCAAAAACGCGTACTTCGATCGCCGGCGTGAGTGGCTAAAAGCAAGGCACCGCCGAAGGCCATGGTCCCCAAGGACAACATAAAAACCAGCGTTCCGGCGTCAACGAATTCAGTCAATGGGAGATGCTCCAAGGCTTGCCAGAGAAAAACTACTCTTTTTTAACTAGGTCAGCAGCATTGCATGTTCGCAAGACGGCCCGAATACCCAAAAGCGGGTAAGGCGCCGTCATCGTCTGCCTTGACCCACTGGGACGCTTCGGATTGAATAGAAAGCTTGCGGCGGCCAGGTAGCTCAGTTGGTCGAGCGGACGACTGAAAATCATTACGGTGGGAGTTCGTTTACCTCCTTGGCCACCACCTATTCAATGCCACAGCAGTGGCGCCACAAAAGCGTCCGCCCAACGGCCCAACCATGAAAAAACCCGAGACAGAATCCTCAGCGGTCATCGGCGTCGGTGTACGGGCGCATCTGGCAAGCGAACTGCACGCCGAGGGCGACATCGAGGTCTACGGGACCATCGAAGGCGACATACGATGTCAGTCCCTGGTCGTTGGTAGTTCCGGGCATATCAGCGGATCGGTCATCGCCGATACGGTCGAAATCAAGGGCCACTCCGCCAGCGAAATCACCGCCGGCCATATCCTTTTCCGTGACGGCAGCGAGGTGCACGGCAACATCGGCTTCACCACGATAACGGTCGATGCCGGCGCAACCCTGGACGCCACACTGACCCGCATCAAGCCAGCCGCTGCAACGGCCGACGCGACGCTCGACGACTCCAGTGCACAGGCAGCCACTGATGGATAATCTGCACGCCGGTCAATGGCTTGAATCGCTAAGGGGCAAGCTGCCGGAGAAAGGCCATGGCGAGGTCATTGTCATCGGCGATGGCGACAGCACTCATATCTCGATCGCCCGGGCCGACATCGAGCGGATGATCCGGCGGCAAAAACTTCACGCCGCAATGCGCGGCTGGCTCTACAAAGGCGTTGCGGCCGTCGCATGCGTCGGCCTGGCCGCGTTTACCCTCGGCACGTTCGACGAATACATCCATCAAGTGGTCGAGTCGACCAAGTACCAGGCACTTGCCGAAGAGCGACAGGCCGCCGTCGAGGCACTGGATCTCTACAGCCAGTTCACCGCTGACATCGTTGCCGAGCACGAGCAGTCGCTCAATACGAAGGTCGATGCCCTTGGCGCCAACATGCAGACCGTCGAGGAGAGCATCGACTCGATCCTCGGGACCGGGGGCATGATCTCCGCGCAGTCGGCATCCGCGGATGTTCTCAACCAACATGTGCCGCAGACCTCGCTCGAGGCACTGCAGCGCATCCGCAGTATCGAGGAGTTCATGGCCACGCTGCCGGCCCGCGTGCCAATGGCCGCCAGCCACGTAACATCCGGCTTTGGCATGCGCGAGCACCCGGTAAGTGGCCATCTTCTGCCCCATCGGGGAATCGACCTGGTCTCGTGGGATGAACCGGCCATCCTCGCCGGCGGGCCCGGACGGGTGACTTTTGCCGAGGCGGATGGCCCATCTGGCAAGATGGTGATCATCGACCACGGGGCCAGCGTCGAATCCTATTACCTCCACATGGCACGGATCGATGTAGAAGTCGGTGACACAGTGGCCGCCGGCGATGTGATCGGGCTGATGGGTGACACCGGCCAGACCGATGGTGGGCATCTGCACTACGAGGTGCGGGTGGCGGGACGCCACCTGGACCCCGCCAAGGTCCTGGAGGTGATTGGCGATGTGGAATAAAGGCGCGTTTCGTCGTCGAGCCGCCGAACCGACGGGATCCGAAGCCAATCGCAGCGCCGGCGATCCGGTCAGCGAGTCAGCCGGCGTCCTTGGCCCCGCCCTTGAGCCAGAGCATCCCTCATCGGTCATCAGTGAGGGAGTCATCACACGCGGGGATATCAGCTCTCCGGGCAGGGTCCATGTCAACGGTGCACTCACGGGCAATGTCGAAGCAGAGGCTGTGCACGTAGGACGCAACGGATCCCTTGAGGGGAACGTGCAGGCCAGGCAAGTCACCGTTGCCGGACAAGTGAATGGCGAGCTGCGATGCGAGCAGGCAAGCCTGCGATCGACCGCATTACTCACCGGAAGCATCGAGGCTTTCACGCTTCAAATCGAGGCGGGCGCCATTACCGAAGGCAAGATTCGAGTCGAAAACGGGGTGTAACGTTGCAGGAACCGAGGTTTGCCATCACTCCGCGCCGGCTATTGATCAAGCAGCCGTGACCGCTCTCATGCAATCAGCTCTCCCCGTGCTCGCGCTGTTTGGCGTTTTCTCTCCGGCCCTGATGCTGGCCGAGCCGGGCTTGCATTTCTGGGCTTTGCCGGGCGCATCACCTACAAACTCATCATCTCTTCAGAAAGGATTGGTTAATGACCACGAGTAATGCCGAGACCATCGGTTCGTCTGATCATGCCCCAACGACCGACAAGCGCCTCGGTGACCCCTGGGTACTCGGGCTGAGCATGGGCTTTGTCCTGGCCTTTGTCGGGCTGTCCCTTTACGACGTCGAGCTAGTCTCAGCGCTGGTCGGGTCCGGGTTTAGCTGGACGGCGCGGTATCTGGGTTCCTACTTCCAGACCCTGCTGCTTTTGACCTTTTTCATTGCCCTGGGTGTGGCGGCCTCGCCGGCCGGGCGAGCTCGGATGGGCAACCTGGCTCAGCCCGAGATCAGCACCTTCCGCTGGGTGGCGATCATCATGTGCACGCTGCTCGCGGGCGGTGGCGTTTTCTTTGCCGCCGGCGAGCCGGTGTACCACTTCATCGCCCAGACCCCGCCGGCCTTTAATACCGAGATCGGCACGGTCGAGGCCATCCGTGGCGCCCTCGCCCAGTCGTTCATGCACTGGGGATTTCTTGCCTGGGCGGTGCTCGGCGGGCTGACCAGCCTGGTGCTCGCCCACGCCCACTACGTCAACGGCCAACCCCTGCAGCCCCGCACGCTGCTCTATCCGGTGTTCGGCGATCGGGTCATGCGCGGCGCCTTCGGCGGCATCGTCGATGCCGTGTGCGTGATCTCGGTAGTGGCGGGCACCGTCGGCCCCATCGGCTTTCTGGCCACTCAGGTCGCCTTTGGCGGTAGCGTGCTGTTTGGCCTGCCGGATGGCTACGGCACACAGCTCGCGGTCCTGGTGGTACTCGGCGGGATCTACGTAACCTCGGCGATCACCGGTATCCATCGCGGCATCCAGATGCTCAGCCGCTTCAACGTCTACCTGGCCCTCGGCATTGGCGCCGTCATTCTGGTGTTCGGGCCCACGCTGTTCCTGGTCGACGCCTATACCCAGGGCATGGGCGCCTATCTGGGCAACTTCCTGTCCATGGCCACCATGACCACCCAGACCGCACCCGAGTGGTGGATGAAGTGGTGGACGGTGTTCTTCTTTGCCTGGTTCATCGGCTATGGGCCGCTGATGGCGCTGTTCGTGGCGCGCATCTCGCGCGGCCGCACGGTGCGCGAGATGATCCTCGCAGTCTGCGTGGCCGCCCCGATCGCCACCACGGTCTGGTTCACCCTGCTGGGCGGCTCGGGCATCTTCTATCAGCTCAACGGCGAGATCGATCTGGCCGAGGCGCTGACCAGCTTCCAGTTTGATGTGGCTACCCTGACCGTGGCGCAGGCCCTGCCGCTGGGCTCGGTCATGGCCGCCGCCATCCTGCTGCTCACGACCATCTTCGTGGCAACGACGGGGGACTCGATGAGCTACACCATTTCGATGGTGACCACCGGGCATGACCAGCCGAGCTCCGTCGCCCGGGCGTTCTGGGGCATCATGCTGGCGGTGATGGCGGCGCTGCTGCTGTACATGGGCGCCGGCCAGATCTCGGCGCTGCAGCAGTTCATCGTGGTCACCGCCATTCCGGTGTCGCTGGTATTGCTGCCCTCGCTGTGGACCGGGCCCAAAGCGGCCTACGCCATGGCTCGTGCCCAGGGACTGGTGCGCTAACACCCGGCCCGGGGCACAGCCATCAGGACTCGACAGGCTCGAGCAGCGTCGGGTCGTCTTCGCTGGGCCGGTTCACGCGGGTGGACACCGGCCACGCATCCAGCGCCTCGGGATCGAGTCGCTGAACGGCCCGGCGGATATCGGCCCGAGCGGTCAGGTCGGGATCAAGCCAGGCCGCCCAGCAGGCCGGGTCCAGCACCAGGGGCATGCGCGGGTGCACGGACCGGGCCACGCCGCGGGCCGGCTCGGTGATGATGGCGCAGGAGGCCGCCCCGGCCTGATCCATCCCGGCCGGCGTGCGGATCCCGGCGTAGGCGATCAGGGCGGTGTCGGGCGCGGTGAAGTACCAGGGCTGCTTGCCGGCTTCGGTTGACTGCCATTCGAACCAGCCGTTGGCGGGGATCAGGCAGCGGCGATGGGCAAAGGCGTCGCGGAAATAACCCGATGTGGCCACGGTCTCGGCACGGGCATTAATGGGGGACGGGGCATCCGCACCCGCCCAGTGCGGATGAAACCCCCAGTGATCCAGCGCCAGCCGTGGCATGGCCGTGGTGGGATCCGGGTGTGCCGCAAGGATCGGCCGGCCAGGGGTAATGTTGTACCCGCCGGCCGACACGGCCTCCTCGGCGATCCCGCCCGGGGTGGCACCCAGTGCCCGGGCCACGGCGTCGGCACCGACGTGACGGTCAAACCGCCCGCACATGGCCCGGGATCAGCCGCCGGGGGCTAGATGTCGATGCAGATCTTGCCAAAGTGGGCGCCGCTTTCCTCGTGCTGGAAGGCCTCGACCAGCTGATCCAGCGGGAAATGCCGATCAATGACCGGCCGGATCCCGGTGGCTTCCATCGCCTCGACCAGATCCTGCTGATCGCGCCGGCTGCCGACCAGCACGGCCTGCAGCCGCTGCTGGCGCAGCAGGGCCTGGATGAGCGGGAAATCACCGTTGACGCCGGTCAGCACGCCGATCAGCGAGATATGGCCGCCCACCGCCGCTGCTTTCATGGACTGCTGCAGCGTGCCGGGGCCGCCCACTTCGATGACATGGTCCACACCACGACCACCGGTCAGCTCGCGCACGGCCTCACCCCACTCCGGCGTGTCGCGGTAGTTGACCCCTGCCTCGGCGCCCATTGCCTGAAGGCGCTCGAGCTTGTCGTTGCTAGAGGACGTGGCGATCACCCGGGCGCCGGCGGCCACCGCCATCTGCAGGGCAAACACCGAGACGCCGCCGGTGCCCAGGGTAAGCACCGTCTGACCGGGCTTGAGGTCGCCGTTGACGAACAGCGCCCGCCAGGCGGTGACACCCGCCGTGGTCAGTGTTGCCGCCTCGGCGTGGCTCCAGCCGGCGGGGATGCGGGTAAACGCGGCGGCCGGTCGAGTGACGGACTCGCGGGCGTAACCATCAATACCGTCACCGGGAGTCGCGCCGAAGCCCTCGTTGACAGGGTCGCCGTCGACCCAGTCGGGAAAGAAGGTGCTGACCACGGCATCCCCCACCGCGAAGTCCTCGACGCCCTCGCCCACGGCCGTCACATCGCCGGCGCCATCGGACAGCGGAATCCGCGACTCGTGGCGTGGCGCCATCGGCCCTTTCACGACCCCGTAGTCGTGAAAGTTCAGCGAGCTGGCACGCAGTCGAACGGTGATCTCGCCGGCGGCCGGCGCCGGCGGGTCGGCGCGGTGATCCAGGCTGACCTGATCGAAACCGCCGCCCGCGGCGATCGTCAATGTCCGATTGCCCATATCTGTCTCCTCAGCGTGGATGAATGCGTATTGAAAGCCGCCATGCTGAGGACGCCGGCCGGGTGACGCAACCGCGGATCGGACTCACGCCTGACCCGGCGGGTCCGGCGGGTCCGGCGGGTCCGGCAGGTGGGTTTCGCATTGCCGACGCACCTGAGCGAAGGCCTCGGCGGCGCGCTCGGTGGGGAACAGCCGCACCAGGCGCCGGTCATCGGCCCGGCGCGACTTCACGACCCAGCCATCCGCCACCAGCTGGGTAAGGTTGTAGCGAATGCCCGTGACGGAGTACGGCAGCATGGCCAGCAGCTGTTTCACGCTCAGCGGTGCGCGGCCGTGATCCGCGCGGGTCACCGCGAGGAGGATATCGACCCCGATTAAAGACGGGCCGTACGGCAGCGCCGGTGATAGCGACGCCCGGAGCCGGGCGGTCAGATCCGCGTCGGCGAGCATTGTGTGCCGATCCATGGCAACCCCCTGTTCACCCCGATGTCGATGAAGCTAGTCACGCCGACTGGCCCTCGCAATCAATTTCGGCTACTAATTTAAACGCTTTATGCGGTCTGGCCACGGGCTACCGATAGAATATGCACCTCCATCAGATCGGCGGCGCTTTCGCCATCGGCGGTGGCCAGCGCGTCGACAATACGGGCGTGCTCATCAATGGCATTGGTCATCATCGGATAGTCCAGCCCGTAGGTACTCCTCGCCGCCGTGGCGCCATGCAGCACGGTCTCCAGCGAGCGCTGCAGACGCCGGCTGCCGGCGGCTGCCATGATGGTCTGATGAAACTCGAGGTTGAGGTCGCTCAGCCAGTCGTGGGGCGGCGCAGCGCGCTGCAGCAGGGTGAACTCCTGCTCGACGATGGCGCGCAGACGCGTAAGCTGCGTGGCGCGGATCCGCACGGCGGCGCGTCGCGCGGCATAGGCCTCCAGCAGGGCACGGATCTCGAAGACCTCGTGGCTGTCCTCACGGGTCCACTCGATCACGCGGGCGCCGCGGTAGGGGATGTTCTCCACCCAGCCGTCGGCGGCAAGCCGGGCGAGCGCGGCCTCCACCGGTGCCGGCGACGCGCCCAGCTCGTCGGCAATCATCTGATTTTTCAGAAACTCCCCGCCGCGAAAACCGCCTTCGAGGATGCGCTGGCGTATCGCCAGGCAGATCTGATCGGTCACCGTGTCCATGATGCCCCAGTGTTCGCTCGACGATGGCAATCGCCCGGATAGTGCGCCGTGGCCGGGCGCGTTGCAATGCCGGCACGCCGGGCACGGACCTGCTCGAGAAAGGCGGCCAACCGGAGCCACTGCCCGGCAAGCTCGTGACTGGGGTCGTGTCCACCCGCCCGCCACATCCGCCAGGTCGTGGCCGGCGGCCCCGCGCTGGCGAGCGCCTCGGCATCCGCCGGCGGGATGACGGTATCGCGGCGGCCGTGGGCGATCAGTACCGGCATGGTGAGATCGCGGATGACGGTCACCGGCGCGATGGCGTTGAAGTGATCACTGATCACCGCCTCGATATAGCGAAGCACCAGCCAGCCCAGCGGCATCATCGGAATGGGCCGGGCGGCCAGCCAGCCCGCCTGCTGCAGTGGCCAGGCCTGGCTGGCGGATGCCGAGCGGCACGATCCGGTGCTCGATCTGATCCTGACCGCTCCGGTGGTGGTGGCCAGCTGGATCAGCCTGCAGTACTACGGCTCGGCGGTGACACCGGCCCTG
>Ga0102935_1000498_pt1 | contig 14112 bp, 16 predicted proteins | sample SalPonR2_A_D2_MG_FD_78508 | JGI IMG/M metagenome (GOLD analysis project Ga0102935, IMG submission 78508) | Salt pond soil microbial communities from South San Francisco under conditions of wetland restoration - Salt Pond MetaG R2_A_D2_MG | ecosystem: Environmental > Aquatic > Marine > Intertidal... | reverse complement strand
GCATCGGCGAGATCCACGTCCTCACGGTCCCGGAGGAGACGACCGAACAGGCCGTCGACGACGTCCTCGACGACGAGGAGGCGACGCTCCAGCGCGCCGCCCGACTCGGCGTCGAACGCGTCGAGGTCCGCTCCGCGCCCGGCGTCGTCAGCGTCCGGTACATGCCGTAACGACGCCGGAGGCTCCCGACGGCGATTCGGGAGACTCGCTCAGTCCCGGTCGGCCCGTGCGCAGGTCTGCCCGGCCGCGCTCTGGACCCGCCAGCCGCCGTCGACGTCTCCGGACCGCGTCTCGTAGTCGACGGCGGTGTCCGCCGTCACGACCGCGACGTCGACCGGGGCGCCGTCAACCTCCAGCCGCTCCACGCGGAACGGCACGTCGAGGCTGTCCCCGCAGCAGCCGACGTCGACGAACTCCTCGCGAACGTCGCCGACCGCCGCGCGGTCCATCACCCGAGCGAAGTACCCTCGGTAGCGGTCCGTCTCGACTTGGTCGCGTCCCCAGTCGCTGAGCCCCTCGGGGTACGAGAGGACGACGCGGGTGGCCTCGGGCGTGTTCATGCCCGTCTGTACCACGTCAGCCCGGTAGTTCGTTTCGGTGATTCGCGTCGCGTTCGCCAGAGCGTCACCGAGTGAGAAGGCTTATTCGCGCCCGCGCAGGAACCGGTATTTATGGTAGGGATCGAGGTACCGGAAGTCAACTACACCGACTATTCGAACCGGCAGCTCGTGGCGATACCCCTCGGCGTTCTCGTTCTCGCGCTCGCGGTCATCCTCGGGTGGTATCTCGTCACCGGCGCGCCGGCGAACCTCGGGTTGGCCTTCACGGGCGGTGTGGAGCTCCGGATCGCCGACGACGGTGGTAACGTCGAAGAACGCATCGAGACGTCGTTCGACAGGCAGCCCGACTCGATCCAGTCGATTCCCGCGGACGACGTGTACGTCGTCACCTTCCGCGCGGCCGACGAGGATCCGGGGGGACTGGCCGAGGATCTCGGCCAACGGGCCGACGAGGCGGGACTCACGACGACGGCCATCGATCAGGTGTCGCCGAGTTTCGCCAGCGACACGGCCCGCACCGCGATCTTCGGGGTCGCGCTCGCGTTCCTCGGGATGAGCGTGCTCGTGTTCGCCCTGTTCCGGACGTTCGTCCCCTCGCTCGCGGTGGTCGCGTCGGCCTTCTCCGACCTGGTCATCCCCGTCGCCGTGATGAACCTCCTCGGGATCCAGATGACCCTCGGGACCATCGCGGCGCTCCTGATGATCATCGGGTACAGCGTCGACTCAGACATCCTCCTGAACAACTCCGTGTTGCGTCGGACGGGCGGCTTCTACGAGTCCGTGAGCCGCGCGATGCGGACCGGGGTCACGATGACGCTCACGTCGATGGCCGCGATGATCGTGATGGCCATCGTCGCGACCGTCTTCGGCGTCGACCTCCTGCGGAACATCGGGATCATCCTCTCGGTCGGCCTCTGTGCGGACCTCATGAACACGTACCTGCTGAACGTCTCGCTGCTCCGCTGGTACAAGTTCGAGGGGGTGAAGCGCTGATGTTGGAACCGATCAAGAACAACTGGCGGATCCTGCTCCTCGTCGTCGTCGTGGCCGGCGCGTCGGTCGCGCTGTTCGCCCCGCAGTTCGCGCCCGAGACGGCGCCGGGCGAGACACAGGGCGAGGCCCAACAGGGGATCACGAACCTCCAGTACGGACTGGACCTCGAGGGCGGAACTCGCGTCCGAGCCCCGCTTCAGGGGTACACCGCCACCGGCGTCGAACTCGGCGGCGACGACCCCGCGACGGTCGAGCAGGCCGTCGCCGCCGAACTCGACGGCGTCCAACTCCGCGACGTCGGATCGAGCTTCGGCCAAGACGCCCGAGCGGTCGAGGTCACCGACCCGTCCGTGACCGAGGACGAGTTCAGCGAGGCGATGGACGCCTCGGGCTACGCGTACGACGATATCCGGCCGGGCGTGACCGCGGAGACCCGCGATCTCACGCAGAGCATCATCGAGGGCAAGATCAACGAGGCGGGCCTCTCGGGCGGCAGCGTCCAGCAGGTCCAGTCGCTCTCCGGCGAGTACTTCATGCTGGTCGAGGTGCCGGGCGAGAACCGGAGCGACGTGGTCTCGCTCCTCGAAGAGCGGGGCACGGTGCAGATCGACATCGCGTACCCGACCCAGAACGGCACCGCCGTCGACGAGGGCGTCCTCATTCAGGACGACTTCGAGAACATCGGCACGGCCTCTCAGCAGGAGCGGGGCACCATCTCGTACGTGCCGGTGAACGTCAGGAACACCGCGTCCGACGGGCAGCAGTCGCCCGCGGCGCAGTTCCAGCAGGCCGTCGTCGACCGCGGCTTCCCCGCGGCGTACCAGTCCGAGGCGGACCGCTGCGGGTACAACCCCGAGACGGGCGAGATCGAGAACGAGAACCCGTGTCTCCTCCTCACCGTCAACGGGGAGGTCGTCAACTCCTTCGGGATGGACCCGGGGCTCGCCGACAGCATGGATGCCGGCACGTGGGCCGACACCGCGAACTTCCGGCTGACCACGGGCGAGTTCTCGACGGCCCAGGAGATCTCGGTCAACCTGCGCGCCGGCGCGCTGCCGGCGGAGCTCGACATCAGCGGCGAGGGGACCTCCAGTTCCATCTCGGCCGCGCAGGGTGAGAACTACAAGAACTACTCGCTGGTGACGGGGATCCTCGCGGTGTTCGCGGTCGCGGGGATGGTGTTCCTCCGCTACCGCGAGCCCGCGGTGGCCCTGCCGATGATCGTCACGGCGCTCGCGGAGGTGTACGCCCTGCTCGGCTTCGCCGCCCTGGTGAGCTACCCCATCGAACTGGCTGTCATCGCCGGCTTCATCGCGGTCGTCGGGACCGGCGTCGACGACCTCGTGATCATCGCCGACGAGGTGATGAGCGAGGGCGACGTCAACTCCCGGAAGGTGTTCAACTCCCGGTTCCGCCGGGCCTTCTGGGTCATCGGCGCCGCCGCCGCGACGACCATCGTCGCCATGTCGCCGCTGATGGTGCTCTCGCTCGGCGACCTCTCCGGGTTCGCGATCTTCACCATCCTCGGCGTCCTGATCGGGGTCCTCGTCACCCGCCCCGCCTACGGTGACATCCTGCGCCGCCTGCTGACGATCCGGTGAGGCGGGGGCGACTCGCGTATTCGATCCGCGGATCGGACGGCCGTCGCGATCGCCCGGGGCGGCGATCCCGACCGGCGAACGAGGGAGTGACCGAAACGAATGAGCTACACCGAGATACTGATCGTCGCGTTCGTGGCCCAGTTAGCCGTGCTTCCGGGCGAGAAGGTCCAGTTCATGATCGCCGCGCTGTCGACGCGCTACGACCCGAAGGTGGTCGTCGCGGCGGCCGGGTCGGCGTTCGCCGGCTGGACCGCGGTCGAGATCGCCTTCGGGCAGGCGCTCCAGTCCGCGCTGCCGGGCGTCGTCCTCGACGCCGTGACCGCGGCCCTGTTCTTCGTCTTCGCCTATCTGCTGTACCGCTCGATGCCGGAGCGCGACGCCGAACGGACCCCGCCCGATAGCGGCTCCGAGGGCGGTGACGAGCCCGCGGACGGTGACGGATCCGCTGGCGGTGACGGCTCCGCGGACGGCGACGACCACGGCTCGACCGCCGACGCCGTCGATCCCGACTACGCCGACCTCGACTCGGTGACGCTCCCCGGCCCGATCGACCGTTTCGAGGGGTCGCTCGGCGGATTCCTCCCGATCTTCGTGCTCATGGCCACCGGCGAGTTCGGCGACAAGACGCAGCTGGTCACGATCGGCCTGGCGGTCCAGTACGGAGCGACCTCCGCCATCTGGGCCGGCGAGATGCTCGCGATCATCCCGATCAGCCTCGCGAACGCCTACTTCTTCCACACGTTCGCCCATCGCTTCGACATGCGGCGCGCGCACATCGCGTCCGCGGCGCTGTTCGCCTTCTTCGGCGCCGACACGGTCCTCGCGATCGTCGCGGACGTCTCCGTCTGGGAGACGTTCATCGGCGCCGTGACCGGAGCGGCCTCGGCGCTCGCGTAACCGTCGGTCAAAAGTCGTCGAGCCCCGACTGCTCGGCGGCCGCCAACACGTCGTCGCAGGTCGCCCAGGACCGGCGGGCGCAGTCGGGGACGTCGCCGTGGTCGGCGACGTACGCCCGCAGGAACGACCGCGTCGTCGGGTCGCTCGGATAGCCGCTGCCGACGCCGTCGTACTCCGGATACCCGTCGTCGATCGCCGCCATCCGGGCGTCGCGGGCCACCTTGGCGACCACGCTCGCCGCGCCGACGACCGGGTCCGACTCGTCGGCGCCGTGGAAGGCTTCGACGTCGACCGTGGGGCGCTCGGCGGCCGCCGCTCCGTCGGCGTCGCCCTCGGCCTCGACGAACTCGCCGAGCCGACGCGCGAACCGCGCCTCGCTGGTGTCGCCCGCGTCGGCGACGACGCGGATCGGCGCGTCCGGTCCACCGTCGCTCGCCGGCTCGAACCCGTCGAGCGCGGCCCGCACCGCCCGCGCCTGCCCGCGAACGGTGAGCGTGTTCATGTCCGTGTCCGGGCGGTCGATCTCGGCGGGTTCGACGAACGCGACGCCGACGGCGACGCCGTCGCCCCCGCGGACGGCCTCGGCTATCGCCTCGCGCCGCGCCGGAGCGAGCCGCTTCGAGTCGTCGACGTCGGCCGGGAGGCTCGCCGGGTCGGCGAGCACGGCCGCGGCGACCATCGGTCCGAGCACGGGTCCTTTTCCGGCCTCGTCGACGCCGAGGTACACGCGTCGCTGGTCGTCGGGCACGGATAAATACGTTCAGAAAGCGGGCCGGGAGCGACCGGCCGTCGGTCCGTTCAGTCGAGGAGGACGGCGTTGACCTGCCCGGACTGACCGGGACGCGAGGTGACGCGGGCGCGGCCGGCGGAGGTGTCGATGATGGCGCCCTTCGTGACGATGTTTCGGCGGGCGTAGTTGACGTTCGAGGGGTTGTCCACGACGTTCTCGATCTCGGCCTCGCTGACCTCGTCGCCGTCGGCGACCTGCGCGACGTTCGTCGCGAGCGCGCGGACCTTCTTCTCGTTCCCGCGGGAGTCGATGTACTGGACCCGCGTCTCGCCGACGGTCGTCTCGGCCGGCTCGCGGCCGAGCTGGTGGCGCTTCTTGTTCGAGGCGTGCTTGAGTCGGCCGCCCGTCCGCTTGCGCGTGGAGCGTCCCTGGTCTTTCATACAGACAAGAACAGCCAGCGAATACTTGAAGCGTTCGACTCGCTTCGGCGTCGGGAACGGGACGTGACGGGTGCGACGGGGCGTGACGGGTTCGAAGGGCCGCCACGGGTCGTGACGAGCGCGACTGCGTGAGACCCGCCTACGAACTCAGGCGAACCGGCGCTCGAACTCCCGGATCCCCTCGTCGTCGCCGACGACGATGAGCTCGTCGTCCGCGCCGATCCGCGTGTCGGGGCCGATATCCGTGATCGTCCCGTCGCCGCGCTCGATAGCGATGACGGTACAGCCCGTCGTCTCGCGGACGTCCGCCTCGCCGACGGTCCGCCCGACGAGCCGCGGCGCGCGGCTTCTGACGACCTCTATCTGCTGGTCCAGCGAGAGCACGTCGCGGTCGTCGAGGACCGTCGAGGCGGACAGGCGGCCGGTGACTCGCCCGAGCGAGAGCACGTAGTCGGCGCCCGCGCGGTGCACCTTCTGGATGCTCGGGGCCTCTTCGACCCGCGCGAGGATCTGCGTGTTCGGCGCCAGGTCGCGGACCACGAGCGTCGTGAACTCCGTCGTGGTGTCGTCGGGAAGCGCGAGCACGACGGTTCGCGCCGTCTCGACGCCCGCGGCCCGCAGGGTCTCCGGGTCGGTGGCATCGCCGACCACGTCGACGCCCTCGGCGTCGGTCCGGTCGACGATCGTGACCGGCAGGTCGGCGCCTCGGATGGCGTCGGCGGCCGTGCGGCCGACCTGTCCGTAGCCGACGATGACCGTCTCGCCGGCTCCGAACCGGCGCGTCGCGGAGTTCGTCAGCCCGACGAGCCGCTCCAGCTGGTCCGGCCGCCCGGAGACGAGAAGCACCGTCCCGGGCGACAGCGTCGCGTCCGGCGGGGGCGCCGCGTCGAACTCGCCGTTGAACCACGCCCCGATCACGTTGACGCCGACGCGCTCGCGGACCCCGCTGTTCGCCAGCGTCGACCCGGCTATCGGGCTCCCGTGCGGCACCGACACCTCCGCGAGCTGGAGCGAGTCGCCGATGTCGACCGCCTCACCGAGGTCGGTCTGGAGCGCGGTCGTCACCTTCGCGGCGAGGCTCTCGCCGAGTAGCGACCGCGGCGACAGCACCTCGTCCGCCCCGGCGAGCCGGTGGTACCGCTCGCGCTCGGGGTTCTCGACGACGCTGATGACGCGAACGTCCGGTGACAGCTCCTTCGCGGCGAGCACGATGCTCGCGTCGACCCTGTCAGACACGTCGGTTATGAGCGCCCGGGCCTCGGGGAGGTTCGCGGCGGCGAGCCCCTCGGTGGACTCCGGGTCCGCGCGTATCACCGTCTGGCCCGCTTCGTGGAGCCGAACCGCTCGGTCGTCGTCCGGTTCGACGATCACGTACGATATCTCGCGGGAGTCGAACTCCTCGATGAGCGCCGCCGACCGCGAGGTGTCCGAACAGACGACGACGTGACCGGACAGGTCCGCGCCCAGCGACGTGGGCGCGCTCGTCGAGAAGGCCTGCTCCAACAGCGGCGTCACCACCACCGGTAGCGCGCCGATCAGCAGCACCATGCCGACGAGGTCCATCACGGCGATGAAGGCGTTCATCTGCTGGCTCTCCCACGGCGCGTCCCCGCCGAACCCCGTGGTGGTGAACATCTCGATCGAGAAGCGGAGCGCCTCGATCAGCGTACGCGGATCGCCCTCGTACGCTCGCATCCCGTACCGGTAGACGACCGCGGTGAAGATCAGCACGAAGAGGACGAAGCCGAAGTACCCGATCACGCGACGCTTCCACGAGTCCATTTTCGCGTCGTACGCCGCCCACCCACAAAAACGGGCCACGTCCGTCGCCGCGGTCAGAAGTTCGATGGTTTAACTCGTCGGGGTCTCTAATCGTCAGACATGGTGCGGGACCCGTCGCGAGAGAAGGATCCGCCGCCGGTCGACGACGTGTTGGACGCGCTGGCCGACGACGCGGCGCGCCGGATCGTGACGGCGCTCACCGAGCCGAAGACGGCGAGCGACCTCTCCGAGGAGTGCGACATCCCCCTGTCGACGACGTACCGGAAACTGGAGCTGCTCACCGACGCCTCCCTGCTCCGGGAGTCGACCGACATCCGCCGCGACGGCCAACACACGACGCGGTACTCCGTCTCCTTCGACGCCGTGACGGTCTCGCTCGACGGATCGGACGACGACGCGCCCCGGGAGCTGACCGTCGAGTTCTCGCGACCGGAGCGCACTCGGGACGAGCGGTTGGCCGATCTGTGGTCGGAGCTGCGAGAGGAAACATGAGCACGTACATCGATATCGCCATCATCGTCGCAAAGACCGCCATCCTGCTGCTCGGTGGCAGCATCACCTACTACGCCACCCGTGCGTACGGCAGGACGGGGAATCCATCGCTGCGCGCCCTCGCCATCGGGTTCGGCATCGTCACCGTCGGCGCGCTGACCGGCGGCGTCTCCCACCAGATAGTCGGCGCGTCACTGGCGGTGGGAATCGCGATAGACAGCCTGCTGACCGCGGTCGGATTCGGCGTCATCGTCTACTCGCTGTACGTGGAGTGATCTCCCCGACGCCTCCGGCCATATCGACACTCGACGAACCCCACTTTCGGTAGCCTTTTGCGGCGCTCCGTCGTCGATGCACGCAATGAGCGACGCACGCGAGGAGCTCTCCCGCCGGATCGCCGGCGAGATAACGCTCAGCGACGACCCCGGGGCGACGCTCCGGAAGTGGCGGACAGACTTCGACGTCTCGCAGACGGAGCTCGCCGACCAGCTCGACGTCTCGTCGTCCGTGATCTCCGACTACGAGAGCGGGCGACGCGAGAGCCCGGGCATCGGCGTCGTGCGCCGGATCGTCGACGGGCTCTTAGACATCGACGAGCGACGCGGCGGCGGGCGCCTCCGCCAGTACGCCCGCGTGCTCTCGGCGGGCTTCGAGAGCGACATCGTCCACGACCTCCGCGAGTACTCCACGGCGGTGCCGGTCGAGGAGCTCTACGAGGCGATGGACGCGACGGAGGTCGTCCGCGGCGATCAGGACCACGTCAACGGCCACACCGTGATCAACTCCATCGAGGCGATCACGCGGCTCTCCAGCGAGGAGTTCTACCGGCTGTACGGGCAGTCGACGAACCGCGCGCTCGTGTTCACTGGGGTGACCCGCGGCGAGTCGCCGCTGGTCGCGCTCCGGGTCGTGAGCCCGACGCCGAACGCGGTCGTCCTCCACGGGATCGAGCCGGACGACCTCTGGGACCACGCCGCCGACCTCGCGCGCGTCGACCGCTTCTCGCTGGCGACGTCGACCCGCGACCTCGACGACTGCCTGGCCGACCTGCAGGCGCTCTGAGCGCTTCGGCGGGGCGGGCCGCCACCGCCGGGTCGGGGTCGCCGCCGGAACCGCGGCCCTGAAACCGCGGGCGCCCCTCCGCTGAGGCATGACCGACGAGTACGCCGAGCGCCTCCGCGCCAACCGCCGCGAGAAGGACGAGTTCTTCGCCGAGCACCCGCAGTCGCCGATCCCGCCCGAACACCGCAACGACTTCGAGGGCCTCGACTACTTTCCGCCCGACCCGGACTACCGCGTCGACGCGACCGTGACGGTCCACGACGAGCCCGAGCCGGTCGAGATGGAGACCACCGCGAGCAACCCGGTCCGGTACCTCCGAGTCGTCACCTTCGCGTTCGACGTCCGCGGCGAGGAGCACGCGCTCGCCGGCTATCGGCAGGAGGGCGAGAGCGGCGCCATCTTCGTGCCCTTCCGCGACAAGACGACCGGCCAGCAGACGTACCACCAGGGTCGGTACATGGAGCTGGAGCCCGACGGAGAACTCGCCGACGGCGACATCGTCACCCTCGATTTCAACCTCGCGTACAACCCCTTCTGCGCGTACAGCGAGACGTTCGCCTGTCCGCTCCCGCCCGAGGAGAACTGGCTGGAAATCGTCGTGCCGGCCGGCGAGCGCGCGCCCGACCTCGAGTGATCGCCGAGCCGCGGCGATCGCCGAGGCTCCCCGTCGAACGCGAGAACAGCCGCCGAACCGCCCGGTCGCGCTACCGATCTAGCTCGACAGTCAGGTCGGTCGCGATCCACGCGTCCGTGTTCCCCTGCTCCGTGAAGACGGTTCGGTCGGGCGAGCAGCGACTCGCCGCGACGGTCGGCCGTCCGTCCGCCGACTCCTCGGCGCCGCGGTCGATCCGGTCCCCAGTAGTCATTACCGTCTCATCGGGGGTACGGGTGGTTATATGTTTCGGCCGGCCTAAACCCTTGCCGGCCCCCGGCGATCCGTGCGGGGGATCGGAGCGCATTACACGGCGGCGCTCCTCGCTCCGACGATGACGGATTCGCTTTTCGCGCCCCTCAAACTGCGTGACACCGAGTTCCGGAACCGCGTGATGCTGTCGCCGATGTGCCAGTACTCCGCGGACGACGGGTTCGCGAACGACTGGCACCGGATCCACCTCGGATCCCGCGCGGTCGGCGGGGCCGGCGTGGTGATGACGGAGGCGACCGCGGTCGAAGCGCGCGGTCGGATCACCCCCGGCTGTCTCGGGATCTGGTCCGACGAGCACGCCGAGGCGATCGAACCGACCGTCGAGTTCGTCAAGTCGCAGGGCGCGACGCCGGGGATCCAGCTGGCGCACGCCGGTCGGAAGGCCTCGCACCGGCCGCCCGCCGAGGGCGGCGACCCCATCCCCGCGGACGACCCGGCCGGCTGGGAGACCGTCTCGGCGACCGACGCGCCGTACCCCGACGGCGACCGCGCCGAGGGAGGCGACCCGGCCGCGACGCGACGGATGGACGGCGACGACATCGACCGGGCGATCGAGTCGTTCGCCGACGCCGCGGCGCGCTCGCTCGACGCCGGCTTCGAGATCGCCGAGGTCCACGCGGCCCACGGCTACCTCCTCCACCAGTTCCTGTCGCCGGTCACCAACGACCGCGACGACGAGTACGGCGGGAGCTTCGAGGACCGGACGCGACTGCTCCGGGAGGTCGTCGCCGCCGTCCGCGACGTGTGGCCCGACGGCAAGCCGGTGTTCGTCCGGATCTCCGCGACCGACTGGCTGGCCGACCGCGACTCGTGGGACGTGGACGACTCGGTCCGGCTGGCGCCGCTCCTCGCCGAGGCCGGCGTCGACTTGATCGACGTCTCCGGCGGCGGGATCCACCCCGACCAGCGGCTTCCGGGCACGGGACCGGGGTATCAGGTGCCGTACGCCGAGGCGATCCGAAAGGAAACTGACGTGCCGGTCGCCGCCGTCGGCGGGATCACCGACCCGACCCACGCGGACGCCCTGGTCCGGAACGGGCGCGCCGACCTCGTCGCGCTGGGCCGCGAGATGCTTCGCCACCCGTACTGGCCGCTCGAGGCCGCCCACGAACTCGGCGCGGACGTCGAGTGGCCGGTGCAGTACCGACGCGGGAAGTTCGACTGAGGGCGCCGAGGGACTCCCGGGCCCGACGAGAAGCACCCGCACGCACCGGCAACACTTATCCTCGTGCCGGAACCCGACCGCGTATGGAGTACCGACCCTTCCCCGACGAGCGCGCCGACGAGTTCGGCGCGTTCATGCGGTACGCCTTCGCCCCCGCGGACGGGCCGTACGACCCCGACGAGGCGGACGACGACGACACCGTGTCCGAGCGCCGCGGGCTGTTCGACGCGGGCGACGACCCCGTCGCGGTCTGCGCGCACCACTACTTCGCGCTCCGAGTCCGCGGCGTCGACCGCGAGGTCGCCGGCCTCTCCGCGGTCGCGTCCCCGCCCGAGCACCGCCGGCGCGGGAACGTCCGGCGCCTGCTCCGCGAGTCGCTGCGCGAGTACCGCGACCGCGGCGTCGACCTCTCGGTGCTGTGGCCGTTCGAGTACCCCTTCTACGCGGGGTACGGCTGGGCGACCGCGAGCCGCTACCGGCGGCTCACCGCGCCGCCCGGTCAGCTCGGCTTCGTCGACGACCTGATCGCGACCGACGGCGACGCGGCCGGGGCGTTCCGCCCGCTCGACGAGGACGACTACGCGGCCGTCACCCCGCTCCTCGCGGCGGTGGCGGACCGGTACGACCTCACGATGGCCTGGACCGAGGAGTGGTGGCGCGAGCGGGCCCTCTCGGGCTGGAAGACCGACCCCTTCGTGTACGGGTGGGAGCGCGACGGCGACCTCCGCGGGCTCTGCCGGTACGCCTTCGACGACGAGCCGGACGACGCCGACGAGACCGTCATGCGCGTCTTCGACGTCGCCGCGGCCGACGACGAGGCGTGGTTCCAGCTCCTGCGGTTCTGCCGGAACCACGACTCGCAGGTCGGCGAGGTCCGGATCCGAGCGCCGCCGGACGCCCCGCTCCTCGACCTCGCCGAGGACCCGCGCGCGGTCGACTGCGAAGTCGAGACCGGGCCGATGGCCCGGCTCGTCGACGCGGCCCCCGCCCTCGAAGCGCTCGACCCGGACCCGGCGACCGAGGCGGCGCTCGCGCTGGCGGTCGACGACCCCCTCGCGTCGTGGAACGACGCCGTCTTCGACGTGACGGTCGCGGAGGGGGCCGTCTCGGTCGAGCCGAGCGACGGCGACCCCGACGACGCGGACGCCGCCGTCGACGTCCGCGCGCTCTCCCAGCTGTACGTCGGGTATCGCTCCGTCGACGAGGCGGTCCGAGCCGGCGGGCTCGCGGCCGGGGACGGGACCCCGCTCGGCGACGGCGTCGCCGCCGCGCTCCGCGCCCTGTTCCCGCCGCGGACGACGCATCTCCGCGAGGGCTTTTGACCGGCGGCTCGGCGCCCCGACGGCGGCCTCACCGCCCGCTCGCGCCGGCCGGGCTTTTTATCCGCGCGCCGCGTACCATCCGGTATGAGTTCCCGCGACAACCGACGCGACGACGAGCTCGAGGAGCGCCTCGACGAGCTCGAAGACGTCCTGACCGACCTTCGCCGCGACCTGCGGGAGTCCGGCCGCGACCGCCGCGAACCGCCGCGGCCGCCCAGCCTCTCCGAACTGCTCCGATTCACCGAACAGTACACGATCCCGACGGTCATCGCGCTGTTGGAGACCACGATCAAATCGCTCGAACTGCTCCGCGGCACCCTCCGCCTCGCCGATCCCGGGCGGGGCGTCGCCGAGGACGCCGGCGCGACCGCCGACCGCCTCGCCGACGTCCGCGACGGCGCGAGCGCCGGCCTCGCCCGGTCGCTCGCGGAGCTTCGGACGGCGCTCTCCGAGGCCGACCTCCCGGAGGAGGCCGCCTCGCGGTCGATCATCTCCGAGGCCCGCGACCTGACCGCCGAGATCGAGGCGCGGATCGAGGAGGGCCGCCGACAGGCCGACTCCGCGCGGCGCCCGGGCCGGAGCGACGACCGCCGGAGCGGGCGGGAAGCCGGTGGCCGCAGTCCCGCCGGCCGAGAGGAGGGCGACGGCTCCGGCCGCGACCGCGGCGTTCGGATCGACGTGACCGACCCCGACGCGGAGCCCGAAGCCGACGCGGCGGACGGCGGGGCCGAGGACGACCCGGCGCCCGAGGTCGACGTCGAGTCCGAACTGGAGTCGATCAAGCGACAGGTCGACGACGACGAGGCGGAAGCCGACGCGAGCGACTACGCGGCCGGTGACGACGCCGCGGACGCCGCGGAGGACGAGACCGACGCCGCCGACCGCGACGAGGACTGAGCGGCTCGCTCACCGCGACGACAGCCCGTGCGAACTTAAAAATCAGCGCCGAGGACGTCGGCGACGCGCTCCGCGGAGTCGACGAGCAGGGCGTCGTCGTCGGTGAACACCTCCAGCGCGACGGTGCCGTCGAACCCGTCGAGTTCGGCCGCCACCGCCTCGTAGTCCACCTCACCGGCGCCGACCGGGATGTGGGTGTCGCCCCGCCGACGCACGTCGTGGCAGTGGAGGTGCGAGACGCGGTCTCCGTGGGCGCGGAGGAACCGCGTGATGGCCTTGTTGCCGGCCTCCATGTACGCGTGGCCGACGTCGAAGCAGATCGGCGTGTCGGTCTCCCGGGCGACGTCGCCGAGGACGGAGAGCTGCAGCCCCGCGTGCTGGTGGCCGACGTTCTCGACGACGACCTCGACGCCCGCCTCGCGACCGGCGTCGGCGATCCGGCCGAGCTGTTCGGCGGCGACCTCGCGGAACTCGACGTCGTCGCGGTCGACGGAAGTCGCGTGGAGGACCGCCTTCCGGGCGCCGAGGTCGCCGGCCGCAGTCAAGAGGCGGCGCTGGTAGTCGACGATGGCGTCGTTGACCTCGGGGACGTACGTCGCCAGCCGCTGGCTGTACGGGAGGTGGACCATGAGGTCGCGTCCGTCGAGCGCGCGGTCGAGCCGGTCGGGATCGATGTCGCCGGGGACGAGCGTCGGCTCGCCGACGCCGACTTCGCAGAAGTCGAACCGCGACGGCGACGCCGCGAGCCGGTCGAGGTCGTCGCCGACGGTGAGACCGATGTCCATGCCGGGGATGGGGTCGGCGGCCGCTTATAAATGGCGTCGCCGGGGTGGCGGCGCTGTCACGATCTGGTCGACCGTTTTCGATATCTCGATCGCTCAGTACGGGGGATCGCCGTATCAGATCACAACCTGCGCGTCGCGGAAGTACCGCTGTTTCACTCGTTCGAATTCCGGGCCGCCCGGAACAAGGCCAGGTGATGGGGCATCGGTATCGAATCGGTCCGGATCGGCGGTCAGGAACTCCAGAATCTCCATGAACGTCGACCCCGTTCTCCCGGCGATGTGTACGAATCCGCCGTAGCGACGCTGTTCGAACGACGTCGTATCCGGGTCGGGAAACGCATCAGTAATACAACCGATCTGCTCTCGCAGGTAGTCTGCAGCGAGTTTCTGAGAGTACTGACAGTCGGCGTAGTACTGTTCACGACTCCGGGCGTCGAGATCCGCTCCCCCGTGCTTTGCGG
>Ga0102935_1000496_pt1 | contig 14116 bp, 14 predicted proteins | sample SalPonR2_A_D2_MG_FD_78508 | JGI IMG/M metagenome (GOLD analysis project Ga0102935, IMG submission 78508) | Salt pond soil microbial communities from South San Francisco under conditions of wetland restoration - Salt Pond MetaG R2_A_D2_MG | ecosystem: Environmental > Aquatic > Marine > Intertidal... | reverse complement strand
CGGGCCCATCTTATGTCGGTACTGTACTCAGTTATAGGAGCGATCGTGTCTGCCCAGCAAGGACCACCAGCAGTCGTATCGAGGCCACGGTGGCGGTGTTCCGACCCGAACCGGGGATCGACAGGGGATCGAACCCGAACTGATATGTGGCGAACTAACGCCATGCGCTTATCCTCTTTGACTTTCAGCCACGGCTCTGCCCATCAACACCTATGAAAATCCTGCAGCGAAACATAGCGGGTGACTGGTGATAATTATTTGGGAGAGACATCTATGCGTGCTCTATGGCGCAATTTTCTTCATCCTGTCACGGTGCTTGGATCGGTCAATCTCACGTGCTTGTTGCACTTGTTGATACGCGATCTCACTCAGCCCCTGTTTAGTGATTCACGCGCCAGGGGCTTAGTAGCAGGATTTTCATAGAGTCAATCTGCTTCACAAGAGCGATCGTGTTTTATAAACTTAGAACGCGATTGCGAACTGATCTGTTTGAACATCAGCATTCGGTGTTACGGTACCGTATTGAAATTGACTGGTTCCAAATGTATAGAAATGACTGTTAAACCGGAAGCAACAGTTTCAGATGCTCTCAACCGCCTTTTCGAAGAGTATAGTGGACTGGAAGAGGTGATACACGATCAGGATAGTCTCGTTATTATATGGGATGGAAGCCATCAGGAGTACTCGATATGACTTGCTGAAAATGATCTACTGAATATTTCTACGCCACCAATGCGGGATTGAGATACCGTCTTAGGCGAAGCTATCGATCTATTCACTATTTAAGTAACATTTCTTTTCCGGTTCGGATGGAGTGAGTTTCTCGGTCAATTCTTCGAGATTTCGTCCTAGTTGATTAGGACCCATGGGGGCAAATTAATAGACGAGTTGTTTGGGGTCATCTTCCCGCTGTGCCCGAAGTGAAGACGCTTTCGACGTGAGGCGTTCCGAGGTAATTGATTAATGAACAAGCGGAGAAGGCTGGAGGTAAGTATCTGGAGGTGCCAGTGAAGCGCGGCATCCGGGCTGTAGCGCCCGTGATTCGGCTTCTTTCGCGCATGGAACAGTCAGCATGGTGTGCTTGATACCGCGAAGTACAGGTCGGTCCATTGCGCCCCATGCTCAGTACTTCACAAAGCCGGTTAGTTAGAACAACTGCTTGCTGATGGTATGTCTAAGACTGACGACGCCCCGACAGGCGGGCGTCGTCCCTGGTGGTGGCCGTACAAGGAGTTCATCAGTATGGTTCGACAAACTGCGTGGACGGCCTTCGCAGTGCGTCAGACCATCTCGCCGAATTGACCACCAGACGACCGGTTCCACCGGTAATCACCTGCCGAGTACGCAATCTTGTAAGTGGCTACGCTGCCACGTCAGCAGCTGATCGCCAACAGCGACAGTTCCGGTTTCGATCAGCTCTGGTCAACCGGTAGCGACGACTTGTTACGATAGAATAAGAGACACAGTTCAGCTTAATTGGCGATGTTTTGTGAGGTAGCGGTGCCTATTTTACGTTCTATAGGGACAGCAACGTTTCCATCGAGTCAGCACCGAAAAGTATGCTAGTTGAAATGCGAAGGCCATCGGTAGATATAGTCCCTACAGTCCTCATGTGACAATCCTAATTCATCAATCACCCGATCAGTAATAATACACTTTCCGAAGAGACATTGAGCGTCAGCCCCAAGGATTTTGAATCCGACAAAGAGCGCACCGCTGGCACTGATGCACTTTCGTTTGACGCTATCTACAGTCAGGACAGGCTACCGCATGATACCGGACCCCGATCCCTCTGCAGCGAGCAGCTTCTCTACCTCAGCCGGTGTAACGACGGCCAAGTCGCCCTCGACGGTCTGTTTCAACGCAGCGGTTGCCGACGCGTACGTGAGGGCGTCCGAGAGTGAGTCACCGTCGAGCCGTCTCGACAGGAACCCACCGACAAATGCGTCCCCGGTACCGACGGGGTCGACGGCTTCGGTTTCGAATGCGGGCTGTTCGAACAACGTGCCGTTGTGGCGTGCGATGGCTCCCTCACGTCCGCATGTAACAATAACGGTCCGGAAATCGAAATCGGTGCAAAGCGCCGCTGCAATATCGCTCGGATGGCCCTCATAGCCGAAAACTGTCCGCGCGTCGCGCTGGGCCGTGACGAGCACGTCGATATCTGGGAGCAGCTCGGAAAGTCGATCGCGGGCCTCGGATGGAGACCAGAGCTTCGATCGGTAGTTGATGTCGAAAGCGGTGGTCGTTCCGGCGCTTCGTGCCGTCTCAAGCAGTTCTTTCGTCGTCTCCGCGAGGCGATCTGAGAGTGCGGGTGTGATGCCACAAGTAAAGAAAATCGATGCGTCCGCTATCGTCGACCGGTCGAAATCCGTCGGGCTAGCCGTCGCTATCGCCGTCTCCGATCGGTCGTAGATTACGTTCGTCTCTCTTGGGGCCGAGCCTTTTTCGATAAAGTAGAGTCCCTGTCGGTTCGAATCGTCCCAGCAGACTTCTGGATCGACGCCGTGGCCCCGTAACTCATGGGTGACCCGCCGTCCGAGCGGCGAATCCGGCAGTTTCGAGAGCCATGTGGCGTCTGTTTCGAGGCGAGCGGCGGTAACAGCGACGTTGCTCTCGGCACCGCCGATACGGAGGTCGAGTTCCCGCGACGTTTCCAGCCGTTCGCCGGTCGGCGTACTCAACCGAAGCATCGTCTCACCGAAAGTAACGATCTCAGACATGTTATCGTGCAGTCTCAGCGATGTCGATTAGGTCCGATGCCGTCTCGGTCAGTCGGTCGTATTCGCCGTTTTCAATGGCGTTCGAATCGACGAGTGCGCTTCCCACGCCAACCGCGGCGGCTCCGCTTTCGAAGAAATCGGCCGCGTTTTCGGACGAAACACCGCCCGTTGGGACGAGGGGGACCTGTCCGAGAGGTCCGCTCATCGCGCTTACGTGGGACGGCCCAAGAGTTGAGGCGGGAAACAGCTTACACATGTCGGCTCCCGTCTCTGTCGCGGTGAGTGCTTCCGTCGGAGTCATGACACCCGAGATTACCGGTGTTCCGTACCGGTTCCCTGTTTGGATCACGTCGGGATTTACTGTTGGCGTTACGAGGAACTCGGCTCCGGCGAGTTGGCAGGCCCGGGCCGTTTCGGCGTCGAGAACGGTGCCGGCTCCGACAGTCACTTCCTCGCCGAACGCGGCCGCGACGCGCTCGATGGATTCCAGTGCCGCGGGCGAATCGGCGGTGATCTCACAGACGCGGATCCCGCCGTCCACGAGGGCGTCGACGACTCCCAGTATAGAGTCCGGGGCGACGCCCCTGACGATGGCTACCACGCCGGTCTCGAGGATAGGCGTCAGCACGTCCCGTTTTTTCATGTACGGTACGGGTACGAACGGCGTTTATTAATTGTTCCGAATGGATCACCCAGAGTGTCAGTATCCTCGGCGGTGGCCAAAAGTATCAAGCGAAAGTAAATATCGGTTTACACGTCTCCGATCGGAGGAACGCTTCGAAGGCTTCCGTCGGGTGATCGACGTCGTAGGAGCGATCGACGATCGGCTCGATATCTATCGCGCCGTTTTCCATCAGACGGATTGCCTGCTCGAAGTTGCGCCACTTCGAGCCGTACGATGTGCCTACGGTGATCTCTCCGCGGACGACGGGTGTCATGAACACGTCGCTCGAACCGCCGGGTAGGCCGACGACGACGGTTTCGCCGCCCTTTCTGACCTGCTCGACTGCGGCCTCAATGCCGGTTCGATGACCGGTCGTATCGAAGACGACGTCGAATCCGATCCCGTCGGTGTACTCGTCAGTCCGGTCGTCTAAGTCGTTCGCTTCGATATCCACCGTCTCGATACCCATCCCTTCGAGCATCGGGAGCCGGTGTTCGCCGTCTCTTCCGAGGCCCGACACGAGGACGTTCGCCCCGATCGAGTCCGCGACGGTCGCGACGAGAACGCCGATCGGTCCGGGACCTTCTACGAGCACGTTGTCACCGGGGGTAACCGACGACTGGGTGAACACGGCCCGGGTGGCAATGCTCGTCGGTTCGGTGATCGCGGCCTGATCAAGCGGGACGGCATCCGGGAGGCGATGGACGGCCGCCTCGTCGACAGCGACGTACTCCGTGTATGCGCCATCCCGGTGCATGCCCGTGATCGAGAAGTTCTGACAGACGTTCGATTGACCGTTCTTGCACTGAAAACACGAGCCACAGCTATGTACTGGTTCCTCGACGACGTTGTCGCCGACGGCGATCTCGGAGACGTTCGCTCCGGCTTCCACGACGATTCCGGCGTACTCGTGGCCCATGACTCGGGGGATCGGGATCCACTCGTAGCCGTCCTCGTAGGTGTAGGCGTGGGCGTCGCTACCGCAGACACCGGCGCTGTGAACCTCGATCAGGACCTGTCCGGCTCCAATCGTCGGTCGCTCTCGCTCCTGTACCTCGATGGTCCGTTCTCCCGTTTGAACTATCGCTTTCATGAACGTTCGGTATCGTGGCGACGATCCTACTTACTGCAGTCGCGGCCAGCGTACATCAATATTTGGTATCGGATGGCGGCCGCATCGGACGTGTCGGTTCGTCAAAAGGAACCCAAACGGATTTATGCGGAAATTGCGATGAAAACGCATGGCTGTAATAGACACGTTCCGGATGACGGGATCGACCGCAGTTGTGACTGGGGCCGCCGGCGGACTGGGGCAAGCGTTCGCCGAGGCGATCGCCGAAGCCGGCGGAAACGTCGTGCTCGCCGATATCGACGGCGACGGCGTGGAAACGGCGGCCGACGAGATCGCCGCCGAAACCGGAGCCAAAACCCACCCGATCGAGGTCGACGTGACCGACGAGGCCGCGGTCGAGGCGATGATCAACGAGGTGATCGACCGGTTCGGCCGGATCGACGCGGCGTTCGCCAACGCCGGGATCGCGCCGCCGGAGAAACCGCTCGACGAGTACCACACGGAGGACTGGTATCGGGTTATCGATATCAACCTCACCGGCGTCTGGCTGACCGACCTCCACGCGGCACGGGCGATGGCCGAACAGGAGGGCGGTGGCTCGATCATTAATACCGCTTCGGTGTACGGGCTCTCGGGGCTGGATACGCTTGCGTACAGCCCGGCGTACGCCGCCTCGAAAGGGGGCGTTGTCAATCTGACCCGAACGCTCGGCGGCGAGTGGGGTGAGCTGGGAATTCGCGTCAACGCGATCGCGCCGAGTCACGCCCGCACCGGGATCGGCGGTGGCTTTTTCAAGGCCGACACGGAGGGTGCCAAGGCACTCCAATCGGCGGTCGAATCGAGGACACCCTTGGACCGGATCCCCGACCCCGAGGAGCTGAAGGGGATCGCGCTGTTTCTCGCGAGCGACGCCTCGAGTTACTGCACCGGGTACACCTACGCGGCCGACGGCGGGTGGCTGGCGTCGAAATAGCGTGGCCGTCCAAGAGCGGTAGGAGGGGCCGAGACCACTCAGAGCACGAGAAACCGGAGGATCCAGAGGACCGCCATCCCGGTGGCGATGGTCGCGAGAATGTCCTCGGTCCGCCACGCGACCGCCACGGCGGCGACGCCGGCGAGCAGTCGCTCGTCGAGGACGGTCGCCGAAACGGACGGCCGGACGGTCACGATCGCCGGAATAGCGAGCGCGGCCAACACGGCCGGTGGGACGAGACGGAGAACGCGCTCGGTTCGGTCACCGATCGTGTCGTTCCCACCGAACACGTAGAGAAACGAGAGCCGAAACCCGTAGGTAACGGCCCCGATGGTTGCGAGGACCGCCCAGATCGTGATCGGCGCGTAGCCGGTCGTCATGGGCTGCCCCATGCGTCGACGGCCAGTCCGGCGGTGATCCCGGCAAGAGCCCCGAGAAGGAGTCCGAGGTTTAACGGTGCCGCTGCGCCCACGAGTGCGCCGACCCCGCCGACGGCTCCGGTCGTGATCGTCGATCGATCCTTCATGACCGGAACGAGGAGGGCGAGAAAGATCAGCGGAACAGTGAATGATAGCTCGAGTTCCGGCGGGACGTTCGCGCCGACGACCACACCGACACCCGTCGCCAGAACGTACGTTGCCCAGATCGCGCCGCCGAGCCCCAGATAGTACCGAAACCGATCACGCGACCGGTCGCTATCGAACTCCATGACGGACATCGCGTAGGCCTGGTCGGTCAGAAAGTACGCGGCGGCAGCGCGGACACGACGGCTCTGCCGGGCGAAGTACGGCGCGATCGAGGCCGAGTACATGATCAGCCGGACGTTGATTATCGCGGCCGTACCGACGACGACCGCCAGCGGGGCGGTCTCGGCGAGCAGTTCCATGGCCGCCAGTTGGGACGCGCCGGCGAACACGATAACGGACATCCCGACCGCCTGTCCGAGCGTGAGGCCGGCCTCGACGGCCGCGATGCCGGTGATCAGTCCGTACGGAATCCCGCCGAGGTGAAACGGGAGCGAATCGCGGAGTCCGGCATAAAGATCCTCGTGCATGCGTGTGGGAACTCCTTCGTCGCTGAAACGACTATCGGTAGCGACGCGTCACGCGCCTTCGTCGGTCGGTTCGTCCTCGCCGCGGCTGTTGAGAAACAGCGGCAAGAGCAGTGAAACCGCGGAAAGAACCAGGAGCGTGGCCGCGATCGGACTGGTCGCGAAGATCAGCCACGATCCGTCGGAGAGTTCGAGGGACCGCCGGAGGTTCTCCTCGGCGATCGGGCCGAGGATCATGCCGAGCACCATCGGCGCGAGCGGGTAGCCGTCCTCCCGAAGCAGGTAGCCCATGACGCCGGCGGCGACCATCGCCCATACGTCAAAGAGGTTACCGCGAAGCGCGAGCGAGCCGACGACACAGAGTACGAAAATTGTAGGCCAGAGGTACTGTTCGGGAAAGCTGATGATCCGGACCCACAGGCGGGACCCGAGCAGGCCGGCGAACAGGATGACCACGTAGACCATAAAGAACCCGACAAAGATGGCGTACACGAGCTGTGGCTCTGTCTCAAAGAGCCGCGGCCCGGGACGGATCCCGTGGACCATCAACGCGCCGATCAAGATCGCGGTCACCGAATCGCCTGGAATTCCGAGCGTGAGCGTCGGGACGAGCGCGCCGCCGGTACTGGAGTTGTTTCCCGACTCGGCCGCCGCCACGCCCTGTATGTTTCCATCGCCGAAGGGTGGAGTCGCGTTTTTCACCCACCGCTTCGCCTCGTTGTAAGTGACGAAAGAGGCGATATCGCCCCCAGCACCGGGCAACGAGCCGATGAACGTCCCGATGATGCTTGACCCGAGGGTGACATTTCTGATCTCCGAGATGTCGGCGAAGCTCGGCGTGATGCCCGTGATATCCTGTTCAATATTCGTCTGTTCGAGCGTCGCGGCGTACCGCGAGAGGCCCTCGGCGATACCGAAGAGCCCGATCATGATGGCGATGAACTGTAGGCCGGCCGAAAGGGCGGTGTAGCCGAACGCGAATCGGGGGTATCCCTGCATCGGATCGAGGCCGACAGTCGCGAGTAGCATCCCCAGCAATCCCGATAGCATCCCCTTGACAACCGAATTACCACTGACTGAAGCGATGATCGTCAGCCCAAAGAAAGCGAGTGCAAAAAATTCGGGCGACTGGAAGTTCAACGCGATCGACGCGATCTCCGGGGAGAGAAAAGTAATGATGACGATGCTCGTCACGCCACCAATAAATGAGGCGACGGTCGCGATGCCGATCGCGTAGCCTGCCTGGCCGTTTTCCGAGAGCGGAAACCCGTCGAAGATCGTCGCGGCGGCGCTTGGGGTTCCGGGGGTCCGAATTAGGATGGCTGGGATCGAACCAGCGTACAGCGCCCCGCCGTAGATGCCCAAAAGCAGCATCATCCCTTCCGACGGTTGCATCCCAAAAGTAAACGAAACCAGAACGGCAACCGTCATCGTCGCCGTCATTCCGGGAATCGACCCCATGACGATGCCGATGGTGACGCCGACCAAGATGAGCAGCATCGCGAACGGCTGAAAGACGAGCGCTGCACCCTGAATGACCCCCTGGACGAATCCGAGGGCCATTTATGATATCCCTCCGATAACGAGCGGAAGCGGCGGGAGCAGCCGGGAAATTGGAAGCAGTACGTTCTCTGGAAGGCGGACGCGCAGGAAAGCTCCGAAGGCGTAGTGGAGAACGATCGGTACGAGAACCGAAACGAGCGCGATTTGCCTCAAGTTCCGCTCCCCGGAGTAGTGGATCGTGACGGCGAGAAACGCCACAGTCCCTACCAGAAATCCCAGATATGGCATGGTGATGACGTAGGCGACGACGAGCGCAACCACGATACCCACTCGTTTGATCGTCGGTGCCCGTATCTCGTGGACAGTCGACTCGCCGGCATAGAGGCTCCGAGCCAACTGAAACAGGGCGAAAACCGCGATGAGGGTGACGACCACGCGCGGATACGATCCGGGACCGGTCTGACCCTGTCCTTCGGGGAACGTCCCCGAGAGGTAGTAGACGATCCCGGAGAGTATCAAGAAGAGTATTGCGCCGATCTGTTCGGAGCGTTTGATTTCGATGGCCATCCTGTGTGTACGTCGTGTTTAATCGAAGGACAAAAACGGTACCGGACGGCTACTCGTTGAGGCCGATCGCTTCAATGAGTTCACCCATGGCCTCGTACTGCTGGTCCATGAAGTCGCCGAACTCGTCGCCTGTTCGGTAGATGGTTCCAAAACCCTGTTCGCTCATGAAATCCTGGAACGAGTCACTCTCATACACTTCGGTGAAAGTTTCCTCAAGGAAGCTGAGCCGCTCTTCGTCGACGCCTTCCGGCGCACCGAGGCCGCGCCAAGCACCAAACGACCAGTCGTAGCCTGCCTCCTGTAGCGTCGGGACATCCTCGGCCCACGGCAGCCGCTCGTCGCCCATGACGGCGAGAATCTCAAGTTCGCCGTCATCACCCTCCGTTAGCGGGCGTACCTCGACAGCGCTGGCTGCTGTCGCGTCGGCCTCACCGGAAAGGACCGCCTGTGCGGCGGGATTCCCGCCGTCGTAGGGCACGTGCCCGAACGTGACCCCGGCCTCGCGGGCGAATCCGACGGCTGCGATGTGCCAAACGCCGCCGTTCCCAGCGTTGGAGACATCGATCTCCTCGGGGTTCTCCTCGGCGGCGTCGACCAGTGCGTCGATCGAGTCCCACTCGGAGTCCTGGTGTACCGTAATCGCCGCCGGATCGTTGTTGTACTGGATGATCGGCGAAAACGCTGTGTGATTTATTTCGGCGATACCCATGTGCTCGATCTGGCAGATAGTGATATCGAGCGTGCCGATCGTGTAGCCGTTCGGATCCGAGTTCGCCATCTCGCTGTGGCCAACACTCCCGGTTCCTCCGGTCACGTTGGTGACGAAAACGGAGGGATCAACCATTTCGCTGGCGGTGTCAGCGAGCGCACGGCCGGTTCGGTCCGTACCGCCACCAGATGCCCACGGGACAATCATCTCGATGTCTTGGCTGGGATACTCCGATTCGCTGAGACTGCTGCATCCCGCTAGCCCCGCTGCGCCGACCGCGGTCGTTGTCCGCAGGAACGTACGCCTATCAACACAGTTGCTATCTCTTGTCATACTTCCATCTCATTCCCTAGTAGCTTTTGATTATAAACTTTTCTGAACGGGATCTCCAGACGAGAAAATCACCTTTAAAATACTCACCGGATGGATCTGGGCTCGCGCTCAGGGATGTTATATTACGCAATTCGGACTGAAACAACTGGGCGATCGGCATTAAGAACGACCTCTTGAGCGACGCTACCAAAGAGCGCTTTGCCGACGGGCGATTGCTTCCGTCCGCCCAATACGACGTAGTGGGCATCCACCTGGTCTGCGTAGGCGAGTATCTCTTGAGCTGGGTATCCGACGAGACCAACAGGCGTGAAATCTTCGATAACCGCTTCCCCGAGCTTTTCGGCCCTTTCTCCGGCGTTCTGTTCGGGACCCTCCGTATCGATCGGCTCTCCAGGATTTGCCTGTGAGGACCGCCGGATCTGCTCGGTCGATTCGTACTGGTCGCCGACGTGGACGACGTGGAGCTCCGCTTCGAGTGCGTCGGCGAGTTCGGCCGCGTTTCGTATTACTTCCTGGGCACGCGAACCCCTCTTGACTGCAGCGACAACAACCATACCTGTGTGTTCGGGATCATCCCACATCAATCTCAGGTGTGCGTATTTTCTCTAGTACCGTTCTTCTTAGCTATTTTTATTTTCAGTAGTATCGCACTCGTACTCGGATTGGCAAAGATTCAGCAGAATCCAGATCGTGATACCGCATTTGGTGTCTGGCCAAAGAGGGTCTTTGAAGCAGCTTCAGCCCAGTCATCGAGATCTAGCCTGAAACTGGCACCTCGACACCAACCAGTCAATGTGAATATTTTAAGTCCCCTCGAAGTCTTTTGCGTGACGATATGGCACTCTGGTCCGAACAGAAGCCGGTAGAGGATTTCTATCGGGTGTTAGCGCCCGACGGAAGCCTCGTGAACGATCCTCCCGACTTCGACGATGACGAACTCATAGAGCTCTACTGGACGATGAAGCTCACCAAGCGGTTCGAGGACAAGGCGCTCAAACTCCAGCGAGCCGGCGAGGTAAGCATCATCTCACGATGCCGCGGCGAGGAGGCAACGCCCCTTGGGGCCGCCGCCGCGCTGAATCCCGGCGACTGGTGTTTTCCACTGTACCGACAGCGCTCAGGGCTCATCTACTGGGACGTTCCACTGGAGCGACAACTGGTCGGGCTGATGGGTGCCGAACCAGAAACTATAGACGAACACCTTCCTGGCGAGGATTTCGACGAACCAGCGGTGAACTTCTCGCCCATCTATGTCCCGCTTGGCTCGAACCTCCCGAACACCGTCGGGTCAGCTCTGGCCGATAAGCTGAACGACCGGGACACCGTATCGCTAACGTTCGTGGGAGACGGCTCGACGAGCGAGGGCGACTTCCATGAGGCGCTCAATTTCGCCGGCGTCTTCGATGTCCCGGCGGTATTCGTCTGCCAGAACAACCAGTGGGCGATCTCGGTTCCCTCCCACCGGCAGACGGCCTCCGAGACGTTCGCACAGAAAGGTGACGCCTACGGTATCCCCAATGAACGCGTCGATGGCAACGACATCTTTGCCGTGTACGAGAAGTCGAAAGAGGCAGTCGAGCGCGCCCGGTCGGGCGGTGGACCGACTTTCATCGAGTGTGTAACATACCGCGTCGTCGAGCACAACACCGCTGACGAGCCGAGCGTCTACCGGGACGAGAAACAGCGTGAATACTGGCTTGAACGCGATCCGATCGATCGTTTCGAGACGTATCTTCTGGACGAGGGCGTTATTGAGGAGGGAGACATCGATACCATGGAGGGATCGATTGACGATCGGATCCAGGAGACAGTCAAAACCGTCCGACAAGTGCCCAAGTCCTCGCCCGAGCAGATGTTTGAAAACCATCTCCACGGCACATCCTGGAAGGAGCGTCACCAGCGAGCTGAACTACAGCGAGAACTCAATGGGGACAATCCTTTCGTCGACTGGACTGGGGAGGGATTCGAATGAGCGACGCGTCGGCTCTTGACGGCGAAACCACCGAGCGGAACCTCGTCGAAACGATCAATCAAACGCTCGTACAGGAGATGCACAACAACGAATCAGTTCGGCTCATGGGATACGATATCGGTCCCATCGGCGGCGTTTACCGGACGACCGAGGAGCTGATCGATGAGTTTGGGGGCGATCGCGTAATCGACACGCCGCTGTCGGAAAACGGTATCATCGGGACCGCCGTCGGAATGGCGATGCGCGGCGAACGGATCGTCCCGGAGATTCAGTTCATGGGCTTCTTTTATCCAGCCTTCGGGCAGTTCATGTACTCGCTCGTGAAGATGCACGAGCGCTCCGGCGGGAAACTGGACGTGCCGCTGACGATTCGAATGGTCTGTGGCGGCGGCATCAAGGCCAGCGAGTACCACTCGGAGTCGACGGAAACGTACCTAGTACACACGCCCGGCGTCCGCGTCGTCTGCCCAAGTGGCCCTCGGGAAGCAAAGGGCCTTCTCGCGTCGAGCATCCGTCACGACGACCCAGTCGTGTTCATGGAGCATAAGAAGCTCTATCGGACCCACCGCGAGCCGGTCCCCGAGCGGGAATATATGCTCCCGCTAGACGAGGCCCACATCGTCCGCACGGGCGAGGATCTGACACTCATCTCTTGGGGGGCGATGGTGCGACACGCCAAGACCGCTGCCGATCGTGTCGATGCGGACGTTGAGGTACTCGATCTACGGACGCTCTCGCCGCTCGATGTTGAGACGGTGCTTGATTCGGTTAAAAAGACCGGGCGCTGTGTCGTCTTCCACGAAGCACGACGAACTCTCGGCCTCGGCGCGGAGCTGGTCGCGCTAATAAATGAGTATGCGTTCGACCGGTTGCACGCACCAATTCAGCGCGCGACCGGTTACGATGTCCATTTCCCGGGCAACCAGATAGAGGAAGCATATCTGCCGGACGCAAATCGCGCACAGTACGCTATTGAGGCGGTGATGAATTATGAGTTCTGAGCGACAACGATTCGAGTTCCGGATGCCGGATCCCGGCGAGGGGCTAACCGAAGCCGAACTGAGCGTCTGGCACGTCGAAGTCGGCGAAGAAGTCGACGAAGGTAGCGTCCTCTGTGAGGTCGAGACGGACAAAGCGCTCGTCGAGATCCCGATCCCGTGTACTGGGGAAGTACTCGAGCTTCGGGCGGAGCCCGGTGACATCGTCAGCGTCGGTGATGTTATCGCAGTATTCAACACCGCCAATCAGCCAAGCACTCAGTCAGCCGGAAGCGACACCGACTCAGACTCTTCAGCCGGAAGCGTCGAGGCGACAGACGAAGATCCAAGTGCCGAGTCAGTCGGCGAGACGGATGCCGAACCGTCGGCAGCGGCGGAAGCAGAGACCGGGCCAAATCGAATCTTCGCCGCGCCGAGCACTAGGCGCTACGCCCGAGAGCAGGGCGTCGATCTGGCTGCTGTCAACGGCTCCGGGCCAGAAGGTCGGGTGGTAAGATCCGACATCGATACCCACGTTGAAACGGAGACGGAGCCGTCCGACCGGATGTCGGAGCCAACGACGAAGCAGGTGGACGAAATGGATCAAGCGTCCGCGACCACCGAAGAAACAGAGACAGAGCCGTCTAACCGGATGTCAGAGTCAGCAACGAAGCGGGCAGACGAAACGGATCAAGCGCCCGCGCCCGCCGAGGAAACAGAAATCGGTGAGGACGGCGAGGTCGTCCGTCGGCCGCTTCGGGGATTGCGCCGTAAGATCGCCGACAACATGATCGAGTCCAAACGGAAAATCCCGCACGTCACCTCCGGATTCAAAGCAGACGCCGAGGAACTTGTCGCGCTCAAAGAGCGGCTCGACGAGACGATTGACGCGCCGATAACGTACACGACGCTGATCATGAAAGCCGTCGTGCCCGCTCTCAAAGAATTCCCGGAACTTAACGCGAGCATCGACGACGTGACCGAGGAGATCGTCGAGAAGCACTACTACAACATCGGCATCGCGACCCATACCGAACAGGGACTTATGGTGCCGGTCATCGACGACGTCGATCGAAAGCCGATCGCCGACTTAGGAACGGAATTGGCCGACATCGTCGAACGGACTCGGGATCGATCGGTCGACATCGACGAACTGCGCGGCGGGACATTCACTATCACGAACACGGGCGGTATCAGCGAGCACGGGACGTTCGGAACCCCTATTATCCGTTATCCCGAGGTCGCAATCATGGGCGTCGGCCGGATACAAAACGAAGCCGTCGCGGTGAGTGACACTGAAACGGAGGTCAGAAAGACGGTTTCGCTGACGTTATCGTACGATCATCGCCTCATCGACGGCGTGACCGCCACGCAGTTCATGGAGTACGTCATCGAAGGGATCGAGAACCCGGATGTCCTTATGTCGCGGCTGTAGCGGCCTTCAGGATCTTTTTTTAATAACCGACTCGACGGCAACGGGCGATCAGAAGCCGGAAAACTTGACGCGATCGTAAAGGTCGATTTTCCTGACAGTGTTCGGCTGCTCGCGGGTGGCGGCAAAGAGGATCGCTT
>Ga0102935_1000489_pt1 | contig 14155 bp, 16 predicted proteins | sample SalPonR2_A_D2_MG_FD_78508 | JGI IMG/M metagenome (GOLD analysis project Ga0102935, IMG submission 78508) | Salt pond soil microbial communities from South San Francisco under conditions of wetland restoration - Salt Pond MetaG R2_A_D2_MG | ecosystem: Environmental > Aquatic > Marine > Intertidal... | reverse complement strand
TGGACAGCGTGGCGATCGCTGCGTGGGTGTCAGCAAGTGATCTGTCCACGACTGTCCGCGACGATACGCTGACGACGGACGAGTGAACGGAGCAATCAACAGATAGCCGGAGTGGAAAGGCTAAACTCCCGCGGTCACGAGAGACCGACAATGAACGGAAACCGTTTCGGCCGACTCTTTCAGGTGACGACCTACGGCGAGAGCCACGGCGACGCCATGGGCGTCACCGTCTCCGGCTGTCCGGCTGGCGTCGAACTCGACGAGGAGGCGATCCAGCGGGAACTCGACCGCCGCAAGCCCGGCCAATCGAAGATCACCACGAGCCGGGGCGAGCCGGACGAGGTGTCGATCAACTCCGGGACGATCGACGGACACACGACCGGGACGCCGATCGGGATGGTCATCCAGAACAAGGACGCCCGGTCGGGGAAGTACGAGCCGTTCGTCACCGCGCCGCGTCCGAGCCACGGCGACTTTACCTACTCGGCGAAGTTCGGGACCCGCAACTGGGGCGGCGGCGGCCGGTCGTCTGCCCGCGAGACCGTCAACTGGGTCGCCGCCGGGGCGATCGCAAAACAGGTCCTCGAACAGTCCGACCACGACATCCGGATCAAGGCCCACGTCAACCAGATCGGCGAGATCGAAGCGCCCGAAATTTCCTTCGAGCAGATGGTCGAACACAGCGAGGACAACGAAGTCCGGTGTGGCCACCCCGAGACGGCAGAGCGAATGCGCGACCTGATCGACGAGTACCAGGAGGCCGGCGACTCGATCGGCGGCTCGATCGCCTTCGAGGTCCGCGGCGTTCCCCGCGGACTCGGCGCACCACGGTTCGATTCGTTCCCTTCGCGGCTCGGACAGGCGATGTTTTCGATCCCCGCGACGACCCACGTCGAGTACGGGCTGGGAAAGGATGCCCGGACGGTCACCGGCTCCGAGCGAAACGAGGACTGGACGTTCGACGAGGGAGACCACCCCGAAACGGTCAGCGAACCGGGCGATCCGGTTCCAGTCGGCAACGATCACGGGGGACTGCAGGGCGGCATCACGACCGGCGAGCCGATCTGGGGCGAGGCGACTTGGCACGCGCCGACCTCGATCCCTAAACCACAGACGACCGCCGACTGGGAGTCCGGCGAGGAGCGCGAAGAGCAGGTTATCGGCCGCCACGATCCCGTCTTGCCGCCGCGAGGCGTCCCGGTCGTCGAGGCGATGCTGTATCTGACCGTACTGGACTTCATGCTTCTGGGTGGTCGGATCAATCCCGACCGACTCGACGACCGCCCCGGCGAGTACGACACGCCGTATCACCCCTCAAGTCCACGAGGCGAGTAGCGCGACGGCTACTGGACCGAACCGTCCGGCGGTCGCCGAAGACACGAAGAACAGATCAAAACCCGATGACGGTGTCGAATTCCGTCACAATCGATCGTTCGGGAGGTCAGTTATTCTAGTTCGAAGGCGACTTCGACCTCAGCCTGGTACTCCCGGCCATCGGCTGCGGCCATCTCGACGCCGAACTCCTCTACTTCGGCCCAGTAGATGTTGTCCAGCGTGTCCTCTGCCCGGTCGAGTGCGTCGTCGGCGGCTGCATCGAAGCTCTCGTCGCTCGTTCCGATGAGTGTGATTTTCTTGAATACCATCTGTGTTCACCGTGTTCGGCTCCGGCGTACGGACCCCGTACCCCGGCGGGAAGCCAGTCGCTCCGCGGCTCAATATACGTTGGGGTGAGCCCGGCCGTCCCGTCCCCCTCAGACCGGTCCCTCCAGTCTACGGTCGAATGTACAGTGTTAATACAGAGCCGAGCGGGAACTCTTCAAGGAACGTGTTCACGCTTAGATGGATCGTCGGCGACGACGCGGAGATCCTCGGCGAACGGCAGTTTCAACTGTTGCTGTTGATGAACGTCATGGCGCCGCTCGGGTCGGCGCTTCTGTCGCCCGTGCTGGAATCGCTTATCGATCCCTTCGGTGTGTCGGCGGCGAACATCGGCCTCATGATCTCGGCGTTTACCGCTCCGGCGATAGTCATGATCCCGGTCACGGGAATGTTGGCCGACCGGTACGGCCGTCGCCCGGTGCTCATCTTCGGCCTTTTGTGTTTCGGCGGCGCGGGCACGGCGATCGCGCTGACTACCGATTTCACGATCGCGCTACTCCTGCGGCTATTGCAGGGCGTGGGGTTCGCCTCCCTGAGCCCGATCATCATCACGAGTATCGGCGATCTCTACGAAGGAACGGAGGAAGCGACCGCCCAGGGGCTGCGGTTTACCGGCTCGGGCGTCGTACAGACGGTCTTTCCGCTCGCGGCCGGCGTCCTCGTGGTGTTGGCCTGGCAGTACCCGTTTCTGTTGCACCTGATCGCGTTCCCGATCGCGATCGCGGTCTACATCTGGTTCGAAGAGCCCGTCGATTCGGCGGCGACGGAGTCGGACGATCGCGACGTCGGCGAGCAGCTTCGGAACGTGTGGGCGCTCGCCACCCAGCGGCGGGCCGCAGCAATGCTCGCCGCTCGCGGAACGCCCAACGTGGTCTGGATCGGGTTTCTCACGTACAACTCGATCCTGATCGTGGAAGTGATGGGAGGAACCCCGACACAGGCTGGCGCGCTGGCGGCGTTCGGAAGCATTAGTTACGCGACCTCGGCTTCCCAGGCCGGCCGGATCACCGCCCGCTTCGAGAGCCGGCTCCATCCGTTGATCGCTATGAACATCGCTCTCGCGGCCGGCACGAGCGTCGTCTTTCTCGCCCCGAGCGTCTGGGTCGCCTACGCCGGCATCGTTCTGATGGGCGTCGGGTTCGGCGTGTTACTCTCGATTTACCGGAGTATCGTCACGGATCTGGCACCGCCCGCACTCCGCGGCGGGCTGGTCGGTATCGCCGAGTCGATGGGGCGGGTGACCTCGACGCTGACGCCGATCGTGATGGGCGGCGGAATCGCGCTCGCGACGCCCCGGCTGGGGTTCGCGACGGCGGTCCAGGCTGTCGGCGTCTCGGCAGGCGTCCTCACCGCTGCGATCGGCATCGTCTGCCTGCTCGTTCTCAGTTCGGCGCCGCCGATCCGCTCGCCGATCGAATGACCGAGCGTTCGGCACTCACTCGGCCTCGATGGCCGCAAGCGCCGCTTCGAAGTGTCGCTCATCGATGCACACTTCGTCGGCGCGTTCGGTCGCCTCTTCGGGCCCGATCTCGTCGGCCAGTTCTCGGATCGCGCGCATCGAGGCGTCCCGGACGACTGCCTCCAGTTGAGCACCCGATAATCCCTCGGCATCGGCCGCGATCGCCCCGAGGTCGACGGCCTCGGAGATCGGTTTCCCGTCGGTATGGACCGTGATAATCTCGCGTCTGGCGTCGATGTCGGGACGCGGAACCTCAACGTGGGCCTCCAACCGACCCGGTCGGAGCAACGCGGGGTCGATGGCCTCCCGGCGGTTCGTCGCCGCCAAGACGATCAGGTTCGGGTCCCCGGAGAGGCCGTCGAGTTCCGCGAGCAGTTGTGAGACGACGCGTTCGGTCGCCTCGCTCGTCTCGCCGCGGGTCCCGACGATGGCGTCGATTTCGTCGAAGAAGACGATCGCCGGGGCTGCCTGTCTGGCCCGGTCGAACACTTCCCGGACGGCTTTTTCTGATTCGCCGACGTACTTGTCAATCAACTCGGGGCCTGCGACGGAGACGAAGTTCACGTCGCTTTCGCCGGCCAGCGCCCGAGCGAGCAGTGTTTTGCCGGTCCCGGGGGGGCCATGGAGTAAGATCCCACTCGGCGGATCGGTGTTCGTCTCCTCGAAGAGCGCGCCGTAGGAAAGCGGCCACTCGACGGCCTCGGTGAGCACCCGCTTTGCCTCGTCGAGACCACCGACGTCCTCGAACGTGGCGTGCGGCGTCTCGGCGACGTACTCGCGCATCGAGGAGGGATCGACGGCAGTCAGAGCAGTTTCGAAGTCCGCGCTCCGGACGGTCAGTTCGCCGCGGTCGTCTCGGTTCCGGAGCGCCTCCATCGCCGCCTCGGTCGCCAGCGAGTGGATGTCGGCACCGACGAAGCCATGCGTTCTGGCGGCGAGATAGTCGAGATCGACCCCTTCGGAGAGCGGCATGCCACGGGTGTGTACCTCGAGGATCTCGCGACGGCCCGTCTCGTCCGGCGCGCCGATCTCGATCTCGCGATCGAAGCGACCGCCGCGGCGCAGCGCCGGGTCCAGGGCGTCGACCCGGTTCGTCGCACCGACGACGATGACCTGACCGCGGGATTCGAGGCCGTCCATGAGCGTCAGCAGCTGGGCGACAACCCGGTTTTCCATGTCTGCGTCCTCGTCGCGTGTAGCGGCGATCGAGTCGATCTCGTCGATGAAGACGACGGCGGGCTGATTGTCGATCGCCCGCTCGAAGGTCTCCCTGAGTCGCTCCTCGCTTTCGCCCTTGTACTTCGAGACGATCTCGGGGCCGTCGATCACCTCGAAATGGGCATCGACCTCGTTTGCGACCGCCTTCGCGATGAGGGTCTTGCCAGTCCCGGGCGGGCCGTACAGTAGGACGCCGGAAGGCGGATCGATTCCGAGTCTGCGGAACAGTTCCGGCTCCGAAAGTGGGAGTTCGATCATCTCGCGGACCTGTTCGAGTTCATCGTCCAATCCGCCGATATCCTCGTAGGTCGCCTCGGGCGTGGGCTCCGGGACCGACTCCCCGACGGATTCGTTCGTCGAGTCTGATCGGTCGTCTTCACTCTGTGCCATCGTTTCGCGGACACGGACCGTTGTATTGCCTGTCACCCTGACCGTTCCCTCGGGCGCTGTCTCCGTGACGGTCGCCCGGACACCGGGACGTTCCAGCCGGATCGTCTCGCCGGTCTGGAGGGGTCGATCCCGGAGGTCGCCGGCGATCGCCTCCAGCAGTTCGTCGTCGGCGTCGACCGGGATCTCGACGACGACGCTGTCGGCTTCGTCCACCAAAATCGGGCCAACGGTGACGGTGTCGCCGATGTTCACGCCGGCGTTGGCCCGCGTCTCGGCGTCGATGCGAACGATCCCATCGGTTCCCCCGGCGGGCCAGACCTTCGAGACTGTGGGTCGATCCCCCTCGATGACGACGGTATCGCCGCTCAACACGCCGAGCGCGCGCCGCGCGGACTCCGGGAGTCGGGCGACGCCACGTCCCGCGTCCCGCTTTTCGGCGCCTTTCACCGTCAGCGTGACCTGCCGGGCCATGACTGTTCGTCGGGCCGCCGTCGGCTTTACCGTTCCGCCACCGGCACGCGGGGCAACGGTTATACGCTGCCATACCGCACGTCCGAGTATGGTCGAGACCACAGAGCGGGACGGGGCGACGTGGTACGAATGCGAAAAGTGTGGGTTGTTGTTCGACGACCGTGACGACGCCGAGCAACACGAGGCGAACTGCGACGCGGAGGAACCGAGCTACATCCAGTAGCGGCTATCGATCGGCCAACCGTTCGCGGTGCTGTTCGGCCAGCCGTTCGGCCTCGTTCCGGTTCTGTGTCGTCACCCAGCGAACCCGAGCCCCGTCGCCGTAGGCGAGCACTTCTTTCAGTTCGTCCCGGAGGGGCCCGTGGTCGACGGCGATGACGGTCCCCGATTCGTCCCCGAGTTCGTACACGCCGTATCGATCGGGTACCGACCCGATCGTCGACCGTTCGAGGGGGTCCCAGCCCTTCCGTAACGGCATTAGGCTGTCTCCTCCGTCGGTTCACTGTCGTCGTCCCCGGCGACGAGTTCGTAGGCCGCCTCCCCGGTTTCGTCCTCCGCGAAGACGAACACTCGCCCGCCGGCTGCCTCTGGATCGGCAGTCACTTCGACGCGGTAGCCGCGGTTCTCGACCTCGACGCCGGGAAATAGCGACGTCTCCTCGCCGCGTTCCAAGATTACACGCCCGACGCCAGTCGACTCGAGAATGTCGTCGTGGGTGCGTCGATCGTTGACGTAGACCATGACGCCCTCCGTTCCGTCCGGCGACGTGACGAGGACGTGGACGTCCCGACCGGGCGGACTGAGGAGACTTCCGTCGCGTTTCTCCGGGACGCCGTGATAGAACACGGAGCGGCCGTCGATGTACTCCACCTCGACACCCTCGGGGTCGAGCCGTACCTGAAGCGTCTCGGGTGCGATGTCGCTGCGCTCGGCCATCGGCTTCGGTTAGACGGCCGCGGCCAAAAGGGGCCGGGTTCGGCTACGGCCTAGCGGCGATGACGGTTTCGCCCGCCCGTACGCGCTGGCCCGTCTCGACCCGGACGTCGTCGACACCGAACCGCGGGGGAAGCAACACGTCAGCCCGCGATCCGAAGGAGATGTGGCCGATCCGGTCGCCGCGTTCGAGGTCGTCGCCGGCCTCAACGTAGGGATGGATCCGACGGGCGACCGCGCCCGCGATGAGCGTCACTTCGCAGTCCCCACAGTCGATCCGGACTCGTTCGTTCCGCTCGGACTCCTTTGTGAACGCCGGGAGATGCCTTCCGGGAGTGTGTTCGACAGCCGCGACGGTTCCCGACGTCGGCGCCCGGTTCACATGGACGTCAGTCACGTTCATGAACACGGCTACGCGGACGCGATCGCCCTCGGTTCGAACGATCGAGACTCGACCGTCCGCCGGCGCGACGACGCCGACGGGCGGCGGCGAACGCTTCGGATCGCGGTGAAACCACACGACGCCGATGGCAGCGAGGAGACAGCCGACGGCGAGTACGGGATTCAAAAAGACGAGCAGTGCCGAGCAGGCGAGCGGGATGCGGGCGTACCGCCACGTACCGGGCGCAACAGCCGGAAGCGGCACGAACTGAGAGAGCGGGAGCGACACGGTTAGGCCTCAGTCTCGATCGACAAGCCGGTTGCGGTCGGCGACAGGCGTTCCGACGAATACGCTGTCATTCGTGGGCATCAGCCACTTGCGGCAGGCTGTTTTCGGGGTAATTCGATCGGCTCGCCGAAACAGTACATCGCTTCGTGAGCGGTGATCTCGACTTCGAGAACGTCGCCGATCTCGATGCCCCGTTCTGTCGCGTCGGTGAGAATGACCTGCCGATAGGCCTCGTCGCGGCATTTCACCGAGTCGCCGGTTCCGTCCTCGACGACGAGCACCTCGTGTGTCTCGCCGACCATCGAAGCGTGGAGTTCAGTGCAGAGCTCGCGTTTCAGCTCCGACATCGCCTTCGAGCGTTCCTTTTTGATCGTTCCGCCGAGACCTTTCATGTCGGCGGCGTCAGTGCCCGGACGCTTCGAGAAGCGCGTGATGTTGATCTTCTCGGGACGCGTCGATTCGAGCAGCGCCATCGACTGCTCGTGATCGGCTTCGGTCTCGGTCGGGAAGCCGACGATGAAGTCCGTCGAGAGCGTCCAGTGCTCTAGGCGGTCGTCGAAAGTCTCGACGATCTCCTCGAACTTCTCGACGCGGTGTTGGCGACGCATCGCTTCGAGTACCTCATCCGACCCCGACTGGACCGGCAGATGGATGAAGTTGTACAGTTCGTCGTTCTCGGCGAACACGTCGGCCAGTTCGTCGTGGATCCCGTGGATGCCGCCGGGGTTGGCCATCCCGAGCCTGACACGGAACTCGCCGTCGATATCACAGATCCGGTCGAGGAGTTCCGGCAGTTTCCGGTCGCCGTTGTCCCAGCCGTAGACGCCGGTGTCTTGACCGGTGATCCGGAGCTCTTTTGCCCCGGCATGGACCAGTGCGCGTGCCTTCTCGACGTTTTCACTGACCGGGGGCGAATCGACCCGTCCAGTGGCGAATTTCGTGATACAATACGAGCAGTTGCTCATACAGCCGCGGGCGATCGGAAGGATGCCGACGACCCCGTCCAGAATCGGCTCGGCGTCGGGCGTCGCCGTCGGGCACTCCCCGTTGGTGACTGCCACCGGGACGTCTTCCCAGTGAAGGACTTGGGCGTCGAGGTCATCGAACTGCTCGCCCTGCGCCAGCGCCATACAGCCCGTGACGATGAGATCGGCCGTCTCGGCCGCCAGTTCCTCGGCGCGCCGCCGCATATTGCGTTCGGTCTTTTCGACCACCGTACAGGTGTTGAGGATGGCCACATCAGCCGCTTCAGGGCTGTCAACACGGTAATGTCCGGCGTCGCGGAGCGCACGCTCGATCGCTCGGCTCTCGCCCCGGTTGGACGTACAGCCGTACGTCTCGATGTGATAGGTGGCCATCGATTACCGTCCCTACGACGTGATCGATCAAAAGGCCGGCGTTTCGGAAGGGGCTCTGTCGTACTGGCGATGGTCGCTACGAATCCGGGAGACGGAGCGCGAGCAGGATGGCCGCCAACATGATTCCCGCGAGTACGAAATAACCCTCGTCGAAGTAGCCGCGATCGGCGACCACTCCAAAGAGAACGGGCCCGACCGCACCGAGGGTCGCCGCCGTGGTGCGGACCGCCCCGAGTCCGGTGCCGCGTATTTCCTCGGAGAACGCTTCCGAGAGAAACGACTGGGTGATCGCACCGGAACCGAGCATCGTGCTCACGAGCGCCGTGAGTACGACGAGCGCCGGCAGGCTGTCGACGACCGGCAAGAACCCGAGACCGACGACGGGGCCGGCCAGTGCTCCGACGAGCGACCCGCGCGCACCGATCCGGTCGTAGGCAACCCCTGCTGCCGGTTTGACGACGACGCCGCAGGCGAAAAAAAGACTGAAAAGCAGCGCCGCCGTCGACGAGGACAGCCCCTTCTGTTCGACGAGGTACGTCGGATACAGCCCCGTGAAGGCCTGCCAGACGAGGATGTATAAAAACAGAATGAAGACAAAAAAGAGCATGTTCGACTGCCACAGTTCGGCCGCCAGTGCCCGGAGCGCTTCCGTCGAAAGCGATCCCGCATCGTGTTCGGTGTCCGTCTGCGCGGGGAGCAGTATCCAGAGCGCGAGCGCCGAGACGGCGAGCAGCGGGATCATGAATCCAAGCCCGACCTGCCAGGCGACGGCGACCGCGAGCGTTCCCGCGATCGGCGGCATGACGGTCTGACCGAGATCACCCGTGGCCATCGTCACGCCCAGCGCGCTCCCGACTCGGTCCGGATACATTTCGGTGAGAAGCGTGATCCTGGCGACCGGGTACAGCGACTGCCCCACGCCGACGAAAGCAGTCGCGGCGAAAAGCGCCGCCGCCGTCGGGGCGAGGACGACCGTCAGAACGGCTAAGCCGACCACGACCGCGCCGGCCGTCATCACGGCGCGTTCACTGTATCGATCCGCCAACATCCCGCCGGGGAGCTGTCCGACCGCCGATCCGAGCCACAGGATCGTCACGAGAAAGCCCGCGACCGTGAGGCTGAGCCCGAACGACTCCCGGAAGTACGGCAGGAGAACGGGATAGATCATCCGCGTCCCGAGGAGGAAACCCCAGGCGCCCGCGATGACGATCAGGGAACGACCTTTGCCGCCGCCCCACAGTGCTTTGGCTTCCCGGCCGATCGATGCGAGGACGTTCATTCGGTAGCCCGACCTGAGAAGATCCGCTGTCCTGCTCCGAGTTGAAGTGTACTCATAGAGTGTCTTCAACTGGAAGAATAGCCGTGGGGTACATAAACCGTCTCGTCTCCGCTCGAAGCGGCGGTAAGCACTCGCAGACGCTCGGAACGTATCGAATGAGTCGGTGGAGTCGTAAACTCTATATTAGAATGTGCTAATCTGAGAAATTGCTAAATCGTGCCGAAAGGATCAGCCAGTTCTGCCACCGACGGCACATCACAGCAGCGGGATGACTGTCGAAATATCGGGCCTCCCCTGACAGAACAGGAGTTGGCGGCCGATGTCGGGACACCCGCCGCAGTCGGGAACGCTACCCGATACGAGGCGCTTCGGCTCATCGCCGAGACTGAGGACGGTGCCTGTGGTTGTGAGCTAAAGCCCGCACTCGGCGTGAGCCAGGGAGCTGTCAGCCAGGCACTTTCTCGGTTGTACGCCGCTGGGCTCGTGTCACGACGGGAGAGAGGTCGGTGGCGGTACTACAGCGCGACAGAGCGGGCCGAACGACTACTCGATGCCCTCAATGAAACCAGAATCCTCGACAACGAGTAACGACCCAACCACGACAGAGAGTCCCGTTGAAGGGAGCAGTGCGGACGAACGGCAAAAGATAGTCCGGGAGCGATACAGCAGCACTGGCAGTGACTCCTCGGGTTGTTGTGGCGAGAACGAATCGAGTTGCTGTGACGAGACGGACGAATACGCATCACAGACGCGTTCGATATACAACGGCAATCTAGGTAATGTCACACCGGACGCGGATTTCGGATTGGGATGTGGTAACCCGACCGCCATCGCGAGTCTTGAAGCGGGAGAGACCGTCCTGGATCTCGGCTCCGGGGCCGGATTCGACTGTTTCCTCGCCGCACGGGAAGTCGGGTCGGCGGGACAGGTCATCGGCGTCGATATGACTCCGGCGATGATCGAGAAAGCCCGCGGGAATGGCGCAGAAAACGGCGCGACGAACGTGGAGTTCCGATTCGGCGAGATCGAACACCTGCCGGTCGCCGACGCCAGCGTTGATGTGGTCATCTCGAACTGCGTCGTGAACCGCTCGCCCGACAAGCCACAAGCGTTCGCCGAAGCCTACCGGACGCTTCGGCCGGGCGGACGGCTCGCCATCTCTGATGTGGTGTTGACCACGGAACTCCCATCGGACGTCAGACGTGACCCCGATCCGCTCTCGGCCTGTATCGCTGGTGCGTCGTCGATCTCCGATCTCGAATCGATGTTGGAGAATGCGGGATTCACCGACATCTCGGTAACGCCGAAGGAGAACAGCGAGGAGTTCATCCGCGAGTGGGACGACGAGCGGGATCTAAGCGAGTACATCGTTTCGGCGAATATCGAAGGGCGAAAGCCGGAAGCGTAAGCTCTGAAAAACACCGTCGTGCTATTTGATCGGCTCGGAACCTACACAGCCGGAGGCAGGCGTTCGTTCCGGGGCGGATTACGGAGGTGATGGACTACGATTCCTCGTAGGTCGCGATCTCAACGAGATTGTCGTCGGGGTCCCGGAGATACACCGACGTGATCGGACCGACCGCCCCCGTGCGCCCGACAGGCCCTTCGAGGATATCGATATCGCGCTCGCGGAGCCGCCGTTCGACCTCCTCGATCGGCGTCTCGATGAGCAGACAGAAATCGCCACCACCGACCGTCGGTTCATCCGCGACGAGGCCGATGTCGTTCTCCGTCGGATGGAGGTTGATTTTTTGATCGCCAAACCGGACCGCCTTGCGGTCGTCGCCGAAGGTGATGACGTCGGCTCCGAGAGCCTCGTAGAACGAACACGTCGCCTCGATGTCCTGGACGGTGAGAACGAAGTGGTCAATGCCAGTGAACTCCATATCGTTCCGTTCGGCGGCCCCTTCAGAAAACTTTCCGGGCCACCAGCGGACCCACGGGGCGGACATCGACAGCGTTTGGCTAAGCTGTCGCAACGATGGAAACGCCTTTGCCGCCACACGGATTCAGAGCCGATAATGACCAGCGTCAAGCAGTTCCGAGTCGAGAAACCGGCGACCGATGAGGAGCTCGGAACGGGTGCGTTCGTCTTTACCGACGACTACTCGGTGTTCGACTGGGGAAAGATGCCCGACTCAATTCCGAACAAAGGGGCCTCGCTGTGTGCGATGGGGGCGGCGAACTTCGAGGCGCTCGAAGCTGCCGGAATTCCGACCCATTACCGCGGCGTGATCCGGGGGGGCGAAACCGTTGATCTCGATTCGGTCGCGTCGCCGCCCAGAGAGATGGCGATCGATCTGACGCGGGTACCGGAACTGCCTCACGAGGGTCGCGAATACGATTACGACGCATACCACGAGGCCGCCGGGGCGAACTACCTGATCCCTCTGGAGATAGTGTTCCGAAACACCGTTCCGATCGGCTCGTCTCTCCGGTCGCGGGCCGACCCGGAGGCGTTCGATCTCGAATACGAGGAGTGGCCGGACGAGGCCGTCGATCTGCCCGAACCGGTGATCGAATTCTCGACGAAATACGAGGAATCAGACAGATACCTCTCCCGACAGGAGGCCGACTCCATCGCCGGCGCGGCCGATATCGGAGCGCTCGAATCGATCGCCCGCGACGTCAACGAACTCGTCACCGACCGGGCGACCGAAGCCGGGCTGAAACACGAGGACGGGAAGATCGAATGTCTCTACTTCGACGGCGAGATCCGGGTCGCCGACGTCGTCGGAACCTTCGACGAGAACCGCTTTTCGTACGACGGCCAACAGCTCTCGAAGGAGGTCATCAGACAGTATCACAAACGAACCCAGCCGGAGTGGGTCGAGGCGGTCTCAACGGCGAAGGCGGAGGCGAAAGCCGACGACGTGGCCGACTGGCGCGAACTGTGTTCGGTCGATCCCGAACCGCTTGAGGCGCACGTCCTCGATACCGTCCGCGATATGTATGCCGCAGGGGCGAACGCCTATCTCGACCGTGAACTGTTCGATGCGCCGTCGCTGGAGGCGGCGATCGAAGCGATCAGGGAACTATAGGGACCCGGGCCGCGTCCGGTCCTGGCAATGAACCGGCGGTGTTTTTATGCTCCGATGTGGAACCGCCGAGTATGTATCCGTTACAGGCATCCCCTGACGCGTCGATGGCGGTCGTCCTCCTGGCTATCGCCCTGACGTTCGTCATCATTTTCGCGTTCATCTGGGCCTTCGGAAAGATCAGCCAATCGCCGGACGACCACGACGATCACAACGGGCACAGCGCGTAGTCAAAGCGAGAGAGCGCGGTCGCGGCCTAATCGTCGTCCGGTTCGGCAATCGCTTCGCCGAGGCCGTCGACCGGTCGATCGGGCAGCATGCCGCTGACCGATTCAGGCAGGCCGAACCGATACTGATCAGCGGCGGCGTCGTCACGCAACTCTGTCCGGCCGTGATAGACCGAGACTGCCTTGTCGAGATGCAGCTGGACAGCTTCCAAGAGTGCTTCGGCCTCCAGGGGCTGGCCGCGGCGTTCGATCTCATCGACAGTCAATCCCGGCGGGACGTTGAACGCTCGCTGAGTGATGATCGGCCCCTGATCGAGATCCGTCGTCACGTAGTGAGCCGTGACACCAGCGATCCTGACTCCTTCGTCTCTGGCCTGTCGGTAGGCCTCGGCACCGGGAAAAGAGGGCAAAAGCGAGGGATGGACGTTGATGATCCGGTCCTCGTACCGGAAGACGACGTTCGGGCTGAGGATCCGCATGTAGCGGGCCAAGACGATGAGATCCGTGTCGTACTCCGCCAGGAGCTCAAGCAGCCGCTCCTCGTCGGGGGTGCCTTTCTCGTCGCCGATGTCGTGAAAGTCGACGCCGTAGTGCTCGGCGAGCGGTTCGAGGTCGTCGTGATTGCCGATAATAACGCTGATGTCCGCGCCCAACTCGCCGTCCGCCCAGGCCTCGAAGAGCGCCTCGAGACAGTGAGACTCCTTCGTGACGAGGACGGCGATCGTTCGCGTCTCGCGGTCGGCGGGGAACCGGACCTGGATATCGACGCCGAGTTCGTCGCCGAGATCCGAGAGCGCCTCACGGAGCTCCGCCTGAGTGCAGGACATTCCGGCGGTGTCGACCGTCATCGTCATCCGGAAGACCCGATCGCGGACCGCCTGATCGAGGTCCTCGATGTTGATGTCGCGCTCGAAGAGCAGCGTCGTCACGCGGGCGATGAGGCCTGTGTCGTCCTCGCCGACGACGGTGATCTCGGTATATTCTCGGCTCACAGACGCCACCTCCGGGGTATCGACGGACGGGTCATACCTCCGACTGAGGGGGGCGCTACCAAAAGAGCGACGTTCCGTAATCGGGAACGCCTTTCGGCCAGAGAGGAGCGGACGGATCGATCGAGCAATCAGTCAATTAGCAAAACTGACTGTTTTTTGAATAACCCCTATTTGTGTATATCCGCGTCAGACGAGCGTATGACGGCAGTATCCGCCACCGCCTTATCGGCATCGGGATTTTTGTATCAGAGCGCCCACACACCAAGCAATGGGTCTCAGCTGTCTGTTCGGGCACGATTTCGGTCACCCGGCACACGAAGAGGAGCGTGAACGACACGGCGAAGAAGTGGTGGTGACGACGCGGAACGTCAAGACGTGTCGGCGCTGTGGAAGCGAGCAGATCGTCACCGAAAACACCGCTGTGGTAAAACGCGAGGCGGTTCAGTCCGAACTCGACACGG
>Ga0102935_1000483_pt1 | contig 14262 bp, 13 predicted proteins | sample SalPonR2_A_D2_MG_FD_78508 | JGI IMG/M metagenome (GOLD analysis project Ga0102935, IMG submission 78508) | Salt pond soil microbial communities from South San Francisco under conditions of wetland restoration - Salt Pond MetaG R2_A_D2_MG | ecosystem: Environmental > Aquatic > Marine > Intertidal... | reverse complement strand
TCGCCGACGCGCTGAAGGAGTTCGGCCCGAACGTCATCCGCACGTTCTACTGCTCGACCAACTACGGGTCGAAACAGACCTACGGCGAGGCGGCGATGGCGGAAGCCGAGGAACGCTGGGAACGCCTCGACCGCACGTACGAGACGGCCGTCGACGCCTGCGACGGCGTCGACGCTCGCACCAAAGTCGAGGACGGTGACCTACGGACGGCCGTCGAGGAGGCCCGCGAGGGCTTCACCGCGGCCATGAACGACGACTTCGGAGTGCGCGAGGCGACGGCCGCCCTGCTGGAACTCGCGACGGCGGTCAACCGCCACGTCGACGGGGGCGACGAGTACGACTACGTCGGCCTTCGGCGGTCGGTCGAGACGTTCGAGGAGTTCGGCGAGGGCGTCCTCGGCCTCGACTTCGGCGGCGGGACGGGCGGCGGGGCCCACCTCGCCGACGACCTGATCGAACTCGTCCTCGACGTGCGCGAGGCGGAACGCGAGGCTGGCAACTACGACCGGGCCGACGACCTGCGGGACGACCTGGAAGCCCTCGGAGTCACCGTCGAGGATAGCGACGACGGGCCGACGTACCGGTACTGACGGGGGTTATCCCGTCGGTTCGAGCGCGGCGTGGGATCGCTACGCTCGCTGCCCGTCGCCGTCGTGTCCAGCCAGCAGGTCCTCCTCGTAGGCGGCGACGGCCCCCACGACGGCGTCGGCGTCCTCGTCGGAAACGTCGAACTCGTCCAGGCTCCCGTACAGCAACGCGATGGCCCGCTGGATGTCGTCGGAGCTGAACGGTACGTGGAGGTGTGCCTCGCGGACCGGTTCGGCGTCGTACGTCTCCGGTCCACCGGCAGCCTCACACAGGAACTCCGTCTGCGTCCGTCTGAGTTTCTCCATGTCCGCACCCCGAAACAGCGGCCCCAACTCCTCGTCGGTCAGGAGTTCGTCGTAGAACTCGTCGACGACGGCCCGGATTCCGTCGCGCCCACCGAGCCGCTCGTACAGATTTCCGTCGGACATATCCCGTATGATTGCCCGAATCGGAAAATACGTTCCGCATCTCCGGACGTTCGTGTGTGAATTCGCATCTCGACCGTCCGGGATCCAGTTCCGTCGGCAGCGGCGCCGACGGCCCGGACCCGAATCGGGACCTACCGCCCCACCGTCACCGGCGCCAGACTCTCGAATCGGAACACCGTAAACGGCGTGTACGACTCCTCTTGCCCCTTATTGAACGGCGGCGCCCGATGAAGTTGGGTGACGGTGAAGTAGACGTGCCCGTCCGGACCACAGCAGAAGCCGTCGGGCCACAGGAACTGCTCGTCGTCACGGGCAAGCACCTCGTACTCGCCCGACGGTCGCGTCACGCCGATGGCGTTGTTCGTCATGTCCGTGATGTAGACGTTGCCCGCGGTGTCGACGGTGATGCCGTCACAGACCTCCTTGTCGCCGTAGCGTTCGATCCGGTCGTCGAGTTCGGCGTCGGTCAGGGACTCGTCCAACAGGTCCGCGGCCCGAATCCGGTAGACGCTCTCGGTCGTGATGCCGCAGTAGTAGACCCACTCGAAGGCGGGGTCGATGGTGATGCCGTCGAGGCCGGCGCTGATGGGTTCGTACTCGCCCGCGGCGTTCTCCTGCACCACGGGGTCGCCCTCGATGACCGGCGTGACGCCGTCCTCGGGGAGGACGCTCGGGTGGTCTTCGATCACCCGGCGGGTTCGGCCCGTATCCAGGTCGAGAGCGACGAGGGCCGGCGTCCCCGGATCGCTCGGCTCGTCGCTCAACCCCAGATCAGCGATGTAGATGGCGTTGCGCACCGCGTCGTACGCGAAATCCTGCATGAAGGATAGATCGGTCGTCGCGTGGGCGGGGACGTGGTCGACGCGGTGGAGCCGATCCGTCGTCGTATCCCACGAGACGAGTTTCGGGAGGTGGCCCTCGGCGACGTTGCCGATGTCGAGGATGCGGACCATCCCGTCGGGGTCGGCGCGCAGGCCGATGAGGGTGTGGATGCCGACGCCGTCGTCGCCGGGGGGCGTGCTCCACGCCTCGTTCGGGAACGGACGCACCTCGCCGTCGTCGACGTACTCGACGACGCGGTACGCCGGTTCGTCCCCGTAGGGGAAGGGGTGGTTGCTGACGAGGAGTCGCCCGTCGGGGGTCACGGCGGGGTTGCCCGCCCGCGTCTCGAACCGAGCGTAGGGTTCGGGATCGACTTCGGTGCCGCCGGTGGAAGTTCGTGACATGCTCCCACATTCGTGCGGACTCATATAGTACGTGGCCTACACGGTGAACAGGTCCGTGTCCTCGGGGACGGCGAAGAGGCCCATCCGGACGCCGGCGTCGAGCCACCCGTAACCGTAGGAGAAGGAGGCGAGGGCGTTCACGGGGTCGCCGTTGGCGCGGAAATGGCGGCCGTCGTCGAGATACGACTCGGCCATCTCCCGGCACTCCGCGGCCGCGGTGCCGAGGGGCGTGTCCGCGGGCGGGCGCGACTCCGCCTCGTCGAGGGCGTCCGCGAGCATCCGCTCGTAGCGGTCGGTCTTTTCCTGGAGGTCGGCGGGCATGGACGGCGGTGGGCGGGGGGAGGACAAGAAGGTGGGGGAGTGCTTTCGGGGCACTGTTCAGATTAGGGAGCGTCGACTGGGGACACCTCGAAAGCCCCGACTCGCTGGAGGAAGGCGGCCGATGCAAGGACCGCAGCGAGGCCCCCGGCTCCAGCGAGTCGCCCCTTTCGAGGTGGTCTCAAAATCGCACGCTTATCTGAACACTACCCGCTTTCGAAGGGCGCAAGCTAAATGGGTCCCACCCACCTATCGGAGGTATGAGCGAGGGCGACGGCGCCGACCATCGACGCCTCATCATCGCGGGAAGCGGGATTGCGGGACTGTCGGCCGCCATCTACGCCGGCCGGTCGAACAACGACCCGCTGGTGCTCGAGGGCGACGAACCCGGCGGGCAGTTGACGCTGACGACCGACGTGGAGAACTACCCCGGCTTCCCCGAGGGGATCAGCGGACCGGACCTGGTGAACAACATGAAAGAGCAGGCCCGCAAGTTCGGGGCCAAAATCCAAAACGGCGTCGTCGAGTCCGTCGACGTGGAGGAGTCGTCGGGGCCGGGCCGAACCTTCCACGTCACGCTGACCAGCGGCGCGGAGTATACGGCCGACGCGTTCATCGCCGCCTCGGGCGCCAGCGCCCGCACCCTCGGGATTCCCGGCGAGGACGAACTCATGGGGTACGGGCTGTCGACGTGTGCGACCTGTGACGGCGCCTTCTTCCGTGACGAAAAGATCGTCGTGATCGGCGGCGGCGACGCCGCCTGCGAGGAGGCGGTCTTTCTCACCAAGTTCGCTTCGACCGTCTATCTCGTCCACCGGCGCGACGAGTTCCGCGCCGAGGACTACTGGATCGACCGCGTGATGGAGAACGTCGACGAGGGGGAGATCGAACTCGAACGGAACACGGAGGTGACGGAGCTTCACGGTACGCCCGAGGAGGGCGTCGACCACGTGACGATGGTCCACAACCCCGAGGGCCATCCGACGGACAAACTCGACGACCCGGAGACGGAGACGTTCGACTTCGACGCCGGCGCCGTCTTCTACGCCATCGGTCACACCCCGAACACGGCGTATCTGGAGGGGCTGGACGTGGAGATGGACGACGAGGGGTATCTGGAGACCGCCGGCGGCGACGGCGGCGGGCAGACGAAAACGGGCGTCCCCGGCCTCTTCGGCGCGGGCGACGTGGTCGACTTCCACTACCAGCAGGCCATCACCGCGGGTGGGATGGGTTGTAAGGCCGCTATCGACGCCGACGGCTACTTGGAGGACCTGGAACGGGAACGTGCGGCGGCCGAGGGTGGAGAACCCGCCGCGGCCGAGAGCGACGACTAGTCGGGAGCATCGTACCGCGAGAATCCCTGCTGACTTCGGCCACAGTTTCCCACACGCCCTTATACGGGGCGCCCCCAGTAGCGGCATGGTCGAAACCGAGACGTACACCATCGAAGGCCCGGACGGCGACAGCGACGAACTCGAACTCCCGGTCGGTCTGGTCGACGCCCTCGCCGAACAGGGCGAGGACCAGACGACCGTCGTCGCCGAAATCGCGCTGCTCTCCTTCGTCCAGCGCTCACACGCCATCGTCCACCACGCCGAGGGCGAGGTGCCGGGTGATCTGGCGGAGATCAACGAGAAAGCCGAGGAACTGTTCGAGGAACGATTCGGGATGACCTTCGGCGAGGCGACGGGTCACAGCCACTAAACGAACAGGAGCGGGAGCATCGCCAGCACGCCGGCGGCGACGCCCGCGACGAGTTCGCGTTTCCCCCCGCCCGGTAACCCCTCGCCGATGTCGAGGGCTTCGGGGATGAACTCCGTGGCGACGAGATAGATCATCGCCCCGGCGGCGAAGCCGAACCCGACGGGGAGGAAGTCGCGGGCGACGCGGACGAAGAGGAACGCGATGACCGCGCCGATAGGCTGGGGGAGGCTGGAGAAGACGGCCCACCAGACCATCTTCCACTCCGAGACGCCGAGCGTCCGGAGCGGAATCGAGATGGCGACCCCCTCGGGGACGTTGTGAATGGAGATGGCGACGGTCATGAAGACGGCGAGCAAGGGGACGACGAACCCGAACAGGCCGACGGTCGTGCCGGCGGCCGCCTGTAGACCCAGGTCGGCGAAGGAGACGCCGACGGCGACGCCCTCGGGAAAACTGTGGACGGTGAGGACCCCGAGGATCAGCAGTAGCTTCCGAAAGTCCGCTTCCTCGTACTGCTTCGGGCTCATTTCGTACCCCTCGATGATCTCGTGCGCGACGACGACGAGGATCACGCCCGCGACGAGGCCGGGCACGATAGCGAGCGGCGAGTCGGCCGCCGACAACCCCTCGAACACGAGTCCGAAGACCGACGCCGACACCATGATTCCCGAGGCGAGCCCCCACAGCGCCACGTTCCAGCGGTCGCTCACGTCGTCGACGATGAAGAAGGGAATCGCACCCAGACCGGTCGCCAGCGCGGTGACCAACCCAGCGAGAAAGACGAAGGCGACGTTTTCAAGGAGCGCCATCGGTCGATTCGAGGGTGGCGACTGGGTTAAATATTATCATATCTTCGATACTTTTGGCCGGCCTAATCCGGGCAGTGTGGCGTCGGTCGCAGTGGTTCGGCGAACCGCCTGGGCACGCCGACGCCGATCCGTATAATTCGGCGGGAACCGCCCACGGAGTTTATGCGGCGGCCGGTGGTAGCCGGCAGTGATGGGCACACTCTCCGCGCTGTTTGCCCCCGAACGGGTGGCCGTCGTCGGGGCGACGGAGCGTCAGGGATCGGTCGGTCGCGCGCTCGTCGACAATCTCACGGCCGGCTTCGACGGGACGGTCGTGCCGGTGAATCCGAACTACGACTCGGTCCGTGGCCTCGACTGCGTCGATAGCGTGAGCGAGGCCGACGCCGACTTGGTCGTAGTGGCCGTCCCGGCGTCGGTCGCCGTCGACGTGGTGCGCGAGGCGGGCGCGGCCGGGGTCAAAAACGTCGTCGTCGTCACCGCCGGGTTCGGCGAGACGGGCGGCGAGGGCGCCGACCGCGAGCGCGAACTCGAAGCCGCCGCGGCCGAGTACGACCTGAACCTCGTCGGGCCGAACTGTCTCGGGATCATCAGCACGCCAGTCGGGTTGAACGCCACGTTCGCCCCCCGGTCGGCGCCGCCGGGTTCCATCTCCTTTCTGAGCCAGTCGGGCGCGTTCGTCACCGCCGTCCTCGACTGGGCGGCCGATCAGGGGGTCGGGTTCAAGGACGTGGTGTCGCTCGGCAACAAGGCCGTCCTCGACGAGACCGACTTCGTGGCAACTTGGGGCGACGACGAGGACACCGACGTGATCGTCGGCTACTTGGAGAGCATCGAGGACGGCCGCCGGTTCGTCGAGACGGCCCGCGAGGTGACCCGCGAGACGCCGGTCGTCGTCGTGAAGTCGGGGCGGACCGAGGCGGGCGCACAGGCCGCCTCCTCGCACACCGGCGCGATGGCGGGGCGGGACCGCGCCTACGCGGCCGGCCTCCGCGAGGCGGGGGTCGTCCGCGCCGACTCCGTTCAGGACCTCTTCGACGCCGCGCGCGCCCTCGCCGGCCAACCGGTACCGGAGACCAACGGGGTTGCGGTCGTCACCAACGCCGGCGGCCCGGGCGTGATGGCGACCGACGCCGTCGGTGACGGCCCGCTCTCGCTCGCCGACTTCGGCTCGACGACCGTCGACGCCCTCCGCGACCGACTGCCCGGGGGCGCGAACGTCTACAACCCCGTCGACGCCATCGGCGACGCCGACAACGACCGCCTCCGCGACGCCGTCGACATCGTCCTCGCGGACGACGCCGTGGGTTCGGCCGTCGTCCTCGCCGCCCCCACGGCGACGATCGATTTCGACCGACTCGCCGCCGACGTGGTCGACCTGCAGGCCACCCACGACCTCCCCGTGACGACGTGTCTGATGGGCGGGGAGCGCACCCGCGGGGCGGCGGACGCGCTCTCCGAGGCGGGCATTCCCAACTACTTCGACCCCGCACGGGCGGTCGGGAGTCTCGCCACGCTCGAACGCTATCGGTCGATCCGCGACCGCGAGCGACCCGAGCCGACGACGTACGACGTGGACCACGAGGCGGCCGACGCGGTGCTCGACCGAGCCCGGGATCGCAACACGACGCGACTCGGCGTCGAGGCGATGCCCCTCCTCGACGCCTACGGAATTCCGACGCCCGCTGGCGAGGTGGTCGGCTCCCCGACCGACGCGCTCGAGGTGGCCGAACGCATCGGCGACCCCGTCGTCATGAAGATCGTCAGTCCGGACATCCTCCACAAATCCGACATCGGCGGCGTGAAAGTCGGCGTCCCCCACGAGGAGGTGTACGACGCCTACGAGGACCTGATCGCTCGCGCGCGCAATTACCAACCTGACGCGACGATCCTCGGGGTGCAGGTCCAAGAGCAGGTCGATATGGACGCCGGTGTCGAGACCATCGTGGGCACGAACCGCGATCCGCAGTTCGGCCCGCTCGTCCTCTTCGGCCTCGGGGGCATCTTCGTCGAGGTGATGGAAGACACCGCCGTCCGCCTCGCGCCCGTCGCCGAGGTGGAGGCGCGGGCGATGACCGAGGAGATTCAGGCGTCGCCGCTGTTGTCCGGGGCGCGCGGCCGCGACCCCGTCGATCGGGAGGCAGTCGCCGAGACACTCGGTCGCCTCTCACAGCTCGTTACGGACTTCCCCGAAATCCTCGAACTCGACGTAAACCCGCTGGTCGTCCGGCCGGACGGCGTCGAGGCCGTCGACCTCAGACTCACCATCGAACCCGAACCATGACCACCCTACTCGTCACCGCGACCGGAGAAAGCACAGGCAAGACGGCCATCGCCATCGCCCTGGCCCGCTACGCACAGGAGGGAGGGCGGAGCGTCGGCTACATGAAACCCAAAGGGACCCGTCTCCAGAGCCACGTCGGCAAGACGCTCGACCGCGACCCGATGCTCGCGCGCGAGCTCCTCGGCACCGACGACGAGATGCACGAGATGGAGCCCATCGTCTACTCGCCGACGTTCGTCCGCTCGGCGCTGGAGGGGCGGGAACGGCCCGACGAACTCCGCGAGAGCGTTCGCGAGGGGTTCAACGCCGTGAGCGAAGGCCGGGACTTCGTCGCCGTCGAGGGCGGCGGCCGCCTCACCACCGGGGGAGTCGTCGACCTGACCGATGCGGAGGTGGCCGACTTACTGGACGCCGACGTGGTTCTCGTCGCCGACTACGAGTCGCCGCCGGACGTCGACGAGACGCTCGCGGCCGCCCGGCAGCTCGGCGACCGCCTCCACGGCGTCATTTTCAATCGGGTGTCCGAAACCGCCTACGACGAAGTCGAGAGCGTCGTTGCCCCGTTCCTGGAGGGGAAGGGTATCCCAGTCGTGGGCGTTCTCCCCCGCGACCCCGGTCTGGCGGGAGTCACCGTCGCCGAACTCGCCGACGAACTCGGCGTCGAGACGCTGACCGACGCCCCGACCGACGGCGTCGTCGAGCGGTTCCTCGTCGGCGCGATGAGCGGCGAGTCGGCGCTTCGCTTCTTCCGGCGGACGAAAGACGCCGCCGTCATCACCGGTGGCGACCGGACGGACATCCACACCGCCGCACTCGAAGCGCCCGGCATCAAATGTCTGGTCATCACCGGCGGTCGTCGCCCCCCGGGGACCGTCCTCGGCAAGGCAGCGGAGAAGGGCGTACCCGTCCTGCTCTCGACCGCCGATACGCTCTCCACGCTCGAACGCGCCGAGGACGTGGTTCGGAGCGGGCGGACGCGCGACGAACACACCGTCGACGTGATGCAGTCGCTTCTGACCGATCACGCCGACGTGGACGCGCTGATCGGAGGCGGCGACGGCGACGCCTAAACTCGCCACCGACGGTCGGTGTGGTTCAGCCGCTCGCACCCGTCTTCGGTGACGATGACCAGATCCTCGATCCGCACGCCGAAGCGGTCGGGGAGGTAGACGCCGGGTTCGACGCTGAATACCATCCCCGGTTCGAGCGTCGTCTCGTTTCCGGCGACGATGTCGGGCGCCTCGTGGACGTCGAGGCCGACGCCGTGGCCCGTCCGGTGGATGAACCGGTCGCCGTAGCCCGCGTCCTCGGTCACCTCGCGGGCGGCGCGATCCACCGATCCGGCGGTCACGCCGGGTTCGACCGCCGCAACGGCCCGGGACTGCGCCTCGCGGACGGCGTCGTGAACCCGCCGAAACTCCTCGCTCGGCTCCCCGTCGAAGACGACGGTCCGGGTCTGGTCGCTCGGATAGGCGCCGACCCGCGTTCCGAAGTCGAGAACCACCGGCTCGCCGGCACGAATCTCGTGCCCGCCGCAGGTGTGGTGCGGGTCGGCGCCGTTCGGCCCCGCACCGACGATTGTCTCGAAGGCGACGCCCGTCCCACCGTTCGCTTCCAGACGCTCCTCGATGTGCGCGGCGAGGTCGGCTTCGGTCATCCCCACAGCGTCGGCGCCGAGGGCGCGCAGGTCCCGCATCGTCGCGTCGGCGGCCTCAGCCGCCGCCCGGAGCGCGTCGAGTTCCCGGTCGTCCTTCCGCCGTCGCATGGGCGAGAGCACCTCGCTCGCGAGACCGAACGACGCCTCGGGGAGTCGCTCCCGGAGCGCGAGCGAGAACCGCGCCCACATCCGGTCCGCGAGGAGGACGCGGGACGGCGACAGGGTATCGAGAAGCGGGTCGAGCGCCGGATCGGGACCGGTTTCGTCGTCCCACGTCCGCACGTCGTCGACCCACGTCGCCGCACGGACCGCGTCGGCTTCGAGCGTCGGGACGACGAACGTCGGGTCGCCGTCGGCGGGGACGAGGAGGAGGAGGAGGCGGTCGCTCACTTCGGCGTCGACGCCGGTCAAGTAGTAACAGTCCCGACCGGGAGTGAGCGCGAGGGCGTCGGCACCGGCCGAATCGAGGCGTGACTGGGCGCGTCGCGTCCGGCGTTCGAAGGTGGTCATGGCCGGGTGTTCGGGCGCGGGGGGTAAGTATCGTCAGCCCCGAGACGGAGAACCATCATACATACTTTTGTCATTTCGACGTATCGAACGTCGTATGCCCTCCCGCTGGTACGCCTTTGCCGCCCTCTCAGACGCCCGTGACGCGACCGAGAACCTCCTTCGACCGATCGACCGCGGTCGGTGGCTTCGACTCGCCCTGATCGCCCTGTTCGTCGGCGTCGGCGGCGGCGTCCCGACCGGCGGGAGCAACGTCAACGTCCCCTCGGGTGGTGGTGGCGGCGGCGTACCGTCGGACGTCCCCGCCCCGTCGATGCCGGAGGTCGGCACGGCCGTGGCAATCGTCGCCGGAATCGTCCTCTTCGTCCTCCTGTTGGCGCTCGTCTGGAGCCTCGTCGGCGCAGTCATGGAGTTCGTCCTGATCGTCGGCCTCCGCGACCGCGAGGTGGCGATCCGCGAGCCGTTCGGCGCGAACGTCCGGCCCGGCCTCCGGCTGTTCGGGTTCAGACTCGCCGTCGGTCTGGTGAGTCTGCTGGTGATCGGCCTGCCGCTCCTCGCCGTGTTCGGGTTCGGCATCGGCGTCTCGCCCGCCTTCCTCGCCCTCCTCCTCCCGCTGGTGATCGTGTTCGGCGTCGTCGCCCTCGTCGCGAGCGTCGTCCTCGGCCTGACGACGGACTTCGTGGTGCCGACGATGCTGGTCGAGCGCGTGGGCGTCCTCGACGGTTGGCGGCGCCTCTGGCCGACGCTCCGTGCCGAGTGGAAGCAGGTCGGACTCTACGTCGTCGCGAAGTTCGTCCTCGGCGTCGCGGTGAGCCTCGCCGTCTCGCTGGTCGTCCTGCTGGCGGCGCTGATCGTCGCGATTCCGTTCGCCATCGTTGGGGCGCTCCTGTATTTCGCCGTCCACGCCGCCGGCGCTACCACCGTCGGACTGGTGATCGGCGGCGTCCTGATCGGGCTGTTCGTCCTCGTGATGATCGCCGTCGGCCTGATCGTGCAGGTGCCGGCGCTCACGTTCGTCCGCTACTACTCGCTGTCGGTGCTCGGCATGCTGGTGCCCGAACTCGATCTGGTCGGGGTCGAACGACCGGACGAGGGCGGCGACGGCGACGACGCGGACGAGGGCAGTGACGACGGAGACGACGGCGATGACGGCGGAGACGACGGAGACGACGGCGATGACGGCGGAGACGACGGAGACGACGCCCTCCGAACGGGTGCTTATCCACCCTCTTCCTGGAGGCGTTCGGTCGTCTCGATGAGCGGATGCCGCGCGTAGTCGACGACCGAGATGTCGTCGATGGTCTCTAGCCCCTCCTTCTCGGCGGTGCGTTGCATACCGAGTTCGAGTTCCTCGGCGGCGTCGACGACGATGACGTAGGCGTCCATTTCCTCGATGTCGAGGCGGTTGGCGGCCATGACACGGTGGTGGCCGTCGGCCAGAAGGAGCGTCCCCGCGTTGTCGATGACGACCAGCGGTTCGGCCAGTCCGTGTTCGAGTTCGTAGCTCCGACCCTGTAACTCGTCGGCGTACACCCGCGACTGGGTGGGCGTGAGCTTCGAGAGATCGACCTCCCGGCGCTCCTCTTCGACCTCGATGTCGTGAATCTCTTCGAGCGTGTGCATGAGCTTCCCCACCTTCTCGGGTGTCGCACGCTCGATCTGACTCCGGATTACGTCGGTGTTCGAGATGATGCCGACCAGGTTGCCCGCGTCGTCGACGACGGGGAGTTTCTGGATGCCGGAACGGAGGATCACCCGCGCGGCGTCGTTGATCTTCATCTCCGGGTGGGCAACCACGAGGTCGGTGGTCATCACGGTGAACACCCGTGCGTTCTCGGCGGCGGCGAGCAGATCCCGAGCGCTGATGAACCCCTCGACGTGCCGGCCGTCGGTCACCGGAAAGCCCGTGTGACCGTCGCTCTCGATGATGCGGCGTGACACCTCGGCGACGGTGTCGTCCGGCGAGACCGTCGCCACGTCGCGTGTCATGTAGTCTTCGACTGTCGCGTTCGCGGCCATTGGCGAGCCGTACGGCGCCGAGTCTCAAAAGGGTGGTCGTCCTACTCTTCGGCCAGCGGGAACTCGAACGCGATGTCGGCCGCCGTGGGATCGCGCCGCGGCGCGCTCGGCGGGTCCTCCAGCACCTCGAACAGCCGTCCGGCGATCACGTCGTCGACGACGCTCGCCAGCGACTCGGCCGACGCCTCCTCGACCGAACCGAGGATACCGAGTGGAATCTGTGCGCCCGCCATGTCGGCGTGACCGCCGGCGCTCCCGATAGTGCCGAGGGCGTCCCGCAACACCTCGCCGAGGTCAACGTCGGTGCCGCGCGCCCGGCCGGACACGTAGATGGTCCCGTCCATGAATCCGTGGACGACGGCGATGCAGACTCCCTCCATATCGAGGAGTTGATCGGCCGCCTGGGCGAGAGCGTCGCGGTCGCGAATCCGGCCGACGCCGGTCGTGAGCACGTCGCCCCGCAGTCGGCGGTTGCGAATCGCCGCCGAGAGCGTCGCGAGCACGTCCGGGCTCATGCTCGGCTCCTCGACGCGGTCGAGCACCGACTCGTCGACGTGCGGAAGGAGGAACGCGGCCGCCTCGAAATCGGAGTCGACCGCCTCGCGGGTGAAGTCCCGCGTGTCGATCCGGATGCCGTACAGGAGCGCGGTCGCGATGGTCCGGTCGGGCGTCACGCCGAGTCGATCCAGATGCTCCGCGAGGAGCGTGCTGGTCGCGCCCACGTCGCTCCGCAGGTCGACGTACCGTGCCTCGACGGGTGCCCGCGGCGGGTGGTGGTCGATCACCACGTCCACCTCGGTGTCCGGATCGAGGCCGTCGTTCACGCCCGGCCGCGAGTGGTCGACGAGGGCGACGCCCGCGTACTCGTCGATTTCGTCGGAGGTCTCGAAGTTCCGGAGGTCGAGGTCGAGCAGGTTCACCAGCGCCCGATTCTCCTGGTGTGAGATATCGCCAAAATAACACGCGTCGGCGTCGATGCCGACCGTCTCCGCGATGCTCGCGAGCGCGAGCGCCGACGCGATGGCGTCGGGGTCGGGGTTGTCGTGCATCACGACCGCGAGCCGACCGTCGATGTCGCGGACGACACTCAACAGCCGGCGGACGCGTTCGGCCCCCTCGCCGGTCACCGCCTCGCGAAACCGCTCGGCGACGATTCCTCGTGAGTCGACGATCCGATCGGCCACGTCTGCGAGCGGGGTCGTCACGTCGGCCCCGACCCACCCGCCGCAGGCGACGATCAGGGCGTCGGGAAACGTCTCGCGGGCCTGTCGGGCGGCGGCGAGGTTGTGGTCGGCGTCCTCGCCGAGCACTAGAACGACGTCGACCGTGTCGGGATACGTCGCCGGGTCCGCCGGATCACCCCGGACGACGTCGTCCACGATACCGTCGAGCGTGTCGACCCGGGCCTCGTCCGGAACGACGGCTCTGAGCTCGCCGCCCCACGTCGAGACGACGCCGACGACAGTTTCACCGGTGCGGCCACACCCAAGCACGAGCCGCCTCACCATATCCGACCGTTACGCCCGCCACTCAAAACCCTACCGTCACGAACCGGCGATGGAGTTATCAAATTGTGTTGCGTGTTATCGTGTGCCATGAGTGATGACCGCGATCTGATCGGCCCGTCGCTCGAGGAGCAGCTCGTGAGCGCCTGTCGGACTGCCGTCGGGGACAGTTTGCGGAGCATCACGTACTTTACGCCGGACGCGTACGAGCAGGTGTATCTCCGCTCGGATCTGGAGGCCGACGCCGATCTGGCGGCGTCGGTCGAACACGAGGCGGCCGGGTTTCGCACCCAGATGGCCTACGCGGACAGCGAACTCGGCAACTACCAGTATACGCTCCGGGTGTTCGAGAACGGGTTCGTCACACGCGTCATCGACGGCGAACGCGGCGTGTTCGTGACGACGGATGGGATCACCGTCCTCAGATCCAAGGAAGTGACGGAGGCGATCCGGTCGACGTTACGAGCGGCGGCGATGGCCGACTGATAGTGGTCATTGTAAGTCACAGCCGGCGTGTTGCCGAACGGGACGGCAACACGCGCGTAAACAGTTGATAAACACGATGGCACCTGCCACCGGACGTGGCGACCATCGCGAAAGGGCCGACGGCGTGATCAGGCGAACAGCGCCGTCGCCGCGCTCTGGGCCGTCTCGACGACGGGCCCGAACGCCGGCAGGAGGACGAGCGTCCCGACGGCGGCCACCAGCACCGCGACGTAGATGCCGAGCGGCGTCGCGCCGAGGTCGAAGGTGCCGGCCGGGTCCTCGATCCACATGGCTTTCACCACTCTGGAGTAGTAGAACAGCGACAGCGCGCTGTTGATGGCGCCGACAGCCGCCAGCCACCAGAAGCCGCCCTGAATCGCCTCGTAGAACAGGGCGTACTTCGAGAGGAAGCCACCGAAAGGCGGCAGGCCGGCCAGCGAGAACATGAAGACGGTCATCGCGAGACAGGCGACCGGTGCCTGCGTCGCGAGGCCGTTGTAATCCTCGAAGGTCCGGCCGACATCCCAGTGTTCGACCATGGCGATGAACAGGAACGCGCCCGTGTTCATGAAGCCGTAGACGAGGAGGTGGGCCATGCTCGCGCCCATCACGGCGCCGTTGGGGCCGCCGCCCGAGAGCGCCGCGAGGCCGATGAGCGCGTAGCCCGCGTGCCCCACCGAGGAGTACGCGAGCATCCGCTTGACGTTCTCCTGGGTCGCCGCCGCGAAGTT
>Ga0102935_1000479_pt1 | contig 14343 bp, 15 predicted proteins | sample SalPonR2_A_D2_MG_FD_78508 | JGI IMG/M metagenome (GOLD analysis project Ga0102935, IMG submission 78508) | Salt pond soil microbial communities from South San Francisco under conditions of wetland restoration - Salt Pond MetaG R2_A_D2_MG | ecosystem: Environmental > Aquatic > Marine > Intertidal... | reverse complement strand
GGGCGGGACTGGAAGGGGCTGCGCTCTCGACAGGCGAGACGATGTAAGGACCGCAGGAACGAGCGTAGCGAGTGACGAGGACCGCAGCGAGTCGCAGCAGTCGAGAGCGCAGGGGCTTCCGAAGTCATTCCCACTCTTCTCCTACCCGATCTAGCCTTAACTAAACAGTACCGTCACGGGTGCCACAACGGTTAAGACAGTGGAGTCGAACTGTTTGGTACGGAGACTGATTCGCTATGCCAACAGAGAAACGATTCAAAGAGCAGCTACAGAACGGGCGGATGATCGAGAACGCGTCGGAGATGACTGCGGGATACAAGAAGGCCCTGAAGGGAACCCTGCTGGTCTCCGCCGACACTGAGCTCATGAGCGCTCCGGCGTACTACGAGCAGTCGATGAACGCGCCGACGCTCGACTCGCGGGCCTCGTGTGTGAGTGTGATCCAAGACGAGCTCGGGCACGGTCACATCGCCTACCGCCTGCTCGAAGATCTCGGTGAGGACCGCGAGGAACTGCTGTACGAGCGCGAACCCCACGAGTTCCGCAACACCTACGGCTTCGACCAGCCCCTCGAGACGTTCGCGGAACTGGTCTGTTCCCACGGAATGTTCGACCGTGCCGGTATGGTCCTCCTGAGCGACATCGAAGAGCACACCTCCTACGCCCCCTGGAAGCGCGCGCTTCGGAAGGTCGGCAAGGAAGAGCAGTTCCACCTCCGCCACGGCGAGACCTGGATGCGCCGGCTGGTCAACAAATCCGACAAGACCAAGGGCAAGGTCCAAGACGCCGTCGACTGGATGTTCCCGATGGGCGTCGAGTGGTTCGGGCTTCCGGACGACAAGAAGCGCAACGCCGACCAGCTCGACTACCGCATCAAGGGCAAGACCAACGACCAGCTCCGCCAGGAGTGGATGAGCCACGTCGTGCCGCTCGCCGACGAGCTGGACCTTGACGTGCCCGCCCACTACAACGATCAGTCCGACGAGTACGTCCTGGAGTACGACGCCCCGGTCGCCTTCGACGCCGAGAACAAGGACTGGCGCTTCGAGGAGCCGATCAGCTGGGACGGCGTCATCGACCGCTGGCGGGACCGTGGCCCGGCCAACGAGACGCACGTCAACCTCATCCAGTCCGGCAAGCTCGAAGTGGGGGTCTGACATGAGCGTCAACGCTGCGGGATCGGTCGCCGCGGGCGTCCACGCCGGCCCGAGCGAGGACGCCGACGAGTTCGAGCGCGAGCTATGGGCCACCCTCGACACCGTTCCTGACCCGCACATCCCGGTCAGCCTGGTCGAGATGGCGATGATCTACGACATCGACGCCGGCGACGGCGACGTGACGGTCACTATGACCTTTCCGTGTATGGGGTGTCCGGCGTACGATATGATCAAAGACGACGTGCGCGCGGCCCTCCGAACGGTTCGCGGGGTCTCCGACGTCGACATCGAGGTGACCTGGGATCCCGTCTGGTCGAAGGATATGCTCACCGACAACGCCAGAGAGGAACTCAGAGACGCGGGGATCAGCATATGAACTACCACGTGTTCACCCGGATCAACGCTGGCGACGACCTGATGCACGTCGGAACGGTCCAGGCCGACTCCGACCGGCTCGCGCGGATCTACGCCCACCGGACCTACGACGAGGAAGATTGGGACTTCATCGGTGTCGTCCGCGAGGAGAACCTGATCGAGGTCGAAGGACAGCCCATCGCGGGCGGGAGGACGGCGTGAGCGACGACGGGTGGCCGGAGCCGGCCGTAGACTACGTCCAGGCCATCGCCGACACCAAGCTCCTGCTCGGGCAGCGCTACGGCGAGTGGATGCTGAAAGGTCCAAACCTCGAGGACGACATCTCGGGGGCCAGCAACGCCCAAGACGAGATCGGCCAGGTCCGACAGCTGTTCCGACTGCTCAAGCGGCAGGGCGTCGACGACGAGTGGCTCGAGTCCGAGCGCCCCCCCGAGGAGTACGCCAATGCGGCGACGCTCGACACCGAGGCGGAGGCGTGGCCGACGTTCATCGTCCAGGTCGCGCTCACCGACCGGGCCGCGTGGCTGCTGCTCGACGCCATCGACCACGACGACTTCACCGGGATGGTCCAGAAGATGGGCGAAGACGAGTACTTCCACCTGGAACACCACGACGGCCGGCTGGAGACCCTCGCTGAGGACCAACCCGAGGCCGTCGAGGCCGCCCTCGAACGGTACATCCCGGACATCCTGGCGTTCGTCGGACCGGCGACCTACGATGCGGCGTCGGATCCGCTCGTGGCTGCGGGGTTCACCGATCGCCCGGCCGCAGAGATCCGCAACGCGATTCACGAGCACTACGAGGCCCTCTTTGAGGCGACCGACGTGTCGGTGCCGCCGCTCGACGACAGCGTCCCGGACCCCGACGAGTGGGACGAAACACGGCGCCGTATCGGCGACGGCCACGTCGACTCCGGCGTTGTCGATCAACTGCAGGGCGTCTCCAACCGGGAGTACGTGATCGCATGAGCTCCTCCGACGCATCCCCGGGGCCCGACGCCGGCACCGCTGTCGACGACGACCGCGAGGATCCCCCGGAAGCGGTCTGCCCGTTCTGTGGATCCAGCGACTCCGAACTCGAATCCACGTTCGGGTCGGAAGTCTCGAAGAGCCAGTACTACTGCAACAGCTGTCACACGGTCTTCGAGCGGATCAAGTACGACGGCGCGATGCCGCCGACCGGCCGCGATCGCGACGGCACGCGCTGACTACTACTCGTTTTATTGCTGTTTCGTCAGGAACAGATTCGGTGCGAATGGATACGTGAAGGCCTCGGAAGCCCTTGCGCTCTCGACTCGATGGGCTCGTTGTGGCCCTCGGCACTCGCTCCGCTCGTGCCTGCGGTCCTTACTTCGCCGGGAGAGCGCAGCGAGTGCCGAGTTCACGGCGACTTCGCCGCCGTGAACGCCCGTCTTCGTCGAGAGCACGGCCCCTTCCGGTCCCGCCCGTTGGCAGTTCCCGGAACGCAGCAGTTGCGTAACTAGATCTCCTCCGCCCGAATCTAAAGCCCCAGCGCCTCGCCCGCGACGGTGGTCTTCTGGATCTCGCTCGTTCCGCCGATGATCGAGAGAATGCGGGCGTCGCGGTAGTAGCGCTCCAGCGGATAGTCCGTGCGGTAGCCCGTCCCGCCGTAGATCTGCATGGCGTTTCGAGCGCAGAACTCCGCGGCGTCGCTGGCGGTGAACTTCGCCCGCGAGGACGCGCGGGTATCGCCCTCGCCGTCGGCGATCCGGACCGCAGAATCGTAGACGAGTCCCCGCGCAGATTCCAGCCGGGAGTCCATCTCCGCGACCAGCACCTGGACCGCCTGGTACTCGCCGACGGGCTTGCCACCCTGTTCGCGGTCGCCGGCGTAGTCGATCGCCTCCTCGAACGCCGCGCGGCCGATTCCACACCCGATCGCGCCCAATCCCGTTCGGGCCATATCGATTGTGCCCATCGCGATCCGGAACCCCTGGCCGATCGACCCCAGGAGGGCGTCGGCGTCGACCACAGCGTCGTCGAACGTCGAGTCGCCGGTCACGTGGCCGTGCATCCCGAGGTACTCCCCGCGCTCGAAGCTGAACCCCTCGACGTCGTCGGGGTGCGGAACCAAGAAGACGCTCACGCCGTGTGAATCCTCCGGCTGGGGGCGCTTTCGGGCGACCACCAAGTGGACGTCCGCGACGCCGGCGTTGGTTCCGAAGGACTTCTGCCCGGAGATTCGGTAGCCGTCGTCGGTAGCTTCCGCGACGGTCCCGAGTTCCGTCGGCGACGACCCCGCGCCGGGCTCGGTCAAGAGCATCGCGCCGACCGACTCCCCGGCCACCATCTTCGGGAGCAGCCGCTCCCGCTGGTCGTCGGTCCCGAAGTTCAGCACGGGCAGCGTCGCGAAGGTGTGGCCCTGGATCGTTTCTGCGACCGCGCCGCTCTCTGCGGCGATCCGTTCGAGCGCCAGACAGTACGACAGGAAGTCGCCGCCGAGCCCGCCGTACTCCTCGGGGATCAAGATCCCGAGCAGTCCGGCGCCGCCCGCGGCCTCGACGACGTCGCGTGGGAACTCGCGACTGGATTCGATCTCCTCGGTCCGCGGCGCGAGCGTCTCCTCGACGAACGCGTCCGCGCGGTCGAGAACGTCGTAGTGCTGCTCGGAGCAGGCACGGTCGAGTAGCGTCATACCTGCGTTGGCGTCGCGGGGGAACTTAGCTATGTCGCGACGGGACGAGGCGCCGACTCACAGGTCGTCCGCATCGAGGTCGAGATCCGTCTTTCCGGCCGCCCGGACGTACCGATCCGGCGCTTCGCCGACGCGTTCCGCGAACCCACGGTCGGCCGCGAACGCGAGATGTGCGGCCGCCTCGCCGGCGCCCATCTTGGCGTGGATCCCCTCCATCCTGCCGAACAGGTCGCACGCGACCGTCCACGGCGTCATCCCCGGTCCGTCGACGTCGTCGCTGGGACCGGGCAGCGCTCCGACCGCGTCGCGGACCCGCTCGGCGTGGTGGTTCCGAATCGTCCGGATCCGGCCCGAGAGGTCGACCGTCGGCCCGTGGCCCGGATACGCGTCCGGATCCGCTTCGGCGCCCGGGGCGCCGCTGCTCCCGGCCCGTTCTCCCAGCCCGCCGAGGGTGTCGAGGTACGTCGACAGCGCCGCGTCGAGCCGGGTGTCGCTCCCGCCGACGTTCGGCGTGTACGTCGGAAGCACCGCGTCGCCGACGAGGAGCGCGTTCCCCGACCGGAGCGCGAGGTGGCCCGCGGTGTGGCCGGGAGTGTGGAGCGCCTCCGTCCCCGCCACGGAGTCGCCGTCGGTAACGGTCCTGACCGGATACGTGTCGGGCATCGGCGACGGGGTGTCGCCTCCGACGGTCGCGTCGACTGTCGACTCGGGAACCCCCCACTCTTGGAGTCGCTTGGCGTCGCGATCGAGGCGGCGCTCCCGCGCTGCGGCGTAGTCGGCCACCAGCGGGGCATCGTCCTCGTGCAGCACCAACTCCGCCTCGGCGGCCGCCGCCAGCCGGGGCGCCAACCCGGCGTGGTCCGCATGCCAGTGGGTGACCGCCACCGTCTCCACGGCGTCGACCGGAAGCCCCACCGACCGGAGCCCCGCGGTTAGCGTCTCCCAGGGCGCCTCCCCCGGCGGCCCGGGATCGACGACGAGTCCGACGTCCGGCAGGACGTAGGTGCTGTTTTCTCCCTCGGGACTGGCGGCGGTGTGTGCGATCCGTTCGACGCGCGTCGGGTCCGGCATCGATTACTCCCCCCCGTCGGTGTCGCCACCGCGCGTCGGGTCGTACTCCGGACCGTGGTCGAACCCGAGGTTCATCCAGTCCGCGCGAACCGCCTCTCTGATCTCCTCGGGGTACGTCGCCTCGAAGGTGACCCGCGGCGCGATATACTCCTCGTCCCAGCGGGGGTCCCACGTGGCGTCGACGTACATGTTCGCGCCGGTCGCCCCGTCCCGGCGGTAGTGGGGCGCCCGGGCGGCGGGCGCTTCCGAATCCGAGAACTCCCAGTCGTTCGCAGGATGGGCTTTCACCCACACGTCGTCGAACGCCCGGCCCAGGTCCATCGGCGGCGTCTCGGTGTCGAGGACGACCACCTTGTCGAACAGCCGCGAGAACGAAAACAGGGTGTTTGCGAGCTGCCACTCGAAGCCGGCGTAGAGCACGTCGCTCGCCACCAAGCAGATCCCGAGCCCTGCCTCCACGGGGAGTGCGAGCCACTCCGCGGGGGCGACCCCCCAGTAGTTGTTCACCCGGCCGTAGAGCCGCGCGGACGCCACGACCGAGAGAAGGTGCCGGCTGTCGGCCATCGGCGCGCCGGTCGGCGAGAACGGAACGATCGGATCCTCTCGAACTCGGACGCCGCTCACCCGGGCGCGGAGCGTCGCGGTGGGGACGGCGCTTTCCCACGGTGCGGGCGCGCCCGTCGGGTGCGTCTCGGTCGCCGTCCCCGATGGGGGCGTCCTCGCAACCGTCGCGTCCACCAGCACCTCGCTTCCCGCCGGCACCGCTCCCGCGGGGGTCGGAGCGACTGCGACCGGGCCCAAGGCGTCGGCGATTCGGGGGGCGCCCGCGACGTGTGACTCGCCCAGCCACCGCATCGTCGCCCCGAACAGCGCCGCGGGGGGTGCGCCGAGCGCGACCGCGACCCGCGTGCCGTCTGGCACCTCTCCGGCGGGGGCCGGCACCGAAAGTCGCAGGCCGTCGCTGCCGTGGACGGACCCACAAACCGGCAGCCACCGCACTGCGTCGGGATCGGTCCGACGTCCGTCCGGGACCGTCTCAGGTGGATCGGCCTCCGGATCGGTGCCGTTCTCGACTGCTGGTGCCGGCACCGCCGCGACACCGAGGGTGATCCCCGGCACGTCGGCACCGTCGACAGCCGGGAGCCCCAGCGCGCGGAGGTCGGCGTCGGCTGTCGCTGCCGGCTGATCGGCCGGTTCCGGGTCGGATCCGCCGCGTCGGGCGGCCACCAGCGCGTCGAGCACGTCAAGGTATGCGGCGTCGTGGCCCAGCCCCAGTGCGGCACCGATCCGCGCCCACGGCTCCCGCGACCGCACTGCAAGCCGGTCCGGGCCGCCGAAGACTCCCCCGACCAGGGTCGCGCGCCCGCCGGTGTCGGTCAGGCGGACCGCGGGGCCGTTCGCCCGGGCTGCCTCCCCCGCCACCGCGGCTGCGGTGTCGGCCCAGTGGACTCGCTCCCCGACGGTCGCGAGGTCGCCCGCGGCGTCGAGTCTGTCGAGGTGCGTGCGGAGGTCAGCCACCCGAGGTCACCCCCGGATCAAGATTGACGCCGGCGCGGTCGAGCACCGACCGAGCGCGCTCCCTCAGCGCCTCGCGGTCCGCGGCCGGCTCCGCCGCCGACTCGGCGTCGGAGGTGGCGTCGATGTACGCCTTCGCGGTCTTGGACTTCGAGGTGCCGGTCTCCACGTCGCCTTTCTCTTCGGGTGTCTGGTAGATGTTCAGCGGTACCTTCGGCATCGTCTCGGCCCCGAACTGGTGGAAATCCGAATCCGGGTCGGCGTGGAGTGCAAGCGCCTCTACAACGTCGCGGGTCGACAGCGGATCCACGTCGGCGTCGACGAACACGAAGAAGTCGACGTGTAACATCCCCCACGTGGTGAAAATGAAGTTCGCGAGTTCGTGGAGGTATCCCGGCCGGGGAACGTCAGTCGAGACCACGTACACCGACCGCGGGGTGAACCGCCAGGGGACGCACCGCTCGATGTCGTACCCCGCCGCCTGGAGGCCGAGCGTTGCGTCCGGGCCGATACACGCCACCTCGGTCGTGGAGGTGGTGTTCAGCGAGTAGCCCACGCCGGACCCCTCGACACAGAAGGGGATCACCGGCTCCTCGCGGTGAGTGACCGCGTCGACGCGGAGCACCGGCATCGACCGCCGTGGGCCGTGCATGTACCCGAAGTAGTCGCCGAACGGCCCCTCGTCCAGCCGCTCGCCCGGCATAATCCGACCTTCGATCACCAGCTCCGCGCTGGCGGGCACCTTCAGGTCGTTCGTGGTACACTCGACGAGTTCGACGGGCTCGCCCTTCAGCCCGCCGGCGAACGCCGCCTCGTCGCTCCCGGTCGGGATCCACATCGACGCGGTGAACTGCGCGGCGGGCTCGACGCCGACTGCGAGAGCCACCGGCATCGGCTCCTCGCGCCGCTCGTACCGGTAGTAAAACAGGTTCGGGGTCTGTTCGCCGGCGAGTAACAGGACGCTCGCGCGGGCGCCGTCCTGGATCATGGCGCGGTGAGCGGACCAATCGGTCCACGACGAGTCGGGATCGGGCGCCACCATCGTGTGGAGGTTGGAGTACCGCCCGCCGTCGGCAGCGTGGATGTACGGCCACGGAAGCGAAAACAGGTCGACGTCGCTGCCGCGGCGGATCTCCGCTTTGCAGGGGGCGGCGCCGGCGTCGACCACGACCGGATCGACCGGGTTCCGAAGCCGGTCCATCACCGTCCGGTAGTACTCGTCGCCGGAGAGATCCGGCGGGAGACCGAGCGCCCGCGCCGGACGGTCCCACGGCCGCCCGCGGGAGCCGCGGTAGGGGTCGCCCACCAGCCGCGCGGGGACCTGGCAGTCAGTGACCGACTCGAAGGCCGGCACGCGGTCGTCGCGGTTGTTCGCGAGCATCGTGACCGCGCTGGCCTCCAGGTTCCAGGAGATGTCGGCGTCGATCCGGTTGAGCTCCCCCGCTGCTTCCAGGGCCCGAAGGTACTCCCGGAGGCTGTCGGCTGGGGCGCCGCCATCCGTCGCGGGGCTCCCGCTCGGTCGGTTGTGGGTCACTTCTCGTGTCCCCCGCCGAGCCGGAGCTCCGTCTCCTCGCGCTCGCGTTCGGTCCGGAGGTCGACGTAGCGGTCGACCAGCTCCGGACGAGTCTCCGAGAGATGCTCTCTGAGCAGCGACCGGATCGCGGTCGAAACCGAGTCGTACTCGCCGGTCTCGACCAGGTATGAGACCAGCGTCTTCACGTCCTCGCCGCGGGCGGTCAACACGTTCGACCCCTCCCGGCTCCGCTCGAAGCAGGCTTCGAGGGTCGCGTCGTCGACGCTCGGCTCGGAGATGTTGGCCTCAATGATTTCGATGTACCACTGCTCCTCGCGGTTCTCGTGGGGGCCCCGGAGGATTGTCAGCGGGTCGGGGTCGTCGAGTTCGGCGGCATCGCGGGCGATCCGTGCCCGGGTGGTGAAGATGTGTTTGGTCTCTTGGTCGGTCACCTGGAGGGTGATCTCGCCGCCGGTGTCGGCGGGCAGGTGGTCCTCGGAGGTGAGATACTGGTCGCTCACGGTACCGCCCCGGCGTGACCGCCCAGCGTGTTCATACGCCACAGTCCGGACGCGGGCGATTATAAACCCTTCCCGACCGTCCGGCGACTGCCCGGCTCCGGGCCTTCACCACCCCTCGAGCTTGTCGCGCCGGTACAGGTCGATCTCGTGGACCGTCGAGCGGTCCTGAGCGGCGGCGAAGGCGACGGCGTCGGCGACCTCGGCGGGTTCTGTCATCTCCCCCGGCTCGAACCGCTCCTGGAAGGCGGCGCCCTCCTCGTTCCCGAACTCCGTCCGGACCTCTGTGGGGTTGACCACGGTGACGCCGATGCCCTCGGTGCCGACCTGTCCCTCGAGACTGTGGGCGAAGCCACGGACCCACCACTTCGTCGCTGCGTAGATCGGGTTGCCGGGCCGTGGGTACTGCCCCGCGAAGCTCCCGACGACCACGAGGTTTCCCTCGGTCTCCCGCAGGTGTGGCAGGGCCGCCCGCGTCGCGAAGAAGACGCCGTCGACGTTCGTCTCCATCATCAGCCGGTACTGCTCGGTCGTCGCCGCCTCGACGTCGCCGCCGACGCCGAGACCCGCGTTGTTCACCAGGACGTCGAGCCGGCCGAACTCGTCGACCGTGGCTTCGACCATCGCCTCGACCGCCGCCTCGTCGCGGACGTCCGTGGGGACGACGAGCGTCCCGACGTCGAACTCCGATTCGATCTCCCCGGCGATGGCTTCGAGCCGATCCTCTCGCCGCGCTGCCAATGCGACGTCTGCGCCCTCCCGTGCGAGCGCGTGCGCGGTTGCTTCGCCGATTCCCGCACTGGCCCCCGTAACGAGGGCAACACTGTCGTTGAGGCTCACGTCCGAATCCTCTGCACCAAGGGACTTGAGTTCTCGGCTGGCAGGTGTCGGTCCTCGACCAGGGGCGTCGGGGTCGAAGTCCCCCCATTACGGCTCGAAAGGCGCCAGCATCGCATCGGTGTATGTGGTCGGGTCTCCATCGCGATCGAAGCATCCGTACTCCGTGACGCCCTCGATGCGGGTTTCCCCGTCCGTCCGGAAGGTGTGTTCGACCCTAATCGCTTCCTCTGTCACCGATCGGACGTCCGTCGTGATCGACAGCGTCGCGTCGAACTCCACTGTCGATTTGAACTCCCAGTGCCACCCTCGAAGCCGGAACGGCTGTCGCTCACCGGCGATGGTTCCGGGATCGACCCCTGCGTCGGCGAGGAAAGACTCGAGCGCGACGTCGGCGAACCGGGGGTACTCCTCGAAGTACGCCAACTCCGACCCCTCGATGTGCGGGCTGTGGACGCGGAAGTCGTTCTCGAACGTCGGGTGCGCGTCGCCGTCTGCCTCCGCGTCTCCGGCCGCATCGCCCGTCGCCGGCCCGGGGTCGACGTCGCGGGAGCCCTGCTCGGCCTCGAGTCGGGCGCGCACCCCGTCGGGCAGCGCGAGCGCGCCCCCCTCCGGCGCGATCGTCACGTGGGTCATACGGGCGGTCGAGAACGGCACCCCGTCGGCGTCGACGGTCTCGTAGACCAACTGGAGGCTGGAGTCGCCGACGCGGGTGGGCGTCACCTCGACTGCGACGGTGTCTCCGAACGTGGGATACCGGTGGACGGTCGTGTCCACGACGACGGGCGCGTAGGGGATCGCGTCGTCGTCGACCAACTCCTCGAAGGGGTAGTCGACCGCGGTCGCGAGTTCCTGTGTCGACACGAGCTGCCAGTCGAAGAAGTTCGCGCCGTGGACCAACGGGCCGGCCAGTTCGCCGAAGCGGACCGGATGGTCGCGGATGGTTCGCATGTCTCTGCGGTTCGCCACCACGTGGTAAGCCGGTTTAGATGCCGGCAAACTCACACGGTGGTCGATACCGGAACCGGATCCGGCGGCGCCGACCCATACGACGGTACGCGGCTGGGAGGCGGAATCTATGGTCTCCGAGACTGCCGATATATCTATAAGAACAGCATTTAAGAAAAAATATATACTACACCTAAAACTGCGTAAAATAGCTCAGGTAGCTACGGAAGTGAATATAAAACAGACACGTATTCTGATGATACGAGAATAATCCGGATTATGAACAGTACGACTCAACGGCTGGCCCGTCACGCCGCGAGCCAGCGTGTCGGTCGGCCTTGAACCGGCGGAACGGTCCAACCGGTTCGCGATCGCGGGCGTCGACTCGGACCGACAGTATCACAAACGGTATCCCGCCCGGTCATTTTATGTAACGGGTTCGGCTAAGAACGGCTATGACCCACGAGCCCGACGTCGATCGAACGGTCGCCGTGTCCGACGACGACGTGCGCGTTGAGAAGTCCTTCGCCCGTGACGAGTTCCCCGTCCCGGCGATCAAGTTCCGGCTCGTCTCCGAGAGCGACGACCCGGCGTATGTCCGGCTGGTCGACCGGATCCCCGAGGACTTCCCGATGGAAAGCATCGGGTTCCACCCCGACTACGAGAGCGACAACTGGACCGCGTACAAGGATCACCGCGTCGAGTACGAGCGGACCCTGGAGCCCGGCGAGTCCACGGTCACCGTGTACGGGATCCGGCTGGAAGAGCCCTCGGACGTCGCGGGGTTCCTGGGTGAGCCGGTTCTCGAACGCCCGCCGGCGCCCGGGGAGGCGCCGGAGGATCGCCCCAGCGCAGACGTCGACGACATCTTGGGGGCCGACCGGAGCCAACTCGTCCGCGACGCGTTACAGGGCAACGGTCGGCTCGCGAACCCGGATCCACCCGCGGACCCCACGGACGCCGAGCCTGCAATCGACGCCGACGAGGAGCCGGCGCCACGCGCGGTCCCGTCGGATCTGACGCCCGCCGTGCGCACCGCGCCGGAGTCGGTGGCGGCCGTCGGGACCGGAAACGACGCCGACGCGGACGCAGACGGGTCCAGCGACGACGCGGACGCAGGCGAGTCCAGCGACGACGCGGACGCAGACGAGTTCGGCGCCGACGCGGACGACCCGGACGACGACGCGTACGTCGACATCGGCTCCGAGGGCGTGTGGACTGACGCCGCACCCGAAGCGGGAACGGCAGCCGAGGCGGACGGCGGGCTGGCGGCGACCCTGGCCGCCGAGATCCGGGCGGGAGACGTGTCCGAGGCCGATCTCGAGACGCTGCGCGGCGAGCTCGACCCGGGACTCCCTCGGAGCGCCGACGTCAGGATCCGCCGGCTGCAGTCGCAGCTTGCCGACCTCGAAGCTTACACTGATGCCATCGAAGAGTTCATAGACGACAAAGGTACCGGCGCGGAGCTCGTCGAGCGGCTCGACACCGAACTGGAGGCAGTCACCGCGGAACTGGAGACCCTCCACGACGGGCTCGACGCTGCCGCGGACGGCCGCGAGAAGCTCCGCGGTGGGATCGACACCCTCGGCGACGATCTCGCGGCGACCGACGAGCGGCTCGACGCCGTCGACGAGACCGCCGCCGAGGCTGTCGACGGCGTCGACGACCTTCACGACCGGGTCGACGCTACCGAGGACCACCTCGAGGACGCCGACTCCGATATCGACAGCCTTCTCGACGACGTCGACAGCGTCGCAGCCGAGGTCGACGACGTCGCTGCCGACCTCGGCGACACCGACGAGTACGTCTCTCAGGTCGACGACGACCTCCGGGAGGTTCGAGAGTCGCTGTCGGCGGACATCGCTGACCTCCGAGCGGAGGTGACGGCGCTGACCGACGAGCTCGAGCGTATCGACGCAATCGAAGACGAGATCGCGGACCTCCAGACCTTTCGCGACCGCCTCAACAGCGCGTTCGGTCCCGGCGGTGACGACGACGGAGCGGACGACGACGGGGAATCGCCCGGGTAGAGGCGTCGGGTCCCACACTCGACGCGGAACGCAACCGACTTGACTCGCGGTCGCCTGCTTTGGGTAATGACATCGACGGAGGCGGTTCGGGTGGCGGTTCCGCGGAAGGGCCGGCCGCTCGAAGCCGTTCTCGAACGCGTCGCCGACGTCGCGGGTGCCGAGACCGTCGCCGACCGAATCATCTCGACGCTCCGTCACGAGAAGGCGATCACGAAGGGGGAGACGATCCCGAACGCCGACGTTTACGACCGGCTCGCGGCGTATACCGACCTCGACGACGACCTCGCCCCGGAGTACACCTTGCTCCGCGACGACCGACCGGGGATGCCGCGCCGGATCGTCTTCGACAGCCTCAGGGTTGACGTCGACGGCGTTCCGGTGCAGTTCGTCGGCCGCGAGGAGCCGTTCCGCGCGCTCCGAACGCACGCCTTCGGCCTGGGGTTCGACAGCGCCGACCTCGTGTTGGAGGAGGTGGTGGAACTCGAGCCCGAAGGGATCGGATCGATCGCCGACATCAACGCCCGGATCGACCCCATAAACACCGATGTCCGGGTCGTCTCGGGGCTGGGCGATACTGTGTTTCACACCTTGATGGCGCGCCCCGAGGTCCTCCCACCCGGAGCCGACCTCGACCGTGCGTTCGTCGCCGACTACGAGGGGCGACTCTGCATCTCCCCGCGGTACGAGCGCTTAGTCGAGGCAGTGCTCGGGACGCGCCCGCTCGGAGGCGTCGACTTCGCGTATCCCGACCCCGACTGCGACGAGGAGGAGGCCGCGATCGCCGACGTCGGCCTCGGAGTCTACCTGACGGTGACGGGGTCGACCGCGCGGGACCACGGGCTGATCCTGGGCGAGAACCTCTTTCCCTCGGAGACGGTGCTGATGGAGAACGTCGTCGAGACTGACGGCGCCGACCCCGCGGGCCGGGTCCGGGAGGCGCTGGCGGCGGCCGCACAGACCGAGATCCCGGTCTGATCGACACCGTCGGCGCTCGTCACGTGGTGTGCGGGTGTCGTAGGACTCGATCAGAGCCGTCCTACGAACAGCACACTCTCATTCCTATCCGTTTCAAATACCGTCGGGAGTCCCGCACAACAGATAGGACACGAATCGCGCACGAACGTTTACGCCCGCGCCTCCGGATGGCTCAACTATGGTGACGAGTCCACGTACCGTGGTTGAACGTATCGTCGAAGCACAGAACGACCACGATCTGGAGGGGATGCTGGAATGGTTTGCACCGGACTACGAGACGAAGACGCCCGTACATCCGGAGCGCAACTTCACCGGGACTGATGAAGTTCGCAAGACGTGGGAGACCGTCTTTCGAACAACGCCGGACTTCGAGGCGACCCTCCTGAATCTCGTGGAAGATGGGGGTACCGTTTGGGCGGAGCTGCGGTACTCGGGAACGCAGGTTGACGGAACACCGTTGGACCTGCGAGGCGTCGTTATTTTTGGCGTGGAAAATGGCAAATTGGCTCGAGGACGTGTCTATCTTGAACAGTCCGAAGCCGGGGATGAGACCTGGCAAGAACTCTACGAAGTCGAGGAAGACACCGACACAACCTGAACGGGGTAGGTGACGGGTACTGTTTAGGTAAGACTGGATCCGCTGCGATAGTGGCTGAGAAGACCTCGGAAGCCCCTGCGCTCTCGACTCGATGGGCTCGCTGCGATCCTCGTCGTTCGCTGCGCTCACTCCTGCGGTTCTTGTCTCGCCC
>Ga0102935_1000472_pt1 | contig 14467 bp, 16 predicted proteins | sample SalPonR2_A_D2_MG_FD_78508 | JGI IMG/M metagenome (GOLD analysis project Ga0102935, IMG submission 78508) | Salt pond soil microbial communities from South San Francisco under conditions of wetland restoration - Salt Pond MetaG R2_A_D2_MG | ecosystem: Environmental > Aquatic > Marine > Intertidal... | reverse complement strand
GGAGCAGGTACCGGAACAGACGGACGCTACCGAGGAAGCGATCGAGGACGTGCGGGACGCCGACGAAACCGCGGCGGACGACGCCATGAACGGCAAATCCGGTGATGAGACGGATACGGACGACAGCGAGGAGTACGGTTGCGTTTATTGTGACGAGACCTTCGAAAGTGAAGACGACCACAACCAGCACTTCGGGCAGTGCAGCGAGAACCCGGTCAACCGGGACGATGAAACTGACGAGCCAGATATCGAGCCGCCAGACGTCGACGGCCAGTCAAAATGGACCGACTGGGAATAAACGTCGAATCAGACCTCGGCCGCAGAAATATCGTCCGGCAGATACTGCTCATAATCGAAATACCCGTTCTCCTCAATCTGATCAAAGATCACCTGCAGCCCGCCCTCGAAATACTGGATCATCGCCTCCTGCAGCTTGTCGGCATCCCGGTCCGGATGTCGGACCTCGATCAACGTCTTCAGCACATCGTACGGGTCGACCGATTCAGTCGACGTCCGGTAGGGATCCGGTCCACCCGGCTCCAGCATCTTCTCTTCTGCAATCCCGACCGCAATCGCTGTATCCACAATCCGGCCCGTATTGATGGAGACGTCCTCGCCCTGGAACTCCTCGGCGATATCCTTCCGGACGGTCTCCCACGCATCGCGACTGGCACGGATCGTGAACCCGCCCTCGATGTCGTCAAAACTCCCGTTCGGCATTCTACTTCACCTCCAGTTTCGAGTTCATCGCATCATCCGGCCGGATTCGATAGTGCTTCCCGATATCTGCCTCGATCGCGGGCCGCAGCTTCTGCAGCTCCGCGTCCGTCACCAGCAGAATAATCCCTTCATCCAGCGTGGTGAAGAAGTCGCCCTGCGCCTTGCTATTCTGCAAGTCAAGCCGGCCAGCGACCGTGTCAAACACAATTGTGGTCGAATACTTCGCCCACTCGTTTAGGCCGAATATGAAACTGAGTGCCGTAAGCTGGGCCTCACCGGCGGACGGCGGCCGGTCATCCATCGCCTTCCGGTCACCACCCTGCTTGATCAACTCCAGCACGAAGGAATCCTCGTCCCCAGGGTCGCCCCGGAAGTCGATGCCCTCGTACCGGCCCTTGATGAACTCCGACTGCGATACCTGCTCGAAAACCGCATTCATCTCCTCCTTGATGTTATCGCGCTTCTGCTGGATATGCTCGTGTCGGATCGCATCCAGATGGTCGATCGCCATCTCGGCCGCCCGAATCTTCGCCCGGATCCGCTTGTATGCCTGCTCACCGTCCTTCCGCTGCTTCTCGTTCCGCTTCTGCTCAATCTCGTCGTCTAGCTCCTGAATCCGCTCACGGACCTCGTCCCACTCATCGTCGAGCTCCTCCTGCTTCCGGTTCAGACTCCGCAGCATCTCCTCGTACTGCTCCTTTTGCCCCTCCTGCGGCCGGCCACCGTACTCCTGCAACAGTTCGTCCTGCTCCTGCTCCTTCGTCCGTATCTCCTCGCGCAGCTCCTGCACCCGGTTCGCGGCCTTGACCGGTGAGACGGCCGGCTGCGACGCTTCCGACAACCGCCGATGCTTTTCGCGGCAATCCGTAATCTTCCGCGTCAGCTCCACCTCCGACGCATCCACCTCGTCCTGGAAACTAACATCGGGGACATCCTCCACATGGTCATTCCCACAGATCGGGCACTCACCTTCCTTCTGGACCTGTCCCTGTAACCGCTGGACTATATCCTGCTTCTGTAGCGTCGACCGCAAACCTTCGTAGTGCTCCTCCTGCTCTCGCAGCTGTTCCCGTGCTTCCGCGATCGGCTCGGCCAGAATCCCGACGTGAATATTCTCCCAGGCTTCCTTCATCTGCTGCGCGGTCTTGCGCTGTTCGCGTTCCAATTCCCGGATCTCCTCGTCGTACTCATTCAGTTCCTCAATCAACTCCTCGTTGTATTGCTGCAGCTCTTCTCGGGTCTCTTCAATATCGTCCGCAATCTCCTGACGCTCCTCCTTAAGTTCCTCACGCCGCTCCCGCAGTTCGCGGCGTTCATCCCGCAGTTCACTGATGCGGTCATCAAGCTCGCTCCGCTCATCGCGCTCATTCTCGATCCGGTCCCGATCCGGTTCGTACCGGTCTTTAATCAGTGACTGCAGGTCTTCGCGAGCGTTGATGATCGCCTCGTGTTTCAGGACGGTTTCGATATCCTCCTTCACCTCGACTCCGGTATCATCGTCAATCAGGCTCTGGATCATCTCCCCGTCCAAAAAGAAGAAATCCTTCAGCTGTTCGGGCAGCAGGTCGCGGATGTATTCGTCCGCGTCTTCGCCCTCCCGGCGGGTGTCGCCGTCGATGATCAGGACCCGTTTCTCGTGGGCTTCCTGGCGGTCGTGGTTGAACCGGTCGATCTCCCGGTGCAGGATATGGTCGCGGCCTTCCTCTTCGAACTTGATCCGCACACCCATCTGTTTGTCGCCTTTCTGTCGGGCGGTTTCGTTCCAGTTCGTCTTGTAGTTCGTTGTCGGACCTTCACCGCCGTACAGCCCCCACTGGACTGCGCGATGGAAGCTGGTCTTCCCGGCTCCTTGCGGTCCCTCGATGATATGGATATGGCCGTCCACATCAGTCAGATCGACCTCGGCGGCCCGGTACGGCCGGAAATTGGTGATTTCGATATGACGGAGTTGCATCGACGGTACCTCGTTAGATGTCCTCGGCGTCGTTGAGGTACTCCTCAATGTATTCGTCCATCTGGTCCAGTTTCCCGTACCGGGGTTGCTGGATCTTATCGACTTGCCAATCGAGAATATTTTTCAGGAGATTCTGTTCGCTCAGGTCCGTGATTTCCTCATCGATGAGGCGCTCCAGATCCGGGTCTAGACTCGGCATACTTATTGGTACATCGCTAATGCATTTTGCAAACTAATAAGCGTCAGGTCATTACGCTCCCAATTGTACGCCTCCTCATTCATCCGGCGGACGCGGTCAATCTCTTTTTCGATCAGACCAATCTCATAACCTGAGAGGTCAGCGTCTCCGCTTTCGAGCAGTTCACGCGGAACGGGAAGCGTAATAAAGTCGTGGATAACTGCTTTGCGGTCTTCCCCGGACTTCCTCAGAACCCGGCCCCGTCGTTGGACTGCTTCGCGTTCTGACAGCGAATTTGCCACCAAGATGGCAGAATCACATTCCGGAACGTCCACGCCTTCCGTCAGAACGTCGATCGAAGCCAAGGTGTCGATCGTTCCCTGTTCGAAGTCCCCCCGGAAATTATCGCGGTCCTCTGACGACAGATTCCCGAAGAACAGGCCGACCCGCCGGGTGGAGTTCGCATCGATTGCCTCCTTGATGCGTCGGGCATGCGACCGAGTATTGCAGAAGACCATCGTCTTCTCACCGATGCCGTCAATCACGTCGGCGACCACCGGGTCTTTCGCCGCGGCTTCCTTCGCGATGTTCGCTCGCTTCATGATCTTCCCGCGGAGCGGTTGGTGCTGGTCTGCTGTTTCCAGCATCGGCTGGTCGTCGTAGTCCCGGTGCTTCTGATACATGTTCATAATCTGGTTCGACAGCTTGAGATACTCGTCGCGCTCGTACCCGGTCAGGGAGACGACGTGGATGTAGTACCGGTATTCGCTCAGCACTTCGTAGTCGTGGATTGCCTCCTCAAGCGTGATTTCGTCCCGCACCGAGCCGAAATAGGACTCGATGAACTGGTCGCCTTCATCATCCCGTTCCGGTGTGGCACTAAGGCCGAGACGGCCGCCAGCCGAATCAAATCCGCTGAGTGCCTCGCGGCGTTGTTCTGCTCCCATGTTATGGACTTCATCGGCGATGAGTATCCGCTGCTCCGGACTGGTGTGGTCCGACACGACATTGAACAGGTCGCCCATCGTGGTCGGGTGCATCGTTGAGACGGCGATCAATGGGGCCGTCCGCTCGGAGACCAATGCCTGGTACAGCATTTTCCGCCAGCTCGGATTCTCGCCGACACATCGGATGACGCGGGAACCAGGGAAGAACTGGCCAATATTATCTTGGCTGTCCCACTGCTCAACCAGATCCGTCGTCGGTGCGAGCACCATAACGATGCTGTCTGGTTCCGCGATTTCCTGGGTCGCGAACAGCGAGGTCCACGTCTTCCCTGCGCCCGTCGCGTGCTCCAAGACAATTCGGTTTCCGTTTTCTTTGAACCGGTCGATCGCCCGCCGCTGGTACTCGTACGGATCAGGCAGCGTTCCGGTTGCCTCGTCCTCAACGTCGTCATCCTGGAACTCCGCGTCGATCTCGGCAACGATCGATTCCCAGTCCGGCTCTGTCTCCGGTTTATACTGGAGCAGGTCCCGTTCGATCGCCTCTGGCAGTTCGATCACGATCGAGTCCGGGGCATCGTCAGCCCACAACTGCTTGAATTCTTCCCGGTGACTGGCGACCCGCCGCCGCTCATCCCACTCCTCGTCCGTGTTCGAGACCCAGCTCCGGTTCACGCTGATCGACTCGCGATTCCGGCGCAATGCCTTGAACGACTCATTCGGCGACCCGACAATCGAGATACTGTCCCCGTCGACATCGGTAAAGATCGCCATCTTCTGATGCCACGCACCGTACTCACTCCCACGGACGTTCCCCTCCTCGTCACGGACAGCCCCGAGCTTTAAATCCAGATAGCCTTCACCGATCAGCCATGCTAACGCCTCAAGGACGGCATCAGAGTACCCGTCCTTGACGGCTTCCCAGTTGATCACTTCGACCAGCATATCGCCGGCCTCTCCCCGTTCGATCGCATCTACGTCCTTTTCGAACAGTTCGACGCCGGTCATGAGCCGCATCACGCCGTCATTGGCGACAAACGTATTCAATCCCTCCGCAAATATAGAGAGCACCGAGGAACTGAAATCACCCGTTATCCGGTCGTACTGGATGCTGCTCTCCAGCGCCGGGATAAACACGTCTCGCAAGTGGTCCCGGTGACCGGGATAATATCCTTTCCACTGCCGATCGCGGAGCCCCATCTAATCGCGCTTACATTCTTTTCGAGGGGCCTTAATCCGTTCCCCGCCGCGGGAGATCCAGCATCTGCTCCCCAGGACTGATTACTTCAATCACCTTCCTGTCAAGTTCCTCCATCGCCGGCTCGGTATCCACGTCCTCGTCCCGTGACGCCTCACAGACTTCTCGGAACTTCCGAGATAGCGCCATTGCCTCGGCGGTAGACAGATCTTCCGGGTCGACGACAGGGATGTCTTTGAGTTCGTCTGGCTCGATCTTGTGCAGGCCACGGGAATAGGTGCGGCCGCTCCGTTTGGCAATCTCGTTCGCCACACTGCTGTTCAGGTAGGCGAGCAGGGCCTCGACCTCCCAGTCCTCATAGCCGTCGAGGAAGACGTTGTGCAGGTTGTTGAGGCTGACTACGCCCGCCTTGTTGTGGATGAACCGGAACCCATCCTTGCTCATATAGGTGACCAGAATCGACGCTGAGTCCCGCTGGTCGACCACGTACCAAGGGGACCGGTTCTGCGCCAGATAGCTGTCAGCGGCCCCGACCTCTTCCCCGTGTTCGAGATAGTTCTCTAATGCTGGGTCGTCAATGTCGGTGATCGGCTCCCCGTCCTCATTAAAACAGTAGAGCAGCCACGCTTCATCCCCGTCCTGCAGCCACTGCCGCCAGTCATCGTGTTCCTGGAGATCGTAATCCGAGACTCCCTGTGTCCGCCGGATCAGTGGAACGAGATACTCTTCGTCAAGACCCCAATCGTCGACCTCCTCCTGTGTCAGGCAGAAGTAGTCGTTCTTCCCAGTCGCGATACCGCGCTTGATACCGGCAATCTCCCGGAACGGCTTCAGGCCAGGGATGGCATCGACCGACTCCGGGTCGACGTATTCCGTCCAGTTGAATTCGGCAACGACCTCGCGCTGTGCCACCTGGTTCACGAACCCGTACGACGTTTCGCCCTTGACATCGCCGGAGACTGCCTCGAACAGTGGTTCTGCTCCCGGCCATTCATCGGCCTGCACGAACGTTGTCGTGCAGTCGCTCTCTCCGCCCTCGTTTTTCTCCAGAAACGTGATGCACGGATCGGTGTCAGCGTTCTCGAACACCGGAATATCACTATCTAGGAGAACCATCCCGTGGATATCGAAATGGTCGAGCAGGAACGTCCGAAGAGTGATCCCATAGTTCGTTTCCAGGAACCGGGCCGGCGTGACGAACGCCATCCGTCCGCCGTCGTCCAAAAACTGTGCCGCATGGACGAAAAAGTAGTGGTACATCGGCGCTTTCTGCGAGATTTGCATCCCGGACTCCGCTTCTGCGATCCGGTTGATCCGGCTTTTCGCCTCACTGCTTAGTTCGTGGCTGCGGGAGTACGGCGGGTTGGAGACCACGGCGTCCATCTTCGGAAGGGCATGTGGATTCTGCTGGTCGAGGCGCTGTGATTGGCCTTCCGCAACTGTGTCTATGAAGTCGTCCTGAATGAAGTTCGGTGAACCGTCCCCGTTCGCGAGTTTTAGCGCCGCCGACGACATCACCACCGCCAGCTCGCTCAGGTCCACGCCCCACATATCGTCGACGTGGACATCACCGTCGTTGGCGTGTTTGGCCTCGTACATCGCTGCAGTCAGTACGCCGGCTCCGATTCCCGGGTCGAGAACGCGGTCGTCACCCTGCTGTACGGCCCAGTCCGCCATGAACTCGGCAACGTACATCGGGGTGCGGAATTGGCCGAGCCGGCGCCGCGCTTCCTGTGGGACCAGTGATTCGAAGATCCGGCCCACTTCTTCTGTGGAGGCTTCTCGGTCGATTAGGTGCTGCCGGACATCAAGTAACGGCTCAAATAAGTCATCGGGAACGGCTTCGATGAGGCCGTCGAGCAGGTTTTCCTTGAAGCCGCGGTCCCCGGTTTCCGCAAACGCCTGTACCAGCTGGGCGTAGATGTCCGTGTCACTGGAGAGCGGTGGAAGGTCTTTGTCTCCGTCGCGGTAGATTCTGTACAACGTGGTTTTGAGGAGGCGGTTATAGGCGGCTAGTTTACAGACGCTTCGTTCCGGGTCGGCGACGCGTTTGAGGCCATGGTCGCCCATCCACTCGTCGATTTCGTTGTAGAACGGGGAGATAGAATCAAAGTCGAGCTGGGAATGGATATCGTCGGCAACGTCTTCAATGACAGATATTATACTTATATTCTCGCTCATATGTAGATTCGAAAGATTGCTTCCTGATAGTACAGTCAGGCACTACCCATATTAAGATAGTGTCGATAAAGGCCTGTCTTCGTCAGACAAACGCAAGACGCCAACGCCGTCGATGTGCCGCGGTTTTCTCTCTGGTCTGACGGAACCAGAACCGGTTCTGTGTACCGGCTTCTCGGCCGTCGTTTTGTTCGGCCTGCTGATTGGAGTGTCAGACTATATAAACATTCGCGCCCGCTTATTGACTCGGTGGTTCTTGATCGACCAGACGCGACTCAATGATTACGTCGACGAAGCTAGACGGACACGGCAGGCTGATTACGTGACTGTCACAGGTCGGCACCCGGTGACGACGGAGGCCTATTCCTGTGGATTCAGGGACGCCTTCGAACCAAAGTTTGACGCGGCGATAGAGCGAGCAGTGACCAGCGGAGCTAGGTCGGTGAGTCCACGGCCCGCGGCCGGGCAGGTCCCGGCTGGGGCCGTTCCTGACACTCTGATCTTTGCCGCCGATACTCAAACGTTGCGGTAGAGTACGGCGATATCTTCGGGCCGGTCCCGGCGGTCGTGAGCCCGATTCGTTCGGCCCCATACCAGCCCCTCTGCCCAGATCACCAGATCCTCTAGCACCCAGTCGTGCGGGAGTCCCCCGTCGACCACGTGGACGTCATACTCGAACGGATCATCCATCTGATCCGAGTACGTCACCTGCACGCGAGCGTCTTCAGAGATGTCGTCGTCCGTAGTTCCGGCCTTAGAAACGACAACCGAGCTCGAGTGAGAGAAGAGAGGGTATCGCTCAGACGTCGCGCCGGTGCGGACCTCTACGCTTCCCGTATCGGGGTAGTTCGAACCCTGCCGAAGCGGTCTGATCGGATATCCGCGATCGACCAGCTCCTCCTCTACCTCGTGAGTGAACTGGGGGCCACCGTCGGAGTCCCGATTTACTGGTCCGTCAGCTCGTCCGGTACCGACGAGCGTGAACCAGGTGTTCGTTCCAAGCGGACGGAGATAATGGAGGTTCTTCTTGGGGCCGTCGTCAACATCTGTCCTAACTATGAGTGCCTGCTCGCTCTCAGAGACCGAAGTCGTCACTGATATATCCTCGATAGTGACCATGGTATCTCCAGAGGATGGCCGTCCGATACGTGAAGGTACCGCCACGGGCTTGGAACGGTACTTAAGCACATAAAAGCGCAGTTACGCCGTGGAAGCCGCGATACCGGATAGTCCGCGGCAAATATCTTTGATCTTGCTACACGCCTCCCTGCCGTCCGCGTCCAGCTGCTCGCACAGCTGAGTAAACTGGTCACGGCCCACGATCCGGTCGTCGAAGTCGTCGGCGTCCTGGTCGCCGACGTAGCCAATCGCGCCGAGAGCCAGTGCGTTGAGTCCACCTATCCGATTGAAGCGGCGGCCGTCAAGGTTCGCCGCGATTGCAACGACCCGGCCACGCTGGTTCCGGGAGAGAGCAAGGTGGTCGGCGAGGGCTTGGGTGAGTCGGATCTTGTCCATGTGGGTGCGGCGGGCGATGTCGTCGCGCTTCCACTCGTGGTGATGTTCCCAGAGGTTGTCCCACTTCTCCTCGTCGTCGACATCGCGGGCGTGGAAGGTCGTGTTCGCCCGGTAGAACGGGATCATAGTGGTTTCTATCGAGTTGCGGTCCTGCTGGCAGTCGGCACCGGTCAGCACCCCATCGCCTTCCTCGGCTATGATAGGTTGGCCATCGTCTGTCGTACCGATGGGGTCGCCGACGGCGGTTTCGTAGAGGGGGTCGATATCGACTGAGTTGGACATATGTTCTCACTCGGTTGGTGGGCCACGGAGTCGTCGGAAGCCAACTAAATCATCACATCTGAATGCTATTGTTCACGGTGATACTTAAACCGCGAATCAGGGGTCATCGGTCGCATACCGGGTCGGGGACCGCTGCCTAACCTCGAACACGTGGAACAGCATACGGGCTCACCGGTTACAACGCCCCGATCCAGCCACTGCTGCTGTTCGCCGATACCCTTAGTCTGCCCGAACGGGTAGTATACTGTAGTGTAGAGGCCGTTGAGGACGTGGCAAAGGGTCCACCCTCGCCGGTCGTAGACATCAAGGTACCGGCGACCGACCAGTACCCACATCTCAGCCCTGCCTTCGGTGACGTCCGGTTCCAAATCCGCCGTGATCTGCCCTCGACTCGTCCAGCCATACCGCCACATTCACGTCGTCGATCCTTCGCTCGTCCTCTCAACGGAGATAGGCCGCGGAGCTGATGCGGGGACGAACTCTCAGTCCAGAAACGCCGGCGGCTGGCCCGGAATCGGCCTGAGCAGACCCGTGGTCGCTGGCGGTCCAATACGAACGGAATCTTGCACACGGGTTGGGCAAGGTGCGCCGGTTGGCGAGTGCGCTGGAACTCACCGAGTCTATTCGTGACCAGGCGTGCCAACTCTTCCGGAGCACTCAGACCGAAATATACCTGAGATATCAGAGTAGATTCCGACCGAGGAAGCCACTATTGTAGCAGAACAACAGAGCAAGTCATCTTCTGGTCGTGATTATTGCGCGAAGCAATAGCAACCGCAGCTTACTCCGAGGCCGCCGGGCGAAGATCACACCCCCAGAACTGGCCGCGGTCATCCTCCGTGAATGCAACCACAAACAGAACCCCGTCGCGTTCGTCGTCTGTCTCCTCAGCGGCATCACCCTCGAGGATCTCAACAACGTTACCACGTCGCCCGTGATATCGATCGAAGTCCGGATCATCCGTATCCGAAATATCGATCTGGACTCGATTGCCCACCTCAAAACGAGTCATTATGCTTCAGTCTCTCGGGGTGGGCCTATGTTTTGTGTCTCTCGAAAATGAACTCTGAGAGGAACACCGAAGCCAAGAGCATTCGAACTGCGTCTGGGGAGCGATTCATTCCACTTACTTTCCCCGCCTCATCCTAGTGCGGTAGTTTCGGCGATCACCGCGTAGTCATGCGATTCTACTGCTTATCCGAATACGGATGGTATCTACTTGTCAATTAATATCAAACTTACTCTGTACAAATGAGGTCTCAAAAAACAGAGGACTACGATACGAGAACAGGCGAGCGTTGAAATGTGGACAGTAACTGTTGTCTTTCGTGGACAAGATGGCGTGTGGACGCACGAGTCAAGCGGGTATCACCCGCTACCAGAGCTTGCCGATACCGAGTGTCCAGACTGAAGTTACTTCTCAACCAATATCAAACTGGTTCCCCCACGAATATAGGTGCAGAATCTGAGTTACTGACCCCCAGTTTTACACGCTAATCAGTATTGAAAAGTGGACAGTAACACTCATCTTTCGGGGGCAAGATGGCGGTTTCTGCCAGTGGTACAAGCCCAGCGGGTGTCGCCCGCTACCAGAGCTTACCGATACCGACTGTCCGAATTGTAGTTACTTCTCAACCAATATCAAGCTGGCTCCCCCACAAATATAGGTGCCAATCTGAGTTATTGACCTCCAGTTTTGCACGCTAATCAGTATTGAAAACTGGACAGTAATCGTCGTCTTTCGTGGGCAAGATGGCGGTGTCTGGCTGCGGACAGTAATCAAAGCCAAGCGGGTGTCACCCGCTACCAGAGCTTCCCGATACCGACTGTCCAAGTAAAAATTAGATTTCGGGACTGATCAAAACTGGGTTCTCCACAATATACGTGTAAATCTGTGTTACTGACGAAACCAACGACGAGGAGTAACGTGATACGGTCCGTGATACGGCGACAGCGGCCGGATTCTACATCTCGATACTGGGGTGTATCACGGTGCGTGTCACATCTCTTTATTTTAGTGGCAGCGCTCTCCACCCGGGCGAACACACCGCCTTTCCGGTGAGGCAATAGGAGATCGCCACGATCACGCCGAACACCCCGAAGGTTAAGATATACTACTAACCAGAGACTCTTTGACGTACCCAGCTTTTGGGTTAATTAGCGTTGAAATGTGGACAGTAACTGTTGTCTTTCGTGGACAAGATGGCGTGTGGACGCACGAGTCAAACGGGTGTCACCCGCTACCAGAGCTTGCCGATACCGACTGTCCAGACTGAAGTTACTTCTCAACCAATATCAAACTGGTTCCCCCACGAATATAGGTGCCAATCTGAGTTACTGACCCCAGCTTTCACGTTAATCAGCGTTGAAATGTGGACAGTAACTGTCGTCTTTCGTGGGCAAGATGGGGATCGAGGCTCACGAGGCCAGCGGGTGTCACCCACTACCAGAGCTTGCCGATACCGACTGTCCAAATAGGCGTTATATCTCAACCAATGTCAAACTGGGCCCCCGGTTCGGCAATATCCTGTTCACCCGGTTCACTCTTACCAAACACACGGATTACATAACCGTCAGGTTGTCTGGTAAGACAGGCAATATACCCCCTACACTCTCGTGGGTGTTGCGACAGGGAGTGTTCGGCGTGATCGGCACGAAAAAGAGGGAGTGGTTACAACGACTGGACACCGGTACTGTCGCCGCCCCCGAAGTCGGTGGGTTCGGACCGGACGGGGTCACGCCGCCCGTCGTTTTCAGGGAGTTTCTCAAGGCCAGCCTTAGGAAGCTGCCCGATTGCCCCGACGCCGAGGCAGCGGTCCTGGAGGGCTGACCGAATGACGTCCTAGTTCGACACGTCGGCGAAGGCGATCGATTCCCGGCCGACACCATCTTCGACGCTCGCGAACACGAGGAGGCCGCTCCCGGTGTCGGCGACTGACAGCTCACGGTCGGCGGGGGGGTTGGTATTCGATACGTCAGTTCTAAGTCCGGTGAGTATGTACATTGACATGGTCCTTCTGCCCGAAAGACCGATCTCGGGTGTTCCAATCACCCGGGCGTTTTTCACGCCCCGAGACAACTATCTTTTCGTATTAACTCCTTAGAAGGCATACGTTTTATAGAATTAAGCCCTTGGACGGTGGTAATGGCTGAAAAAAGTACACAAAGTGGGCGAAAGCCTCGAGTGACTGACGAGGAGATTCTCGACACGTTGCAGGCGACGTCCGACCCGGTGTTGTCGACCGCGGAAGTGGCTGAGGCGCTCCCGATCAAACGTCGAGGGGTTTTAACCCGGCTCCGGTCCCTTGAGGAGGCCAGCGAGCTCGACAGTAAACAGATCGGGGGACGAAATACGGTATGGTGGTATAGCGACGAGGCCGCCGAGAGCCGCCGCGAGAGCGATCCCGTGGGGGCGGTGGGGGGAAGCCCTGACACGACGCTCGACGCTGACGAGGAGACGCTCGACACCCAAGAGACGCCAACGGTCGACGAGGGGCTCCCCGAGGAGAAGGTACACAAAGAGACGACCGGGGACGAGGACCTCGTCGACGTAGTTCGGGAGTTCCTGGAGGAAAACGACCGCCCGCCGAAAAACGACCACGGCCGGGCTCTCGTAACTGACGCGCTCCGGTACCTTCGGGAGCATGACACGGCAAAGACGGGCGAAATACGCGAGGCGCTCGCCCCGGCCTACGCCGACCGCTATTCGGATGAAAAGGCCATGTGGGAAAGCGTCCGGCGGTATCTGGTGGACATACCGGGGATTGAAAAAGCGGGCGACAGTGAATATCGCTATGCGGGCGACGAGGCGGTTCAGGACCAACTAATTGGCGAGGAGAGCGGGATTTATGACCCAACCGAGGAGTTCCAACTATGACGGGGGACGACGCCGTCCAAGAGGAGCTTAATATATGACCGACGACGGCCCCGAGGACAGGCTTAACGAATGGAAGGAATTGTACGACACCAACGACGGGGGTGTTTCTGATATTGACCCGCGATACCTTGACCCGGCGGACGCTATGGCTGACCTCGCCGAAATTGGGGCGTTCGACATATCGCTCGCCGAGGACGCCGACCGCGAGGAACTCGAGGAGTTCACTGAACAGGTCGAGGCGGGAGAGGTCGAGCCGGATCCGGGGCTGGAGGGGACGGTTCGGATCGTTCGGATGCTCCTCGACGACACCGAGGAGGACTGACCCATGCCGGCGTGCGAAAACTGCGGGGCTCACGTTACCCATCAGTTTCGACGGGTGTTCGGCGGGAACGACGGCCGGGTATACGGCTGTCGTGGGTGTATGGATACGACCGAGATCGTGAACGGAAAGCCGGCGCGAGCGGGGGACCCATGACCGACAAGGAGGACGTCGATCCCGGGGCTCCTCGCCCCGCCGGCCACTTTGGACGGTTCCGGTCGAACCCCAGGCCCAGGCATTATATCCCCGAGACGCTCGCGAAAACCATCTCATTAGGGCCGGGAACGGACGGGGAACCGGGCGACGACTGGGTCCTTACTTACCCTCCGGAACGGTGGGATCGCGAGGACCGGGAGAAGGTCTTAGTCCGGTTGACACCGCGAGCCCTCGAGGAGCTGTATATCGAAACGAAAGACCTCTCGCCCGACACTCCTCAGGCTGGCCATCCGGCCGAGTGTGACCTTTGCGGGGGAAAGGTTCCCCTGGAAAGGCGGTCCCGAACAAACGGGTGGAGCCGGTACACAAGCGGTGTTACAAAGACGCCTACGGCGGGCCGGAATGGCTCGAGCACTACTAAATTATGACCGACGACGAGATCGAATACGTAACCCCCTCAAAAGCATACCTCCGGCGACGGCTCCAGCGGATGGATCCATACGATTTTGAGAAATTCATCGGCGATGTATGGGAATATATCGGCTGGCATACGCGGGTGGTCGGCGAGCCGGGGGACCGGGGAATTGACGTGATCGCGACGGACGACGGGGAAAAGCAACTCATCCAGGCCAAACGGTACGGGCCGAATACGACGGTCGGGAGCCCGGAGGTACAACAGTACGCGAGCCTTCGGCTCCAAGAAGATAATGTCAATCAGGTAACAATTGTGACGACGGGAGAGTTTTCGCGACAGGCCGAAGAGTTAGCTCCCGAGTTAGATGTAATTCTGATTGACGGGGAGGACCTCCTCGGAATTCTGGAGGAGCTCGAAGCCTTCGAGGTATTCGCAAAGCACTTTGATGATATAAGCCTCGGCGAGCCGTCCGACACCGGGGGCGAAATGGGGCTGTTTGATCGGCTCCGGTCCTGGTTTCGATAGTGCCTCCCATAGCGGTATACTCTCTCTCGACCGGTCGAGGAGGGGCTAAGTCAACTAGAAGGCCAATAATATCTCATCGAGAAATGGTTTTTAATTCTTGAGCTTAATTCTTGAGCGATTGTCGTACCGCGCACAGGCCCGACCGGTTCCCGACCACGCAAGTGATAGTGATGTACATTTCGATGGATCATAATCCTCGTTTCTGT
>Ga0102935_1000469_pt1 | contig 14528 bp, 8 predicted proteins | sample SalPonR2_A_D2_MG_FD_78508 | JGI IMG/M metagenome (GOLD analysis project Ga0102935, IMG submission 78508) | Salt pond soil microbial communities from South San Francisco under conditions of wetland restoration - Salt Pond MetaG R2_A_D2_MG | ecosystem: Environmental > Aquatic > Marine > Intertidal... | reverse complement strand
GACTACCTCTCTGATCCGTACCGCATCGAGTTTATCTCGTTCTACCGACGCGGGCCGGTCCCGGGCCTGACGTTCTACCAGCAGCTCACCGATATCGCCGAGGACGGCACCCTCAACGGCTACGCCAGCCAGTACTCCGGAGATAATCGGCTAGGGTTTGCGTATCTGGAGTGGTATCCTCGAGAGATCCAGGAGGCATTCGAAATCTCCAAGCGCGTTTCGGTCGAGAAACCGCCCGAGATGGACCACACGCGCGTACAGAAACCGGACCTCTCCGAGGGCGAAGTGAAAAACTGGATCAAGTCCAACGGGCTCGACAGCTACGTCTGGAACGGCGTTATGATGGACAACTACGAAGTCGGCGACGCGAACAGCTTCACCGGCTGGAAGCAGGCGCTCTCGAGAACCACAGTCAGCTTCACGCAGGTAGCGAAGTCCACGCCGCCGGTCGATCTGAAGAACCAGTGGCTCCAGGGCGCCGCTGACTGGGAGGAGATCCTCAACGCCTACGCCGACAACCTCGTCGAAGAGACGAATGGTATCACCCTCGAATTCGGAGACGAGTAGTTCTCTCATTGCCGGGCTCACTGAGCGGCGCAGCACTAACTTTCTATATCACTCACCCAATTTTTTAACATAATAACATTATCCAACAATTATGCCGACAGATCCGACGGTCGTAGTTGGGGTTGGGCAGGCGGGCATCCGGGTGTCGAATGTTCTCGCAGAAATTGCTGAAGAAAACCACGACAGAGAGCTGTTCGAATTTGTCGCGATTGATACTGATACAACTATGCTGAGTCAGCGCCCCGACGGCGGAGTCGGTATCCACCTCGGTATCGACACTGACTGTCTCAGCGCGGACGTCAGTGCGTGTCACTACCTCACGCAGGACATGGCTAACACGGCGGACGGACAAGGTACCATGCGTCAGCGTTCTCTCGGCCGGTACGCGCTCGAGATGAACTACTTCGAAGTGTACCGTACGCTTCGGGAACGAATCCAAAGCCACTACGAGGCCCACGCGACAGATTCCTTCCCGGGCACTAATTTGCTCAACATTCATTTCATCCACTCGATGGGCGGCGGAACTGGTAGTGGAGCCTTCCCACTGCTGGCGGCCATGTTAGACCGGCTGGCCGAAACACTCGAAACGAACTATCACTCCGCTACGACGTATCTGTCAGGTGTCGGCGTCGTTCCGCTGATCACCTTCGATCCCGCGATGATTTCAGATCCGGTTGGGGATGAACGGTCCTTCCCGAACACGTACGCGGCGTTGAACGACCTCAACACGCTCGAGGAACTGGCGAGTTCGGACGAGAGCCGGACGCTTCGGACCTACGCACCGACGCTCGGGTCGGCCGCGAACATGAACTCCACGCCCAGCCCGACCGAATTCGAACTGAACAGCCCCCCGTTCAACGACTACTGGCTGTTCGGTGTCGACGAGGCCACGATACAGGGCGAGACGACATCGGCGGCCGGTGGCAGATCCTACGCCGAGCGTGTCAACCAGACCATCGCTCGTCCGCTCCACGCCATCTCGAAGAATCTTCCAATGCGCGCCGTAACTTGGTCGATGTCGGCTCCATACATCGGGTCGTTCGATCAGTCGGAAGTGCGCGTTCCACACGAGGAGGTGCTCGGCTACTACGACCTGCAGATCGAGCGTGACAGCATCGTCGAACGAGTCGAGGACAACATTCCCGAGGAGATCGCCGACATGCGAACGCGTTACGACGAGTTCGACGCGCTCAAACAGGCCGTAGACGAGGCTGCCGTTGTCGATTCTGAACTCGATCCGACAGTGCGAGAGCAGCTCGACCAGACGTTGCCGGCCGGCGCGGCTCTCGTCGAGATGACAGCCGAGGATATCGAAGGCATTCTCGACAAGACGGAAACGGATCATGGTATCGAGGGGACAATCATCGCGACGAGTCTGCTCCGAGACAGGCTCAGTGACGACCGTGGTCTCTCCTCGGTAAAGAGCGACCACAAGGACACTATCACCGATCTCTGGTCCACCTACAACATGTCCACCAAGCCAAAGTTCGGTGGGCAGAACGCCGATACCATCGAAGCGAAGGCGGCTGGACTCCGGGAGTTCATACGCGCGAAGATCGACGAGTACACCGATATCGTCGACAACTGGGAGCCGGGACCAGTCGACAAAGTTCTGTGCATGCTCCCACCACACGGTCCCTTCGAGAGTGAGCGTCAAGAGGCCGAGCGAATCCTGCAGACGCTCCGTGAGTCCCGAGATGAACTCGACCGTGTCGAGAGTGAGTGGGGACGCATCAGCGACATGCGTCAGGCCGCCGAGACCCGCCGGCAGGATGTCCGTACGCGTATTGACCAGCGGATGGGCGAAATCGACGAAAAAATAACCCGGTTGCAGACCGAACGGGACGAACTCAGACGAGATATCAACCAGTTGGAGTACGACTTGGAGGCGACGCGACAGAGCCTTGCAACCGAGCAGACGAACAAGCGACTGGCACTCCTGCCCATCGAAGTCGACGCCCTCGACGAGATCGACCCACAGAACGCCGAAGCCAAACTCACCAGCATTTACAGCTACGAACAGCACGGCCTCATTACCCGGAAGAAACTCCGCTTGGCGATCAACCAGTGTGTCGACTTCGCCGACGCCGACAGCAACCGACGGGTCACCGACATCGACTACAACTTCGACGAGCACCGCAAGCCGAAGTTCTCCGCCAGCAAGGACACGTGGTTCCTCTACCATGAGGACAACGAGGCGTTCAAGAGCGACATCAGCAGGAACGTCAGCGGTAGAACGCTCACATCTGGTGAACAGAGCCAGCTGGACTACCTCTCTGATCCGTACCGCATCGAGTTTATCTCGTTCTACCGACGCGGGCCGGTCCCGGGCCTGACGTTCTACCAGCAACTCGCGGAGTTAGCCGAGGACGGCACGCTCGACGGCTACGCCCACCAGTACTCCGGCGACCATCGACTGGCTTTCGCGTATCCGGAATGGCATCCTCTACATATCCGTCGCGAGTGGACTGATAGCATTTCTATCGAGAAGCCGCCCGAGATGAATCACTCGCACGTCCAGAAACCGAACCTCGCCGAGAGCGAAGTGAAAAACTGGATCAACTCCAACGGGCTCGACAGCTACGTCTGGAACGGCGTCATGATGGACAACTACGACGCCAACGAGGTGAACAGCTTCACCGGCTGGAAGCAGGCGCTTTCGAGAAACGCTGTCAGCTTCACCCAGGTGGCGAACTCCACTCCATCTGCCGATTTGAAGAACCACTGGCTCCAGGGCGCCGCTGACTGGGAGGAAATCCTCAACGCCTACGCCGCCAGCCTCCGAGAGGAGACCGGGTTAAAAATCCACCTCCAACGCGAATAGTCGCTTCCCGACCAGTCTACACCAGCGCGTCCGTCCGTAGGTAGTGGTGATTTTATAAGGATATAATTACGTTTAATAGGATAGACAATTGCTACCACGCCATGAGTGTAGATCCGACATTCGTAGTCGGGGTCGGGCAGGCCGGCATAAAAGTGGCGAACGCTCTCGCGGAAGTTACGGAGGAGAACGACGAGCGAGAGGACTTCGAGTTCGTCACTCTCGATTCCGATTCGGAGATGTTGGGTCAGGATCCAAGCGGTTCGCTCAGACTCAAAGTCGAGCACGTCGCGGGGTTCGTTGAAGAGGACGCCCACAAGTATCCGTATCTCACGCGGAGCATGGCGGAACATCTGGGCGCCCAAGGCGCGATGCGGCGTCGTCCGGTCGGCCGATACATGCTCGACTCTCGGGGCAAAAAGTCTTTCTCCGATATCTACGACGCGCTCTGGGACAGCGCAAAGAAACAGTACGACGAAGCAACAGCGCGGACCAGTGCTACTGACGACACATTCCGCATCTATCTTATCCACTCACTGGGTGGTGGTACCGGCAGCGGCACGTTCCCGTTACTGGCGGCCATGCTCAAAGAGCTCGGTTCTGCTCTCGAACAGACTGAAGCTAACACTGAGGTGTATATGCCAGGCGTCGGAGTCGTCCCCCAACTTGTGTTTGATCCAACTATCAGAGACGGCCCTGAACGATATCTGGAGAATGTATACGCAGCAATGCGTGATCTTGCCACACTCGAGTCACTGTCTGATCCAGAGGAAAGCCGAACGCTCCCTGTTTACGCACAGACGCTTGGGGGTTCAATGACTGCGCATGACAGTAAATTCGAACTGGACAGCCCACCGTTCCACGATTACTGGCTCTTCGATATCGACGAATCCAGGATGCTAGATTTGGTAGATCAATCCGGCATCGAATCCTACACTGAACGGGTTAATCAAACCATCGCTGGATCACTGCACGCTATCTCAAAGGGCAAAAATGTCGAAAATTGGACAGACGAGAAGCCGTGTGTTGGATCGTTCGATGAATCCGAGATTCGCGTGCCCCACGACGAAGTTCTCGACTATTACGAATTACGGATAGAGCGTCAAAAGAAGATACAGAGAGTGAATGAAGAGATCCCGGAAAAGATCGCTGACTTGGAGTCCCAGAAAACGGAACTCCGGGAGCTCAGGCAAAGATTCACCGAGGGTCCAGTCCCGGATTCCGATTTCGAAGAGGCTGTGACCGACCGAATTCATCGAGCGATTTCGAACAGTTCTGAACTGGTGTTGTCGAAGACAGCGGAAGATATCGAACAGCTCCTCGATGAAATCGAACATGAGTACGACGAGGCAGGGGTAATCGTCGCAACGAGTATTCTCAGCGAGATACTCTACGATGACAACGGCATTCAATCTGTTAAGAGCGACTGGAATGAAGTTGTCACCGAGCTCTGGTCGGCGTACAATATGTCAACCCGGTCTGAGTTTAGTGGCCAAAGCGCTACAACTATCGAGGCAAAGGCCGCGATGCTCCGGGATTTTTTCACCGACCACATAGACAGGTACGAGCAACTTATCGACAACTGGAATCCGAGCCTAGTTGGCCGGGTTCAGGACATGCTCCCACCACACGGCCCCTTTGAGAGTGATCGAGAAGAGGCCAAGCGAGTGCTTGAAAAACTACGGCATTCTCTGGACGACCTCGGGCGCGCAGAGCGTTCGTGGCTACAGGCAAATGAGATCCGAGAAGTCGTCGAAGACCGGCACCAGTCCGGCCGGACATGGATTGATAGGCAGCTGAACCAGACAGAAAAACGGCTCTCCGAACTACAGACGGAACGCGATCGGCTACAGCAGAATATCAATACAGTCGCCGACGATATCGAATCTATCGTGGCCAGTCTCGCCACTGAACAGGCTAACCACCGAACGACAGTATTGCCGATCAATACGGATGTACTCGAAGATATCGATCCGGAAAACGCAGACGATGTCCTGACCAGTCTTTCGGCCTACGTGGAGGAAGGGCTGATAAATCAGGAAGACATCGAGTTGGCGTCCAGTCACTGTCTCGAACTCGCCGACGCCACGGCTAACCGCAGTGTCATCGACGCCGACCTCTCTTCAGAAGAACTTCCCCAGCCCATGTTCGAGCCAGCGACGGACACGTTCCTCCTCTATCACGAGGACAACGACAGGTACGAAAGTAACATATCTGTAAATAGCCGCGGTGAGACATGGATATCTGGTAAGCGTCTGGACTACCTCTCTGACCCGTACCGAATCGAGTTCGTCTCGTTCTACCGACGTGGACCGGTTCCGGCCCTGACGTTCTATCAGCAGCTTGCAGAGCTAGCCGAGGACGGCACGCTCGATGTCTCCGCCAGCCAGTACTCCGGCGATCATCGACTTGCCTTCGCGTATCCGGAATGGTATTCGGAGGACATACGGAGAGCCTTCGACATCTCATAGTCGGCTCGGCCAAGCGAACACTGGTGCTGGATCGGTATCCAAATAAGGGACTTTCGTCGATTCTACCGTATGGTGTGAGGAGAAACGAGGGTATGACGGCCTGAAAGCCCCATTTGGGTCTAGAAGAGGTTGATCGTTCGGAAACGTATGACAGTGCTCGAACCACGTCGGCAGTTCCATCCGGATGCCAGCCGCCGAAAGTGTTAAATCGGCACTCTACGGGGGTTCAGCCATGCAGAAGTCGATGGCTTACGTCATCGGTGTCGGAGGTGCGGGTGTCGAGGTAGTGGAGAGACTATACTGGCGGCAGGGGGACGAAGGGACCAGTCGGACTGCTCCCGGACTGATGTCGATCGACGCAGACGGGTCCCGTCTGGACAAACTGCCGGCCGAAGTTCCGACAGTCCACTTAACCAGTGACGATGGACTCGTTGGCCACTACGCAGCCGAGTACCCGTTCCTACCGGAAGACGCCACCATTCCAGCCGATAACGCTGACTGGCGGCGACATGTCGGCCGGTACAAATTCGATAATGGTGCCTCACCAGAGTATGAGAACTACTACGAAGAGGTTGAAGCGGTCCTGGAACAGTTTATCGGTGAGCGTAGTACAGCACTCTCTGGACCAACAGAGGGTACCACGTTCGATATCTTTCTGGTACTGTCTCTGGGTGGTGGCACTGGTAGCGGGGTCTTCCCGTTGCTGGCAACGATTCTCGCTCACGTCGCTGACAAGTTCGATAACCTGAAAATCCGGATATTCGGCATCGGTATCGTTCCCCCACTCGATTTTGATCTCGAACGCGGATTCCCGCCTGCAAACCCTGCCGTGTACCCGAACACGTACGGTGCACTTCGCAACCTGTCCACTCTGTTCGACGCCCGAAATGGGAACCCAGTTCGGCTGCCGATCTATTCGACGGTTGACCCGACAGCGTTCGATGGCGACACAGCTCTGGGAGAAGCTATCGACAGTGACGGAACTGTATTCGAACTCACCGAATCGCCCTTCGACGGATTCTGGCTCGCGAGTACCCGGCAGGGGTCCTCCGGACAGGAACCGTTGCAAGACGGCATGGCGCCGGCGCTCTCGATTGTCGCCGGTGCCGTCGAAGGCTTCAGCAGTTGTGGCATGTACCCTGCTGACAGACCGGATTCATCAGCTTGTGAACGCTCTCCGTTCTTCGGGACAGTCGGGTACGCAACGCTGCGTGTGCCTCATTCTGAAGTCCGGGGCTACTGTCAGCGAAAGCGAGAGCGGAACGAACTCTCGAACCATCTCGATAGCGTCCGATCCCGGCTGGAAAAGCTGCACCGCAAGCGTGAGCGTCTTGGGTCGGCTTTGCGTACACGGACCGCCGAATCCGAATCCCGTGACTGGATCACTCGGGTTCGTCATAGAGTTGACTCCAGTTCAGGGACCGAACTCGACGACTTGGTCGAGACGTCTCAAACGGCGTTTGAGAACGTTCTCGACGACATCTCTGAGGAGTATCGGACTGGGTCCTACATCCAGATGTTGTCGGCGCTGGAGCGAGCGTTCTCCGAAGGAGAGTTGCAACAATCGATTAACGCGACTCTCGAACGTACGTATCGGTCAGTGTGGAGTAACCATGCAGAAAATCTTACCACCGATCATACCCAACTGAGTGGCTCCCTTGATGAGAGATTCGAACAGCTCGAAGAGCTACTTGACGAACACATAGACGCGTGTCAACGACAGCTGGAACAGACTGATTACGGGGTACGGGACCTGTTCCCGCCGAAACACGATCTGTTGACGACCCGTCGTGAGCGGCTCGAAGCCCGGCTCGCACAACTTCGCAGGGACGCTGACAGAGTTGCGGAGGCCCGAGCCGCGTTTGCCTCGTTCCAGTTGAAGCGGTCTGATGTCGAGCGGCGGCTCGAAGTAACACGCACTGAGGTCCACAGCCGACTCGACGAACTCGAAACCGAACTCTCACAGGCCAGGGCCCGTCGTGACGATATCAGAGACGAGCTAAGCGCCTGTGACGCGGACCTGGCCTCGTACCGTCAATCATTGACCGATCCGGAAGACAACGGTCCCGAATTTGTACTCCCGTTGGATCGTGAAGCGCTGGTCGATCTGACGCTTGACGAACTTGACTCGACTTGTACGAGTATCGCCGGGTACAGTGATCAAAACCTCCTCGCAGGTGGTCCGGCGGAACTCACCGAGTCCCTAGAGCGGTGTATCGACTTCAGCCGCGACTGGCCGGACGCGATAGCCGACCATGATCCGGCCAAAACCGTCGCGCCACGTCGGGAACAGACGTATCTCGTCTCCGACGAGGCAAATAGTTCACTGCTATCCGAACTCCACCGGTCCCTCTCGGTATCGGACGAGTCTTGGATACCGTCGGCCCCTGACCAACAGTCTCCTACTGTACCGTACCGCATCGACGTGGTATCTACTGCACGAAAGGGCCGCCCCGATTCGCTCTTGGGCTACCAGTGGCTCCATGAACAGGCGGCAGACGGGGTGTTCGATGCGTATAATACATACGACGACTACCGTTTAGCACTCGCGTATCCGGAGTGGTACGCCTCCGAAATCCCCGACGGACTCGATTAAGGCAGGTTGCTGAAGTTGTTTACCGGTAATGGGTCGACCCGGGAGTCGGCGACACTACTACAGCAAACCGTATGAGATCATATGAGCAGAATTCGCTTGGAAGATGTGGGCGATAATGGCCACTGTCGACCGATTCACCTGATTTCCGCCCGAAATAAACTATCAGTTAGATGTCATCCCCACCGGATGTCATCATGAATAGAGATACGACAATCGCGAGGACTCCGACGCCGGCCAAGCCCTGCATCCAGATCGGTGCTCCACCGGTGCTATTCCCGTCGTCGTCACTCTGTGAGGCTTCGAGATCGCTAATTACCTGTGGTGCTGAATTGTTCATACCGGTAGTCACTCCAAACGTCTGTCGCTCGCCCTCTCCGCCAGGACGTTCGTATCTGACCGTCACCGATGCGCTCTCAATCTCGGATTGATCTAGATTAGCAACCGGATACACGACGAACTGGAGATCGAAAGACGACCCTGCTGGGATCTCCTCCGCGCGATACCGGACGCCTTCACCGACGTTCTGTCTCGTGAAATCGATCGAGGAGTCAGCGCTTTGGGTTAACTCCACAGTTTCGTCGTCCAGCACGGTGTTCTGAGACGGGGATACCGTTATGAGAGGAGTGACTGCATTCTCGCCGCTGAACTCGAAAGTCCCAGACACCTGAATCTCGTGACCGCGAACGTCGGTATCTGCGCCGTCATTGTACCCATCGTAACTGCTCGAAAACTCACCTGCGACCGCTGCAGAGACTATTCCGCTTGTGATGATAGTGAGTACCACGATGACAAGAATTGTCGTTGCAACTTTATGACCAAATACCCTTCTCATATTGTTGAGCAAATCTACACAGAGGTATTTATAAGCACCGCAAAAGTGGTGTCCCTACGATTGAATATTTCGTTCGACCAGCAGGATCAGAATTCCGGCAGCCCTTCCAGGTTATCTGCCGGATTTTCTCCCTCTTTAGTCGTAATGAACAGTTCACCCTCGAACTCATATCCTTGCACGTCGTCTCCGCGCTTCCACTCGCCGCCACCATCCCTAATTGCGGTGCAGTATTCCATCCCGTACTCAAGATCCTGGGCCACCGCCCGACGGGGAATTTCGATAGGGTCTGACAGGGACCCGTTCTGGGCCCGACGCCGACGGACGGAATCGATTTTGGTGTCATCGTACCGGACTGCAGTTATGACGTAATTTGGCCAGTCTGTCATGTATGATAACGTAAGTCACATATATTTAAATTTTTCGTGAGCAGGATACTTGCCAAGGCGCATCTATTCAAACGACGGTGATCGCTTTTTTTCTCGATTCAAAGAGTACGTCACTGCCGACCATGCGGAACATTTCATTCTCGCGTTATGCAACGAATTGGAAGATGATTTGCTTGTTGTGCTAGATGGAGCGCCGTACTTCCAGGCATCGGCCGTCACGGACCCGGAGGCCCGTGACGGCCTCGCCTTCGTGACGTTACTGTCGTATTCGCCAGAGCTCAATCCTGCCGAAGAGTTCTGGAGACAGTTGCAATCAGCTCTTAGCAACCGGTTCGACTCCCTGACTGAGCTAACAACAGCAATTGATACAGCCCTCAACCAACTTTCGATTCCAAAAGTGAGCAACTATTTCTAATGATTATTATATTTCTAACGGTCAGAACCAACGCTGTACAGCGATTCACCAGAGCCATATGTTAAACATTAATTGTAGATTTTAAACACAAGTCCGGGTAATTAGTGTAGAATGGGATTTCGGTGGTGCTTAGATAGGCACTACCGCTCTCCGAACCGAAAAAAGTAGTATTATTCCACATTATGAACTCTAATTATCTGTTGTGTAACCGAGAGCGGCAGGATGGTCAAGTACCGCCTTGACTTGGGTTACGTCTTTATTCCACTCCCCATCCATTTCAGCACGAAGGGACTCGACTGAACGAATATCTGGATGATACCGCTGTCCACGCAGTGCCTGTTCCCCGTCAGCGGAGCTCCATTGGTCCATTTTTTCACTGGGCAGCGGCTCCCAGCCATCGAGTATCTTCTCTGCACACCAGCGCCGGTGCTCCGACTCAGCTACTGCACGAATGGTTTGTGGACTGGGGGTAGTTTCATCTCTGGAAAGGATACCGGCCATCCTAAGTTTCACCGCTGCATGATCTGCTGCATGACGGTTCGATTCTCGCTGGTATTCGGGCAAGTCCCACCAGACTGCGTTGGCACATTGTTCCCGTTCCGTATGTGATACCGATTCGAGCCACTCCATGACTGATTCAATAGTATCCCCAATCTCCGCTGGCACCGTCTGACTCCGGGGGAGTTTCTCGAATGGGTTCTCGTGGTAAACGAGATGATAAACCAGTGCAAGGTTTCGTGCGATACGGTCTCGGTCTTCTCCACGAACAGCTCCGATTGAGCACCCATCTCCGAAGGCTCTAAACGTGAAGGACTGAATCCGGGAGGTCGTATCAGTGCTAGTTATTTTTTCTGAACTCCGGTAAAGGAGTGTGGCATCAAGATCGAGATCCTGTACTAACTCATCTAGTTTTGGACCCCAAACCGAGATGAGGGCACGTAATGACCGTTCGTCTTGATCGTCAGCGATGATTGTCAGTTTATCATTTGATTTGAGTGTATCGTAGAGAGCAAGATTGTCTGAGAGTAATTCCAGATCTGAGGTTGGCATCGATTGGACATCGATATCGGGGAACAGTTTCTCCACGAATTTACTCATAGATTCATCGTCCCACCAGTCCGATGCAATGCCAGGAAATAGGGCTGCTATCTCATCCTCAACATCAGCTGGCGCCTCAGTTATGATTGTTATCTGTCGCTCGATTGCTTCAGGATAGTGCAAAAGATGGAATAGCTGGTTGACAACTGCTTTAGAAAGTGGCGTCCACCCAACGACCCAGATGTGTACACGCTGATTGGGCTTCTCGATATTGTCCACGGGATGGGCAGTCAACAGTTCACGTGCAGTGGCCTCTGGTTCGTCGTATGTACGCAGGTGGGCCCCATCGGTAGATGTAAATTCCTTGTGAAGTGTTCTCCGGAGGCGAATATCTTCAATACGCGTCGTGATATCAACCACCTGGGGCCAATCACTTTCACTGGCCACATGTTGAATAGTCTCAACAATCGCGCCATTGGTTTCATCACTTCCCGCTGTAACGAACATCTCCGAGGCCAGATGGATCTGAGCACGATTAGTGAGGACCACTTCTTGATGAGCATCTGCTTCAAACGTCACGGCCCCCATGATTTCGAGGTCATCGAGTCGGTCGTTATGTTCGATATCAATGGCGACGACATTTCGTCCATTCTCTAGGGCCTCAGCTGCGAGTGAGTATCCGTCATCACCAACACCGCACACAACCACGTGTCCACAGTCATCAATTCCGGGAAGGGACCCGAGGTGTGACCAAAGTTCAATTCGAAGAGGTTGTAATTGCTCTGCGAATACCAAGCCGATACCCGCAAGAGCCGCGTAGGAAAAAAAGAAAATACTGAAAAATCGACTGATACCAAGTAGTGTGTAGGAGATGGTATCCTGTGCAGTTATCCCGCCCAACCCGAGAACCAAGAAATTGATTGATCTGAAAAAGCCCTCGATGAGTAATTCTACTGTAGATGCGTCACTGTAGGCAGCAAGGGTCGGTAAATAAACGAAGTAACCAGCAGTACCAGCTCCAACTGCGATAGTAGCTAATCCAGCAGGAATAACGATTGAGCGAATGATATCTCGCACCTGATCTGGATTTTCCTGTTCACCAGTAGTTTGCATCGCTATCCCGTTCCATCGATCTCATCACACATTTTAATTCTGTATACCACAGAAGGTTGGAGGTAATCATACCCCCATACCCTTGCCACCAAATCGTATATTCTTCGCTATATCGCCCGATACGAAATGATGCATATAATCTTGAAGTGGCATATTGTTATCATATTTATTATATTTATTAGCAGGAGTGTGGAGGAAACGCAATTAACGAACCGCATTATCAAGTTCTCTCTGGTTACCGGGTACAAAACCATCTTGGTATCATTCCCCTCATGGACGGCGTACCGAGCAGTACTCAACTAACCACAGCAGGCCGGCTTTCCTAAATTACGTATGATAAAAATGAAATCCAATTCCCCAAATCGCCATAAGCACCACAGAGATAAGGAGCATTCCGCTAATCTGGTCTGGAAGCGATACTCCTGTTATACCGGTGAATATATTTCCTGCTAAGTGCGATAAATCTCGGAACGACGGCAGGAATGCTGTTACGTGCTCAACTAACAGCGCTGAGGCTAAAAGCGATATCAAATGGCCTCCGGCATGGGACCCACTCGATTCTGTTGGCATGTGTGAGTTAATATAGTACGGAAATAAAATATTATCGACAGTCCTCAAGTTTATTAATAAATCCTCTTATCACAAATTTTTGCCGTCTGGCACGATGCTGCTAACTAAACGCTACCTAAGGAAAAGGAATAAGATACAGTCTCTTAATAAGAGTAAACGATGGAAAAGTATGCCAACTGAAGCTGATGTCTACCGAGTTCTGATCGCTTCACCGTCAGATGTCAAAAGAGAACGGCAAAAGGCCCGTGAAGTGGTTATTAAATGGAACGGTACACGGTCACACAACGATGTATATTTAGAACCGGTTATGTGGGAGACTCACGCTGCCGCAGATCTAGGTAAGAAACCACAAAAAATCCTCAATGACCAAATTGTGGATAGCTGTGACTTCGTCATCGGCATGTTCTGGAAGCGAGTCGGTACAGAAACTGAGACTGAGCCAGGAGGCGCCGTGGAAGAAATAAAGCGAGTTTCACAGGATGGTTCGACGGCTATTGTTGGTTTCTCCGAGAGAGATGCTTCTTTGAGTGAGATAGATTCCGAACAGCTAGACCGGGTGATGGACTTCCGGAAAGAATGCGAGAAGAACGGTCTTGTATTCACGTATGAGTCGCTGGAAGAGTTCGAAAACCGACTCTCACAGCATCTAGCTAAGACGATGAATCAGTTATTGTCCAAGAATAAAGAGTCGGATATCAGTTTCACACGAAAGACCGATGATGAAGACAGTTACTACGACCCCGAAATTGATCCGGGCCGGCTCAAAATCCAGGCACAGATGCATCTTGATCTTGATGAAAGAAATGTTCAGAACATCGTTAAACATCTTGAAGAAAAAAAGATAGAACCCCCATTTCGTGTTCTAGATGCAGGTTGCGGCTATGGTAATGTAACCAAACATCTGTTTGGTGATCGGGACGAATTTGATGTTCTTGCTGTCGATAACTCAGAAGAGAGTATTAGTATCGCAAAAAAGGAATACTCTTCAGAAAACATCGACTATAAGGCTCTTGATATAAACAACATACATGAAAAAGAAGTTGGGGATTTCGATATCATTTTTAGTGCTTTCCTTTTTCATCATCTGAAAAACAAAGAATCGGTCATGTCACAGCTGTGGGAATTGATTCCACAGGCAGGAGGTGGCTTCCTGATCAGGAGTGTTGAAGATGGATTACACATGCATTATCCGCCTGATGAGGATCTTGAGTATATAATGCAGAAATCGGATCAAATAAAGAAAAGCTCAGACAGGACACATGGGAGGCGACTTTATACACAACTGAAGCGATTGAAGCCATCGCCAGAACAAGTTGACGTTGACTTCAAGATACACGACACGGCCGGCCTCAATAGTCACGAGCGAAAGGAGTACTTTGAGGTATTCCATTCATATCGCAACAATCCGATTGAACGACTTGTGCGTGGAAATGAAGCGACCCCTGCTGATGAAAGACTATATGAAAAAATGAATGTGAAAATGGATAGTGTGAAGGAGCGATTTATTGGGAACGAACACTTTTTAGATATCAAGCCAGTTCCGGTCGCTGTAGCTTACAAATAAGCGCTCAATTCGGATACGCTTCGATACCAGTGAGTATAAAACGTTCTCTGGCAACAGTAGTTGAAAGCACAGAGGGCACTGGTGAATCGCTGACTGCGTGGTTTCGACCGTTAGAACTAGGGAAATGAAGCGGAAAACCGTCGATGATTCAGGTC
>Ga0102935_1000466_pt1 | contig 14552 bp, 15 predicted proteins | sample SalPonR2_A_D2_MG_FD_78508 | JGI IMG/M metagenome (GOLD analysis project Ga0102935, IMG submission 78508) | Salt pond soil microbial communities from South San Francisco under conditions of wetland restoration - Salt Pond MetaG R2_A_D2_MG | ecosystem: Environmental > Aquatic > Marine > Intertidal... | reverse complement strand
TCGGCCAAGATGAACGAGGACAACGGGGCGGGCTCGCTCACCGCCCTGCCGATCATCGAAACGCAGGGTGGCGACGTTTCGGCGTTCATCCCCACCAACGTGATCTCGATCACCGACGGCCAGATCTTTCTGGAGACGGAACTCTTCTTCCAGGGCGTCCGGCCCGCGGTGAACACCGGCCTCTCGGTCAGCCGGGTGGGCTCCGCGGCCCAGACCAGCGCGATGAAATCGGTCGCCGGCCCGGTGAAGCTCGAGCTCGCGCAATACCGCGAGATGGCGGCTTTCGCGCAGTTCGGCTCCGACCTCGATGCCTCGACCCAGCGGCTTCTGAACCGCGGTGCGCGGCTCACCGAGCTGATGAAGCAGCCGCAATACGCGCCGCTCACCAACGCCGAGATCGTGGTGGTCATCTTCGCGGGCACCAACGGCTACCTCGACAAGCTCAAGGTGGGCGATGTCGGCCGGTTCGAACAGGGGCTGCTGACGCACCTGCGCTCGAAGCATCAGGACCTGCTCGACTGGATCACGAAAGAGGATCCGAAGGTGAAGGGCGAGGCCGCCGACAAGATCAAGGCCGTGCTCGACGAATACGCCGCCGATTTCGCCTGAGGCGGGGCTAGGAGAGCGACATGCCAAGCCTCAAGGACCTCAAGAACCGGATCAACTCGGTCAAGTCGACCCGGAAGATCACCCAGGCGATGCAGATGGTCGCCGCGGCGAAACTGCGCCGCGCGGAGGAGGCCGCCGAGGCGGCGCGTCCCTACGCGGAGCGGTTCAATGCGGTGGTCGCCGGCCTCGCCCAGTCTGTCGGCGGGTCGGAAAGCGCGCCGAAGCTCCTCTCGGGCACCGGGGACGACAAGACGCATCTTCTCGTGGTGATGACCGCCGAGCGCGGCCTTTGCGGCGGATTCAACTCGTCGATCGTGAAGATCGCGCGCATCAGGGCGAACGAGCTCGCGGCCCAGGGCAAGACGGTGAAGATCCTCACCGTCGGCAAGAAGGGCCGCGAACAGCTTCGCCGCGACTGGGGCGAGGCGCTCGTCGGCCATGTCGACCTGTCCGACGTCAAGCGCGTGGGCTACGCGAACGCCGCCGAGATCGCCAAGGATGTGCTCGGCCGTTTCGACGCGGGCGAGTTCGACGTCGCGACGATCTTCTATTCGGAATTCGAGAGCGTCGTCACCCAGAAGCCGACCGCCAAGCAGGTGATCCCCGCGGTGTTCGAGGAACCAAAGGATGACGAGCAGGCCAGTTCGACACCCTACGATTACGAGCCGGGCGAGGAGGAAATCCTCGCCGATCTCCTGCCGCGCGGCGTCGCGACCCAGATCTTCACGGCCCTTCTCGAGAATGCGGCCTCCGAACAGGGCGCGCGCATGTCGGCGATGGACAACGCCACCCGGAACGCGGGCGACATGATCGACCGGCTGACCATCGAGTACAACCGGACGCGCCAGGCCGTGATCACAAACGAGCTTATCGAAATCATCTCGGGCGCAGAGGCGCTCTAGGACGAAGCGGAGACCTGAAATGGCAAATGCAAAAGGCAAAATCACCCAGGTGATCGGCGCCGTCTGCGACGTGCAGTTCGACGATGAACTGCCCGAGATTCTGAACGCCCTGACCACCGACAACAACGGCAAGACCCTCGTGCTCGAGGTCGCCCAGCACCTCGGCGAAAACACCGTCCGCTGCATCGCGATGGACGCGACGGAAGGTCTCGTCCGCGGCCAGGAGGTCACCGATACCGACGGCCCGATCACCATGCCCGTGGGCAACGCCACGCTCGGCCGGATCATGAACGTCGTCGGCGAGTCGATCGACGAGAAGGGCCCGATCCAGACCGAAGAGCGCCGCCCGATCCACGCCCCCGCCCCCGATTTCATCGAACAGTCGACCGAGTCGGAGATTCTCGTGACCGGCATCAAGGTGGTCGATCTTCTCGCCCCCTACGCCAAGGGCGGCAAGATCGGTCTCTTCGGCGGTGCCGGCGTGGGCAAGACGGTGCTCATCCAGGAACTCATCAACAACATCGCCAAGGTGCACTCCGGCTTCTCGGTCTTCGCCGGCGTCGGCGAGCGGACCCGCGAGGGCAACGACCTCTACTACGAATTCATCGAGTCGGGCGTCATCAACATCGACAATCTCGAGGAGTCGAAGGTCGCCCTCGTCTACGGCCAGATGAACGAGCCGCCGGGCGCCCGCGCCCGCGTCGCGCTCTCGGGTCTCACGCTGGCCGAGCAGTTCCGCGACCAGTCGGGCACCGACGTTCTGTTCTTCGTCGACAACATCTTCCGCTTCACGCAGGCCGGCTCCGAGGTGTCCGCACTTCTCGGCCGCATCCCCTCGGCGGTGGGCTACCAACCGACGCTCGCCACCGACATGGGCCAGCTTCAGGAGCGCATCACCTCGACCAAGGCCGGCTCGATCACCTCCGTGCAGGCGATCTACGTGCCCGCGGACGACCTGACCGACCCCGCGCCGGCGACCTCGTTCGCCCACCTCGACGCGACGACCGTTCTGTCGCGCGCGATTTCCGAGCTCGGCATCTACCCCGCGGTGGACCCGCTCGACTCGACCTCGCGCATCCTCGACCCGGGCGTTGTCGGCGAGGAGCATTACCAGGTGGCGCGGGACGTGCAGGGTATTCTCCAGCGCTACAAGTCGCTGCAGGACATCATCGCGATTCTCGGGATGGACGAGCTCTCCGAAGAAGACAAGCTGACCGTGACCCGCGCGCGCAAGCTCCAGCGCTTCCTGTCGCAGCCCTTCGACGTCGCCGAGGTCTTCACCGGTTCGCCCGGCGTGCAGGTGCCGCTCGAGGACACGATCCGGTCGTTCAAGGCGGTCGTCGCGGGTGAGTACGACCACCTTCCGGAAGCGGCCTTCTACATGGTCGGCGGCATCGACGATGTGGTTGCCAAGGCCGAGAAGATGGCTGCTGCGGCGGCATGACGCGACCACGCCCCGGGCTTGACCCGGGGCCTCGACTGCCGAAAGGCGCCGGGCCGGACCCGGGGCGCAAGGAAACAGAGAGAACCCGATGGCCGATACCATGCAATTCGATCTCGTCTCGCCCGAAGCGCGCATCGTTTCGGGCAAGGCGGCCTCCGTGCAGATCCCGGGCGCCGAGGGCACTTTGACGGCCATGCCGGGCCACGCCCCGGTCATCACGACGCTGCGGCCGGGCATTCTTCGTGCCGAGATGGATGGCGGGGTTCAGGAATACGCGGTGCTCGGCGGGTTCGCGGAGATCACCGCGGACACCTTGAGCGTTCTCGCCGAGCACGCTTTCCCGCGCACAGCGGACAATCGCGGCGAGGTCGAGGCGCAGCTCGAAGAGGCGCGTGCGAAAGCCGCCAGCGCCCCGGCCGAAGAGCGGGACGCGGTCGAGCTTCTCGTGGCCGATCTCGCGGAGCTCGTTCAGGCCATGGCTTCCGACCGGAGCCTGCAGGGAAGCTCGGGCGCGCCCGCGCCAGCCTGATCGGAGCGAAAGAACCAGCCGCATCCGAAAGCGCAGGTTCGCGAAGTCCTTTTCGCGGGCGTTCTGCAAATATTCCGGTTCAATCTCCCGGGTTCGGCCGCGGGCTTGCCAAGTGATGACCGCGGACGGATAGGAGGGCATGTCACGCCCGTCCGGCCCCTATCTCTTCATCCTGCTCACCCTCCTGATCGACGCGATCGGGATCGGGATCGTCTTTCCGATCATGCCCGACCTCATGGCGAAGGTCGGCGCGGAGGGCATGGGCACGGCCGCGCTCTGGGCGGGGCTCCTGATGGCGGCCTATGCCGGGGCGCAGTTCGTCTTCGCCCCGATCATCGGGTCGATCTCCGATGCCTTCGGCCGCAAGCCCGTGCTCATCGCGGCGCTCGCCTTTCTCACCCTCGATTATGTCATCATGGCGCTGGCGGAGACCTACTGGCTCCTGCTCGTCGGCCGCACCCTCGCGGGCATCGCCGGCGCGACCTATGTCACCGCAACCGCCTACATCGCCGACATCACGCCGAAGACCGAGCGTGCGGCCCGGTTCGGCATGGTCGGAGCGGCCTTCGGGATCGGCTTCGTGCTCGGCCCCGCCCTCGGGGGTATCGCCGCGACATGGGGCGTGACCGCCCCCTTCTGGGTGGCGGCGGCGATCTCGGGGGCCAACGTCATCTTCGGTCTTCTCGTTCTGCCCGAATCCCTCACCCCCGCGAACCGGCGGCCATTCGGAATGCGCGATCTCAACCCCTTCGCGACGATTGTCCTCGCCTTCAGAATGCCGGGCCTCGCGGTTCCGCTGCTGGCGATGCTCCTTTTCGAATTCGCCAACATGGTCTACCCGACCCTCTGGGCGTTCTGGGGCCGCGAGGTGTTCGGATGGTCGACCCTCGTCATCGGGATTTCGCTGTCTGTCTACGGCATTCTCGTCGCCGTCGCCCAGGCGGCAGTGATGCCGGCGGCGGTGCGCCTGCTCGGGGAGCGGCGGCTCACGATCTGGGGGCTCGTCGTCGCGATACTCGCCATGGTCGGGCTCGGGCTGACCTCGGCGGTCTGGACGCTGGTGATCCTCATCCCGCTCGCCGCCCTGTCTGACCTCGTGCCGCCGACGCTATCGGCCATCGCGGCGAACGGTGCCCGGGACGACCAGCAGGGCATGGTGCAGGGTGTGCTGTCGTCGCTCGCCGCCATCGCGGCGGTCGCGGCCCCGCTCGTCTTCACCGCGGTGTTCGGTCTCTTCACGCGTGCCGGCGCGCCGGTCCATTTTCCCGGCGCGCCCTTTCTCCTAGGCGCCGTGGTTCTTGTTGCGATCCTGCCGCTCGTTTTCCGGCAGCCGCGGGCACCTCAGAGCCACGCCGGGACAAGGTAAACAGATTGTTCAGCGGTCGGCGCTTTCGCCCGGGCGGCCCCGCCTCTACCGTCATGGGTGTACACAGTCTGGGCTGGGGGCCTTGCCGTGCGTATGTTGCAGAAGTTGCTGGCGGTGCCCAATGGCGCCGGGCCGCGCGAACTCGCCCTGATGCTCGCGGCCGTTCTCGGAATGATGGTCGCCATTCTCGCCAGCCTCGTCTGACCGCGCGCCGACAGCGGCGTCGAAGGGCTGTCGCCGGCCGTCAGTGGTGGGAATACATGCCCTCGTAGATCGGACCGAGGGTCTCCGGTTCGAAGAGCGACGAGACGCTGGTGCCGTGCCAGATGTTCAGGATCGCCTGGGCGAAGATCGGTGCGGTCGGCACGATGCGGATATTCGCCGCCAGCTTCACCGCCTCGGTCGGCTCGATCGTGTCGGTGATGACGAGCGATTTCATCACCGACCCGGTGATCCGCTCTACCGCCGGCCCCGACAGCACGCCGTGGCTGATGTAGGAATGGACTTCCCTCGCCCCGGCCTCGATCAGCACCTCGGCGGCCTTGCAGAGCGTGCCGGCGGTGTCGCAGATGTCATCGACGATGATGCAGGTCTGACCCTCGACATCGCCGATCACCGTCATCTCGGCGACCTCTCCCACCTTCTCGCGGCGCTTGTCGACGATCGCCAGTGCCGAGCCGATGCGCTTGGCGAGCTCGCGCGCGCGGGCGACACCGCCGACGTCCGGCGAGACGACGGTGACGTTCTCCAGCGCGCCCTTGAACTGGTTCTGGATGTCGAGCGCGAAGACCGGCGCGGCGTAGAGGTTGTCCACCGGAATGTCGAAGAAGCCCTGGATCTGGGCAGCGTGCAGGTCCATCGTCAGCACCCGCTCGATGCCGGCCGAGACCATCATGTTCGCGACCATCTTCGCCGTGATCGGGGTGCGCGCCTTCGTCCGCCGGTCCTGCCGGGCATAACCGAAATAGGGGATCACGGCCGTGATCCGCGCCGCCGACGACCGGCGCAGCGCGTCGGTCATGATGAGAAGTTCCATCAGGTTGTCGTTGGCGGGGTTCGAGGTGGGCTGGATGATGAACATGTCCTCGCCGCGGACGTTCTCGTAGACCTCGACGAAGATCTCGGCGTCGTTGAACCGCTCGACCCGCGCATCGACGAGGCCGATGTTCGATCCCCTGTGCATCGACATCCGCCGCGCGACGGCGGTGGCGAGGGTTCGGTTCGCATTGCCGGAGATGAGCTTCGGCTCGGGAGGATTTGGCATGTCGGAAAGACCCCAGGTCGCGCGCGGATGACGGATTCGTGACGTTGACTTCGATTAGCACGCACCCTAGCCCTCGGGAACCGACAAGGCTCCGGGAGACGCCGAATGCCCCACATAGATTACTATTTCGCGACGATTTCTCCCTCGGCCTATCTCGCGGGCACGCGGCTCGAGGCGGTGGCGGAGAAGCACGGCGCGTCCGTCACCTACAAGCCCGTCGACATCATGGCGCTGTTTTCCAACATGGGCGGGCTGCCGCCGGGCCAGCGCCACCCCTCGCGCCAGGAGCTGCGGCTTCAGGAGTTGCGCCGCCAGGCGAAGAAGGCGGGGCTGCCGATCAATCTCAAACCCGCCCACTTTCCGACGAACGGCGCCCCGGCCGCCTACGCGATCATCGCCGCGCAGAAAGCCGGCGGCGGCGATATCGGCGGCCTCGTCCACGGCATTCTCCGCGCCTGCTGGGCCGAGGAGAAGGACATCGCCGAGGATTCCGTGATCCGCGCCTGCCTCGAGACCGCCGGGTTCGACCCCGGCCTTGCCGACAGCGGTCTGCTGGCAGGCGCGGAGACATACGAGCGCAACCTCCAGGATGCGATCGAGGCGGGCGCCTTCGGCTCGCCCTTCTACGTCGTCGGGGATGAGAAGTTCTGGGGACAGGACCGCATCGAGGACCTCGACCTCTACCTCGCGGGAGAACTCTAGGTCCCGGGGGGCTCTGCCCCCGGCCCGTACCGGTCCTCCCCCGAGGTATTTCTGGCCAAGATGAAGGGGCCTTCCGGCCGTCAGAAGAGGTCGAGGAAGGCGTCGATTTCCGCGTCGGTCGTCGACCAGTCGCAGACGAGGCGAGCGGTCAGGGGTTCGTCGTCATCGTCGCCGTCGAGCCGGCCCGACCAGAGATTGTAGACCGCGCCGCGGGCGATGAGGTGGCGGTGAAGCGCGCGGGGCATGTCGACGAAGAGCATGTTGGCCTGCGGCTCGTGGCGGAAAGCAACCTCGGGGCGCTCGCGCAAACCGCGCGTGAGGCGGGCCGCGGCGGCATTGGCGCGGGCGGCGAGGTCGAGCCAGAGGTCCGCCTCGAACCAGGCGAGAAACTGGGCGGCGAGAAACCGGTGTTTCGAGAGGAGATGGCCCGCCCGCATCCGGCGGCGCTCGACCTCGCCGGCAAGGGCGGGGTCGAAGACGACGAGGGCCTCCGCGCCGAGGCAGCCATTCTTCGTCGCCCCCAGCGACAGCGCGTCGACCCCGGCCCGCCAGGTGATCTCGGCCGGGGTGCAGCCGAGGGCCGCGACGGCATTGGCGAAGCGGGCGCCGTCCATGTGAAGCGGCACGCCCGCCGCGCGGGCAACGGCGGCGATCGCGGCGATCTCGCGGGCCGTGTAGAGCGTGCCCCGTTCGGTGACATTGGTGACCGAGACCGGGCCCGGAGCGACGCCGTGCACACCCCGGCCGCCGAGCCCGGTGATGGTTTCGGCGAGTGCCCCGGCGTCGAGCTTGCCGTGTTCTCCTCCGACGAGGGTGATCTTCGACCCCCCGCTCATGAACTCGGTCGCACCGCACTCGTCTTCGTGGATATGCGCGGTTTCGGCGGCGAAGACCGTGGCCCAGGGCTGTGCGAGGCTCGCGAGAAGGATCGCGTTCGCCGCCGTGCCCGACGCGACGAGAAAGACCTCCGCCCGGGGTGCCTCGAAGACTTCGCGGATGCGGGCGACCGAACGCGCGCTCAGGTCGTCGCCGCCGTAGGCGGGGGCATGGCCCTGATTGGCCGCTGCCAGCGCCTCCATCACCCCGGGGTGGACGGGTCCCGCGTTGTCGGAAGCGAAATGCATCAATTGTCCTCGATCAGGTGGTCTTCCCACTCGTCCTCCGGCACCTCGAATTCGGGCACTGTCCAGCCCCGGACGGAGATGCCGGCGGCATGCACCGTTTCCGGGTCGCCGGAGAGAAGAGGGTGCCAATCGTAGAGCGGTTTGCCCTCGAAAACGAGGCGGTAGGCGCAGGTGCGCGGCATGAAATAGGCGACCTTGTCCATGGTCGTGGGGCTCAGCACCACGCAGTCGGGCACGAAGACTTTCCGGATTTCGTAGTTCGAGCAGCGGCATGTCTCGCCGTCGAGAAGGCGGCAGGCCACCCGGGTGAAGGCAACCTCGCCGGTGTCTTCATCCTCGAGCTTGTTGAGGCAGCACCGCCCGCAGCCGTCGCAAAGCGCCTCCCATTCGCGCGTCGTCATGTTCTTCATCGGCACCCGTTCCCAGTAACGGTCGCGCAATCCGTCGCGGTCGATCGGGTCACTCACGTCAACACCCCGCGGGCCTTCAGACTGTCGGCCTGCATCTGTTCGATCAGCGCTTCGACACTTTCGAACCTGGCCTCGTCGCGGAGAAATTCGACGAGGGCGACCGAGAGGTGGGTGCCGTAGAGATCGCCGTCGAAATCGAAGATATGGGTTTCGAGATTGGGAATGTTCACTCCGAACATCGGCCGGACACCGAGCGAGGCGATGCCGTCGTGGCGGCCCGAATGCGGCCCCGAGAGCACATCGACGGACACCGCGTAGACCCCGTAGCGCGGCGGGTGCAACCCGGAGATGGACATGTTCGCGGTGGGATATCCCAGGTCGCGACCGCGCTGATCGCCGCGGATCACCTCGCCCTCGATCCGGTGATGGTGGCCGAGCATTTCCGCGGCATCACGCGGCCGGCCCTCGGTCAGCGCGGCGCGGATGCGGGTGGAGGACACCTCGATCCCGTCGAACTCGACAAGGGGAGCGATCGTGGCGCCGAACGCGTGCTGCCCCCCGAGACGCCCCAGGTCGTGGGCGCTGCCTGCCCGGCCCTTGCCGAAATGGAAGTCCTCGCCCACGACGACATGGGACAGGCCGAGCCCGGAGGCCAGCACCTGTTCGACGAAGTCGTCGGGGCTCAACCCGGCGAGATCCTGTGTGAACGGAATTTCGTAAAGGATATCAACGCCCAGCTTCTCGAGCCGATGGGCGCGGGCCTCGGCGTTCATCAGCCGGAACGGCGGCGCACCGGGCGCAAAGATCTCGCGCGGGTGCGGTTCGAACGTGACCACGCCGAGAGGGCGCTTTCTGGCCGTCGCCTCCGCCGCCGCGGCTGCGATGACCGACTGGTGGCCCCGGTGCACACCATCGAAATTCCCGACGGCGGCGGCCGCGCCAACCCGCTCGTCCGGGCCGAGATCCTGGTATGACCGGACGATCCGCATGAGCGCCGGATACCGCTCCGGGCAGGGTCGCGCAAGCTCGCGCGGAGTGTCGCGGGCAGGAAACCGGTCCCGGCCCGAGAAGGGGCGCTGCTGGCGGGGCAAGCCCCGCCTCGCGGGAGCCTCGTGGGACCTGACCGAGCGCCGTCGTGGCCTAGTCGAAGCGGGCCGAGGGGGCGAGCACCTGCGCTTCGCCCTTCAGGACGGGCTTGCCGTCGATCGTGCAGACCGTGTCCAGGCTGACCCGGCGCCTTGAATGGTCGATGGCGGTGACGGTGACCTCCGCGCGCACGCGGTCGCCGGGGCGGACCGGGGCGAGGAACTTCAGCGACTGGCCGAGATAGACGGCGCCGTGGCCCGGAAGCTGCTCGCCGATGACCGCCGAGATCAGGCCGGCGGTGAGCATGCCATGGGCGATGCGGCCCTCGAAGATCGTGTCGAGCGCATAGTCCTCGTCAAGGTGGACAGGGTTGCGGTCGGTCGAGACCTCGGCGAAAAGCTCGATATCCCGGTCGGTTACGGTCTTCTCGAGATGGCGGGACATGCCGATTTCCATCTCTTCGATGACGATGGTGCCGCGTGGCATGTTGTCGAGCATCCCCTGAACCTTTGCGCAACTAAACTATGCCGAACGATTTCGGCACGAAACTTTATTGCTTTGCATGCGCAGAAAGTCCAGAGAAAAGAAGGTCAGCGAAGCTGGCCTGCCGCGTAGGTGGCGGTGGTCTGGTGGCGGTCAAGGAAGTCTTGCAGCGCCGCGCGGTCGGGGTCGTTTCCGGTTTTCGTTTCCTCCGCCGCGATGCCACCCGTGACGAAGAGGCAGTCGAGCCCCTCGCCCATGGCCCCCGCGACATCGGTCTCGACCCCGTCGCCAATGGCGAGAATGCGCTCGTCGGGTATCGAAACGCCCAACTCGGCGAGCCGTCGGCGGGCGAGGTCGTAGACCGGCGGGTGGGGTTTGCCGAAATAGAGCGCTTCCCCACCCATCTCCTCGTACATCCGCGCGACGGCCCCGGCGCACCATTGGCGCTTGTCGCCCCGGTCGACGACGATGTCGGGGTTGAGGCAGAGAAAGGTCAGGCCACGCGCCTTCGCCGACAACAGGACCGGTCGCCATGTTTCGGGCTCGGCCTCCGGGTCTTCCGGTCCGGCACCGAGGATGCCTTCGGCCTGTTCCAGGCTGACGGTCTGAATTTCAACCGGATCCTCGACGATATGGATCGGCTCGAGAACCACCCGGTCGCGGTCCTCACCCATGAAGTAGACCTTTTCGCCGATCGCGCCGGTGAAGAGAGCGACCCGCGCGGCATCGCCCGAGGTGGCGATCGTGTCCCAGGCATCGCGCGGCACGCCGAGACCGTCGAGCTGTGCCTCGATGGCCCATCTTGGACGCGGGGCATTGGTCAGGAGAACGACCTTGCCACCGCCGGCGCGGTAAGCCTGCAGCGCGGCCACGGCCGGCCCGAAGGGCGCGACGCCGTTGTGCACGACGCCCCAGACATCGCAGAAAAGCGCGTCGTAGTCCGCCGCGATCTCGGCGAGGCTGTCGACGACGCGGGGGCTCATCGCGGGTCTCCGTCCGGTCGGAAGAAATCGCCGGAAAACCATCGGCATCCCGTCGGCATGCCGGCGGGCGCCTCGGCCCGGTGTTTCGGCCCGTGCATCAAAGCGTGAGGTTCGGGATGATCTGCTTCTTTCTCGAAACGACGCCCGGCAGGACCACGGTGTCGCCCTCGACGCTTGTGTCGAAGCTCTTTTCGGCGAGGTCCTTCACGAGCTCGTTCGGGACAAGGAGCGTGGCCTCTTCTTTCAGGATGTCGATGACGAAGAGCACCACCTGCTCGACGCCGTCCTCCTCCGCGACCTTGTCCATCGCCTCGAAGAGACTGTCCTTGCGGTCGAGCACGATCGCGGGCGAGGTGGTCTCCAGCACCGAGATGCGCAGCTTCTTGCCGGAGACCTCGTATTCCTTCGAATCCATCCGCAGAAGCTCCGCGTCGGAGAAGGCAGAGATGTCGGATTTCGCCGCGAACAGCTCGTCGGCGTAGTCCGGGATCGCGATTCCGAGATCGCGCGCGAGGCTTTCGGCCAGCGCCTTGTCGACCGCTGTCGTGGTCGGCGACCGGAATTCGAGCGTGTCGGACAGGATGCACGAGAGCATCACCGCCTTGACGTTCTCGGGCATGTCGTCGGCGGCGTCGCCCATGAGGTCGTGCAGGATCGTGGCGGTGCAGGCCACCGGACGGATCGTGATGTTGATCGGTGATTTCGTGGCGAGGCCGCCCTGAAGAAGGTGATGGTCGATGACCTCGATGACCTTCGCGTCGTTGATCGAGGGGGGGAGTTCGGCGACGTTGTTGGTGTCGACGACGACCACCTCGTCGTTCGCGGAGACGTCGTCGATGATCTGGGGCGTCTCGAAGCCCCAGCGCTGCAGCACGAACGCGGCTTCGGTGTTCGGCTCGCCCAGAAGCCGCGCCTCGGCGGGCTTGTCGAGCTTCTCCGAAAGGTACCACGCCCAGATAAGCGCCGAGCCGGTGGAATCTGTGTCGGGGGCCTTGTGGCCGAAAACGAGAATGGTCATGGGAATGCGCCTTTGGGACGAGCGTTCGTTACGGGCGCCTTATAGGCGGGGCGGGGGGCGAAGATAAAGGGCCGGGTTAAGCCCTTTTCAATGCCGAAGGGAGAATAAGCGTCCGGGCCGAAGGCGGTGTCGGGGGCGATCCTTGCGAGTCTATCACCTTTTGTCGCGGGTCTTTCCCCGAAGCTTCACGGCGAAGGTCGCGTTTCTGATCTTTCTCGGCATGCATGCGCCGGCCGTGGCGATGCTGGCCTTCTTCGAGGCGGGGGAAAGTGCGGCATGGCCCGGGGCGATCGGGGTGCGCTTCGTCTTTCTCACCGAGGTGGCGGCGATGGCGCTGACCGCGCTGGCGATCTCGGGTGTGCTCGCACCCGTCTATCTCGTGAACCGGGCGGTGTCCGATTACACCGCGAGCCGGGCGGTCGCCCTCCTGCCCGGAGAGTACCGCGACGAGGTCGGGCGATTGATGTCGAACGTGAACGCGCTCATGCTCGACGTCGACGCCGAGATCGACGCCGCGACCCGCCAGGCCGAGACGGACCCGCTCACCGGCCTTCTGAACCGGCGCGGTTTCGAGCGGATGGTGCCGGAGCGTGTCGTCGGGGCGGTGCTCTACATCGACCTCGACCATTTCAAGGCGATCAACGACGAATGGGGTCATGCGGCGGGCGACGCGGCGCTCGTGGCGGTGTCCGACGCCCTGTCGGCGGCGCTGAGAAGCCGCGACGTGCTGGCCCGGGTCGGGGGCGAGGAATTCGCGGTGTTCGTCGACGAGACCGTCGAGGCGCGCGCGCTCGATCTCGCCGAACGTGTCCGCGAGCGGGTGCGCGACGAGGCGCGGGTGCACGGGCGTCCGGTGACGCTTTCGGTCGGCCTCGCCATCGCCGAGCGAGCCGCGCCGCTGCGCGAGGTTCTGGCCGCCGCCGACGCGGCGACCTACGAGGCCAAGACCGGCGGGCGCGACCGGGTGGTGCTGGCGCGGCCTGTCCGGGCGGCGTGAGACCGCCTCAGCGCAGGATCGGCTCGAGCGGGTCGTAGGCCGGCGCGTCCGCGTCGCCCCAGGCCACGGCGGCGAGGCTCGAGGGTTTCACGCGCAGCCCCGCCAGTTCGTCGCGAGTGACGAAGCGGCGTTCCGTGACGATGCCTTCGGGGTCCGTCCAGCCGAGATCGAGCGTTGCGTCGGCGGCGGTGACGCGAAAATAGACGTCGACCTGGTGAAAGCCCCGCTCGGGGTCATGGAATTCGTTGACGAGAACCGGAGGCCCCACGGTGACCTCGAGCCCGGTTTCCTCCTTCATCTCGCGGACGAGGTTCTCTGGCAAAGAGGTATGCGGCTCGACCCCGCCCCCCGGCGCGCACCAGAGGTCGGAGACTTCGGTGGGCCAGGCGTTGACGACCAGAAGCCGGTCCTCGCGCATGAGAAGGCCCCGGACCGCGACGCGGACGCGGTGGGTCATCGCGCCCGGACACGGTTGACGTGACCCATCTTGCGGCCCTCGCGCACCTCGGCCTTGCCGTAGAGATGAACCGCGACGCCGGGGCTGGCGGCGAGTGCCGGTACGCGGTCGACATCGTGGCCGATGAGGTTCTCCATCGTCACGTCGGCAGTGCGCACGGGTGCGGGCAGGGGCCATCCGGCGATCGCGCGGATATGCGCCTCGAACTGGCAGGGCGTGCCGCCATCCATCGTCCAGTGGCCGGAATTGTGCACCCGCGGGGCGAACTCGTTGACGAGAAGCCCGGCGTCGGTCTCGAACAGTTCGACGCCGATGACGCCGACGTAGTCGAGCGCGACGAGGATCGCGGCGGCGATCTCGAGCGCCTCCCTGCGGGTGGCGTCGGAGATCGGCGCGGGCACCGTGGTGCGCCGGAGGATCCCCGCCTCGTGAACGTTCTCTCCGGGTTCGAAGGCCATGGTGGTCCCGTCGCGGCCCCGGGCCGCGATCACCGAGAGTTCGCGGGTGAACGGGATGCGCGCCTCGAGGATCGCTTCGGCGCCCGCCATCGTCTCGAGGGCTGCGGGGGCGTCCTCCGGCGAGGCGAGGGCGGCCTGCCCCTTGCCGTCGTACCCGAGCCGGCGGGTCTTCAGGATCGCCGGGGCGCCGATGGTGCTGAGCGCGAGTTCAAGATCGCTGCGGGTCGTCACCGCAGCGTAAGGTGCGGTGGCGAGGCCGAGGCGGGTGAGGAAGTTCTTTTCGGCGAGCCGGTCTTGCGAAATCGCAAGTGCCTCGCGCGGCGGGAAGACGGGCGTCGCGGCCTCGATCGCCTCGAGACTGTCTGCCGGCACGTTCTCGAACTCGTAGGTCACGACGTCGACCGCGCGGGCGAAGGCCGAGAGGGCTGCCGTGTCGTCCCAGCCCCCCCGGCTGACGGAGGACGCCACGTCGCCCGCGGGCGGAGCATCGGCGGGGTCGTATATGTGGGCCCTGAGCCCCAGCCGGCTCGCGGCGACCGAGAGCATCCGCCCCAGCTGACCGCCGCCGAGAATGCCGACGACGCTGCCCGGTGCCAGCGGTTCAGCCATCCGGGGCCTCGGGGATCGAGGCCGAAAGTGCCGCGCGCCAGGCATCGAGGCGCTCGGCGACGCCCGCATCTGAGGTGGCGAGAATCGCCGCGGCCATCAGCCCCGCGTTCG
>Ga0102935_1000462_pt1 | contig 14583 bp, 16 predicted proteins | sample SalPonR2_A_D2_MG_FD_78508 | JGI IMG/M metagenome (GOLD analysis project Ga0102935, IMG submission 78508) | Salt pond soil microbial communities from South San Francisco under conditions of wetland restoration - Salt Pond MetaG R2_A_D2_MG | ecosystem: Environmental > Aquatic > Marine > Intertidal... | reverse complement strand
CTCGACCTGCTTGGAAACGCCAACCGCCGGCGGATTCTGCGGCTGCTCGCACACAAACCCTGTTACGTCACCGAGATTAGCGAGTATCTCGGTGTCAGCCCGAAAGCAGTCATCGACCACCTGAAGAAGTTAGAGAAGGCCGGACTCGTCGACTCGCGCACCGACGACCAGCGCCGCAAGTACTTCTCCATCTCGCGGAACCTCCGGCTGGAAGTTCGGGTCTCGCCCTACGAGTTCGGGACCAAAAGCGCCTATCCGGCGAGTACGGGACTCGATATCTCGGCCTGTCGGCACCTGTCCATCGAGGTTGACGACGCCGACGGCGAGGACGTCCGTGACCTCGCCGACCAACTCGCGCGGCTCGAACAGCTGGAAAACGAGCTTTCGCTGGCCCAGCGGTGGGTACAAGGGCGCGTAACCGACGTCCGCGACCGCTTCGACGACAGCGTCGAAGACGGCGACGGTCGGCTGTACGCCGAACTCGTCAGCGCGCTCGCGAGCGCGCCGTCGACGGTGCCGGCGCTTGCACGCGAGGTGGAGGCCCCGCCGGAACTGGTCGAGAACGCGCTCGAACGGCTCGCAGCCGAACGGGTCGTAGAGCACACAGAGGACGGCTGGCAGCTGCTATAGTTCGCGAGTCAGCCCGTCACGCAGGTCGCGGCCGAAGTAGTGGCCGACAACGGCGAGTACGATGCCGATACCGGCGGCGATGGCGAATAGTCGGGTGCCGTCGAGCCCGGCGAGCAGCTGTGGCAACAGCGACGTAACGACCGCCACACCGGCGGAGACGCCGCCCGCAATCGCCGTCTCGAGGTAGCGCCGCTGGCTGTCCAAGAGCCCGTGAAGGAAGGCCCCGAGTGGAATCCCGAGCAGTGCCGTGTAGGGAATCAGCGGAATCAGGCTGCCGAGCGTCATCCCGGCACCGACAGAGACGAAGGCGACGACGAGGGCCTTCATCGAGAAGATGGTGCCCGACTCCTCGTCGGTCGACTGCTCGGTCGTGCCTTTCTCGACCCCGATAGCTGTCCCGTCGGTAGCCGCTTCGCCGTCCGAATCCGTCTCGCGGGACCGCTCCGCAGTCTGTTCGGACATACGTACTCTCTGTGCGCGGTACGTATGGCCTTTGTGGAGAACGGTTGGTTCAAGTCACCCCGGCCAGAACGTCGCGCTATGAACGCAGGCGACCGGGTCAGCGTCGAACGCGCCGACCAGTACTACGAGGGAGTCTTGCTCCCGTCCAGTACGGACGAACACCTCGTGGTCAAACTCGACGGCGGCTACAACGTCGGTATCGACCGCGCGGACGCGACTGTCGACGTGCTGGAAGCCGACGTGTACGACGTCGAGAGCGCACAGGACGAGGAGTCGAGTTCCGAAATCGAGTTCGACGAGGCCCTCCCCACGGTGTCGCTCATCTCCACCGGCGGTACCATCGCGTCGACCGTCGACTACCGCACCGGCGCGGTCACGGCGCAGTTCGACGCCGAGGACGTGCTCCGTGCGGTGCCCGATTTGGCGGGAATGGCGAACTACCGAGGCCGCGTCGTCGCCAACATCCTCTCGGAGAACATGACGCCCGACGTGTGGCAAGACCTCGCGGGCGCAGTTCACGACGAAATCGAGGCTGGGGCGGATGGCGTCGTCGTCATGCACGGCACGGACACGATGCAGTTCACCGCCGCGGCGATGGCCTTCATGCTGGAGACCCCAGTCCCCATCGTCTTCACCGGGAGCCAGCGCTCGGCCGACCGCCCCTCCTCGGACAACGTGATGAACGCCGTCTGTTCGGTCGAAGCGGCCACGAGCGACTGCGCGGAAGTGCTGGTCTGTATGCACGAGGACGAGTCGGACGACCGCTGTGCGCTTCACCGCGGCACTCGGGTGCGAAAGAACCACACCTCCCGCCGGGACGCTTTCGAGACGATAGGCGCGAAACCGCTGGGTACCGTCGACTACGGCATCGACGGGAGCAACGGGGTCAGCTTCCGCCGTGCGCACGCCGAGCGCGGGGAGGCCGACCTCGCGCTCCGCGACGACCTCGCCACAGACGTAGAGCTACTCAAGTTCACGCCCGGTATGGACACCGCGCTGTTGAAGACGGCGGCTGAGAGGGCGGACGGCCTCGTCATCGAGGGAACCGGGCTGGGCCACGTCAACACCGAGTGGATATCGGTTATCGACGACCTCGATATCCCTGTGGTGATGACCAGCCAGTGTCTCGAAGGCCGTGTCTGTGACCGAGTCTACGACACCGGTCGGGACCTACTCGACGCGGGTGTCATCGAGGGCGAGGACATGCTGCCCGGCACCGCGAAGGTGAAACTCATGTGGGCGCTCGAACACAGCGATGGCGTGGCCGCGACGATGGGCGAGTCGCTAGCCGGCGAGATTCAGCAGCGGTCGACGCCGTGGCTGTGAGGGCGCTGTAGCTTTTTGCGGCTCCGCGTGCAACGGGGGCTATGGGTTCGACCGTCCGACAAGCGCACCTCGACGACCGCGAAGACGTGGTCGCATTCGCCAGCGAAGTCTGGGACGACCGTCCCGACACCGACGATTATATCCCGGACGTGTTCGCGTCGTGGGTCGAAAGCGACGGCCCCGACCGGCGAACGCTCGTCGCGGACGTAGAGGGCACAGCTGCGGGACTGTGTCAGGCAGTCATGCTCACCGACCACGAAGCGTGGCTACAGGGGATGCGCGTCGACCCGGACTATCGGGGTGAGGGGCTCGGACTGGCGATGGTCGAGGACTGCTTCGATTGGTGTCGCGAGCGGGGCGCGGTCGTCGCCAGAAACATGGTATTCTCGTGGAACGACGCCGGCCTCGGACAATCGATGGCCGCAGGCTTCGGCCCCGCCACGTCGTTCCGGTTCGCCCACCCCGAACCCCGCGACGTGACCGTCGAGGGCGTCGACGACGACCCCGCGGCGGCGTGGCGCTACTGGACGAGCAGCGAGGGCCGGAGCCACCTCTCGGGACTCGCGCTGGACCGCGAGGAGGCGTGGGCGCTCTCGGAACTGACCCGTGGCGACCTGTTCGCGCTGGCCGACGAAGAACGGGTCTTCGCGGTGAAAACAGATGGAACTCGTGGGATGGGCTATCGCAGTGGAATGACGGCGACGAACGACGGCACGCTCGCGGAGTACGGCGTCGGGACGTGGACCGACCGCGAGGCCGCGGCCGCGCTGTTCGACGCGGTTCGGGCCGACGCCGCGGCCCTCGGTGTGGACGGCACCCGCGTCCTGCTTCCGGAGACGCCTCGGCACGTCGCGGAAGCCGCCGCGGTTCGGGCCGACCCAGCCGACTGGCCCGATTTCGTCCTCGCTGCGGATTTGACTTAGCCGCCGCTGACCGGTGGGAACAACGCCAGTTCGGTCTCCGAATCGACAGCCGTCGCAAGTCCGTCGCGGGCCGTAAAGGCGTCCTCGCCGTCGACCAGCAGGCGGATGTGGTCGGCCAGTTCGCCGTCCTCGAACAGCTCCGCTCGCAGTGCCGGCTCCGTTTCGACGAGCGCCTCTAAGGCCTGCTCGACGGTCGCATCCGCCTCGATATCGACGCCGACTGTGGGGCCGCCGGCGGCGTCACGGAGGTGTGCGAACACTTTCCACTCCATACTGCTAGGCGGCGACCGCCGCTAAAGAGAGTTGTGCCCTCACTCGCGAGCGGTGTCGTCGGGCTCGTCGTCGGTGTCCGTGTCTGCGGTTTCGTCGGACGCACGGTCCTCGCGACCGCCGTCGTCGCCGTCTCCCTCGGTGGTCGGTGACTGCTCCGTGGGCCGGTCCACGTCGTCGAGGCGCTCGTCGGTGTTCCAGACAGTGACCGACTCGTCGTCGCCCGCCTCGTGTCCACGCTCCGGGGCGACCGCGTCCTCGTTCGGTTCGTCGGTGTCCGGCGACGCCTCGTCGGCGGCGACATCGTTCGCCGTCTCGGCCTCGGATTCGACCCCCTCTGTGACTGGGGCGCCGGATTGCGGAGCGGCCGTGGCAGTCGTGTCGTCGCTTCCGCGCTCGTCAGTCTCCGGTTGCGGCCGCGCAGCCGACTCGGAATCCCCTTCGTCCGCCGGTATCTCCGCGGGCCGCTGTCGCGTCGCGGCTCCCTCTAGCTGTCGGAGCGATTCGGGCTTGGCGATAGCGTAGACGATATCGCCGGCCGACAGCACCCGCTCGCGGGAGGGAATTGCCTCCGCCGACGCCCCCTCGCGAGTAATCGCGACGACGGTCACACCCAGTTCCCCGACGGTGGTGCCGACGAGTTCACTGTCGGCGGTGACGGTGACAGTGGCCATCGTCTCCTCGGCGGCCCGCAACAGCGACGCGAACTCCCGGTCGGGACGGTCCTGTACGGGAAGGGTCAGGAGTTTGTACTCCGTCTCGGAGTCGAGTTTCGGCGTGTCGCCGGCGTCGATTGCCACCGTGACCACGTCGCCGGCCAGACCGCGCAACTCTCCGGTCAACACCCGGTTGAGCGGGTCGCGCTCCCACACCTGCACGAGGTCGCCGGCGCTCGCGGCGTGGGCGGGGTCGGCGTGGATGGCGACGGCATTGGTCGCCGGCGGGAGGGTCGGCCCGATGCCGGCGGCCCGCGAGCCGACTGCGAGGTACCGAACGTCCCCGTCGTCGTCGAGTTCGAGGTCGATGTGGCCGACGCCGTAGTCGGCCTTTAACCGCGAGACGAGTCGGTCTCGGACGTCGGCTCTGGTCAGTCGGCGTGGAAAGAGGAACCGTCGGTCGGCGAGCGTCTCCTTGGTCGCCTCGGGCATCGGGTCGTAGCCGACGATATCCTCGATTTCCTCGGGCAGCCTGACCAACGTGACTCGGCCGACCGTCTGCGCGATTTCGCTCACGTCGCGGTCGATTTTCTTCCCGCCCGTGGCCGCAAAGAGGTCCGTCCCGACGGCGTCACCGACGCGGATACCGATGGAGGAACCGGCGGCACCGACCGCGAAGAAAGCGAGGTTCGGTAGCACGTCCTCGGCCGCTAACACGCCTTCCTGCCCGGAGATAACCGCCCCCAGCGCGCCGGTCGTCCCGAGGTAGACGGCGACGACTGAGAGTCCGAAGAGGACGCCGAGACCGGTCTGGACCCGCTCGCGGACGTACCATCGATAGGCAAGCGCCACGAGTCCGGCAGCCGTCGCGGCGGCGATACCCACGACCAGTAGCTCGGCAGTCAGCTGGAGCAGACTGATATCTGGGAGGCCGCTCTGCATGGGCGAGGCACCGAGCGCGCCACTCATGCCACCGCCTCCGCGAACGCGTCGAGTTTGTCTGTCGGCCCGACGGCGTACAGCTCCTCACCGCCGGCGATGTCGGTATCTCCGCGGGGGGCGAGCCGCCAGCCGCCCGGCTTGCGGACGGCGACGATTGCGACGCCGTAGGTCTCCCGGACGCTTGCCTCACGGAGCGTAGTGCCCGCGAGCGCACTCTCGCTGCCGACGGTCAGCCGCCGGAACCGACTGCCGGCCCGTCGCAACAGCGAGATGAGTTCGTACTCGCGGCGGATACCCCGAGGTTCGACTACCACCTCCGCGCTCGAACTCCGAAGCAACGGTTGGGCATCGGTGCGGTTGACGGCGACGGTGAGTCGACCCTCCCCGCCGTCAGTCGTCGGCGCTCTGACGGGAGTCGGCGGCGCGTCGGCGTCGGCCACGTCGGGCGTCTCCAGCGGTTCGCTGTCCGCGCTCCCGTCGCAGTGGGCGCTTACCACCGTCCCCCTGACTTCCGCGTCGGGCGCGAGAACTGTCACCTCGTCGTTACGGGCCAGCCCTGTCGGGAGGACGGCGTCGACGGAAACGGCGTGGCGACCGTCGCCGATGCGCTTCGAGAGCCCCGAGAAGGGCGGCGCAGCGACCACTGTTGCCCGGCCTTGCTCGTCGATGGAGACCGTCACGTCGCCCAAGTCGAACGCCGTCTTCAACCGGTCTTCCAGCCGCGTTTCGAGTTCGCCGATGCGGAGGTCGACGGGGAACGTCCACTCGCCGCCGCGAATCTCCGCTCGCAGGGATTCAGACAGCGGCGGATACCCCTCCATGTCCGCGACTTCGCCGACCACGCGGATACGGACCTCCTCGCGGCCGGCGACCAGTTCGACCACGTCCGTCGAGAGCTTGCGGTCCCGCAACTGCTTCAGCGAGAGGCGCTTCGGGAACGTCGCCCCCATCTGGTCGCCCTTGCTGTGGGCGTACAGCGACACCATCCCGACGAGGACGATGGCCGTGATGACCCGCTCTGCGTTCGGTGCCGACGTGATAGAGCGGTCCGCGAGCGCCAGTAACCCCCCGCTGACACCCGCGAGCGCTATCGCGAGGACGGCGACACCGAACCCCGGCAATGTGACGCCAGTGAAGTACTTGAAACTGAAGCCGAGCGCCCACGATGCCAGCGCCGGAATGACCCCGACCAGCAGTCCCAGATAGATACCCAGTAGAATTTCCACCGGAAGCGCCGCCATGTGCCCACCCTGTCCGTCCGGCGACAAAGCGTTTCCGGCGCTAGTCGTATTTGGTGCCTGAACTGACGCTGCCGACGGACAGTCACGGCGAGAGACAGTCCCGTGCCGGCGCGGGACAGTACATTTACACCCCCTGATGAGTACAGGGGGGATATGGACTGGTCGCGCGACTGGCTCAGCGCGCGGGCGACGATCCTGCTGCCGACGCTGGTCGCGGTGTTGTCGTTCGTGACTGGCGTCGCCAACATCACCGCGCCGATAGACGGGGTGTTCGGGACGAGTATCCCAGCGGGCTTCCAGCAGGCCGCGGGGTTCACCGGGGCACTGACCGGGTTCACGCTATTGGTGAGCATCGTCGGCCTCCGTCGTCGACTTCGCTTCGGCTGGTATCTCACCCTCTTTTTGCTCCCGGTGTCGGCCCTCCAGGGCGTCGTCCAATCGTCGCCGCTTTCGGCCCCGCTGATAGTCCTCTCGCTGATTTCGCTGCCGACACTGCTGGTCAACCGACGGCGGTTCGACCGGGCTATCGACCTCTCGACGGCCCAACTGGCGGCCGGTGCAGCACTGCTCGGCGCACAGGTGTACGGCACCGTCGGGACGTGGGCGCTGCGCGAGGAGTTCGCCAACGTCGCCACGCTCACGGACGCGTTCTACTACACGCTCGTGACTGCAAGCACCGTCGGCTACGGCGACGTGACACCCACGAGCGAGCGCGCGACCCTCTTTGGCATGTCGGTGGTCGTCATCGGGACAGCCAGTTTCGCCATCGCCTTGGGGTCGCTGCTCGGTCCGGCTATCGAAAAGCGCTTTTCAGAGGTACTCGGCAACATGACTGACGCACAACTAGACTTGCTAGAGGACCACGTCGTGGTTCTCGGCTTTGGCGACCTGACGGAACCGATACTCGACGAACTCGCCGGCGCGGCGGAGTTCGTCGTCGTGACGCCCGACCAAGAGACGGCGGCCCGCCTCCAACAGCGGGATATCGCGGTGTTGACCGACGACCCCAGCGACGAAACACCGCTGAAACGGGCCGGTATCGACGAGGCGAGAGCCGTCGTCGCGGCGACCAACGACGACGCACAGGATGCGCTTGGCATCCTGACCGCCCGGGCGTTGAACCCCGAGGTGAACATCGTCGCCGCCGCGACCGACCGCGAGAACGTCGAGAAACTCCGGCGAGCGGGCGCGAGCACGGTCATCAGCCCCGCAGTTATCGGCGGCCACTTGCTCGTCCAGTCTGCGCTCGGCCGGGAGGGGATGGAGTCGATAGCCGACCACCTGCTCGAAGTCAAAGACGAGGACGACCTCCAGTGACTCCGACCGGAACCGAGGAGCGGGTCAGTGGCTGCGGTCGACGATAGCCACGTCCGTCTCGATGTCGTCTAACCGCTCGAACGTCGGCGGCGCGATGAACCGAGAGGCGGCGCTGCGGTCCTGACTTGCGCCGATGATGACCAAATCGTACTGCGGTCCCACGTCGGCGAGAAAGGCGTGGATACCCGTCCGGGAGACGCGCGTCTCGATACTCCCCTCGAAGGGCTCTACGAGGTCCGCCAACATCGACTCCGCCTCGCGGCGGTCCCCGCCATCGCCGATACAGGTCGCGACGGCTACCCGGCCGCTCTTGCCGCTCAACCGGACCGCGAAATCGACCATGTGGTGGGCCACGTCGCTGGCCCGCCGGACCGGCACCAACACCCGCCGCCAGTGGTCTCGCTCTTGACGGGCGCGGTGGACCAACACGTCTGTCTCGCCTTGGAGTAACTGTCTGAGGTACGGCGTGAGTGCGCCGTGTCTGCTCTCGTAGGGCGCGGCGACGAGGTCACAGTTCGTGGACTCCGCCGCCCGCAGGGTCGTCGCTGCGGCCGACTCCGACCCCGTGGCGACGACGACCTGACAGGGGACACCGGTGCGGGTCTCGACGGCCGCCGCCCGCCGTTCCAGTCCGTGCACTCTGTCTCGCAGTTCCCTACCGATATCGTCTAGCTCGTCGGTGTTAGTGGGTTCGACCCCGCCGCCGTTCAACATCTCCCGCTCGGTTTCAGCGGCAGCGGCATCAGCGACGATATCCAATAGGACGACCTTCCCGGCCTCGTGGGCGGCGGCCAGTCTGGCCGCGAGCATAGCCGTCGCGTCGGACTGCTCCCCGCGCATCGGCACCAGCACGTGGTCGTCGCCGGTCGTCGACTCGTACAACACCGTCGCCCGGCGGTCGTAGAACCGGTCGCGCCAGACGACGAAGACGACGGCGACGATGGAACTGGCGAGGAAGATGCTCGCGAGGAACGTGCCCATCTGGGCCGGCTGGACCAACAGCGCCAACAGCGCCGTCGAGTACGCGGAGGGCTCTTCGATGTCAAGCGGCCACGTCACGAGCCCCGTCGTCAGCGTGGCCAGCACCGCCGCCCCGGCGGCGACCTGAAACTCGCCGCTGGGTGCCGCGAGCAACGCGTTCGAGACGTACAGCGACGCCTCGCCACAGGCCGCGCCGATGGTCAATCCGGCGACGAACCGACCGGGCTCGGAGTACTTTCCGCGGGGGTCGACAAACAGCGTGTACGTGCCCGAAGCGAGCGGCGGAAAGAGCAGGAACGAGAGCGTCGGCACGCTGTTCGAAAGCAGCGTCACCAGTCCGATGAGCAGCGGGACGAACACGAGTACGGAGAAGTGGACGACCCGGTCGGTGGTCTCGGCCCACCGGCGAAACTCCCGGAGTTCGCGGCGCTCGGCCCGACGGAGCCGTGCCAACAGCGCGCGAATCCGTCGGCGGAGTCCGTCTGGCATACCTACGGGATTGCGCGAGACGCCTTAAAAGGTGTTGGCGACGGTGGCTACAGCGAGACGGCGGCCGAAAGCGCGATACCGATGGCGCGTTCGACGTTGTTCTTCGCCTTCTCGGGGAGTTCGTCGGCGTCGGTCTCGCCTTTCTGTGTCCCCTCGACGAGGTTGCCGTCGACGGTGCAGATAGCACCCGCCGACAGACCCTTTCGGCGGGCGAGCGTGAAGATGGCCGCGGCCTCCATCTCGACGCACTGGAGGCCGGCGGCTTCCCACGCCGCGACGTACTCGTCGGTCTCGGCGTAGAAGGCGTCGTCTGTGGCGACGGGGCCGACGTGAACGCCCTCGCCTCTGCTCTTGGCCGCCCCGACGAGCGCCGACAGCGCGTCGTAAGACGGCACCGCGGGCACCGTCTGCACCTCGTAGCGCGCCGTGGTACCTTCGTCTTTGGCTGCACCGGTGGCGACGACCATATCACCGATTTCGATGCCCGATTGAAGCGCGCCCGTGGTGCCGACGCGGACGAACGTCTCGACGCCGACGGCGGCTAGTTCCTCGACGGCGATAGCCGCCGACGGGCAGCCGATACCCGTCGAGCAAATCGTCAGGTCGGTGCCGTCGTACGTGGCGTTGACGACTTTGTACTCGCGGTTCTGTGCGACCGTCTCCGCGTCCTCGCAGTGGCCGGCGATGCGGTCGACGCGGCCGGGGTCGCCCGGCAGCAGTGCAACGTCGTGTAGGTCGCCCGGTTCGACCAGCAGGTGGGGCTGTTTGGCCATGCGAACGGTTCGACGCCGGCCGGTAAAACCGCCGGGGATTCTCCGGAACAATAAGGTAGGTCGACGCAGACGTGTCGCTATGAGCGACGATATATCGCTGTTCCATCGGCGGATGCGGCTCCCTGCGGCTATCGCCGTCGTCGGCGGCTTCGGCCTCGGATTCTTGGCTGTCGGTGCCCAGCGGATTCAGGGGAACCCGGCGGAGTTGTGGCTGGGACTCATCTTCGGCGTCCTCGCCGCCGGGTTCCTGTACGGCGTTATGTATCGAAATCTCAAGCGTCGGATAGCGTACGAGCGCTCAGAACAGGGTGACGACGACGGGTAAGCAAAGCGCCAGCGTCGTCCCGTAGATGAACGCCGACAGCGCCCACTGCTGGACGATTGGCTCGGCGTCGTCTCGGCGGCTCCCGCCGGCTCGCGGCATCGCCACCCGCTCGAAAAAGTAGTAGATAAACAGCGTCACTCCGACGGCTCCCGCCAGATGCGGCACTGCCGGGATACCGTTCAACACGACTGCGGCGGGGAGCGCGGCCGCGAGAGCGAACACGATAGCGCCGTACAGGAGCGTTGCCGCGGTACCCGTGACGTGGTGGATGGCAACGGCGGCCGCAGGGTCGACATCGCTCGGGTCGCGACCGGTCACACCCGAAGCGGCGACGTAGGCCGGCCGATACCCGACGGGCTGAACGTACATCGGGATGTTCATCAAGAGAGCGGCGAGCAGTCCCGAGACCAGACAGTACGTGGCCCACTGTCCGAGCGGGTAGACGAGCATACGCTTCCCTTCGTGGCGCTCCCAATGAGCGTTTGGAACGCTAGCCGGCAAAGAGGAACAACACGAAGTTGTTCGTCGCCGGGCCGAGGCCGACGGCGGTGATGAACGCCAGAATCAGGCTCCCTTCGACGGGTTCGTCCTCCAGATACTGGTGCATCAACACGACGACGGCCGACGCGACGACTATCTTCACGACGACGAACAGCCACCCGCTGCCGATGGTCGAAGCCGTCGGGAGCGTGCCGGCAAAGTCCATTATCGCTCGCGGAATCGGCGAGCGTTCGCCGACGCCAAGCACGTCCGTCCCGATGGCCGTCGAGACGCCGTCGAAGACGTGTGCGAAGATGACGACGGGGGCGGCGTACCGCGAGCGAATCATGACCGGCGTCCGCCAAAGCGCGATGGCGAGGACGACGACGCCCGAGACCACCAGCGACCCGATGAACGCGGCGGTCGGCCAGACGGGGTCGAGCAGGCCGGACCGCAGCGCCGTAATCGCCGTCAACACCAACATGACCGTCAGTATCGCCGTCCCGACGAGACCGAGATTGCGCGTGATAGTGGTGTCACTGCCACGGCGGACGCCGAGCAACGAGAGGAGGAGCCACACCGTGCCGGCGAGGACGAACGTCGTCAGGTAGACCGCCGGTGCTCGAAACAGCGGGTCCAGCGCAGGCGTATAGAGGTAAATCGGTGGCTGACTGAGTGCGTGCAACACACCGCCGAGGGCCGCCCACGGGGCCAGTGCCGTCACTATCCGCTGGTCGACCAGGGGTTCGATTGCGACCAGCAGCGCCCCGACCAGCAGCGTTGCCCCGACGAGTAAGACTACGTACGGTAGCGGCGGTAGCGTCAACCCCGACGGCAGTACCATATCCCTCTTCCCGACCGGGGGCGACGAAAAGCTTCCGGGTCGGGACGTTTAGGATAGGGTGAGCCTATATCCCGGTATGGACGACGTTCCCGACCGAATCGAACACACTGTCCTCGGGCCGACGACGACGCCCGATGCCGTGCTCGCTTGTCTGGACACCGCGCTGGAGTATGGGATGCGCGCCTGCGTTCCGCCGTGGGCCGTCGGACAGGCCGCCGAGTACGCCGACGTGGGACTGGCGACCGTCGTCGACTTCCCACACGGCCAAGGCGACACCGACGCGGTCGTCGCGGCGGCCCAGCACGCGTGGGAGTCGGGGGCCGACGAACTCGACGTCGTCTGTAACCTCGGCTGCCTCAAAGCCGGTGAGGACGACGCTGTCCGCGAACACCTCTCGGAGGTGGTCGCTGCCGTCCCGGTGCCGGTGAAGATAATCGTCGAAGCGCCGCTGCTGACCGACGAGGAACTCCACCGGGTCGGGGCGCTCGCGGTCGACGCCGACGCCGCGTATCTCAAGACCGCCACGGGCTTTGCCGAGGGTGGCGCAACGGCCGAGGACGTGGCGCTGCTGAGCCAGTACCTCCCGGTCAAAGCCAGCGGTGGCATCGAGTCGTGGGCCGACGCCGAGACGATGTTCGAAGCGGGCGCGGACCGCATCGGGGCCTCCAGTGGCGACGCGATCGTCGAGGCGTGGCGGGACGAGCGGGGCGAGGGCTGATGGCGGTCTTGCGAGCCCTCGTGGACGCGACGCCGCTCAGCATCGTCGTCGCGCTCGTCGCGTTCTGGGTCGCGAGCAACGGCGACGCCCTGCCACCGTTGTTGGTCGGCCCGCTCGCCGGGGTGGCCGCCCTCTCGGCCGGAACTGCACTGAGCCGCAGGTTACAGACCGACGGGCGGCGGTTCCCTCTCCTCCGAGCGCTGTTCGAGCTCGTGGCGCTCGACTGACGGCTCAATCCGTCGCCCTTTTGCCCGCCAACCCACTGAGTCTCTACAAGCGCATGGCCCGCTACCACATCGAGACGTACGGGTGTACCTCGAACCGAGGTGAGACCCAACAGATTGAGCAGGCGCTCCGGGAGGGCGGCCATCATCCCGCCGACGGGCCGGAGTCGGCCGACGTGGCTATCCTCAACACCTGCACGGTACTGGAAAAGACCGAGCGCAACATGCTCAGCCGGGCCAAAGAACTGGACGCCGAGACGCCCGCCGACCTCGTCGTCACGGGGTGTATGGCGCTCGCACAGGGCGAGGAGTTCCACGAGGCGGGACTCGACGCCGAAGTCCTCCACTGGGACGACGTCCCGCAGTACGTCCTGAACGGCGAGTGTCCGACCATCACGCCGGATACCGAGACGGTCATCGACGGCGTCGTCGGCATCCTCCCCATCGCTCGGGGCTGTATGTCCGACTGCTCGTACTGCATCACCAAGCAGGCGACCGGGCGAATCGAGTCGCCCTCGGTCGACGAGAACGTCGAGAAGGCCCGCGCGCTGGTCCACGCCGGCGCGAAGGAAATCCGGATTACCGGCCAAGACACCGGCGTCTACGGCTGGGACCGCAATCAGGGGACGAGTCTGCTACCCGAACTGTTAGAGCGTATCTGCACCGAAATCGACGGGGAGTTCCGGGTGCGCGTGGGAATGGCGAATCCGAAGGGTCTGCACGGCGTGCGCGAGGAACTGGCCGAGGTGTTCGCCGCCCACGACGAACTGTACAACTTCATCCACGCGCCGGTCCAATCGGGCAGTGACGACGTGCTCGCGGACATGCGCCGCCAGCACGACGTATCGGAGTATCTGGAAGTCGTCGCAGCCTTCGACGACGCCCTCGATTACTGGACGCTCTCGACGGACTTCATCGTCGGCTTCCCGACCGAGGACGAGAGCGACCACGAGCGCTCGATGGACCTGCTACGCGAGACCCAGCCCGAGAAAATCAACGTCACGCGCTTCTCGAAGCGGCCCGGTACCGACGCCGCCGAGATGAAGGGGCTGGGCGGGCAGACGAAGAAGGACCGCTCGAAAGCCATGACCGAGTTGAAGATGGAGATTACGGGCGACGCGTACGAGGACATGCTCGACCGAACCTCCTCTGTGCTACTGGTCGAGGACGGCACTGAGGAGTCGCTGGTGGGCTACGACGAGGCCTACCGGCAGGTGGTCATCGTGGACGCAGAAGAGCGTGGGCTCGAAGTGGGCGACACCGTCGAGGTAGAGGTTACGAGTCACAACACCGTCTACGCGTTCGGTCGGCCGGTCGAGCGGGCGCGGGTCGCGGACTGACGGTGCACTCACTCACCGCCGTACGCCTCCCGGAGGACCGCCACCGTCGCGCCGAACATCGCGAGGTTCCCGAAGCAGGCCAGTCGCTCGCCGTCCCGGTCGTCGGGGTCGGCGTTCCAGAAGTCGTGCATCGTCGGGGTGACGACCGCGAGGAACGTGGCGACGGCACCCGTCGAGAGCCGTGGCACGCGCCAGACGGCGATGCCGGGGCCGCCAACGACCATCATCCCCGAAGCCATCGGCGCGAGCAGGTCCGGGAACGGAACGCCCGCCGAGTCGGCGTACTCGACGGTGTCGTCCATGTCGCGAAAGTCCTCGGACGCTTGGAGGGCCATGGCGAGGCCGAACAGGAGTCGGCCGAGTCGAAATCCGGTGCCGTCGGTCGTCTCGTCGGTTGTCATGTCTCCGTCCACGACAGGGCGGATATTGACATCCTCCCGCGCAGACTGTGACGGCGAGGCGGGTCACTCCAGATCGGCCAGCCGTTCGACCTCGTCGTCCTCTTTCCACTCGCCCAGTTCCTTGGGGTCGACGTGGACGAACACGTCGTCGACCTCCGGTAACGTCTGTATCGACTCGATGACCCCGGTCTCGATGTCGTGGGCCTCGTACAGGGTGAGGTCGCCCTCGACTTCGATGTGT
>Ga0102935_1000454_pt1 | contig 14626 bp, 11 predicted proteins | sample SalPonR2_A_D2_MG_FD_78508 | JGI IMG/M metagenome (GOLD analysis project Ga0102935, IMG submission 78508) | Salt pond soil microbial communities from South San Francisco under conditions of wetland restoration - Salt Pond MetaG R2_A_D2_MG | ecosystem: Environmental > Aquatic > Marine > Intertidal... | reverse complement strand
CCAGGCCGCGGGGGCCCACGGTGATGCGCCAGGGCAGGCCGATGAGGTCCATCGTGGCGAATTTCGCGCCGGCGCGCTCCTCGGTGTCGTCATAGAGCGGCTCGAAGCCCTTCGCCGTCAGCGCCTTGTAGAGCCCCTCGCAGGCGGCGTCGGTGGCGCTGTCGCCCTGGCGGAGGTTGACGATGCCGGCGTGGAACGGCGTCACGCCCTCGGGCCAGACGATGCCGCGCTCGTCGTGGCTCGCCTCGATGATCGCGCCCGCGAGTCGCGACACGCCGATGCCATGGGAGCCCATGTGAACGGGCACCCGGCCGCCCTTGCCGTCGTCGACGAACGCGCCCATGGGCTCGGAATATTTCGTGCCGAAATAGAAGATCTGCCCCACCTCGATGCCACGCGCCTGACGGCGGCGCGCCTCGGGAACCTGCTCGAACAGCGCCGCGTCATGGGTTTCGTCGGTGCGGGCATAGCGCGAGGTAAATTCCTCCAGCACCGCCTGGCACTGGGCCATGTCGTCGTAATCCACGTCGCGGTCGCCGAATTTCAGATCGGTTATCTGACTGTCATAGAACACCTCGGATTCCCCGGTTTCGGCCAGCACCAGAAATTCGTGTGTGTTGTCGCCGCCCATGGCCCCGGAATCAGCGCGCATCGGGATCGCCTGCAGGCCCATGCGTTCGTAGGTGCGCAGGTAGCTGACGAGATGGCGGTTGTAGGCGTGCAGCGCGTCCTCTTTCGTCAGGTCGAAGTTGTAGCCGTCCTTCATCAGGAACTCGCGCCCGCGCATCACCCCGAAGCGCGGGCGGATCTCGTCGCGGAATTTCCACTGGATGTGATAGAGCGTCAGCGGCAGGTCGCGGTAACTCGTGACGTAGCTGCGGAAGATATCGGTGATCAGCTCTTCGTTCGTCGGGCCGTAGAGCATGTCGCGCTCATGCCGGTCGCGGATGCGCAGCATCTCGGGGCCGAAGGCGTCGTAGCGGCCGGACTCCCGCCAGAGCTCGGCCGACTGCAGCGTCGGCATCAGCATCGGGATATGGCCTGCCCGGGTCTGCTCCTCGTGCACGATCCGTTCGATGTTGCGCAGCACCTTGTAGCCCAGCGGCAGCCAGGAATAGATGCCGGCGCTCGCCTGCCGGATCATCCCCGCGCGCAGCATCAGCCGGTGCGAGACGATCTGCGCCTCGGCGGGCGTTTCCTTCAGGACGGGCAGGAAGTAGCGGGAAAGGCGCATCGGTGTCTCGTTCATCTGGCCAGCGGCGCTCGGTCTACAGCCGCGCCGGGGCCAGCGCAATCGCCCGCGCGCTGCCCCTTGCCCCGCCCCGCCCCATGGGCAATCAAGGGACATCGGAAGGAAACCCATGGCGCTGCCGGTAAGAGACCAGGTGAAGTACTGGACGATCGCGACGGCCGCGTTCGTCGCGATCATGTGGTTTCTGGGTGACGTGCTCCTGCCGTTCATCCTCGGCGGCGCGATCGCCTACTGCCTCGACCCGATCGCGGACCGGCTCCAGCGTCTCGGGCTCTCGCGGACGCTCTCGACGGTGGTGATAACGGTTGTGGCACTCGTCATCTTCGTGCTCGGCGGGCTTCTGATCGTGCCGACCCTCATTCAGCAGGCCGCCGACCTCTTCGCGCTCGCCCCCGAGCTGTTTCGTCAGCTTCAGGGCTGGGTCACCGAAAGGTTCCCCGAGGTGATGGACGCCGATTCCACCATCCGCCGCTCGCTCGAGGGGGTCGGAGAGACCATCCAGGCCAAGGGAGGAGAGTTTCTCAACCGGGTGTTCACCTCGGCGCTGTCGCTTCTGAACATCGTGGTGCTGATCGTGCTCGTTCCCGTCGTGACCTTCTATCTCCTGCTCGACTGGGACCGGATGGTCGCGCGGATCGACGATCTGCTTCCCCGGGACCACGCACCCGTCATCCGCAAGCTCGCCGGCGACATCAATGAGACGCTCGCGGCCTTCATCCGCGGGCAAGGCACCGTCTGCCTCATCCTCGGGGTCTATTACGCAGGCCTTCTCGCCGCCGTGGGCCTCCAGTTCGGCCTCGTCGTGGGCGCGGTGGCGGGGCTCATCTCGTTCATCCCCTACGTCGGCGCGCTGGTCGGCGGAGTGCTCGCTGTCGGGCTCGCGCTTTTCCAGTTCTGGGGTGACTGGCTCTGGATCATCGCGGTCTGGGCGATCTTCCAGTCGGGACAGTTCCTGGAGGGCAACATCCTCACCCCGAAGCTCGTGGGCTCGAGTGTCGGCCTGCACCCGGTCTGGCTGATCTTCGCGCTGTCGGTCTTCGGGACGCTCTTCGGCTTCGTCGGTCTCCTCGTCGCCGTGCCGGTGGCGGCCGCTGTCGGCGTCGTGGCGCGGTTCCTGATCGACCGGTATCGCCAGAGCCTGCTTTACCGGGGCCTCGAAGACCGAGCGGACACCCCGAGCGAGACCGACGAGGCCTGACATGGCACGCCAGCTCGTCTTCGACCTGCCGTCGCGGCCGTCACATGCCCGCGGGGATTTCTTCGTCTCCCCCGCCAATGCCGACGCCGTGGCTTTCATCGACCGGCCGGAAGACTGGCCCAACGGGCGACTGACGCTGATCGGCCCCGAGGGCGCGGGCAAGACCCATCTCGCCCATGTCTGGGCGGCGGCTTCGGGCGCCAGAATCATCGCGGCCATGGATCTCGCGAATGCCGACATCGCGGCCCTCGGTGCGACCGATGCGCTGGTGGTCGAGGACTGGGACGGGTTGGGAGAAACCGCCGAGGCACCCGCCTTCCACCTCGTCAATCTTCTCCACGCCGGGAACGCGCGGCTACTGACCACCGCGCGGACGCCACCGGCGAGGTGGAGCCTTCGCCTGCCAGATCTCGCGAGCCGGATGCAGGCCGGAGGTGTCGCTTCGCTCGCGCCACCCGACGACGCGCTTCTCGCGAACCTTCTCCTGAAGCTTTTCGCCGACCGCCAGATCGCGCCGGAGCCGGCACTCATCTCCTGGCTCGTGAGGCGAATCGAACGGTCCTTCGCCGCCGCCGAGGCGGCCGTCACGGCGCTCGACCGGGCCGCGCTCGCCGAGGGCCAGCCGGTCGGCCGCGCCCTGGCCCGCCGGGTTCTGGACAACGGTGGCGACGTCACGGCATAGTCGCACTCCTGCGCGATGATGCGCTGCGGATCGCTTCCGCCGACGAACGAGGATTACCATTGCCGTCCATAACGATCGCCGACCTTCTTCACGCCCCCCTGTCCGAAGCCGTCGAGATGCCCGATGTCGATCCTTCGGGTCCCTCGCGGTTCTTCAACCGCGAACTCTCCTGGCTCGATTTCAACTGGCGCGTGCTCGAGGAAGCGCAGAACCCGAGCGTCCCGCTTCTCGAACGGCTGCGCTTCCTGTCGATCTCCGCGACCAATCTCGACGAGTTCTACACCGTGAGGGTCGCTGGCCTCAGGGAGCTCGCCAAGGGCGGCAAGACCGCGCCTGCCCAGGACGGGCTGACGCCGACGGAGCAGCTCGAACTGATCAATACCGAGGCGCGCAAACTGATGGAGCGCCAGCAGGATATCTGGACGGGGCTCGCCCGGGAGATGTCCGGCGAGGACATTCACATCCTTTCGCGCGACGATCTGTCGAAATCCGATCGCAAGCACCTCGAAAAGGCTTTTCTGGCGGAGATCTTTCCGATCCTCACGCCGCTGGCGATCGACCCGGCGCATCCATTCCCCTTCATCCCCAACACCGGCTACGCGCTCGCCCTCGAATTCGAGAGCGCCGAGGAAGGGCGGATGCTGAAGGCGCTCCTGCCGATCCCGCAGCAGACGAGCCGTTTCGTGCGGCTGCCGGCCGTCGGGCGCGAGCACCGGTTCATCCTGCTCGAGGACGTGCTGCTGCTCAATCTCGACCGTTTGTTTCCGGGCTACGCGCTCAAGGGCAGCTGCGCATTCCGGGTGCTGCGCGACAGCGACCTCGAGGTCGAGGACGAGGCCGAAGACCTCGTGCGCGAGTTCGAGGTCGCACTCAAGCGCCGCCGCCGGGGCGAAGTGGTCCGGATGAAGATTTCGGTGGGCGCGCCGGAACGGCTGAGACGGCTCATCATGGAGGAACTCAAGGTCGCCGAGGACGAGGTCGTCGAGGTCGACGGGCTCATCGGATCGGGTGACCTGAAGGAGCTGGTGATCGACGAGCGGCCGGACCTCCTCTGGCCCTCGTTCACACCGCGGGTTCCCGAGCGGGTGCAGGACCACGACGGCGACATGTTCGGCGCGATCCGCCAGAAGGACATGCTGCTGCACCACCCTTACGAGACTTTCGACATGGTCGTGCGGTTTCTCAATCAGGCCGCCGCCGACCCCGATGTCGTCGCGATCAAGCAGACGCTCTACCGGACCTCGAACCAGTCGCCCATCGTCGATGCGCTCTGCGAGGCGGCCGAGGACGGAAAATCCGTCACCGCGCTCGTTGAACTCAAGGCGCGCTTCGACGAGGCCGCCAACATCCGTCAGTCGAGAAAGCTCGAACGGGCCGGCGTGCACGTCGTCTACGGATTCCTGAACTACAAGATCCACGCCAAGATCTCGACCGTGGTGCGCCGCGAGGCAAGCGGGCTCGCGACCTACACCCATTTCGGAACGGGCAATTACCACCCGATCACCGCGAAGATCTACACCGACCTGTCGCTCTTCACCTGCGACCCGGCCCTGGGCCGCGACGCGACGCGGGTCTTCAACTACCTGTCGGGCTACGCCAAGCCGCAAAGCCTCGAAAACCTGTCGATCTCGCCGCTGACGCTCAAGACCACGCTTCTCGAGCGCATCGCCGAGGAGGCCGAGCACGCGCTCGCCGGGCGCCCCGCGCGGATCTGGGCCAAGCTGAATTCGCTGGTCGAGAAGGACGTGATCGACGCGCTCTATCTCGCCAGCCAGGCCGGGGTGAAGATCGACCTCGTGATCCGGGGCATCTGCTGTCTGCGGCCCGGCATCGCGGGGCTGTCGGACAATATCCGCGTGAAATCCATCGTCGGGCGGTTTCTCGAACATTCCCGGATCGTCTGCTTCGGCGCGGGCCAGGGGCTGCCGTCGGAGAGGGCCAGGGTCTACATTTCCTCGGCGGACTGGATGGATCGCAACCTCAACCGGCGGGTCGAGACGCTCGTGGAAATCTGCAACCCCACCGTGAAGGCGCAGATCGTCGACCAGATCATGGTCGCCAATCTGCGCGACGAGGCAAATTCCTGGGTCGTCGCGCCGGACGGGTCCTTCTCGCGCCCCATGCCGGAAGACCCCGCGCGGGCCTTCAGCTGCCACCGGTACTTCATGGAGAACCCTTCGCTTTCGGGCCGCGGGAAGGCGGGCGCGTCCGACGTGAAGAAACTCGCCGAAGCCTCCGATTGACCCCGCCGGCCCGGGTCGGGCACACTGCCAATCGCCGCAAGGGGATGCTCCACTGATGGAAGACGGCAGCGCGCCGCAGCAGGACGACGGGGGCCCATTCGGACGGCCCCTCTTCGACAGCCCTGGCGCACTGGCGCTGCGACGGGTCGGGGTCGTCGATGTCGGCTCGAACTCCGTCCGCCTCGTCGTCTTCGACGGCGCGGCCAGAAGCCCGGCCTATTTCTTCAATGAAAAGGTCATGTGCGGGCTCGGCGGCGGCATGGCCGAAACCGGCAAGCTCAACCCCGACGGCCGGGTACGGGCCCTGAAGGCACTCAAGCGGTTCGCCCTTCTCGCGAAGGGCATGGGAGCTGCACCGCTGACGGCTGTGGCCACAGCCGCGGTGCGGGAGGCGGAGGACGGCCCCGCGTTCAGGGAGGACGTGTTGCGCGAGACCGGCCTCCGCCTCTGGGTCATCGATGGCGCCGAGGAGGCGCGTTTCTCGGCCCAGGGCGTGCTTCTGGGCTGGCCGGGCTCATACGGTCTCGTCTGCGACATCGGCGGCTCGTCGATGGAGCTCGCCGAGTTGAAGGACGGCGAGGTGGGCAAATGCGTGTCCTCACCCCTCGGCCCCCTGAGGCTTCTCGGGATCAAGGGCGGCAAGTCCGCCAGGCGCAAGGCGGTGAAGGCGGAGATCGAGGCGCTGAAGGAGACCATGGGCGAGCAGTCCGACCGCCTGTTTCTCGTCGGCGGCTCGTGGCGCGCCTTCGCGAGGATCGACATGGAGCGGCGCGGCTACCCGCTGGCGGTGCTCCACGAATACCGCATGAGCCGGAAGGACGTGCGCGCCACCGCCGCGCTGATCGCGAAATCGGACATGGTCGAATTGCGAAAGGCGGCCGGGGTGAGCGAGGCACGGGCGAGCCTCCTGCCTCTGGCCGCGCCGGTGCTCACGGCACTCGTCGACGCCTTCAGGCCCCATGACATCGCGGTGTCGAGCTACGGCATTCGCGAGGGCATGCTCTACGAGCAGATGCCGGGCGATCTTCGGGCGCGCGACCCGCTGATCGAGGCCTGCCGGTTCAACGAGGCGAAGGACGCCCGCTTGCCGGGCTTCGGGCGCACGCTGCACGCGTTCATCGCGCCCCTCTTCGAGGGGAGAGGAGAAGACCATTTCCGTCTGGTCCGTGCAGCCTGCCTTCTGCACGACGTGGCATGGCGGGCGCACCCCGACTACCGGCACGAAGCCTGCTTCGACCTGGCCACCCGGGCAAACATGGCCGGCCTCGCGCACCGCGAACGCGTCGTTCTCGGCCTCGCACTCCTTCACCGCTACAAGAATTCCCGCTCGGGCACCCGGTTCGAGCCCCTGTTCGGACTTCTCTCCGAGACCGAGGCGCGCGGCGCGGAACAGCTCGGCAAGGCGATGCGCTTCGGGGCGATGTTCTCGGGACAGGACGCCGAGCGGATGGGCCGGCTCGAATGGACACCGCGGCGCAAGCGGCTGATCTTTCACCTCGCCGAAGGCACCGCCGACCTTCTCGGCGAGGTCGCCGAAGCGCGCTTTCAGGCGCTGGCCGACAGTCTCGGGGCGACGAAGGCGGAGTTCGTGGGACCGAACGCCGCCTGAAGACCGTCAGAGTTCGACGTCGCCCGTATCCGCGTCGGGCATCTCCGGCGCGTCACCGGGCCGGCGACGGCGAATGATGATGTCGCCGTTCGGCAGCATCTCGGGAGGATGATAGCCGCGAAGTTCGTCGATGGTGCCGAGGAGTGCCTCGATCTCGGGGCCGATCTCCGCCAGCAGACCCTCGATGATGAGTTCGGTGCCCCGCTCGAGAAGGCTCATGCCCCGGTCGATCTCGCTCTCGGCGTCCCCCTCCTGAGCGGTCGCGGCGAAGGGAGCCCAAGCCACGAGTGCAATTAGAATCGCGCGTTTCATGGAGATGAAGATAGGTACGGCCGCTCCGTCTGACGAGACCTAGAGGTCGATATCGAGCGTGACGGGGAAATGGTCGGAGGCCGCCAGCAGCGCCTCCCGGAGTTCCGGCGTCCGGTAACAGACCGGGTCGTCGAACGGATGCCAGATGCGCCACTCGGGGTTCTGCCGGGCGAGATCCGGCGAGACCATGATGTAGTCGAGGAGCACGTCGAGCCAGCGCTTCTGCGACGAGATGTAGAACCGCGCCGTGGTCGGCATGGCCCCGAGCCGGCGCTGCAGCGCCATGTCGGCATGGGGATCCTTGAGGCGGCCGCCGTCGGCCTCGCCGAGCACGATCTCGAGGCCCGAGCGGCCGAAGAGTTTTTCGTATTCGTCGATTCCGGGACCGTCGTTGAAGTCGCCCAGAACGATCAGCGGGTCGCCGGCGGCGAGGTGTTCCTCCACGCGGCGTCTGAGCCAGATGCATTGCGCGAGCTGCTTGCGGCGATTCTGGATCGCCTCGCGCAGCACGGCCTCGCGACCCTTCGCGCCGCGCGGGTTCTTCGACTTCGCATGCACCCCGATCATCCGGAAGGCGCGGCCCGCCGCCGAACGGCAGGCAAGCTCCAGCGGCGGTTTCGACCAGACGACCGTTTCGGGTGTCGCGTCGATGTCGAGGTCGATCTTGAAGCTGCCGTCGAAGCGCGGCGCGGCGACCACATCGTGACCGCCGTGTTCGGGACCGATCGGCTCGTGGCGCACTTCCAGCGCGTCGGGGTCGAAAAGCAGGGCGATTTCCTGCCGGGTGTGGTTCTCGAAGCCCAGAAGGGCCCTGCGGATCCTCAGCCCGAATGCCTCGGCGAAATTCTCGAGCGCCACACGGCTGGAGCGGCGGTGGCTGGCGTCAGGGGCCTCGATGATCATGATCGCGTCGGCGTCGAGAGCGGTCATCACGACGGCGATGGCCTCGGCCTGTGCCGCGCGCGTGATGTCGTAGCGGCCCGACCATTCGCCGTCGACGAGAATGTTGCCGTTGTCATCGAAGAGATCGGTGAACCACTCGATGTTCCAGGTCGCGATGCGCATCAGGCCGCGTGGCCCGCGCTGATCTCCTCCCAGGCGCGGTTGACGGCGATGAGCCGCCGCTCAGCGATGCGGACCGCCTCTTCGGGCAGACCGCGGGCGATCATCCGGTCGGGGTGGCTCTCACGAACGAGCCGTCGCCAGGCCGCGCGAGCCTCTTCGACGCTCGCGTCATCGGCCAGCCCGAGAACCTCATAGGGATCCGGCTCGGTATCGGAGATGAAACGGGCGCGAATCGCGCGGAACTGCCGGTCGCCGATGCCGAAGATGTCCGCGACCTCCTCCAGAAAATCGTTTTCCCTCGGATGGTACTGTCCGTCGGCCGCGGCGACGTAGAAGAGTCCCTCCATGAGATCGGACAGCACCGGGTCGCCATCGCCAAACATCGCCCGGATGCGGCGGGCGTAGGCGTCGAACCCCGCGACATCCTGGCGGGCGAGGTCGAAGACCCGCGCGGCGCTGGCCTCCTCCTGGCGGGGAATGTGGAAGACTTCGCGGAAAGCGCTGACCTCGTCGCGGGTGACCCGGCCATCGGCCTTGGCCATCTTCGCGCCGAGCGCGATGACGGCGATGGTAAAAGCGACGGAGCGCTCGGGCGGCGCACGCAACCGGCCGAAGACCTCCGAGAGGCTCTCGCCCGAGGCGAGTGCGGAGAGGGCGTCAGCGATGCGCGACCAGATCGACATGGGGCGAGCCTAGACCGGCACGCGCGCTGCGTCACCCGGGCGCGACGCCGGCGGCGAAGTCGATCGCGGAAAACACGGCAAAAACGAAGGCGAAGACAGTGGCGTAGAAGGTGGCGGCGAAACCGAACATCCGCAGGGAGGGTGCGAGCCGGTAGCCGGCCCAGTAGGCGAGACGCGCCGGCACGAAGGCGACCCCGAGAGTCGCGACGATGCCCGGCCCCGCTCCTGTCGCAAGGTAGGCGGTGGCCGGCCACAGGCAGAGTGCGACCGCCACCTGTTCAAGGGTATTCCGCAACACCCGCGCATCGATGTCCGCTCCCGAAAACGGGCGCGGTTCCTCGCCGTCGGCGAGTGTATCGTCGAAGACCCGTCGCAGCGACAGAACGAGGACGATCAGGACGAGCACCAGCCCCGGGCCTATGAAGGCCGACGCCAGCGTGGGCAGGAGTGCGAAGACCGGAACCTCGACGAGGCGCACGCCGATCCAGACGACCCCGGCGGCCCAGAGACAGCCCGCCGCCCCGCCCGCAAGCATCGCGGGCCGAGGGCTCACGCCGCGCGCGCCTCGCGGATCAGCCGCAGGATGTCCGCGGCGGCCTCGGGAATGTTCGTGCCCGGCCCGAAGATCGCCTTCACCCCGGCCTTCTTCAGGAACTCGTAATCCTGCTGGGGGATGACCCCGCCGCAAATCACGATGATGTCGCCCGCGTCCTTCTCCTTCAGCGCGGCGATGAGCTTCGGCGCGAGGGTCTTGTGGCCGGCGGCCTGGCTCGAGATGCCGATGACGTGCACGTCGTTGTCGATGGCGTCCTGCGCGGCCTCGGCCGGGGTCTGGAACAAGGGGCCGACGTCGACGTCGAAGCCGATGTCGGCAAACGCCGTGGCGATCACCTTCGCGCCCCGGTCGTGCCCGTCCTGCCCCATCTTGACGACGAGCATGCGCGGCCTGCGGCCCTCCTGCTCGGCGAAGCTTTCCACTTCTCTCTGGATCGTCGCGAAGCCCTCGTCGCCTTCATAGGCGGCCCCGTAAACGCCGGCGAGGGTCTTCACCTCGGCCCGGTGACGGCCGAACACCTTTTCCATCGCCATGGATATCTCTCCCACGCTCGCCCTCGCACGGGCCGCCTCCACCGCCGCGTCGAGAAGGTTGCCCCCCTCCTTCGCGCGCCGGGTGATCTCGTCGAGGGCTGCCTCGACCGCGGTCTGGTCGCGCTCGGCCCGGATGCGCTCGAGACGGGCGACCTGCGAGGCGCGGACCTTCTCGTTGTCGATGTCGAGAATGTCGATCGGGTCCTCGCTGTCCTTGCGATATTTGTTCACCCCGACGATCACGTCTTCACCGCGGTCGATCATCGCCTGACGGCGGGCGGCACTCTCCTCGATGCGGAGCTTCGGCATGCCCGAGGCGACGGCCTTCGTCATGCCGCCCATTCCTTCCACCTCCTCCATCAGCGACCACGCCTTTTCGGCGAGTTCGGCGGTCAGGCTCTCGACGTAGTAGGAGCCCGCCAGCGGGTCGACGACATGGGTCACGCCCGTCTCTTCCTGGAGAATGAGCTGGGTGTTGCGGGCGATGCGGGAGGAAAACTCTGTCGGCAGGGCGATCGCCTCGTCGAGCGCGTTGGTATGCAACGACTGCGTGCCGCCAAGCACCGCCGCCAGCGCCTCGTAGGCGGTGCGCACGACGTTATTGTACGGGTCCTGCTCCTGAAGCGAGACACCGGACGTCTGGCAATGGGTGCGGAGCATCGACGATTTGGGGCTCTTCGGCTCGAATTCCGACATGATCCGGTGCCACAGAAGCCGGGCGGCGCGAAGCTTCGCGGCCTCCATGAAGAAGTTCATCCCGATCGCGAAGAAGAACGACAGGCGCGGCGCGAAGCGGTCGACATCCATGCCGCGCGCGATGGCGGCGCGGACATATTCGCGGCCGTCCGCGAGGGTGAAGGCAAGCTCCTGCACGAGGTTCGCGCCGGCCTCCTGCATGTGGTAGCCTGAGATCGAAATCGAGTTGAATCTCGGCATGTAGTCCGCTGTATACTCTATGATATCGCCGACCAGCCTCATCGAGGGCTCCGGCGGGTAGATGTAGGTGTTGCGAACCATGAACTCCTTCAGGATGTCGTTCTGGATGGTCCCCGAAAGAGCGGCGCGGTCGACCCCCTGCTCCTCGCCCGCGACGATGAAACTCGCCAGTACCGGAATGACCGCGCCGTTCATCGTCATGGAAACGGAAATCTCGCCGAGCGGGATGCCGTCGAAGAGAATCTTCATGTCCTCGACGCTGTCGATGGCGACACCGGCCTTGCCAACATCGCTCTCGACGCGCGCATGGTCGCTGTCGTAGCCCCGGTGGGTGGCGAGGTCGAAGGCGACCGAGACCCCCTGCTGACCGCCCGCCAGCGCCTTGCGGTAGAACGCGTTCGACTCCTCTGCGGTGGAGAAGCCGGCGTATTGCCGAATGGTCCATGGCCGTCCGGCATACATCGTCGCCTTCACACCACGGGTGAAGGGCGCCTCGCCGGGAATCGAGCCGAGATGGTCGACCCCCTCGAGGTCGCCCTCGGTGTAGAGCGGCTTGACGCGGATGCCTTCGAGGGTTTCCCAATCGAGGCTCTCGAGGGGCCTTCCCCGCAGTTCGCCCTCCGCAAGCGTCTTCCAGTCCGTCATTTTTCCGACCCCCCTGCGCCGGTTGAGCTCTGGTCACCTGCGACCGCTTTGCCCTTCGCCTCGGCGCAGGGGCACCCTATATGTTGAGCGAATGGAGGTGCCATGATCCGTGTTCTGGCCGTTGTCTTTGCCCTCGTCGCCACCGCCGCGTTTCCACAAGACGCCGGTGCGACCGATGGAACCATCACCGAGGAAACCCCCGTCGAGCGGTGGGAGTTCGACCCGACCACCGTCTTCAGTGCCGACGAGGTCGATCTGGCGGATTTCAAGTGGCTCGCCCGCCCCGTGGTCGTTTTCGCCGACAGCCCGGCAAACCCCGCCTTCCGCCAGCAGATCGAGTTTCTGCTCGATCGCCCGGAGGCGCTTGCACAGCGCGATGTCGTCATCATCACCGATACCGACCCGGAGGAGCCCTCAGATCTCCGCCGCAAGCTGCGCCCCCGCGGCTTCATGCTGGCGGTCGTCGGCAAGGACGGCGAGGTGGAATACAGAAAGCCCCTGCCGTGGGACGTGCGCGAGATTTCGCGGGCCATCGACAAGATGCCGCTCCGCCAGCAGGAAATTCGGCAAGGCCGGTAACTCATCCCTCGAACTCCATGATGATCTCGTCGACGCCGAGGCTAGCGCCCGGCGCGACCTTGATCTCGAGCACGCGCCCGGCCCTTTCGGCGCGGAGAATGTTCTCCATCTTCATCGCCTCGACGGTGCAGAGCGCCTGGCCCTCCTGAACCTCGTCGCCCTCGGCGACGTCGATCTTCACGATGAGCCCCGGCATGGGGCAGAGAAGAAGCCTCGACGTGTCCGCCGGAGCCTTGTCTGGCATGAGCCGGGCGAGTTCCGCCTGCCGGGGCGTCCGAACGTGGACGGAGAGGTCCGCCCCCCGGGTGCGCAGGCGGAAACCGGAGGTGATCTTGTCGGCCTTGAGCACGAGCGGGGCACCGTCGACCGTCATGCGGGCAAGCGTGTCGCCCGGGGTCCAACCGCCCTCGACCTCGTGCACCACGCCGTCTGCGAAACGGACGGTCGCACCGCCGGGCCGGGCGTCGATGGTTACATCGTAGGCTTCCCCTCCGACGGTGACGTGCCAGTCCGCGCCGACCTTGCGCTCGTGGTTGTCCATCCGGCCGGACACGCGTGTCCGTCTGATTTCGGCAACCCTGTGCATGGCGGCCGCGCATGCGGCGACCCGGCGAAGTTCGGTTTCTTCAAGGATGACGCCCGCGAACCCCTCGGGGTATTCCTCCGCGATGAAGGCGGTGGTGATCTCGCCAGACGCGAATTTCGGGTGATCCATCACCGCAGAGAGGAACGGCAGGTTGTGGCCGATGCCTTCGACCTCGAACGTGTCGAGGGCCAGGCGCATCTCCTCGAGCGCCGCCTCCCGGTCCGGCCCCCAGGTGCAGAGCTTGGCGATCATCGGGTCGTAGAACATCGAGATCTCGCCGCCCTCTGAGACGCCGGTGTCATTGCGCACCGCGCGGGAGGGCCCAGCCATCTCCTCGGGGGGCCGGTACCGGGTAAGCCGCCCGATCGACGGCAGAAAGCCGCGGTAGGGGTCTTCCGCATAGAGTCGGCTTTCGAAGGCCCAGCCCTGAAGCTCGACGTCGGCCTGTGTCAGCGCGAGCTTCTCGCCGGCTGCGACCCGGATCATCTGCTCGACGAGGTCGATACCGGTGATCAGCTCGGTCACCGGGTGTTCGACCTGCAGCCGCGTGTTCATTTCGAGAAAGAAGAAGTTCCGCGCACCGTCGACGATGAATTCCACGGTTCCGGCCGAGCAATAGTCCACCGCCTGCGCGAGAGCGACGGCCTGTTCGCCCATGGCCTTGCGGGTGTCCGCGTCGAGAAACGGCGAGGGTGCCTCCTCGATCACCTTCTGGTTCCGCCGCTGGATGGAGCATTCGCGCTCGCCGAGATAGATGCAGTTGCCGTGTTGATCGCCCATCACCTGGATCTCGATATGACGCGGCTGGGTGACGAATTTCTCGATGAAGATGCGGTCGTCGCCAAAGCTGGAGGCCGCCTCGTTCTTCGATGACTGGAAGCCCTCGCGCGCCTCCGCCTCGTCCCATGCGATGCGCATGCCCTTGCCGCCGCCCCCGGCGGACGCCTTGATCATCACCGGATATCCGATCTCGCCGGCGATCTTCACTGCCTCGTCGGCATCGCCGATCAGCCCCATGTAGCCCGGTACGGTGGAGACCCCTGCCTCGGCGGCGATCTTCTTCGACGTGATCTTGTCGCCCATCGCCTCGATGGCACCCACCGGGGGGCCTATGAAAGCGACCCCTTCGGTTTCGAGTGCCGCGGCGAATTTCGGGTTCTCGGAGAGAAACCCGTAGCCCGGATGAACCGCCTCGGCGCCGGTCGCCCGGATCGCCTTCAGAATGTTGTCGATCACGATATAGGACTGGTTGGCGGGCGGCGGGCCGATATGGACGGCCTCGTCGGCCATCTGCACATGGAGCGCAGTCGCGTCGGCGTCGGAGTAGACCGCCACGGTCGCGATGCCCATGCGCCGCGCGGTCTTGATGACGCGGCAGGCGATTTCGCCCCGGTTCGCGATCAGGATCTTCTTGAACATGTCGTGGGTCCCCTCAGCCCCGGTCCTTCGGAACGACAAAGGGCGACGGCGCACCGCGCCATCGCCCTTTCGTCGATTGATGATGTCGCGCTTCCCCGAAGGAAGCGGTCAGGACCGCGTCAGCAGCGGCCCGGGTAGGTCTGGCAGTAGGCCACGTTGCCCGCCGCGCCGAGTGCGGCACCGGTGAGAACGTCGCCGTCCGCGACGGCCGAAACACCGGCGCCGGCAGCGCCGCCATAGACCGCCTGTTCGCCAAGAGTGTCGCCGCAAGCGGTGAGAGCGAGACCCGACACGAGTCCCAGAGCCAACAGAATGCGTTGCATGAGAT
>Ga0102935_1000447_pt1 | contig 14802 bp, 14 predicted proteins | sample SalPonR2_A_D2_MG_FD_78508 | JGI IMG/M metagenome (GOLD analysis project Ga0102935, IMG submission 78508) | Salt pond soil microbial communities from South San Francisco under conditions of wetland restoration - Salt Pond MetaG R2_A_D2_MG | ecosystem: Environmental > Aquatic > Marine > Intertidal... | reverse complement strand
TCTATGCGATCGGCGGGATGTTCCTCGGCGCGTACGCCCAGGGCGTCTGGCGGAGCCGGCGATCGGACGCCGTGGACGCCGTGGCGGGCGACGATTGAAGACGAACGCGCCCGGCGTTCCGAATATGTCAGACGATGCGGAGTCGACGGCCGACGACGGGACGGACGCGAGACCGGACGAGGAGTCGATCCCGACGCCGTCGACGGAGCGCGTCCTCGATCTCGCGACCGAACTCCTCTCCGTCGACACGCGGAACCCGCCGGGGGAGACGCGCGACCTCGTCGAGTGGCTCGAGGGACTCCTCTCGGATCTCGGTCTCGAGACCGAACTCGTCGCGACCGATCCGGCGAAGCCGAACGTGCTCGCGACGCTGCCCGGAGCGGCCGACCGGACGCTCCTGTACAACGGCCACGTCGACACGGTGGCCTTCGACGCCGACGAGTGGCGCTTCGATCCCCTCGGCGAGCGCGCCGGCGACCGCCTCTACGGGCGCGGCGCGACCGATATGAAGGGTCCCCTGGCCGCGATGGTACACGCGGTTGAGGCGTTCGCCGAGGCCGAAGCCGAGCCGCCGGTCGATCTCGCCATCGCGGTCGTGAGCGACGAGGAGACCGGCGGCTCGGCCGGCGTCGGGACCCTCCTCGATCGGGGCGTCGTCGACGCCGACGCCTGCGTTATCGGCGAGACGACCTGCTCGGACGGCCGCTACTCGGTCACCGCCGCGGACCGCGGGAGCATCTGGCTGACCCTCGAGGCCGAGGGGACGGCCGCCCACGGCTCCCGCCCCGCCCTCGGCGAGAACGCGATCGACCGGCTCTGGGCGGCCATCACCGCGATCAGGACCCGACTCCCCGCCCGCGAACTCGAGCTACCGGCGGGGTTCGAGCCGATCCTCGAGGAGTCGATCGCCTACTACGAGCCGTTGATGGGCGAGACGGCGGCCCGGGAGCTGTTCGAACACCCGACCGTCAACCTGGGGACGATCGAGGGCGGCGACAGCGTCAACACGGTGCCGAGCGCCGCGAGCGCACGGCTCGACGTCCGCCTGACCGCGGGCGTCGAGACGAGCGAAATCCTCGCCGACGTCCGCGAGTGCCTCGCCGACTGCCCGGGGGTGACGGTCGCCGACGCGAGCTGGTCGGTCGGGACGTACGAGCCCGTCGGGAGCCCGCTCGTCGAGGCGGTCACGGCGACCGCCGGGCGCGTCGTCGACGCCCCGATCCGTCGCCGGAGCGCGACCGGCGGCGGCGACGCGAAGAAGTTCCGGAACGCCGGGGTCCCGACCGTCGATTTCGCCTTCGGCACCGACACCGCCCACGCCGTCGACGAGTACGTCACGGTCGAGGCGCTCGCGCGGAACGCCGCCGTCTTCACGCGGTTGCCGGCCGTCTGGGCGGCGACGACGTGACGGCGGGGAGTATTTATATAGGCTCGGGACGTAGTATTGAACGATATGAGCAATACCGAAGCGGGAGCGCCCCGACGCGACCGACCGGTCGAACTCGCCGACGAGCGGGCGCTCGAAGCGTTCGTCTCGGGGTCCGACGCCGCCGTGGTCGAGTTCTACACCGAGGGGTGCGGTATCTGCCGGAGCATGGAGCCCGTGCTCGGGAACCTCGCCCGCGAACTCGACGTCCCCGTCGGGTATATAAATCCCCGCGACGACCCGCCGCTCGTCGAGCGCTTCGACGTCCGGAGCGTGCCGCTTTTCGTCCGCTTCGTCGACGGCGACCCGGTCGCCCGCCGCGCTGAGGGATTTATAAGCGGCGACGACCTCGCGGCGTGGGCCGACGGCCGGGGTGACACCCGTGGGGCGTGAGCCCGCTCAGTACTTCGGCTCCGCGCCCGTGAGCTCGTACACCTCGTCCATGACGGCGTCCCGTCGCGTTAGCCACGAGTCGAACCCGCCGCTCGTCGTCGGGTAGTCGTCGTACACCGACTTGAGGTCGGTCGCGAGCTCGTTGAGCTTCTTCAGCTCGAACAGCGTCGACCAGTGGCCGAACGTCTTGATCGCGGTCTTGATCTTCAGGGGCCACCCCATCGAGGTCGTGCCCTCGAGGGCCAAGGCGTCGGCGAGCTGTTGGCCCGGCATCGCGCTCACGACGTCGACGAGCTCGTCGACGTCGTAGGTGCCGCCCCAGATGTTGTACAGGTCCATCGCGGCGAAGCGCTTGCCGAAGTCCGTCTGTACCCGGCGGTTGTACTCCCAGAGGGCGTCCTCGTCGTCGGCGCGGCCGTCGGCGATGGCGTCCACAGCGGCCTCGGCGGCCCACGTGCCGGCTTTCGCCGCGCCCGGAATCCCGCCGCCGGTGCAGGGGTTGACGTGGGCGGCGGCGTCGCCGATGGCCATGTAGCCGGGCGCGACCGCCGAGTCGTAGGGCCGCCGGGTCGGCAGCGCCGCCCCGAGTTTGTCCTTCACCGTCGCCCCTTTGAACTCCTCGCGGTTCCGGACATCGCGTTTGAGGTGTTCGACCAGTTCCATCGGTTCCTTGTTCATCTGAAAGCCCAGTCCGACGTTGATCTCGGTGGGCGTCCGCGGGAAGTACCACAGATAGCCGAGCTCGGCGGTCGGCTTGAACACGATGGCGTTGTCCCACTCGACGGGCTCGTCGAGTTCGATGACCTCGCGGTAGGCCGAGCAGAACTGCTGGTAGTTGACGTTCGTATCGAAGGTCGTCCCATCGAAGTCGGCCCGGTCCTGCAGCAGCGACAGCGACCCCGCGGCGTCGAGGACCACGTCGGCCTCGTACTCGACCGCGGAGCCGCGTTTCGTCGCGGTGACGCCCGTCACCGCGCCGTTTTGGACGACGTCCTGGACGACCGTCTCGTAGTGGACCTCGGCGCCGGCGCGGTCGGCCTCCTCGAGGAGGACCTCGCCGTAGCGCTTGCGGTCGACGATCGCGCCGCTCCCGCCGCGGAACCCGATGTCGAGGTCCTCGTCGGTCTTGGGGTTCTCGAAGCGGGCGAGCGTGATTCCTTGGTTCGTGAACGACTCCTCGCGCAGGTACTCGAGATCGATGACGTCGGGAAACGTACTCGTTCCCTTGATCGCGTCGCCGCAGGCGATCCGACCGCCGTCCTCCTCGGTCTTGCGCTCGAGGAGGGCCACGTCGAGGCCCTCTCGGGCCGCCGTCGCCGCGGCGAAACATCCCGACGTTCCGCCGCCCACGACGACGATGTCGTACGATTCGGGGGGCATATGCTCGGCTTTATGCGGTCCGACGTAAATAACCCATCAGTTACGATTCTTTTAAAACACCCTCCGGGGCGATACGTAGACTGTCGCGGGCGGCTGATTCAAAAGGCTCCCGCCCCGACCGGATATTTAAATACGTCTCGGTCGCGCGGCCGATCGAGCGCGCTCACGCCCACCGCCCGCGGACGGCCAGCGCAGCCGCGAGCAGACACTCCGCGCCCGACAGCGCAACGAGCGCGCCGAAGGCGACGGCCCACCCTGCGACGTCCGAGAGGGCGCCGACGACGACGCTGCCGAGCGCGCCCACCAGCATGTAGACGGTGCGGACGAGTCCGAACCCCGCCGCGCGCTCGCCCGAGGCGAGGCTGTCGATGAACCGCGATTGGACCGGCGCCCCCCACGACATCGCCACGCCGACGAGCGGGATCGCCGCGACGACGGCCGCCCCGGAGCCGGCGACGAGAACGCCGTAGCCGACCGCGCCGGCCCCGAAGGCGACGGCGGCGACGACGTCCCGCCCGATCCGGTCCGACAGCCCACCGAGGAGCGGCTGTGAGGCCCCGTGAACGACGAAGTAGACGGAGAACAGCCCGCCCGCCGTCGCCGGCGAGTGCCCGTGGTGGCCGATGAGAAACGCCGGGAGGAACGACGCCGTCGCCTGCCAGCAGAACGCGCCGCCGACGGCCAGCGCCGTCGAGCGTCTGATCGCCGGCCGGCCGAACAGCTCGGCCAGCGGCCCGAGTTCGAACCGCGACCGCATCGACACCCCTGGGCGGGCCGGCGGCGTCGGCTCGATCCGCAGCCAAAACAGCGCAAAGACGGGGACCGCAACGCCCGCGCCCAGAAGCAACGCCGGCCGCCAGCCGTACCGGGAGCCGACCGCGGCCGCCGCGACCGGGGCGAGAAGCCCCGCGAGAGGGCCGCCGCTGACGTGGATCCCGATGGCGCGGCCGACGCCGCCCTCGAAGTGACGGGCGAGAAACGAGGTGGCGACGCTGTAGTGGAGGCCGGCCCCCGCCCCGAGGACCAGCGCCGTCGCCGCGAAAACGGGATAGGAGGGCGCGACCGCCAACAGCAGACTCGAGACAGCGGTCAGCCCAACCGCCGCGAGGATGACGCGGCGCTCGCCGATCCGATCGGCGAGCACGCCGCTGGGGAACTGCGAGAGCGCGTAGGCGGCCCACATTCCCGAGAGCGCGAGGCCGAGCGCGCCCGTCGAGACCGAGAAGTCGGCGGTGATATCGGGGACGACGGGGCTGATCACGAGGCGGGCCGCCATCGTCGCGGCGAACGCGAGGGTACACAGCGCGAGGGCGACGTACCGGTACTGCACCTGTGGCGGTTCCCGCCGGGGCGGAAACACCCTTTCGATCCGGCCCCGCCGGCGGGCCGCGATGCGTTCCGCACTGGCTTCCCCCGCTCGCGATCCCCGTCAACCACACACGCGACCCCGCCGATCGTCCACAACCGTTTTCGCGTCGAGGCCGCAACCAGGGGGCGATGACACAGCAAGCGCTCGTCCCCGACCGGAGCGGGATGCCGGGACTCGGACTCGGAACGTGGCAAAACGAAGACCCCGACGCCTGCGCCGAGTCCGTCCGGACCGCCCTCGAATCCGGGTACAGACACGTCGACACGGCCCAGATCTACGGCAACGAGGCGGCGGTCGGCCGCGGTATCGCCGCCGCCGACGTCGACCGCGAGGACGTCTTCCTCGCGACGAAGGTCTGGATCGACGAACTCGCCGGCGACGACGTGCTCGAATCCACCGAGGAGAGCCTCGAGAAGCTCGGCACCGAGTACGTCGACCTGCTGTACGTCCACTGGCCCGCGGGCGAGTACGACCCCGAGGCGACGCTTCCGGCCTTCGAGGAACTGCGCGAGTCGGGCGCGATCGACCGCATCGGCGTCTCGAACTTCGAGCCCGGACACGTCGAGACCGCACAATCGGTCCTCGACGCGCCGATCTTCGCCAACCAGGTCGAGATGCACCCGCTGCTCCCGCAGCGCGAGCTCCGGGCGTTCTGTGCGGACGCCGGCGTCGAGTTGGTCGCGTACTCGCCTTTGGCCCGCGGCGACGTCTTCGACGTGGAAGTCCTCTCCGACATCGCCGGCGACCGCGGAGTCAGCGAGGCGCAGGTGAGCCTCGCGTGGCTCCGCGCGAAGGGCGTCACCCCGATCCCGAAGGCGACCGGGGCGGACCACATCCGCGACAACTGGGCGTCGCTGGAGCTCGAGTTGACCGACGACGAGATCGCACGCATCGACGACATCGACGCCGAGCGGCGACAGGTCGATCCGGACTTCGCCCCGGCTGCGTGGTGAGACGACCGACGCGGTGAGACGACCGACGCGGTGAGGGGCGGCGGTCGGTCCTCGGAACGCGGCGACCGTTCCGGCCCCGAGACGCGGAGGCCGGAAGCTATTTTTACGCCCGAGGGGAGGAACGCAGTATGACCGATGGCGGCCTCGTCGAGGGGATCAAAGTCGACGTCGTCCGGCTCCACGAGACGTGGATGGAACTCGTCTTTCCCCGACAGCGGACCGCCGTCCATACGGTCCTCGGCAAGTGGCGGCCCAGGACCCGCGGCGACCGGATCAAATACCGGCTCTGGGGCGCGCTGGGCGTGCCGCTCGTCGCACTCCTCTACCCGCTGTTGCTCGTCGGGTTCGGCGTCCGGTTCAACGCCCGCCGCCTCGACAGCGCGACCGCCCGCCTGGGCGTGATCGGCGTCGTTCTCGTCACCGCGCTGATCTGGGGCGGGTTGACGGCGCTGGCCAGGCTCCGGCTCGATTTCGGCGGCGTCGTCGCCGTCGGCGTGGCCAGCGCCGTCGCGGTCGTCTCGGCCGGGCTGGCGGCGGTGTTCGTCCGCAGCGGCGGCCGCGGGACCACCGTCGCGCTCGCGTACCCGTTCGCGATGAACGCCGTCTTCCTCCCGCCGGTCGTCGCGGCGCTGTACGACCCCTCCTTGAGCGGCGTCTTAGAGCGCAGCGAGGCCCTCGCGATCTTCCTGCTCGACAGCCTCCTGTACGTCGGCGGGATCAACGAGTACCTCCGGGCGAACTTCAGCCTCGAGGGCGTCGGCGTCGTGTTGATGTGGGTCGGGATCGCGACCCCTCTCGGGTGGCTCTTCGGCCTCGTGGTCTCGCTCGCGGACCTGATCCGCCCGCAGTCGGGTGACGACGCCGCCGAGGACTTCTGAGACGGGGCGATCAGAGCGTGTAATCGTGCGTTCCGTCCTCCGTCCGCAGCGCCGCGACGAGCAGTTCGATCGCCGCGTCGAGGTCGCCGCCGTGGACGCTTTCGGTCGGCGTGTGCAGGTACCGCGTCGGGATCGAGATCGCGCCCGCCGGACGGGCACCGCCCGCCCGCTGGAGGCCGCCCGTGTCGGTCCCGCCGGCCGGCAACACCTCGAGTTGGTGGTCGATCCCGCGCTCCTCGGCCAGCCCCCGGAGCCGCCGGTGGAGCTTGTGGTTCGTGATGACGCTCGAGTCCTTCAGTTTGATCGCCGCGCCGTCGCCGAGGCGGGTCACCTGCTCGCCGGCCTCGAATCCGGGGACGTCGTTCGCGACCGTCGTATCGAGGTTGTAGACGAGATCGGGATCGAGATCGACCCCCAGCGCCGAGGCCCCGCGGAGGCCGACCTCCTCTTGGGTCGTCGCGGCGAAGTGGATCGTCGCGTCCGGTTGCTGTATCCGGCGGGCCGCCTCGATCGCCGCCAGCACCGACACCCGGTTGTCGAGCGATTTGCCGGTGACGAACTCGCCGACGCGCTCGGTGCGACCGTCCATCGTGACGAGGTCGCCGACCGAGACCCGCTCCTCGACCGCCTCGGCGTCGAGGCCCAGATCGACCCGGGCGTCCCCGACCTCCCGCTCGGCCTCCCGTTGCTCGTCGGTCAGGGTGTGCGGCGGCACCGCGCCGATCACGCCCGGACGGTCGCCGGCCTCCGTGTGGACCGTGACCCGCTGGGCGCGGAGGATGCGCGGGTCCCACCCGCCGAGGGCGTCCAGTTCGAGGAAGCCGTCGTCGTCGACGTGTTTTACCATGAACCCGATCTCGTCGAGGTGGGTCGCGACGACGACCTCGTGGCCGGGATCGGCCCCCTCGATCGTGCCGACGAGATTGCCCATCGCGTCCGATCGGAGCCGGTCGACGTGATCGTCGAGTTCCGCACGGACTCGGTCTCTGATCCGGTCCTCGTAGCCCGGGACGCCCGGGGTCTCGACGAGGTCCGCGAGCAGTTCGTAATCGAACGCGAAGTCGGTCGACATACCCGAACGTGGGGGCGGACGATTGATAAACGGTCGCGGTCGGCACCGCCGTCCCGGGGCCGGTGGCGAGCGGCCGCCCCGACGGATGTCTAAAACGGGCGGGACGACTCCGGGAGGTCGTACGTCTCGAGCGCGCCGGCCCGCGAGAGCGTCACCGGGCCGCCGGCGTCGACCGTCGCCTCACGGCGGCCGTCGACGAGCAGCTCCACCGGCGTCTCGTCGCGCTCGACGGAGAGCCGGATCGACTCGATCGGGAGGATCCAGTGGTCTATCGACGTCGCGAAGGGCGCGATCGCCACCACGCTCGCGACCCCGGTGTCGGATGCGACGACCGGGCCGCCGGCGTTGCGGTTGTAGCCGGCGCTCCCGGCCGGCGTGGAGGCGACGACGCCGTCGGCCCGGAACCGCGCCACCCGATCGCCGCCGCTGTGGACGGCGAACTCCGAGATCCGGGCCGGTTCGGCGGCCGCGAGCGCGACGTCGAACACCGCCCGAACGGGCTCGACCGATCCGGCCGCCTCGGCGACCGGGTGTCGCACCGTCGGCGGATCACCCCCGAGGATCCGCTCGATCGCGGTCTCGAGCCGGTCGAACGGGACCGCCCGAAGGCCGGGACCGTCCCCGACCGCCAACACCGGTACCTCGGGGGTCGACCGGGCGAGATCGACGATCGCGTCCTCGCCGGCGGCCGCGACGAATTGGGCCGATCCGAACGCCGCCGGCTCCCCGATCGGCTGCCCGCCCGCCGCCTCGACGGCCGAGGCCAACCGCCCATCGCCGACGACACCGACGCGCTGTCCGCTCATCTACCGGCACAAGGGACGGGGGGGTCAAAAGTCCCGCCGTCGCCGTCGGCGGCGGCGCTCGTCCCGACGCGCCGCCCGCGTTTCCGATCGCCGACAGCGCTGTCGACGTCGAACGCGCCGCGATGGGGCGGGGGGTTCGGTGCGGGCGTCGGTACCGGCACCCGCGAAGCCCGGTCGAGTCGCCCCGGAAACTGGGGCGTCACCGCCCGACATCTCAGTCGGCTGTCGGGAGTTCCACGACGAAGACCGATCCCTCGGGGTCGTTGTCCTCGACCCACACCTCGCCGCCGTAGGTGGTGACGAGCGTCTCCACGAGGTACAGCCCCATCCCGGTCCCGGCGCTATCGAGGCCCGTCTGTCCCTTTCCGAAGACGCTCTCCTTCCGTTCGTCGGGGATGCCCGGACCGTTGTCAGCGATCCGGACGGTCACCGTTCCGTCCCCTTCGGTCGCCGAGACTCTCACCTCGGCCACGTCCTTGTCGTTGTGCTGGATCGCGTTCTTGAGGAGGTTCTCGAAGACCGACGGGAGCATCCCGTCCGCGTCGACGCGAACCGACGGGATCCGAGGTTCGTACGCGATCACCGACTCGGGATACGAGGACTGCACCCCGCTGGCTTTGTTTTCGAGCGTCGGTTCGAGGGCGACTCGCCGCGTTTCGTTCGAGTCCGAGAGCAAGACGTCGGCTATGTCCCGCGCCGTCTGTGTGAGTTCGACAGCGTGTCGGGCGCTCTCTAAGATCGTCGTCGCGTGCCGGCTCGCCTCCTCGTCGTCACACGAATCCTCCAGTATCTCCGCGTACGAGGTGACGAGTTGGAGGTCGTTGCGCACGTCGTGTCGGAGCACCTGGTTCAGTACTTCGAGCGTGTCGCGCTGCTCTTCGAGCGTCCGCTCGTACTGCTTACGCTCTGTGATGTCTCTCACAATTTCGTGCAAGACTGGCTCACCGTCCAACTGGAACCGACTGAGCGTCACCTCGGCGGGGAACTCCGTCCCGTCGTTGCGCGTGTGGACCCACTCGAAGGACGCCTCTCCCTCCTCGAAGGCCGTCTCGATGTGGCCCTTCGCGGCCGCTTTCGAGTCCGTTCCGTCGGGCTGTGTCTCCGGCGACAGCTCCCACGGGGTCCGCTCGGCGAACGCCTCGACGGAGTCGAATCCGAATAGCTCCAGAGCCGTCCCGTTACAATCGAAAAACCCCTCCTCGTCGAGGAGTATGATCGGATCGCGAGCGCTTTCGAACAGGCTCCGGTACTTGGCTTCGCGGTTTTCGAGTTCCCGTTCGTACTCCTTTTCGGTCGTGATGTCCCTCACGAGCGCACGCAACACCGGTTCGCCGTCCAACTGGAACCGACTGAGTTTGACGTCCGCGTGGAACTCCGTCCCGTCGTTGCGCGTGTGGACCCACTCGAAGAACGCCTCGCCCTCCTCGAAGGCCGTCTCCACGTAGTTCTGGGCTGCCTCCTTCGAGTCCGTTCCGTCGGGCTGTGTCTCCGGCGACAGCTCCCACGGGGTCCGCTCCGTGAACGCCTCGACGGAGTCGAATCCGAACAGCTCCAGGGTCATCCCGTTGCAATCGAGGAACCCATCCTCGTCGAGAACCATGATCGCATCGCGGGCGTCCTCGAACAGGCTCCGGTACTTGGCTTCGCGGTTTTCGAGTTCGCGCTCGTACTCCGTTTGTTCCGTGACGTCCAGTTCGGCCCCGACGATCTCCGGGTCGTCCCCGTACTCGACGCGGCTGCCGTGCAACTCGATGTCGATCCGTTCGCCGTCCTTGGTTAGCCCGACCGTCCGGTATTGGATCTCCTCGACCCCCTCGTTCAGGCGTCGACGGAGGTTCTCCTCGACCCGGTCGCGCTCCTCGGGGGCGACGAGCTCCAAGACCGGCATTCCGACGACGGTTTCGCGGTCGTACCCGTGGACCTCCGCCAGTTTCGGATTGACGTAGACGAATTTGCCGTCCCGTATGACATATATGCCGACGAGGTTCTGTTCGACGAGCTTCCGGTACCGGCGCCGTGTCGCGTCGAGTTCCCGCTCCGCCCGGAATTTCTCGACCGCTCTGTCGATCCGATTCGTCACCACGGAGAACTGCTCGGTCCCGCTTTTCTTGCGGAAATAATCGGTGACGCCCGCGGAGATGGCTTCGCTCGCGACCGCCTCGCTTCCCTCGCCGGTAAACAGCAAAAACGGGAGTTCGAGACCCCGTTCGCGAACGGCCTCGAGGAACTCGATGCCGTCCCCGTCGGGCATATCGTACGCCGAGACGACGCAGTCGAACTCCGCCTCGGCGAGACGGTCTACTCCCTCGCTGGCGCTCGTCGCGGTGTCGGCCTCGAAGCGGTCGTCCCGTTCGAGACGGGTCGTGAACGTTTCCGCGAAATCCGGGTCGCTGTCGACGTGCAGAACTCGAATCGGCTCGGAACCCCCGTTCATACCGGTACGTGGCCGGTACGTAGTATAAACAACGGGGTCGGATCCGCCGTCGAAGGGCGTTAATCGCCGCGGACGCCCGTCGCGTCGAAGCCGAGTTCCTCGACGCCCTCGACGATCGCAGCCTGATCGGCGTCGGCCTCGTAGTAGAACACCACGTCGTAGGTCCCCTCCCGCATCAGCTGTTGGCACTCCCAGACGAACTCCTCGCCGTCGAGCGTGAGCCCCTGGTGTTGGTTGATCCCGAACTCCTCGTCGTCGTTGCCGGAGTAGACGTAGGTGTCGGTCGGCTCGATCCCCGCCGCCTCGGCGATGAGGTTGCCGACGTCGAGGGTGGCCTGATGCAGCGTCGGCTCCTCGTCGCTCGTCAGGTCGGTATCGACGATCACGCCGTTGAGCCGTATCTCCCCCGGTTCGAGCAGCGCCTTCGTCCGCCGATACAGGTCGTCGTCGATGGGTTCGGCCATGTCGGGGCCATCGCAATCGACGCTAATACGCGTCACGGTCCGCGCCGGTTCCCGGAAGAACAACACTGATTGCGCCGGGACGGATAGGTCCGCCGAATGCTCCAGCGTCTCCGGGGACTCACGCGGCGGCTCTACGAGCGCGTGCTCGAGCGCGAGGTCGCCGGTGTGCCGGCACACGTCGCGGTGATCCAGGACGGCAACCGCCGGTACGCGCGCGAGCACGGCGAGGAGACGACCGACGGCCACCGCGCCGGCGCCGACACGACCGAGCGCGTCCTCGAGTGGTGTGCCGACCTCGGCGTCGAGGAACTGACGCTGTATGCCTTCTCGACGGAGAACTTCGAGCGCCCGCCCGAGGAGCGCGAGGCGCTGTTTGATCTCATCGCCGAGAAGCTCCGAACGTTCGCGGACCGTTCCGAGGTCCACGACCGCGGCGTCCGGATCCGCGCGATCGGCGAGACCGAACGGCTGCCCGAACGGGTCCGCGAAGCGATCGCCTACGCCGAGGGACGCACCGCCGACCACGAGACCTTCCGGCTGAACGTCGCGCTCGCGTACGGCGGCCGCGCCGAACTGCTCGGCGTCGCCCGCGACGTCGCACGGGCGGCCGCGGCCGGCGAGTGCGACCCGGCGGACGTAACCGTCGGGACGATCGAGGACCGCCTCACGACCGGGCCGACGCGGGACGTCGATCTCATCATCCGAACGGGCGGGGCCGAACGGACCTCGAACTTCCTGCCGTGGCACGCCAACGGCAACGAGGCCGCGGTGTACTTCTGTGCCCCGTACTGGCCGGAGTTCTCGCGTATCGACTTCCTGCGGGCGATCCGGACCTACGAGTCGCGGCGGGAGTCGTGGCGAAAGACCCGCGCACAGCGGGCGGCGGCACTGGTCGGGGCCGCCGGGGACGACCTCGAGGAGTCCGGCGGTGTGACCGGGGTTCGATCCGCCCGGGTCGACCCCGAGGAGTCGCGGAACTAACCCCCCGCGAACGCCGGCCGGCGCATGGTAAGCGCTTTTGACCGACGGCGCACAGGTCAGAGTATATCGATGCGAGCGAAACTGAAACCGTTGCTCAGCGTGACGGCGGCGGGTCTCGCGTTCGCGGGTATATTCGTCTTCGTGGATCCGACCGACGTTCTCGCGGTGATCGACGGTGCGGATCGGCGGTACGTGTCTCTCCTGTTCGTTTCCATGACGATCGCGACCCTGTTGCGGGGGTACGTGTACGTCCGGCTGCTCTCGCTCGTCGGGTTCGAGGGCGGAATGCGCCGCGGGCTCCGGCTGTTCTTGGTGTATACGGTGTTTCGGTACAGCCTCCCGTACGCCATGGCCGGCACGCAGACCGTGCTCGCGTATCTCTCCTCGCGGGACGAGGGTATCGACATCGAACACGCCTTCGGCGCGGTGTTGGTCGCCGACGTTCTGGTGTACGTGCCTCACTTCACGCTGGGCGCCGTCGGAGTCATCGCGTACAGCGGCACCGTACCCGACGGGACGCTCCTCTCGACGGGGCTTCTCGTCGGCGGGCTCGTCGCCTTGCTGTGTGTCGGCTACTACCAGCGCTGGGTCGTCTACCGGGTGTTCGAGCGCGTGACCGACCTCGCAAACGCCGTGTTGCTCCGCGTCGGAGGGCGAGCCTCGGACGTCGAGGGCACCTCGCGCGTGTCGTCGTTCTACGAGTCGATCGACCGGATCTCGGCGAGCCGTCGCGCGACCGCGAGCGGCCTGCTGTTCGGGCACGCGGGCATGGTGTTTCTGATGGTGCCGCTCACCGTCGCCGGATACGCGGTCGGCGTCACGATCCCCGTCGGACTCGCGGCCGGCATCGTGATGGCGACGAAGTTTTCCGGCGTCCTGCCCACCCCGGGCGGGGTCGGGGGGATAGAGGCAATCATGGTCGCGATGCTCGTCGCCGTCGGAGACGTCGGGAGCGCAACCGCTACGGCGGTGACGCTTCTGTACCGGCTCTCGACGTACTGGTATTTGCTCTTCGTCGGCGGGATCGCGGCGATCCCGCTGGCACGGAGCTGATCGCGGCTCACACCGAGAACGGCGTCCGGGTCGAGACGTCCCGCTCGCGGATGCGGAGCGTCGCCTCGGCGGTGTAGTCGCCGGGCCTCGGGGTCGGCCAGGTCTCGCCGAACGTCGCCGCCTCGCCCGGCCTGAGGTCCGCCTCGGCGACCGAGCCGTCGTCGACCCGGCCGTCGCTGTAGCGCCACACCTCGCGGCCGTCGCGATACACCGCGAAATCGGCCCTGCAGGCGTCCCGGAACGTCAACTCGATCGGCGTGTCACCGGCGTTGACGACGGAGAGCTCGAACGCGACGCCGTCGCCGACTGTCACCTCCAGCGCCGTTTCGAGCATACGCCGCGTTGGGGCCGCTGGGTCAAAGAACTGTCCCGGACCGGGACCCGCGGTCCAAACCGATAAATCGCCGCCACGCCTACCCGGACGCGTGCAGGTCGTCGGCTATCGGACGGGCGCTCGGGCGGACGCGGAGCCGGCGCTGGTTCTCGCGAGCGAGGGAACCGTCGAACGCGAACCGCTCGCGCCGGGGCGGACGCTCTCGTACACGCTCGGCGAGCGGCACTGCGCCGGCGCGACCGACGGCGACGAGCACCTGCCGTGCGCCGCCCCGACGGCGCCGTACTGCGACCGTCACGAGTCGACGTGGATCTGTGCGAAATGCACCGGGACCTGCCTGAAGCGGGAGATGGACTGTCACACCGAACACGTCGTCTACCTGGCGGCCTTCGCGCCGTCGACGTTCAAAGTCGGCGTCACCGGGCGGGCGGATCCGGCCGTCCGACTCCGCGAGCAGGGCGCCGACCGCGGGGCGATCGTCGGACGCGTCGCCGACGGCCGGATCGCCCGCGAGCTCGAAGCCGAGATAGCGGCCACGACGCCGATCCCGGATTCGGTCCGCGTCCCGACGAAGATCGAGGGGATGGGGCTCGAGGTCGACGAGAGGGCGTGGGAGCGACTGCTCGAGGGGTTCGACGTCGAGACGACCCACGAGTTCGACTACGGCCTCGGGCTCGACGCCGCGCCGATCCCGGACACGTTCGCCGCCGGGACCGTCCTCGGAACGAAGGGCCGCGTGCTCGTCGTGGAGCGGTCGGGGAGTCGCTTCGGCATCGATATGCGGTCGCTGGTCGGACACGAACTCACACCGGGAGCGGACACGCGGGCGCTGCAGTCGGATCTCGGCTCGTTCGGCTGATCGACCCTCGCGCCCCGCCCCCGTAACCTGTGGACTTTTTTGTGGGGAGCCGAAAGGCAGAGACATGACAGACGAAGAGGAGTCCGAGGCCGAGGGCGAAAGCGAAAGCGAGGGCGAGGAGAAGTCGTTCCGCGAGCGCGTCGAGGAGATCAGACAGCAACGCTCCGAGGAGGGCGGCGAGGGCGACGCCGACGGGGAGGGAATGAGCCGCGAGGAGAAGATGAAAGAGATGATGGGCGGCGGTGGCGGCCCCGGCGGCATGGGCGGGGGCGGCATGGGTGGCAGCCCCTTCGCGCAGATGATGGGCGGGATGATGGGCGGCGGTGGCGGCCCCGGCGGCATGGGCGGCGGCCCGCCCGGGATGGGCGGCCCCGGCGAGGCCGGAGAGGAGGAGGCCGGC
>Ga0102935_1000444_pt1 | contig 14871 bp, 13 predicted proteins | sample SalPonR2_A_D2_MG_FD_78508 | JGI IMG/M metagenome (GOLD analysis project Ga0102935, IMG submission 78508) | Salt pond soil microbial communities from South San Francisco under conditions of wetland restoration - Salt Pond MetaG R2_A_D2_MG | ecosystem: Environmental > Aquatic > Marine > Intertidal... | reverse complement strand
CACCTCCTGCCTGGTCGAGACGGCCGACGAGCCCGCCATCGCGGAGCGCGCGCTCGCGGTGCTCGACGACGCCGGCTACCACGGGATCAGCGAGGCCGAGTTCGTCTACGACGCCGACCGCGACGAGTTCCTCCTGCTCGACGTCAACACCCGCCCGTGGAAGTGGATCGGCCTGCCGGTCGCCGCGGGGGCGAACCTCCCCATGGCGGCCTACGCCGCGGTCACCGACGCGGCGTACGAGTCCGAGGGCGCCGAGCCGGCGCGCTGGGTGTACCTCCGCGACTACCTCTCGCTGCTCGCGGGCGACGACGCGTTCCGGGACCGGCTTTCGCCCGCCGACTGGCGGCGGCTCGTCTCCGGCGCGTTCGAGCGCGAGGGCGACCTGACGACCGCCGTCTACCGCCCCTCCGACCCCGCTCCCGCCGCGAAGCTGTTCGAGACCGAGTTCGTCGACCGCGACTACTACTGCTCCTGTTGAGGGGGCGGGAAGCGAAGCGGCGACGCGTACGTCGCTGAACCGCGCGCCTGGCGCGATCCTTGCTATCCGTTCACAAACTAAACCGACTCTTTGCGCGTTGGTAGTATGTTTAACACGTCTACCCGTACGTCGATCCGAGACCGATGTACCCGCAACGGGCCGTCTACCCGGCCGCTTTGGCCGGTGCGAACGCGGCGATGGGGTTGCTTCTCTACCGGGTTTCCGGGCCGGTGTCCGGAGGCCTGCTCGTCGCGATCGGGCTCCTCGTCGTCCTCGTCTCGGTCGGAAGCAGTGTCAGCGAACGCTGGTCGGTGCGGGGCGAGTCTCCGTGACGCTCGCGTTCGGCGTGCCATCCCCGGCTCAGCGGCGGTGGAATCGTATGCGGTAAAAAAACGTCCGTCGGTCGAGGGCGGCCGATCGAGCCGCGCGGCCGGTCCTCGCGTTACGACGACGACGGCGACATCTGGATGTTGAGGCTCTTCTGGACGAGCTGGGTGAACGCCATCGAACACAGGAAGTACCAGAGGATCCACATCTGGATCGGGCCGACGATCCCCGTGTCCCACGTGACGGTCCCCGCGAGCGGCACGATCAGCTCTTGGGTCGCGACGGCGGGGTACTCGGCGCTGGAGCCGCGGTAGCCGATCACCCAGAACATCCACAGGAACGCCGGGATGGTGAGGAACATGATCCACACCATCGGGCGGAACTGCTCTTTGAACATCCCGAGCTGGTCGCCCATCGCGTCCATCTGTTCCTCCTGGATGGCGTCTAACGCCTCGTCGTCGTCTCGCTCCTTCGCGTCCTTGCGCCGCTCCTGGATGTCCTTCATGCGGTCCTGGTACATGCTCATCTTCTCCATGTCCATGAGGCCCGCGCGCAGCAGCGTGGAGTACATGCCGGTGCCGAGCGCGATCACCATGATGACGACGTAGAAGGGGACCACGTTCAGCAGCGGCCCGAGGACGACGTCGAGCGCGCCCGCGATGGTGTCCCGGACGGGACCCACCGCGTAGCCGACGAAGGCGCCGATGGTGGCGACTCCGGCGAGCTTGTCCCACTTCGACCACGAGGTCGTCTCGGGCGTCTCGACGTCGCCGCCGCCGCCGTCGCTCTTTCCGCTCATCCCCGCCTCGATCTCGTCGGGGTCGGCCAGCGCGAAGCCGTTCTCGCCGTCGACGAGTATCTCCTTCTCGATGAGGCGGCCCCACTGACCGCTGGTGATCTCGTCGCGGACGTCGACCCACTGGACCTCGCCGTCGGTGGCGCTGTCGAGGACGACCTCCAGGGCGTCCCGCATCTCGCCGTCCTCGCTGACGAGCGAGCGGACTCTTCGTTCGACCTTACTCATTACCGGCCGATTAGCGGTCGACGGTTAAGAACCTTGTAGGATCGGCGTCGCGCCGAACCGACGCCTCGCGCCGGCGCGTCGCCCGGGAGACGGCGCGACGCCGGCGCGCGGTCGCCTTACGCCTCGACGACGTCGCGGATCCGGTCGAAGACCTCGTCCGGCGCCGCCTCCCCGTCGACCTCGACGAGGACGCCCTCGTCGCGGAAGTGGTCGACCACGGGCTCGGTGTTGTCGTAGAAGACCTGGAGGCGCTCGCGGGCCGTCTCCTCGGTGTCGTCCTCGCGCTGGATCAGTTCGCCGCCGCACTCGTCGCAGACGCCCGCCTCCTCCGGCGGCTGGAAGTCGACGTGGTAGTTCGCGCCGCAGTCGTCGCACACCCGGCGGCCGGTGAGCCGGTCGACGAGCACCTCCTCGTCGACGTCGAGGTAGATCACGGCGTCGAGGTCGGTGATCTCCGAGAGGTACTCCGCCTGGTCGAGGTTCCGCGGGTAGCCGTCGAGCACGTACCCGTCCGCCTCGTCGAGCGCGGCCCGCACGATCTCGTTGACGACGGGGTCGGGGACGAGGTCGCCCGCCTCCATGAACGACCGCGGCGTCCCGTACTCCGTCTCCATGTCCTTGTTCGCGCGGAGCGCGTCGCCGGTCGTGACGTGCTCGACGCCGTACTCCTCGGCGATCTTCGCGCTCTGCGTCCCCTTTCCGGCGCCGGGCGCTCCCAACAGAAGGATGTGGTGGCTCATACCGGAGCGCTCGCCCGCCGCACGTAAAGGCTTGAAGATCCCGGCGAGCGAGGGGCGCCCGGCGTGACGTCCCGAATGTCGTCGATTCGGGCGCTACGACTCGTCCGCGTCGGTTTCGTCCGACTCCCCGTCTCCCTCGTTCAGGCGGAGTCCCATCTCCAGTTCGAAGCTCTCGGCGTTCGAGGTCTCGAAGCCGATCTTCTTGTACAGCGAGACGGCCGCTCGGTTCCAGCGCTCGACGGTGAGCCACACCTTCTGGATCCCCTCGGCCTGTCCGTAGCCGAGCAGGCCGCGGATGAGGTGGGTGCCGATACCGGCGCGCTGGTACGTCTGATGGACGAAGATCGCCAGTTCGTACGCGTCGCCGTCGGGGACCAGCGTCGCGTGGCCGGCGACGTCGTCGTCGCACCACGCGATCACGTTGTGGCAGTCGTCGGCGAGGATCGCGTCCAGCCACTCCCGGATGCGCTTCTCGCCGCCGGGGGGGATCCCCTGCGCGCGGTCGGCCGGGTCGAAGGAGTCGTACATCTCCACGAGCGACTCGTAGTCGTCTCCGGAGCCGTCGTACACCCGGACCTCGACGGTCCGGTCCTCCCGATCGGTGAACTCGGTCGGCGGCGCCGGGAACGCGTCGGCCACCGCCTCCGGGTAGCGTCGGTCGCTCATCTGACCAGCCTGACCGAGGTCTTGGCGTTCAACAGTACGAACTCGGCGATCGGTCCGATCGTGATCTTCCCCATCGGGCTCGTGTGCCCGCCGCCCAAGACGATCTCGTCGAACGCCTCTCGCTCGGCGATCTCCACCAGCCGGCTCCCCGGGTCGCCCTCGACTCGCCTGACGTCGGCGTCGACCCCGCTCTCGTCGACCGCGTCGCGAGCGCGTCGCATGACGTCCTCCGGAGAGACCGACGAGTCCTCGTTGTCGACCACCGCCACGGTGAGGTCGTCGTTCGCGACCGCCGCCCGCCCGACGGTCTCGTCGAGCGCGCGAAGCGAGTCGTCGCTGCCGCCGATCCCGCAGAGTACCTTCATACGGTGCACGTCCACACGACGGTACAAAAGTGGATCTCCGGGGGCGACGTCTGCGACCGATCGTCGTCGCCAGCGACAACCCTTTTGTTCAGGCGGTCAGGTGTATCAGTATATGCCTGACCAACCCGGTCCCGCGCCGGACGAGGAGCCGGACCCCGTCCGCGAGTCGCCGGCCGACGGCGAGGGTGCTCCGGGGCCCCACGACGGGGCCGCCTCGGACGAGGCCGCCGCCCCGAACGAGACCGCCGACCCCGCCGGCGGCGACGAACCGGCCGCCGGCGGCGACGCGGCCACCGGGGGAGACGCGAACGCCGACTCCCCCACCGAGGGCGACGCCCCCGCGGACGAGACGCCCGACGTCCCGCCCGAGGTCCGCAAGTACGAGCGGTTCAAGAAGATGGACGGCGCCCGCTACGAGCGCGTCAACGAGTTCCTCCGCGACCGGACGTACGTCACCGCCCGCGAGTGGGCCATCGCGCGGCTCTGTGCCGACTTCCGGACCGAGACCGGCGTCGAGATGACGAAGATCGGCGAGAACCTCCCCGAACTCGTCCCCTTCATGACCGACACGTACACGCCGCAGGCGGTCAATCAGGCGCGCTACGCCTTCGAAGAGAAGGTGACGAAGGCCGGCGCGACGTTCCTCTACGGGGCGATGTCCGGCTTCTTCACCGCCGAGGACTTGGACGAGATGATGTACGAGGTGACGGAGGTCGCGAAGTTCCTCTTAGAGGTCGAGGGGGTCGACCTGGCCGTCGCCGACGAGTTAGAGGCCGAAGACCGGATCAGCGAGGTGATGCGCGAGGTGCGTGCCTCCTCGGCCGACCTCCGCGGCGAGGAGGTCCGGTGCCCCGAGTGCGGGCACGTCCACGAGCCGGCCGAGGAGTGACCGTGGAGCGATTCCCGGAGGCCTTCGACGGGATCCCGGACGCGGTGCTGATCGTCGACGCCTCGGGAGTCGTCCGGGCGGCGAACGAGCACCTCGAGTCGGTGCTCGGGTACGCCCCGGAGGAACTGGAGGGAGCGGCCTTCGAGACGCTGCTGCTCGACCCCGACGGCGAGGCCGGCCGCGAGCTCGAGCGGTACGTCGCCGACCCGCAGCCCCGCTCGATGTCGGCGAGCCTCGACCTGCGTGCGCGTCGCGCGGACGGCACGGAGCTGCCCGTGACGCTCAGCCTCGGCCCGTTCGACCGCGACGGCGAGACGTACCTGGTCGTCACGCTCGTCGACGTCCGCGAGGAACGCGCGGAGCGGGCGGAGCTCCACCGCCGGACGCAGACGCTGGAGGCGCTTCACGAGGCGACGCAGGCCCTGCTGAAAACGACCGACAGGGAGGTCGCCGGCGAGGCGGCGGTCGCGTACATCGAGGAGGTGCTCGGCCATCCGATCGCGGCGATCTGGCTGTACGACGAGGGGCGGGAGGCCCTCGACCCGCTGGTCTGGACCGACGCCGCCGACGAGGTGGTGGGCGACCACCCCGTCTTCTCGGCCGACGACCGGAGCATCACCTGGCAGGTGTTCGAGTCGGGGACGCCGGAGTACGTCGTCGACACCGAGGCGGACCCCGAGCGGTACAATCCGGAGTCGCCGATCCGGAGCGAGCTCGTGCTCCCCCTCGGCCGCTACGGGGTCATCAACGTCGGTGCCACCGAGCCCGACGCGTTCGACGACTCGGACCTCGCCGTCGCCCGGATCTGGGCCGCGACGGTGACGATGGTGTTCGTCCGGATCGAGCGAGAGCGCCAGCTCCGGGCCCGAGAGGACGAGGTTGCTCGGGAGCGCGACCGGCTAGAGGAGTTCGCCAGCCTGGTCTCCCACGACCTCCGGAACCCCCTCAACGTCGCGGTCGGCAACCTCGAACTGGTCCGCTCCGAACTGGAGGAGACGGAGGGGGTCCCCCCGGAGCTCGAGGCGGTCGCCCGATCGCTCGACCGGATGGGGGCGCTCGTCGAAGACATGCTGACGCTCGCGCGACAGGGCACCGCGATCGACGGGACGGAGGCGGTGTCGCTCTCGTCGCTCGCCGAGGAGTGCTGGGCGACCGTCGACACGGCCGACGCCGAACTCGTCGTCGTCGACGACCTCGCGCTGCAGGCCGACCGGAGCCGGCTCCAGCAGGCGATCGAGAACCTGTTCGCCAACGCGATCGCGCACGGCGGCCCGAACGTCCGCGTCGAGGTGGGAAAAATCGACGGAGCGGCGGGCGACGCCGGCTTCTACGTCGCCGACGACGGGCCGGGGATCCCCGACGAGATGCGCGGTCAGGCGTTCGACGCCGGGGTGTCGACCGACGCCGACGGGACCGGGTTCGGGCTGAAGATAGTCGAGCGGGTGGCCGCCGCCCACGGCTGGTCGGTCGAACTCGTCGACGCGGCGGACGGCGGCGCCCGCTTCGAGTTCCGCGGGGTCGAGACGGCCGACGCCGGCGACGGCTGACCGCGGGGAACCGGTCTCAGATCCCCTCGAAGGACGGGAGATGCCACGCGGAGACGCCGCTCTCGTCGACGACGACGTCGACATTCGGACCGCGGCCGACGCCCGGGAGCCCGACATTGATCCGCCCCTGCCCGGTGACGCCGCCCGCCTCCATGCTGGCGGTGACGCGGTAGCCGCCGGGGACGTCGGCGACCCCCAACAGCTCGACCGCGCACTCCGGACCGAGCTCGGCGGCCGTGGAGAGGACCGACTCGCCGCCGGCGTCGCCCTCGCGCCGGACCACCGTCACCGCGAACTCCCGCGGATCGTCGGTCGCGTTGCAGAGTCGGACCCCGAGCGGAGGCGGCGACGCTGCGTCCGGCGACCGGCCCGACGCGCCGGTCCCGATCCGCCGCCGTTCCACCGGCATCCGGAGCGTGCGGTCCGGGGCGACCAGGTACGGCACGGGGCGGCCGTACACCTCGCCGACCGTTCGGTCGCCGCCGTCCTCGTAGCGGGCCGTGCCGGCGTGCTGGGCGGTCGCGAAGCGGTCGCCGCCGGTGGCGTGGTCGAACGTCGCGACGGCGTCGACGCTCACCTCGGTCGCGCCCGCCCTCGCGTGGCGGTTGTGCGCGCGCACCGCCTCGTACTCCGCGACGTACGCCGCGACCGACTCCGGCGTCGGGTCCGCGGGTCGCTCCGGGAGGTCGCGCAGTCCGGCGCGGCCGTCACCGAGCGCGCCGAGGTCGGCGCAGCCGGCGAGGGCGCTCGCCGCCCCGCCCGCCCCGAGGAGGAACGCACGTCTGTCCATAACACCGTCTTCGACTGACACTTCAAAAGGCCCCCGGTGACGCAAACGCTCGTTTGCGTGTCGCCCGCCGCGGTCCCTCCCTCAGCGATCGAGGGTGTGGTGCGTCACCGCGTCGGCGCCGCCGGTCCCCCCGGCGTCGCTGCCGACGTCGAGCACCGCGACGCGGAAGGCGTCGTCCGCGCCGTCGACCGGGATGGGCATTCCGCCGGGGTTCACCCTGACCGTTCCGTCGCGCTCTTCGACGCCGTGGGCGTGCGTGTGCCCGTGGAGGACGTAGTCGTAGTCGCCGCAGTCGACGAGGGCGTCGACGACGACGCCGCTCGTCCCGTGGGTGACCGCGACGTCGACCGCCTCGCCGCCGCCGTCACCCGCTCCCTCGTCGGCGCCGCCGAACGAGAGCGTCCCGGCCTCGCCGAGGTACGTGCCGAACGACTCGACGGTCGACTGGACCGCCCACTCGCCGTCGTTGTTGCCGCGGACGGCGTAGAAGTCGACGCCGTCGACGTCGAAGGGCGTCACGGAAAAGGGCGCGACGAAGTCGCCGCAGTGGACGACCGCGTCGACGCCCTCGCGATCGAACAGCGATACGGCCGCCTCGACGGCGGCGAGGTCGTCGTGAGTGTCGGAAACGACGCCGATGCGCATGGTCTCGGATCGCGGCGGCGGCGAATAAAGCCACCGCGCGTTCGGATTCGACAATCTCTCCCGGGGGGAGATGCCGGATCAATAGTTTTTGGTATGCTGGTTTCGGATCGTGTCTCTATGGTAGAGCACACCCGGACGCTTGACTTCAAAATCGCCTACGCGATCGGGCTTGGGACGATGATCGCAGCGGGGATCTTCTCGCTGTCCGGCACGGCGGTCGCGGAGATCGGGAGCAGCGCCGTGATCGCCTTCGTCCTCGCGGCGGTGGTCGCCGGCCTGACCGCGGCGTCGTACTCGGAGTTCGCGTCGATCTACTCCGAGAACGGCGGCGGCTACCTGTTCTCCTCGCGGACGTTCGAGCACGACACGCTGATCTACGTCGTCGGCGCGATGCTGTTCTTGGGGTACACCGGCACGACCGCCTTCTACCTCGCGACGATGGACGAGTGGGTCGTCCGGTTCATCCTCCCGGAGTCGCTCCACTTCCTCCCGCACGGGACCTCCGGCGTGCTCGCGGCCCTGCTCCTCGGCGGGCTCAACGCACAGGGGACCGAAGAGAGCGGGACCTTCCAGCTGTTCGTGACGGGCGCGAAGGTCGCCGTCCTCCTGGCGTTCATCGGCGGCGCCTTCGCGTTCCGAGGCCCGTCCGTCGCCGCCGGCACCTTCGCCGCCGGCTTCAGCACCGACGTGGTCGGGATCGTGTCGATCGCCGCGCTGGCGTTCATCACCTTCTTCGGGTTCTCGGCGATCGCCGCGAGCGCCGGGGAGATCATCGAGCCCCGCCGGACGGTGCCGCTCGCGATCGGTGCGAGCATCCTCACGGTGACGGTCCTCTACGCGCTCGTCATCGTGTCGATGGTGAACTCGCCGGTCCCGGCCGAAGTCATCGCGCAAGAGGGCGAGACCGCGATGGGTCGCGTCGCCGCCGGCTTCCTCGGTCCCATCGGGCGTTCGCTCATCGTCGCCGGCGCGATATTCAGCATGGTGAGCGCGTCGAACGCGAGCATCCTCGCGGCCAGCGGGATCGGCTCGCTGATGGGCCGTCAGGGACAGGCGCCGCGGCCGTTCTCGCGCATCCACCGGAAGTACGGCACCCCGTTCTGGAGCGTGACGTCGGCGACGGCGGTGATCGTCGCGCTGATCGTCGTGTTCATCGGGCTCTTCCCCGCGGAAGGCGGCGCGGTCCCGTACGAATTCACCGTGTCGCTGCCGGCGCTCGGGCCGCTCACCCTCACCGACTTGGGGCTGACGACGCTCACCGGGTTCGCGACGCTGAACCTGCTGTTGCCGCTCTCCGTGGTCAACATCGCGCTCATCTACTCCCGGCGCCGGTACCCCGACCTCGACCGCGGGTTCCGGGTGCCGGGCGTGCCGCTGATCCCGATCGTCGGGGTCCTCGCGAACGTCGCGCTCATCACTAACCTCCCGGTCAAAGGCGTCGTCGTCGGCGTCTTCCTCGTCCTCGTCGTGCTCGCGGGGTACCTGGTCTGGGGCGGCGAGCCGGACATGGACGACCTCTACGAGGAGGTGGTGCCGTCGACCGGGCCCGAGGACCGGATCGAGGCGGGCGCCCCCGAGGTCGACGTCGGCGCCGCCGAACCCACCGACGTGTCGGCCGGCGCTCCCCAGGTCCCGAGCGAGGACTCGTACCGCATCCTCGTCCCCGTCGCGCGGCCGGAGCGGGCCGTCAGATACGTCCGGTTGGCGGCGGCGATCGGCGAGTACCAGCCCGGCGAGACGTTCGTCGACGTGATGACGGTCACGCAGATCCCCGAACAGACGCCGTACGAGGCGGTCGAGGAGATCACCCGCGGCCGGGTGCGGCGCATTCAGGACCTGCTGGCGGCCGAGGACCTCGACGCGTCCTACGCGGTCGAGGGACACACCTGCCGGGACGTCGGCTTCGACATCGTCCAGACGGCGCGTGACGAGGGGTCGGACCTCGTGCTGATGGGCTACCCCGAGGAGCACACCGAGGTCGCCGAACACGTGGAGTACAAGTCCCCGTGCGGGGTGTTGTTCGCGAGCGGCGTGGTGAATCCCGACGCGTTCGACGTGGTCAACATCGGCGCGGGCGGCGGCCCGCACCACATGGACCTGCTCTCGCTCATCGACCGGATGGGCGAGCAGGACGCGGAGATCCACGTCATCAACATCACGCCGGAAGGCGGCGAGGGCCGCCCGGAGAACGCGGAGGCGACCGTCTCCGGGCTCCCGCACGCGTCGTCGGTCCAGATCCACAACACCACCGCCCAGACGATCGCCGACGGGCTGGTGGAGCAGGCGAGCGAGAACGGGGGCATCCTGCTCATCGGCGCCACCCGGACCCGTCGCCTCCGGCGTCGCGTCTTCGGGAGCACGCCGGACAACGTGATCAAACTCGCTCAGGGAAGCGGCGTGCCGGTGCTGGTGTACTCGAGCCCGCGCGGCGTGCAGGGGCCGATCGAGGAGTACGTCTACCCGGTCTACCGGTACCTGCGGGGGATTCAGCGCAACCCGAGCCCGACTCCGGACTCGGGGACCGAAGAGTAGTTCCGCCGGAGCGGTCGCCGCCGCGGTACCCGTCGGTCGACTTCGTCCGTCCGGCCGCGGGCTCTTTTAAATCGATCCCGAGTTCTCACCACTCGGCCGGCCGTCCGTCTGCGTCGGTCGGCCGTCCGTCTGCATCGGTCGGCCGTCCGTCTGCGTCGACCAGCCAGTCCGGCGCTCCGACCGACCGGCCGGGGAGCCGTCTCGATATATATACCCGAGCCGCCCGGTCAGACCGAGTCGGCACCGGCGGCGACGTCGGCCGACTCCGCGCCGACGTCGGCTCCGTCGTCGCCCTCGCGGTCGGCCTTCCGCCGGTTCGCGACGGTCAGCGCCGCGAACAGGGCGAGGCCGATAGCCCGCAGACTCAGGTCGAGGAGGAGGGCGTCGACGGAGACGCTCACGCCGACGAGCCCGAGCGTGTCGAACACGGACTCGGAGAGCAGTCCCGGCGCCATCAGCAGCAGCGAACTGAGCGCGAACGCGGCGCGGGCGCCCCGGCCGACGCGCGTGTACAGCGTCCCGATGACGGTCGCGCCGAGCGCGATCACGCCGAGGAACACTCCGACGACGGGGACGATGATCTCCGGCACCGAGTAGGTCAGTTCGGTGAGGTCCTGGAACCCGATCACGCGGTACCGTTCGCGGAGCGGCAGGTCGGCGGCGTTCGCCTTCTCACGCAGGAGGACGATCCCCGGCGCGAGCACGAACGCGAAGGGCACGATAGCCTTGTTCAGCGACAGCGAGAACGCCTTCACGCCGGTCTCGAACGGGTCGGACTTGGCGACCCCGCTGGCCGCGTACGCCGCCACGGCCACCGGCGGCGTGATGTCGGCGATCACGCCGAAGTAGAGGATGAACAGGTGGGCGGCCAGCAGCGGGATGCCGAACTCCACGAGCGGCGTCGCGAGCATGGAGATGAGGATGATGTACGTGACCGTCGTGGGCATCCCCATCCCGAGGATGATGCTCGAGACGGCCGTCACGAGCAGCATGACCACGATCGACCCGCCCGAGAGCGCCAACAGGAGCGAGGTCAGGTTGGGGCCCAGCCCGGAGACGCTGATGACGCCGGGGATGATCCCCGCGGCCGCGACCGCGACCACGACCGGGACCGCGGTGCGCGCGCCCTGCTCCATCGACGTGACGACGAAGGTGGCGAGCTTGAACGGTTGGTTGTCCTCTAAGTCCCGACCGGTCCGGTCGCCGATCGTCTCGGCGGTGTCCCGGACCGAGGGGTTGAGATCGAGCAGCGAGGCGTCGAGGTCGGGCTTCGACAGGAGCGTGATCGCTCCGGCGAGCATGGCGTACCACTCGATCCCGGCGAGTATCGCGGTGAACGCCTGCCCGATCGGCAGTCCCGCGCCGCCGGATCCGGTCAGGAGGCCGACGACGTTCACGCCGGCCACCATATGGCTCGCGACCTCGACGCCGACGACGGCGGCGAAGATGGCGGCGAGACGCACCCGCGTCTCCTCGCTGTACGCCGAGACGAGCGCGATCAGCCCGACGAGCGCCACGAGCGTGAACCACGCCGACCGGGAGACCGAGAGCCGCTCGATGATGAGGTAGTACAGGAGGAGCCCGATCGGAACCAGGTAGAACCAGCCGCGCTTGAGATGGCCCCAGAGGCCGACCGTGTCCTCGCCGGAGACGCCGCCGATGCCCTCCTCGACCGCCTTGAGGTGGACCATCACCCAGACGCCGAAGAAGAAGACGATGGCGGGGATGGTCGCGATGATGATGATGTCGGCGAACGGCGTCGCCGTGTACTGCACCATCAGGAAGGCGGCCGCTCCCATCACGGGCGGGAGGATCTGCCCCCCGGAGGACGCCGACGCCTCGACGGCGCCCGAGAACTCGGGGTCGTAACCCGACCGTTTCATCAGCGGGATCGTGAACGCGCCGGTCGTGACGGTGTTCGCGATCGACGAGCCCGAGATCGTTCCCATGAAGCCGCTGGCGAGGATGCTCGCCTTCGCCGGGCCGCCCTTCCGGGCGCCGGTGACCGCGTACGCGAGGTCGATGAACCACTGGCCGGCCCCGCTCATCTCGAGGAACGAGCCGAACAGGATGAAGATGTAGATGAAGCTCACCGACACCGTCACCGGAATGCCGAACACCCCGTTCTCGGTGTTGTACCAGAGGTTCTGCACGATGTCCGGCCAGGTGAGTTCCGGGATCGCGAGCAGTCCGATGAACGGCGTGCTCGTGCTGATGAGGTACCCCCAGCGGGCGTAGACGATGAAGGTCGCGACGATGATCATCAGCGGGAGGCCGAGCGTCCGGCGAGTGGCCTCGAGCACGAGCAGGACGCCGAGCGCGCCCAGAATCATCGCGTACGAGTACTCGCTGACGAACGGAATCCCGCCGAGCACCGGCTGGAGGAACGCGTACACCTCGGTGACCGGTCGTCCCGAGTCGACGCCGAAGACGCGCATGTTCTGGATCTCGGCGAACTCCGTGAGGAAGTAGAACGCCGACAGGAACGCCATGACGATGAACAGCACGTCGACCGGCGTCACCCGGTCGCGGTCGGGATCGAGGGCCGCCCAGCGGACGCCGGCTCGAACCCGTTCGAGCGCCCGCGTCACCGGATTCCGGTCACCGAGCCGCTGTGCCGCCGCCGGCACGATCCGACCGAAGTTGCGCGTGACGATGCCGTCGCCGGTGCTCACCGGGAACAGCAGGAAGGTGAGCACGAGCGCGAAGGCGACGTGGATCGCGTTCGCCTGCAGGAGTTGGAGCGAGATCTGCACCGGGCTGAGGGAGATACCCGCGATCTCGACGGTCGGAAGCCAGACCTCGAACGTGAAGCTCCGCGCGGCGAGGAACAGCTGAAAGACCGAGAACATGATCCCGATCGCGGCGACCGCCACCGCGGCGATCCCCTGCAGCGAGCGGCGGCGTTCGATCTCCTGAATCAGCTCGTCGGCCTCTTCGCGGGAGAGCTGTTCGTCGTCCACGTCGTCCGGCGGATCGCCGGCGCCCGTGCCGTCGGCGGAGCCACCGGGAGGTGGTCCCCCCGAGCCGCCGTCGTTCGGGTCGTCGATACCGCCGTCGTTTCCGTTGGTGGTGGTCATAGGATCATCTCCAAGAGCGACCGTCGTTCGATGTGCATCGTCACGTCGTTGCCGTCGCTTACTTCGACGAGGTCGTACTGCCGTTCGTCAACGATCAGCGTGTGGCCGGCGATTTCCCCCGGCGAGATGGAGAGCCGTTCGAGCTCCGTTATCGGCTCCGCGGGATCGTACACCAGGGTCCCGTTCACGTTCGTGACGTTGACTCGTGCGGGGAGCCCCCATCCGTAGGACTCGAACTCCATCCGCGTGTTCACGAGCGTCCGTCCCTCGACGCGGTACTCGTCGTACACCCGGGACTTCTCGACGCTGTGCATGTACTCGAGCGCGACCGTGCTCCCGTCGTTCACCGGCTCCGCGACGTACCGCTCGCCCGTCTCGACGTCCTCGACGACGAGGACGGATCCGATCGGAGCGGTCACCGCGACGACGACGAATCCGAGCACCGCGAGCGCGAGGAGCGCCGCACCGACGTTCCGCTGAAAAGGGTGGCCCATGTATTTGGGTGGTTCTTATAGCGATGAGTTCGGGCGTCGTGAAGCAGTTTTCGTTCGAAGTGCGCGGGCGGCCCTCCGGAGCGCCGACCCGCGACCGAGATGTGTGCCTCTCTCGGAAGCGCCGGTCCCGCTCGGCCGTCGGTCCGTGCGGGTACCCGGCGTTCGGGGCGTCCTCGGAGCGCTTAGGCGTCGAAGTAGGCCGCGGCGCCCTCGTGGAGTTCGATGGACATCCCGTCCTGCGCGCTGTCGACGGTGATGAAGTCGGTCTTGATCGAGAGCTCGCCGAGGTTGTCGAAGATGGCCGCGGTGACCGTCTCGACGGTGTCGGCCGGGACCTCGGAGTTCGTCGCGATCATCGCCTGCACGGCGACGGTCTCGACGGCCTCGTCGACGCCGGTGTACGTGCCGGCGGGGATGGTGTCGTTCGCGAACCAGGAGGCGTCCGCCTTGACGGCCTCGCGGTCGTCGCCGGCGATCGGGACGATCTGGACGTCGTTCGTGTTCGCGAGGTCTTCGATCGCACCGACCGGCCAGCCGCCGACGACGAAGGCCGCGTCGATGTCGCCGTTAGCGAGCTGTTCGGACGCCTGCGAGAAGCCGGCGTTCTGCTCGTTGTAGTCGCTGATGCCGAGCGACTCCAGGATCTGGTTCGCGTTGACCTGCGTCCCCGAGCCGAGGTCGCCGGTGTTGATCGTCGCGCCGCTGAGGTCGCTGACCGAGGAGATGTCGTTCCCCGCCAGCGTGACCAGCGTGATCGTCTCCGGGTACAGCGTCGCGACGCCCTGCAGGCTGTCGATCGGGTTGTCCTGGAAGGCGTCGATGCCCGTCCCGTTCTTCGCGAACGACGCGACGTCGTTCTGGATCAGCGCGAAGTCGGCCGAGCCGTCGGCGAGGCTGCCGACGTTCTCGACGCTCGCGCCCGTGGACTGGACGTTCAGCGAGAAGTCCGTGTTCGCCTCGACGATGGTCTTGAACTCGTTCGAGAGCGGGAAGTAGGTCCCGCCGGTGCCGCCCGCGTGCCAGCTCAGGCGGGTCTCCGCGTCGCCGCCGTCGGAGCCGTCGGAGCCATCGCTTCCGTCGGAGCCGTCCGATCCGTCGGAGCCGTCGCCGCCGTCGCCGCCGTCGCCGCCGTCGCCGCCGTTACCGGAACAGCCAGCAACGCCGACGAGCCCCGCGGCAGCGGCGCCTTTGAGCAGTTTCCGCCGATCGATGTCTGTGGGAATGCGGTCGTTCGACATACATCCCTAGTTGGAAGGGATCCGTATGTACCTGTCGGAAGGATAGAACAACGGGT
>Ga0102935_1000434_pt1 | contig 15121 bp, 15 predicted proteins | sample SalPonR2_A_D2_MG_FD_78508 | JGI IMG/M metagenome (GOLD analysis project Ga0102935, IMG submission 78508) | Salt pond soil microbial communities from South San Francisco under conditions of wetland restoration - Salt Pond MetaG R2_A_D2_MG | ecosystem: Environmental > Aquatic > Marine > Intertidal... | reverse complement strand
TTCACGAAGACCCCCGCGGAGTCCCGACGCGTCGTCGAGGACGCCCTCGACATGGGGATCTACGAGGTGTGTTCCGTCTCCGGGCTCCACCCCGCCTTGGCGCTGAACGAGGAGCACCACGAGATCCTCGCCGCGCACGACGACCCCGAGCGCGCGGTGAACTACAAGCCGCCCGAGCGGTACGCCACCGACCCGGGGACCTACGCCGAACAGATCGAGGCGATGGCCGTCGGCGGGGTCCACCTCCACTCGATGACGCCCGAGGAGGCGTACCACGCCGCCCGCGGCACCGACTGGGCGTACGAACGCGTCTACCGAGAGCTGGCGGCCGCCGGGCTCGACTCCGCGCCCGGCACCGCCGCGGAGATACTCGTCGACGAGGTCCGCGACGTGATCTGCCCGGGGAAGATCCGCACCGACGACTGGGTCGCGGCGATGGAGGGGGCGGCCGCGGCCGGCCTCGACGTCACCTCGACGATGATGTACGGCCACGTGGAGACGGTCGCGCACCGCGCGGAGCACCTCGGCGTGATCCGCGACCTGCAGGACCGCACCGGCGCGATCACGGAGTTCGTCCCCCTCTCGTTCATCCACCAGAACACCCCGCTGTACCGCCACGGCGTCGTCGACTCCGGCCCCTCGCGCGACGAGGACGAGCTCGTGGTCGCGGTCGCGCGCCTCTTCCTCGACAACGTCGACCACGTGCAGGCCTCGTGGGTGAAGTCCGGCGACGCCCACGGCCTGAAACTGCTCAACTGCGGCGCCGACGACTTCATGGGCACCATCCTCTCGGAGGAGATCACGAAGCGCGCCGGCGGCGAGTACGGCGAGTACCGGTCGTTCGACGACTACGTCGAGATGATCACGGCGATCGGCCGCACCCCGGTCGAGCGCTCCACCGACTACCGGACCCGTCGCCGGATCGACCCCGACGACGGTCCGCACGGGCCCCGGCTCGGTCCGCGGGCCGACGGGTCGCCCATGCTCCCCGGCCGATCGTCCGACGGTTCGAGCGCCGGCGGCGAATCGGCCGGCGCCGACGACTGAGCCTTCTCGGCGAGACGCCCTACCGCCCGAGGTCCGCGTGCGCCGAGGAGAGGTGCCTGGAGCCGAGCGCCGCGAGCAGCGAGAGCTCGCCGGCGAGCGCGCCGACCGCGATCGCCTCCGCGAGCGCGTCGCCGTTACTGCCGGCGGGGTCGCCGCCGCCGCGGACGCCGAGCACGTCGAGGCCGGCGGCCTGCGTCGGGAGCTTCGTCCCGCCGCCGACGGTTCCCACTTCGAGGCTCGCGAGCGAGACGGAGCAGTAGAGGTCGCCCTCCGGCGTCGCCTCCGCGGTCGTGATCGCGTTCGCGCCCTCGACGACCTGCGCCTCGTCCTGGCCGGTCGCGAGGAACATCGCCGCGACCGCGTTGGCGACGTGAGCGTTGAATCCGAGCCCGCCGGCCTTCGCGGAGCCGACGAGGTTCTTCCGGGTGTTGATCTCGGCGACGGCCTCGGGGGTCGTGTGGAGCCGCTCCTCGACGACCTCGCGCGGGACGCGGACGTCGGCGGTCACCGACCGGCCGCGCCCCTCGACCGCGTTGATCGCGGCGGGCTTCTTGTCCGAACAGAGGTTCCCCGAGAGCGCGACGAGCGCGGCGTCCGTCTCGGCCTCGACGACGTCGCAGGCCTCCCGCGTCGCGATGGTGGCCATGTTCATCCCCATCGCGTCCTTCGTGTCGTAGCGGAACCGCAGGAAGACGTTGTTGCCGACGACGTACGGCGTCACGTCGAGCAGTTCGCCGTGGCTCGTCGTCGACTCCGCGGCCGCCCGGAGCGCGTCCTCGCTGTCGCGGACCCACGAGACGAGCGCCTCCGCCTCGGCGACGTCCGCGACGCGGAACACCGGCGCGCGGGTCATCCCGCTCTTCGTCACTCGCGCGGTCGCCCCGCCGGCGTCGTTGACGACCGAACAGCCGCGGTTGATCGAGGCGACGAGGGCGCCCTCCGTGGTCGCCAGCGGCAGGTACCGCTCGCCGTCGAACGCGCCGCCGTCGACCGAGACGGGGCCGGCGACGCCCAGCGGCACCTGTACGGCGCCGATCATGTTCTCGATGTTCGAGCCGTGCGCGTCGGCGGCGTCGAACGCGTACTCGCCCAGCACGTCGACGTCGGCGTCCGCGGTCTCGGCGACGAGTCGGCGGCGGGCCGCCGCGGCGATGTCGGCGTCGGCGTGCTCTTCGAGCTCGTGGAAGCGGACCTCGCCGTCGCGGACGCGCTCCGCGAGCGACGCGGGGGTGGCGTCGGTCATGTCCGCGTCTCCTCGGGGCGCGTGCTAATGGTTGTCGATTCCGCGGGGAGGGAGGGACCGCTCAGCGGCCGACGAATCCGGAGAGCCGCTCGCGGAGCGATTCGTCGCCGAGCTTGAGGTAGTAGGCGTCGCCGCCGTCCTCGTAGTAGTTGTCGATCCGGCGGACGACCTCGAATCCGAGGTGCTCGTAGAAGCCGAGCGCTCGCTCGTTCGTCGTGCGGGCGTGGCAGGTGACCGACCGGTGTTCGGCGGCGACGTCGGCGACGAGTCGCTCCGCGTGGCCGCACCCCCGGCAGTCGGGGTCGACGGCCAGAAAGAGGATGTACCCGTCGCGGCGGACCGAGGCGAACGCGACGAGCGCGTCGCTCTCGACGAGGAGGTGGGTCGTGGAGCGGCGGTAGGCGTCGGTGAAGAAGCCGCGGCGCTGTCTGAGCACCCCCTCCTCGACCCGGATCCGCTCCTTGAGGTCCCACGCCGCGGTGGCGTAGTCGGACTCTCCGGGGGGATCCGTCCGTTTCTCTACGTTGACGCTCACTGCAAGGAGCTAACACGCCAGCGGAATATAACTCCACCGCCACCGGGGAGGGTTGCGGTCGGGTCGTTTCGGCGGTGTCGCGCCCGTTCGTCGCGTTCGGCCCGATCCGTCGTCCCGGTATTAACGCGCCAGACGGTCCCGAAACCTGTACTCAGCGCCGTCTCGCCCCGACCGACTACCGAAACGTTTTGTTTGGACTCGTTCATAGGATTGACAATGTCTGTCGAGTCGTCGCCGGATAGAGGGCGCCTCAGACGGGCGCTGTTGACCGGCGTCGCCGTCATCGTCCCCTCCGTCATCACCCTCGCCGTGTTGGGCGTCGCGTTCAACGCGATCTACGACTACCTGAACGCGTTCTCCGGCGCGGTTCTCCCCCTGCTGCCGACGACCACGCTCCCGATCGACCGCGAGGTCGCCATCGAGATCGCCACGCCGGTCGTGTTCGTCGGGTCGATCCTCCTCATCGGCGTCGCCGTCGAGTCGACGCGGTACGGCGAGCGGGCGGTCGACTACGTCGACTACGCGATCGAGCAGGTGCCGGGCGTCGGGTCGGTGTACCAGGGGTTCAGACAGATGAGCGACGCCATGATGGAGTCGGACGGCGGGAACTTCCAGGAGGTCGTCCTCGTCGAGTTCCCGACCGAGGACGTCTACACCCTCGCGTTCGTCACGAGCGAGACGCCGGACGCGCTCGCCGGGGCGGCGGAGAGCGGCGAGATGCAGACGCTGTTCATGCCGATGGCGCCGAACCCGGTGATGGGCGGTCACGTGCTGTTCGTCCCCAAGCGCCGGATCGTCGAGATCGACCTGAGTGTCGAGGAGGGGATCCGGGCGCTGGTGACGAGCGGCGTCGCCCTCGAACGCGCCGCGACCGACGCCGAGGGCGTGTCGCCCGCGCAGGTCCGCGACGCCGTCCCCGACGGGAAGATGGGGTCGTACCACTCCTCGATGTCGGACGCGGCGAAGCGCCCGCCCGACGACGAGCGGGAGGGGAGCGGCGACCGACCCGCGCCGACCGACGGCCGAGACGCGAGCGACGACCGGGGGATCGACTCGTGACCTTCGAGCTCCGCGACCACACCGCCGACGTCGCGGTGGAGGCGACCGCGCCCACCCTCGGGGGGCTGTTCGAGTCCGTCGCCGACGGGCTCACGGCCGCGAGCTGCGAGGCGGTGCCCGAGACCGGCGACCGGTTCTCGCTGTCCGTCCGCGCCGAGAGCCGCGAGGCGCTGCTGTTCGACTACCTCGACCAGCTGATCTACGAGCGCGACGTGCGGCTCGTGCTCCCCGCCGGCCACCGCTGTGCGGTGTCCGGACCGGGCGAGTCGACGGACGCGGTCGACGGCGAGGCGGCGGCCCCCGACGCGTGGACCGTCGACGCGACGGCCCGCGGGGTCCCCCTCGGCGACGTCGCGGCCCGCGAGATCAAGGCGGTCACCTACTCGGAGATGACCCTCGACCGCCGCGACGACGGGTGGTACGCCTACGTCGTCTTCGACGTCTGAGTCGGGCGCGACCCTCGGCGGCCGGCCGCGGTCGGAGCCGTCGCCGTCCGCCCGCCGCGCTCACCGCCGCCGCCCGCCTGACGCAACGCCCTTTGCCTCCCCGCGCCGAACGCCGGTATGACCACGCGCGAGTTCGACGGGATCCGACTGGAGAAGGTGCGCGACTACGTCTGGGAGATCCCCCGCGAGGGCGACATGAACGTCCCCGCGCGGGTCCTCGCCAGCGAGTCGCTGCTGGAGGAGATCGGCGAGGACGACTCGCTCCAACAGCTGAAGAACGCGACGCACCTCCCGGGCATGGTCGAGCCAGCGGTCTGCATGCCGGACGGCCACCAGGGGTACGGCTTCCCCGTCGGCGGGGTCGGCGCGATCGACGCGCGAACCGGCTGTATCTCGCCCGGAGCGGTCGGCTACGACATCAATTGCCTGCCGGGCGACACTGACGTTCGACTCTCGTTCGGTCGTCGGGCTCCGCTCGAAACGATTCGGAACCGATTCGAGGACGAGCGTGCAGCCGTCGCGGCCGGTGACGAACTACTGGCATCGGAGATTCGGTTGTTTACCGAATCCGGGTCAAAACCCGTGTGCGAACTCGAGACGTCGACCGGTCGGCGAATCGAAGCCACTGGTGATCACCGATTCGAGACACCCGGCGGGATGGTCACCGTCGATGACATCGATGCGGGCGACGAGGTGTACGTCCACCCGTTCGAAGGTCTCGAACACGAAGCCCCCGAGGACTTCATCGTCTTCTCAGCCGAGGACTTTGAAGACGCGAACCCCCAGATACAGCGGGTTCTGAAAGAACGGGGGCTGCTTCCCCTTCGCTCGACGGACGAGACGTTCAACCGGCTGCTCAAAATCGTCGGCTTCCTCCTCGGCGACGGGTCCTACGGTGGAGAGGGCCAGACGTGGTTCTACGGATCTCCTGAGGAACTGGAGGAGATCCGAGATGACGTTCGTGCTATCGGATTCACGCCGTCGAAAATCTACGAGCGCGATCGGTCACACGAGATCGACGGAAACACTTTCGAGCGGACGGAGCACAGCTTCAAGACAACCTCCAAGGCGCTGCGACGCGTGTTCGCCGAACTCGGGGTCCCGGAGGGACCGAAAGTATCGTCGGGATTCACGACGCCCGGCTATCTCGGTCGGCTCCCGGAGTGGCAGCAGGCGCTCTTCTACTCTACATATTTTGGTGCCGAAATGAATGCGCCGGCGGCACAGCACGACAAGAACCTCTACTGTCCGAAGGTGTCACAGACACGAACCTTGGACACCGAAGCAGCGGGCAGGGAATTTCTGGTGGACATGGCCGCGTTCCTCGACCGGGTCGGCATCCGAACCAACGATATCGAATCGTTCGAGACGGACACGAACAGTTCGGATCCGACGGTTCGGCTCCGGTTGGGCGTCAAAAACGACTCCGAGAATCTGATCCGATTCTTCAGTCGCGTCGGCTATCGGTACCATCCCGAAAAACAGCGCGGCGCGATGGAGGCCGTCCAGTATCTTCGGACCAAAGAGCGGGAAATCGAGCGGCGCGAAGCGATAGCTTCCGAGGCGAAGGCGCTCGCAGACGGCGGCTGTGACGTTTCGGACCTCGTGGAGCGGTTCGATATCAACGACCGGTTCGTCGAACGGAGCGTCTGGAGCGGGCGCGAGGGTCGCCCACGCCCCGGCGATGAGTTCCCCGGATTCGAAGAGTATCGTTCCGAACTCGACATCCGACCGGACGGTGCCGTCGCCGTCGAAATCGAGCGTATCCGGGATGCGGGGTCGAAGCCGGTTTACGACCTCGGCGTGGCGCATGACGCCCACACGTTCCTCGCGAACGGATTCGTCGTTTCCAACTGCGGCGTCCGGATGGTCCGGACGAACCTCACCTACGACGACGTCCGCGGCCGCGAGGAGGAGCTCGTCGACGCGCTCTTCGAGGCAGTTCCCTCCGGGCTCGGCGGCGGCGGCGTGATAAATGGCGACGCCGACGCCATCGAGGGCGCCCTGGAGCGCGGCGTCGAGTGGGCGGTCGAGCAGGGGTACGGGATCGAGAGCGACCTCGCGCACTGCGAGGACGAGGGACGGCGCCCCGACGCGCGGCCGGAGTACGTCTCCAAGAAGGCGACCGACCGCGGCCGCAACCAGATGGGATCGCTCGGATCGGGGAACCACTTCTTAGAGGTCCAGCGCGTCACCGACGTGTTCCGCGACGACGTCGCGGAGGCGTACGGGCTCGTCGAGGACGGCATCGTCGTCCTGATCCACTGCGGGAGCCGCGGGCTCGGCCACCAGACCTGTAACGACTACCTGCGGCGGATCGAGAAGGAGCACGGCGACCTGCTCGCCGACCTGCCGGACAAGGAGCTCGCGGCCGCGCCCGCCGGCTCCGACCTCGCCGAGGAGTACTACGGCGCGATGGGCGCGTGCATCAACTTCGCGTGGGTGAACCGCCAGCTGATCACCCACCAGACCCGCGAGACGTTCGGCGAGGTGTTCGACGCCGACCCCGTCGACGACCTCGGGATGGAGCTGCTGTACGACGTCGCGCACAACATCGCGAAGAAGGAGACCCACGAGGTCCCCGTCGACGCGGACGGGCGACCCGCGGTCGGCGACGAGGCCGTGGACCGCGCGGACCGCGAGCTGTACGTCCACCGCAAGGGCGCCACGCGCGCGTTCCCCGCGGGCCACGAGGACGTGCCGGCGACCTACCGCGACGTCGGACAGCCGGTGATCATCCCCGGCAGCATGGGCGCCGGGTCGTACGTGCTCCGCGGCGGCGCGGAGTCGCTGTCGGTGTCGTTCGGCTCGACCGCCCACGGCGCCGGGCGACTGATGAGCCGGACGCAGGCGAAACAGGAGTTCTGGGGCGGCGACGTGCAGGACGACCTCGAATCCGGCCAGCAGATATACGTGAAGGCGCAGTCGGGCGCGACCATCGCCGAGGAGGCCCCGGGCGTCTACAAGGACATCGACGAGGTGATCCGGGTCAGCGACGCGCTCGGCATCGGCGACAAGGTGGCGCGGACGTTCCCGGTCTGCAACATCAAGGGGTAGGGACGGTCCTCGTCCGCGGCCGCCGGCCGCTTATATCGGATGCCGCGGCCACGCCGCACCGAGATGACCGACCACTCGCGGAACGGCGGTTCGCCCGAAGCGGTCTCCAGACGATCCCTGCTCGGCGGCGTCGCCGCCGGCGGCCTCGCCGGTCTCGGAGCCCTCGCCGCGTCGACCGAGCCGGCGGCCGCGGTCGAGGGCGACCCCGCCGCGTTCGAAGCGGGCGACGCGCCGACCGTCACCAGCAACGACGGGCGGATCGAGTCCGTCTACCTCTCTCCGGTCCTCGACGTGTCGTGGACCGACTTCTCCGAGGGGGTCGAGCGCGCGACGCTCGTGCTCGCCGTCGGGAGCGACGCCGGCGTCGACGAGGTGTACCGGGAGACGCTGACCGCGTCCGCCCCGAGCGCGACGCCCGGCGACGTCGCGGCCGTGAGCGCCGCCGGCGACGCTCCGACCGACGACTCGGTCCCCGACTTCGACGCGGTCGACGGCGGCCTCGTCGCGCGGTTCGAGCGCGCCGACGCGACCGCCAGCGGCGACGCGGTGACGAGCGAGTCGCTCGGCGATCCCGACCTGCGCGGCGGCGAGACGGCGACGACGACGCTCGACGTCGTGTTCCGCGCGGACGTCGCCGGCGGCGGCGACGAGGCGACCGTGGTGCGCACGACGACGGTCGACGTGACGGTCGAGAACCCCGCCGGCGACGCGGCCGCAGGCGGCGAAGTGGGCGTCGACGCGGCCTGATGGGGGTCTCGGCCGCCGCCGGGCCGCCGGCCTCGGGTCAGCGCTCCCGCTTCGCCTCCCGACCGAGTTCCTCCTCGACCGCGGTCACCTTCTCCGCGGCGGTCCCGTCGCTCGCCCGCTTGTCGTCGACTTTCAGCACCGTCGAGACGCGGTCGCCGTCGACGGCCTCGTGGGCGGCCGCGGCGGCGGCGAACACCGTCTCGGCGTCGTCGGCCTCGATCACGGTTCCCATCGGGTTCGTCTCGTAGCTCACGTCGAACTCGTCGAGCGCGGCGACCGCCTTCGCGACTTCGCTCGCCATGCTCCCCTCGATCACCGGCGCGACGCTCAACAGCGCGACCGTTGTCATGGGCGCGGATCGGTGCCGCCGACACTTAAAAACGAGCGAGCAGAGGCTACCGACCGAAGACGTCCCGCAGGAACGAGAGCTGATGGCCGACCGCCGGCTCGAAGTCCTCGCCGAGCGGCGAGAAGTGGTCCGCGGGCATGGTGACGACCGTCCCGCGCGACAGCGCTTCGCCCGCGTCGACGACCGTTTCGCTGTCGACGATGGCGTCGTCGGTCCCCGCCAGTAGCAGCGTGGGGGCGCGGATCTCGTCGATCCGGCCGACCGGGCGGTAGTTCGCGACCCGCAGCAGCGAGCGCGCCGGCGTCTCGTTGCGCCACGTCGACTCGCGGTCGACCAGGTCGAGGTACTTCCGCTTCGTCCCCGGCTCCGTGATCGCGGCGAGCTCGTCCGTGCCCCCGACGATGGGCACGGTCCGCCCGCGACCGAACCGGTGACCGAGCAGGTCGCGGAGCCCGGCGGCCCCCGAGCGCGCCAAGTACTTCGCCCCGCGACGCCTGGCGATGGCCCGGCCGTCGAGCATCGGGACCGCGCCGATCACGGCGTCGACGTCGCGGCGGTCGGCGGCCAGCGTGAGGACGTGCGCCGCCGCCAGCGACGCGCCCCAGAGCACGAGGTCGCCGCCGACGGCGTCGACGCGGCCGACGCGGTCGATCGCGGCCGCGTAGTCGTCGCGCTGGGCCGCCGGGTCGACCGCCTGCGAGTCGCCGTCGGAGCCGCCGAACTCGCGGTAGTCGAAGAGGAACGCGGCGTAGCCCGCGTCGGCGAACCGCTCCGCGACCGCCGGGTAGCCGAAGCTCCGCTCCGCGCCGAGCCCCGGCGCCATCACGATCACCGGCGGATCGTCGTCGTCGCCGCCCGGCAGATAGAGCGTGCCGCGGCAGGTGTCACCGCCGACGTCGAACGCGAGCGCTCGGGTGGCGAACCGCTCGCGCGGCGGGCGGTCGAGCCGGCGCTGCGCGCGGTTCACCGGGTTCCGGCGGGTCACGCTTCGCCCTCGGTCTCCGCGGAGTCGTCGGCGTGCGACAGCGTCTCCAGCACCCGGGACGAGAACTCCGTCTCCGATAGCTCGTAGCTCGCCAGCGCCTCGAACCACTCCGCCTCGGCGTGCCACGTCCCGAGGACGTCGCCCGGCGAGCGGACCACCGTCGCCTCGACCCGGACCGGGTCCCACTCGTCCGCGTCGGCGCGGTCGATCAGCGCGTTGAGGGCGCGACCGATCTCGGGATGGTGGACCTCTCGGCCGGGGAACGCCGTCATGTACGTTAGCTCCAGCGGGTCGCCGCCGTCGATGGCCTCGACGCTGATCCCGTAGCTCCGTAGCGCGGGCTCCACGTCGGTCGTCCGCTCGTCGCCGGTCATACGGGACCGTCGACCGGACGGGATAAATCGCTACCGGCGTCGCTCGCGACGAGAGAACTCCGCACGCCGTCGAAAGCCGCGGACGGGGATCGGCCGCCGCGAACGGCGGCCGAAGTCGACGTTGTCAGAGGCACACGATAGTCCCGCGCGGCCACATCCGAATACTCGGTGACTCCCTATAAAAACTCGGGAGGCGGCGGTATACCCTCGCCCGCACGCCGACCGTTCCGTTCGGCGCGGCCGACCGACCGGGCATGCTTTATGCCCGTCGCGGGCCAGGATCCGGTATGCTTCGGGGCGCGGCGTCGGCGCTGTCGCGGTCTGCGGACAGCGCCGGCGTCCTCGTCGTCGGCGGTCTCTTGACCCTGCTGACGTGGGTCGTCACGCCGGTCTGGGTCGTCGGCGTCGTGGCCGTTCCGCCGCTCCTCGTCCTCGCGCCGCTCGCGCTCGCACCGGGCCTCGTCGGTCGGGGGTACTTCGTCCGCGTCGTCGCCGACGCCGGGTCGACCGGGAACCGCGACGGCGCGCCCTCGTTCGTCGCCTGGAACGACCTGTACCGCGACGGGCTCAAGTCGGTCCTGTTGAGCGCGGCCCTCCTCGCGCCGCTGGCGACGCTCCTCTCGCTCGTCGCGCTCGCGGCCGTCGCGGCCGGGATCGGCCTCGTCGACCTCGGGCCCGCGGTCGAGGTCGCGGAGCGCGGGCTCGGGCCCGGCGGGCCCTCCGCCGTCGCCGCCGCCGTCGCCGGGCTCTTGGCCCTCGTCGTCGCGGCGTACCTCCTCGCGTTCGCCTACGTCAGGCCCGCCGCGCTCGCCGCGTTCGCCGCGTCCGGGCGGCTCCGCGACGGGCTCCGTCCGGGGCGGATCGCCGCCGTCGCCGGGTCGGGTTCGTACGCGACCGCCTGGGCCGTCGCGGCCGCGACGCTCGGCGCGGGGTACGCGCTCGCCGCGCCGTTCGTCCCGCTCCTGGTCGGCGTCGCGTTCGTCTTCGTCGTTCGGGTCGCCGCCCACGCGCTGTACGGTCGCGGCGCCGCGGGCGCGGTCACCTTCGACGCCGCGGAGCCGGTCGCGCCGCCGGCGTCGGTTGAGCCGCCGGCGTCGACCGACCGGTCGGAAGCGCCGGTCGGAGCGGCGGCGTCCCGGCCGAGCCGCTCCGGGCACGCTCCGGGCCGGCTCGACGGCGGGAGCCGACCCTCGGCCTCGGAGGCGTCTGCGGCGGTGCAGACCGGTCGGACGGTCCCGATCGACGACGACGGTGAGGCCGCGGTCGACGCGGGCGGCTTCAGGTGGAACGGCGAGAGCGATCCCGCGGACGACGAGTCGGTCGGCGACAGAGCGACCGACGACGGCTTCGAGTGGGGCGCCGGCGTCGACTCGGAAGACAAGAGTTGATACGAGCGCGGGCGAACGGTCGGGCATGCGCATCTCCGACCGGGGCTACGGCGAGGAGGGCCGGGAACGGCTCACCCTCGTCCCCGAGAACGTCGACGACCTCTGGCACCTCGCGCACGTCCTCGAACCGGGGGACCTCGTCGAGGGCGACACCACCCGCCGGATCCAGCGGAACGACGACCAGATGCGGGACACCGGCGGCCAGCGCGAGCACATCTTCGTCACGCTGGAGGTCGAGGACGTGGAGTTCGCCCGCTTCGCCAACCGGCTCCGCGTCTCGGGCGTGATAGTCGGCTGCTCCCGCGAGGACCAGCTCAACGCCCACCACACGCTCAACGTCGAGGAGCACGACGAGATCACGGTCGAGAAGCACTTCAAGTCCGACCAGACCGAGCGGCTGGAGGAGGCGACGGAGGCCGCCGAGAACCCCGACGTGGCCATCGCGACCGTCGAGGAGGGGGCCGCATACGTCCACACGGTCCAGCAGTACGGCACCGAGGAGTACGCCTCGTTCACGAAGCCGACGGGGAAGGGCGAGTACTCGCGCCCCCGCGAGGAGCTGTTCGCGGAGCTCGGCGATGCGCTGGCGCACCTCGACGCCGACGCCGTCATCCTCGCCGGGCCGGGGTTCACCAAGAGCGACGCGCTCGACTACATCACCGAGGAGCACCGCGACCTGGCCGAGCGGATCTCCACGGTCGACACCTCTTCGGCCGGCGACCGCGGGGTCCACGAGGTGCTCAAGCGCGGCGCGGTCGACGAGGTGCAGAAGGAGACGCGGATCGCGAAGGAGGCGACCCTCATCGACGACCTCACCGCCGAGATCGCGCAGGGCGCGAAGGCGACCTACGGCCCCGAGGACGTGGCCGAGGCGGCCGATTTCGGCGCGATCGAGACGCTCCTCGTGGTCGACGACCGGCTCCGCACGGAGCGGCAGGGCGACGGCGACTGGCCGATCGACGTCAACGAGGTGATCGAGTCGGTCGAACGACAGGGGGGCGACGTGGTCGTCTTCTCCTCGGAGTTCGACCCCGGCCAGCAGCTCTCGAACCTCGGCGGCATCGCGGCGATCCTGCGGTACCGACTACAGTAGGATACCGGGCGATTCGCTCCGTTCGTTCGATTCCCCGGGGGCGATTCGAACGGCCGTCGCCGGGGGTCCGATGGAGCGGCGAAAAAGCGGCACAGGGGAGCGGCTACCTCGTCCACCTGATCTCGTACTCGAGCTCGTACCGTTGTTCTCCGGTCTCCGAGTCCGTGAGTCGTTCGAGCTCGACTTCGAACCGGGGAGTTTCCGGCACAGCGATGGTCTGCTCCTCGGTATCGCTCACCAACCGCACTTCTTCGGACTCGAGCTGATCGGCGGCGTCGCGTAACGCGTCGGCGATCTCGCTTCTCGTCGCCTGCCGTTCAGTTTTGAACAGCTGTTCTTCTGGCATCGTCCGTCAGTATTCGGGCCGCTGGGCTCGGACGACGTCCCCGAGCTGTTGCTGTTCGTCGGCCAGCAGTTCGGTCAGATCGTCAGCGGTAATGATCCCGACGAGCGTCTCGCCCTCACAGACGGGCAGCCGCCGGACACCGTGTTCGGCCATCAGGCTAGTCGCCTCGTAGAACCCCGCGGCGGACTCGATCGTGCAGAGCTCGGTAGTCATCACGTCCGCGGCGGTCAGAGCGGCCGGGTCAGTCTCCGCTCCGAGGACGCGAACGGTCAGATCTCTGTCCGTGACGATCCCGACGGGCGCCCCGTCGGTCGTGATCACGACGCTTCCGACGCTCTCCTCGTCCATGGTCGCCGCGAGTTCGACCACGGGCGTTTCGGGACCGGCGGTGACGGTGTCACTTCGTGCAAGGTCGTTGATTGGCATGGGAAATCCCTCCAACTGCGAGTTCGCAGAGTAGTAACTTCAAATACATTATGATTCTTAACTTCTTGGAACAGCGACATTTTCGACGGACCGTCCGCCGGTGACGATCACCTCCCCGTGAGCGCCTCGCTCGCCGGGGCGAAATCGATCGTCGTCCCGCGTCCCGCGTCCTTCGCCCGCTCGTAGAGCATGTGCGCGGCCGCGACCGTCTCGATGCCGGTCCCGCCGGAGTCGAACACCGTGACCTCGTCGTCGCTCGTCCGGCCGGGGTGCTCGCCGGCGACGACCTCGCCGAGATCGGCCGCGACGTGGTCCTCGTCGACGAGTCCGGCCTCTTCGGCCGCCAAGAACGAGCCGGCGTCCTGGCTCACCCGCTCGCGGATGTCGGGGACGTACGTCGCCCGGGCGATCAGCTCCGGCGGGAGTTCGTTCTTGTTCGGGTTGTACTGCCCCATCGACGTGACGTGGGCGCCGGGGTCGACGTCCGCGTCGTCGATCACGGGGTCGCTCGCGTTCGTCGCCGTGATCACCACGTCGGCGCCGGCGACCGCCTCGCTCGCGCCGTCGACCGCCGTGACCGGGGGGTCGATCCGCTCGGCGAACTCGTCCGCGAACGCCTCGCGGTTCTCGGCGGTCGGCGAGAAGACGCGGACCGCCTCGAACTCCCGGACCGTCGCGGTCGTGGCGAGCTGGCCGCGCGCCTGCGCTCCGCTCCCGATCACGGCGATCTCCGTCGCGTCCTCGCGGGCGAGGGCGTCGACCGCGGTCGCCCCCGCCGCGCCGGTCTTGTACGGGTTCATCGAGGCGCCGTCGAGCACCGCGAGCGGCTCGCCCGACTCGGCGTCGAACAGCGGCGTCATGAACCAGGCGTCGCCCTCGCCGAAGCCGGCGGAGTAGGTGTACCCGCCCATCCCGCCCGTCTCGGGTAGTATCGCGGTGTACGAGGTCAGCATGCCCGCCGGGTCGCGGTTGAACAGCAATGTTCGCGGCTTCGCGGGCGCGCCCTCGCCGATCTGGCGGTACGCGTCGCGGACGGCGGCGACGTAGTCGATCGGCTCGGCGAGGTCGTCGACGTCGGCGCTCGAGAGAAACAGCGTGTCGGTCATGGCGTCACCCTCGCGGGGCGGGAACTAAACCGTGTAGGGAAGCGGCACGCGGTGCGGTCGTTCGCCGCCCGATCGGTCCCGTCAGTCGGACCGCCCGGCCCCGGACCGCTCGACCGCTCGGCCGATCGACTCCCCGACGCGGCCGTCCTCGGAGCGGTCGGCGCCGCGACCGTCGGTCACCGGGTTTCTGACGAACAGCGCGTGGGCTACGACGGCCCCCGCGACGGCGGCGCCCGCGGGGAGCGCCGCCGTCAACGACAGCCCGACCAGGCTCAGGAACGCGGTCACACCGATCAACGCCGCCGGAATGAGCCCGAGAACGTAGTCGTAGTACCCGGCCATGATGCGGTTAGTCGTATTACATTATCGCTATTAAATTTTTCTCAGGGTTCGCCGTGACGACGTGAGTGATCACTTCGAACCATCTCATAAGTTATCGTGACGTCTCGGACGTCTGTCGGCGTCAGCGGTCAGCCGAAGCCGGTAGTCGCCCGGCATCCGTCCGCACGCGCCGGTCGTCACGAGAAAAAAGAGTTCGCGGCCCGGACGCCGACGGTCACGGCGTCGAGTGCGTCGTCGAGCGCGTCGTCGAGTGCGGCGACGGTCCGGCGGACGGTCCGTGGTTTCCGGGACGGCGGGGCGTTCTACCGGAGCTTGAAGTAGAGCGCGCGCCAGCCGCCGAGCGCGACCGAGCCGAGCACGAGCATGACGACGGCGAACGCGAGCGCGGCGCCGCCCCTGAAGACGAACGCGCGGAGCGCCAGCCCGAGGACCGCGGCCGGGATCCAGGACCGGATCGCGAGCGGGACCGACGACTTCGCGGTCTCGACGGCGCCGGCCGAGTACGCGCCGACGAGCGGCGCGACCAGCGCCCACGCGATCAGGAACGGCGCGAACACCTCCAGCAGGTACAGCGGGTT
>Ga0102935_1000433_pt1 | contig 15145 bp, 10 predicted proteins | sample SalPonR2_A_D2_MG_FD_78508 | JGI IMG/M metagenome (GOLD analysis project Ga0102935, IMG submission 78508) | Salt pond soil microbial communities from South San Francisco under conditions of wetland restoration - Salt Pond MetaG R2_A_D2_MG | ecosystem: Environmental > Aquatic > Marine > Intertidal... | reverse complement strand
CTCACTGCCGGGGGAATTTTGTCCAACAGCAACAGGTAGCGTCTCGATGATCTGTTCATAACGCTCAAGCTCAATTTTACGCTCCTTTCTCTCAGTAATGTCGGTGAAGAAGATTGAGAGCCCATCTGTATCGGGAAACACGCGAACTCTGAACCAAGAATCAACAGATTCGTTGTATCGCTCATATTGGATCTCTCGATTAGTGTGTAATGCTTTCTCGATTCGGTCCTGAGCGATAGTATTCTGGGTTTCAGGGAATGCGTCCCAGATAATTTCACCGAGCAGTTCAGACTCGGTCTTGCCGAGTAACTCCTCGGCATTCTTATTGAGATACGTATACTGGAAATCAGTATCAACAGAAACAATGGCGTCGGATACCCTCTCGAGGGTTCGTTGGTGCACACTTTCGTCAGGCGATTCACGCTTGCTACTCATTACCCAGACCTAGTGACATACCTTTTTAAATCATGCACCAACAGTATCAACGGCTGAAATCATATTTTATATTTCTTAATTTTTATTGCGCAATCTCTGTGCGAGATGCGCCCGGTATCTTGCACGGCTATCGAAAAGTCTCGCTGAACTGATAGAATTTTCTACGGTGAATAAGGACGCTCCTTCTTCGGTCGTACCGATGGAGACGGTTTGAGCCGCCTCCGGAGTCTTGTGTCTTTAGGTACAAGTGGGTTCAAGGTTCCACGAGAGTTCGGTCGACAAACTCAAACCGTGTTCCTCTCCCCGAACTCGTCGAGACGTTCATATCCCATCCATGAGCGTCCGCGATTTGTGCAACGTTTGCGAGGCGAAATCCCGTCTCATTCGCTGTTGTGGTATACCCGCCCTCGAAAATGTCGTGTGTGAGATCGTCGTCGAAACCAGGACCATCATCCTCAATATAGAAGCCAGCTGACGGGACATCGATTTCCCGGGTGCTGGTCAGGACTGGCTGAATAAGACCGATTGTTACAGTGACATTCGTGTTTGTATGCTTAGCGGTGTTTTCAAACAGACGCTCAAAGAGACGCTGCAGTCGTGCTGGATTGCCATCCACCGAACAGTGATCGACTGCGGTCAATGTTATTCGTGATTCGTCGACGGCATCTAACGCGGTGTGTGCTACATCAACGAGGTCTAATCGTTCGAATTTTTGTGGCTCTTGACCCTGCTGGCTGAGCGTCACGATATGATCCATGAGTTCCTGAATCCGTTCCAACGCTTCCTGAATCCGGTCGAAAGCCTCAGTGCTGCCAGTGTCCCGAGCATGTTCAAGTTGTCCGAAGCCGACTTGCAGTGGATTTCTGATATCGTGAGTGACGACCCGTATCAGGTCGTTTAGCTTATTATTTTCATGGTTGAGTTCTGATTTTATTCTCTCCCGTTCAGAGATGTCTCTGATTGTTCCCCAGACACTCTGAATCTCGCCATTGACTCGGAATGCTTCACCGCGTGTCCGCACCCAGCGCTGTGTCCCATCGCCTCTGAGTACCCGGGCTTTGAGGTCGAACGAACGGCCGTGATCGCGGGCCTGCTGAAATGCGTCTCGGACATCGTCGCGATCATCCGGGTGGTAATATTGATAGGTTTGTTCTAACGGGAGATTGTCCCCAGGTGAGAGTCCATAGATCTCCAGTGCGTCGTCCGAAACGAACGAACGGCTAGTATCCAGTTGGTGTTCCCAGACACCGACCGCTGTAATCTGATGAGTTCTTGCAAAGAGGTCGTCTTGCTGGTTGCGCTCGTTTTCTCTTCGATATTGAGAGACAAACGCTTGAACCCGATTCAGTAACAGTTCGTACTGCAGTGAATCAGACGAGCAGGTGACGATATCGGTCACACCGGCGGCCGTCGCTCTATCAACTGCGATGTCATCGCTGTCGGATTCGAACAGTATGAACGGAAGTGCAGGATAGTGTTCGCGGACAGCGCTCAGAAATTCGACTCCAGTTCGGTCCGACAACTTGGACTCTGAGAAGATACAGTCGAACTCGCTGGCTTCCAGTCGGCGCAGCCCTTCGGATACGTCAGAAATAGCAGTCACTACTGCTGTATCCGCCTCTTCAAGTTCGGATATATCGAAGAGAGTGTCACGAGATGTATCGGACAGGTATAGAATATCCATCAGATCTCCCATTATTTGTTATTAGAGTTTCGTAACTTATACAATTTGTTATGGTTCAGAATCAGCTTTCGTGTTTGTATGGGTCGGTTCCTGTCTTGTGAGTATATTTGAGTCTGAACCGGAAACAGGTACGATACATTCAGATTGTACTGTTCTCAATCGGTCGTCGAAACAATACGGGCTGAGTTTTCACGAGTATAAGTAGAGTGCCGTGGTTCAGGTGTTAACACATTCGAGATAATGGTTGACGAGACACTGTCTAGTTCTGTATCTCTTCAGTTGGCGTCTTTCCGTCAAGAGCTTGATTCGGTCGTTCGTGGTTGTAGTGGTATCTGAAGCGTCGTAACCACTGTTTCGCGCTGGATTGACTGCCCCTCCAAAACGTGTGAAAGCGGTCGATTCGCATGGTCTCAGTCTGGAACCACTTTTCGATGTGGTTCCGGATTCGGTAGTTGAGCCGACCGCTCAAATCGTGGCGTGAGAGGGCAGTCAGATAGCCGCTACCATCGACGAGAAACACCGAATCGGCGACATCGTGTTTCTCGGTGAGCCGATGCAGGAACGCCGCCGCAGGGTCAGTCCCACAGCGGCTGAACACGTCAACTTCGAGTAGCAGTTTTGATTCGGTGTCGACAGCGGCGTACAGCCACTTCTTTTCACCGTCAACCTCAATTTGTTTCTCGTCGACCGCGATCCGCGACGGCTCCGCCGTCGGCGGGTCGCTCTGTGCCTCAGACAATGTGTGTACCCAATTCCAGACTGCTCCGTGAGAGCGATCGACACCCAGCAGGTCTAAGATAGCAACCGTCTCCCTGATCGACAGCCCCGCCGTATGGAGACACACCCCAAACTGCCGGACGGGTGTCGGGGTGCGCTCATTCTCCCAAACGTCTTGGCTGTCCTCATCTAACGTCTCTCTGAGGAGGTCTGCGAGTTGCATAGGCACTTCTCGCTACGGCCTCCTCGCTTCTCAAACTCGCTCAACTAGACAGTGCCGGGCAAGGACGATACCAGATAATTCTAGTTGATTTACCATAAGTATTACAGCGTTTCTCCAGCATTGAACTGTATGGCCGCACCCCCGTCGGACCGCTGTGGCTACATGGAGCCAACAGATTTCGACCTGCGTGTCGACGGCGGTTCCGTCCACCAGAGTTGTTGCTACAGAGAGACCGTCGGTGACACGAACCGCTGTCACTGGCACCGCCAGACACAGGTCGACCTGGAGTGGGACCAAAGCCCATTCGAAGACGGGCGCGCCCCGGCGGAGATCCGAGAACTCAACGGCGGCACCAGTGACCGGGAGGGCGAAGCACGAGCTCGCCTGGGCGACGTGATTCCGACGGAACTCCTCGATGGCGCGGATCTGGCGGACCAAACCGTGCCCGAGGAGACGGCGTTCGACCACTGCTTTCTCCGGCACGCGGCTCTCGCCGACGCCGATCTGACCGCCGTCTCGCTGGTCGAGGCCGTTCTGCCGGAGAGTGACCTGACCGGCGCGACGCTCTCGGACACCGACTGCCGCGGTGCGATACTCAGTGAGACGGACTGTACGGACGCCGATTTCCGTGGTGCCACCGTCGCTGGTGGTGACCTGACCGGCGCGACCCTCAACGGGGCCGACATGCGGGAAGCCACGTTCAGCAATGCGACCCTCACCCGGGTGACTGCCACTGGCGCGGACGCAGTCAGGAGTATATTTCACGACGCCGACCTCCAGGGGAGCACGTTCGACGGCGTCGATATGGGCAACGCCGACCTCGGTGGCGCACGGCTAGACGAGGCGTCCCTCGACGGTGCGGACTGCCGGAACGCGAACGTCGGCGGCGCAACGCTGTCAGGCGCGTCCCTCACCGGGATAGACCTACGCGAGGCGAACCTCCGGCAGGTCGATTTCACTGGCGCGACACTCCGAGAGGCGGACCTTCGCGGAGCGGATCTTCGCGGGGCGACCTTCGAGGGGGCCGACCTTACGGACGCGCACATGGAGGAGACCCGACTGGACGGCGTCACGTTCGAGGGGGCGACGCTGACCGGTGCGAAGTTGTGCGAAACCGACCTGGTCACTGCCACGTTCGACGACACGGACCTGATTGCCACGGACCTTACAGAGGCAGATCTCACCGGGGCCGACCTGTCCGGAGAGACACTGCGGGAGGCGACGCTGACCGGCGCAGTGCTGGAAAAAGCGAGGCTCGACGGGGCTGACTTCCGGGAGGCGTCGCTGGCGGATGCCGACCTTCGCCAGGTCGATGCGAACGAGGCTTCGCTCTCGGACGCTTCCTTCGACGACGCCACCTTGGAGGCGGCGACCCTGGTCAACGCAGCGCTCGACGGGGCGTCGTTCGGGGGGACGGTCTGTGCAGACACCGTCTTCACGGACGCGACGCTCACTACTGCGACGTTTGTCGAGACGGATCTGACCGGGGCGATCCTCACAGGGGCCGACCTCCGCGGGGTGTGTCTCACCGACGCCACGATGGAGGGTGCCGACTGTACCGGAGCGACCTTTTCGGAGGCGACTATCGACTCGGTCGCACTGGATGACGCGACACTTGCCGGGGCCGTCTTCCGGCAGACAGACCTCTCTGGAGCAGACCTGACCGGTGTCACCATCGACGGCGCTGATTTCACGCAGGCAGTCCTCGCGGGGGTGGACCTCTCCGGGGCGGAGCTCGGAGCCGAGACACTCGTCAGGACCGACCTGCAGAACGCCACCTTGCGAGGGGTCGAACTGCAGGAGACGGCGATGCGCCAGGCGGACCTCCGAGGGTGTACGCTCGGGGACGCGACGGTCGAGGGGGCGGACTTCAGGGGCGCGACGCTATCCGAGGCCGACCTCTCGGATGTCGTGTTCGCCCGCTCGCGCGTGCGGGGCGCCAGCTTCAAGAGCGCCGACCTGCGGGGTGCAGTGTTCACTGAGACGCCGCTCCTGGAGACTGATCTGACTGACGCTGACTTGGAGGGGGCGGACCTGAGCGGAATCAGGATACGCGATGTCACCTTCGGTGCGAAATCTCTCGTCGGGGCAGACCTCTGCGAAGCTGACGCGGCCACGGTCGATTTCTCGGGCATGCGACTGTCGAATACGGCGTTCGATGGTGCCGATCTTTCCGGAGCGAGGCTCTGTCGCACGGATCTCAGCGAGGGGCAGCTGCCGGCGGCCACGCTGGCGGAGGCGGACCTCGAAGAGGCGACGGTGACGAACGCGACGCTGACCGACGTTGACCTGGTTGGCGCGAATCTCACGGGAGCGACACTGGGTGGAGCCGACCTGTCGGGAGCGGACTTCTCGTCGGCCATCGTCCGGGGGACCGACTTGACGAACACCGCTCTCAGCGGCGCGACACTCGCTGAGACGGACTGTACAGACGCCTCCTTGCGGACGGCGGAGCTGACCGGGACGGATCTCACCACCGCGATCATGACGGGCGTCGACTTCACCGGGGCGACACTGACCGACGTCGACCTCTCGGGGACCAGCTTTCAGGGCCAGCGTTTCGCTGGCGCCCACTTCGACGGCGCGACGGTGGCCGACGCGTCCTTCGAGAACGTCAATTTTCAGGCGACCCACTTCGACGAGACGGACCTCCGCGGAGCGACCATCGAACGATGTGATCTGGGCGACGCCGAACTCCACCACGTCGACCTGCGCGAGGCGACACTCGCGGAGTCGGACCTTTCGGGCACCGAATTCCTCGAGACGGCCCTCGAATCGGCGACGCTCTGTGGGCTCTCCCTCTCCGAGGCGAGGCTACGCGAAACCTCGCTGGACCGGGCAACGCTTCGCGGGGCGACCCTCCAGGGGATGGCCCTGGAAACGGTCACCTTCGAACACGCAGACCTGCGAGAGACAACCGTTTCAGCGTCCGATCTCTCGGGGGCCGCGCTCACGGGTGCCGACCTCACGGACGCTACCCTGGTGGAGGCCACCCTCGACGACGCAGACCTCTCGGCACAGACGCTTGCGGGCACGGACATGACGTCGGCGTCACTGACCGGGGCCGACCTCACGGGCGCTGACCTGCGAGGGGCGACACTGCGTGGCGCCGACGGACGAAACGCGACCCTCGAGGATGCGACGATGACTGATTGCACGCTCGAAGCCGCGTCACTGGACGGGGCTGACATGACAGGTGTCGACGCGACGCGTGCAGAGATGACAGATGTCGACCTGCCGGACGCGACGATGCGGGCGGCTACCCTCACCCGGGCCGATCTGACTGGCGGGGACCTTACCGACGCGATGCTTGGTGGGGCGGATCTCACACGCGCGACGCTGGTCGAGGCGACCCTCTCGGGCGCGGATTTCACGGACGCGACGCTGACTCGGATCGACGCGACCGACGCCGCGCTCGGCGACGCGATACTCACGGACGCTAGCCTCCGGATGGCCGATCTGACTGGCACGGATCTCACCAGCGTGACGGTGTCCGGGGCGGATTTCACGCGCGCGACGCTTGCAAACACCAGCCTCGGCGGTGTCGACTTCGCCGACCAGCGACTTGTTCGGACCAACTTCAGAGAGGCAGACATGGCGGGGGCCACCCTCGCTGGGGCTGAGGCAGCACACGCCAGATTCCGGTACGCGACGGCAACGGAGGCTGACTTCGAAGCGGCGACTCTCCGGAACACCGATTTCGGCGGCGCCGACCTCCGGGCAGCGGTGTTCGACGAAACCGAACTGGGCAACGCGACGCTGGTCGAGGCCCGGCTGGTCGAGGCCCGGTTCGAACGCGCCCGGCTGGCGAACGCCACATTCGACAAGGCGGACCTCCAGGACAGCGACTTCAGGAGAGCAGACGCCAGCGGCGCGTCGTTCGAGAGCGCGACGGCCGAGGACGCCACGTTCCTCGACACCGCCGCGTCCCGGGCGTCGTTCGCGGATAGCGTCCTCCTCGGAGCGCGGTTCGTCGACACCTCGCTCGCGAACGCGTCCTTTGCCGGAGTCGACGCCCGCGACGCGATTCTCAGCGAAGTCATCGCGCGGAACGCCGACCTCTCGGGTGGCACCTTCCGGAACGGTGAGTTCGAGACGGTCGATCTCTCGGGCGCTGACTTCGACAACGCCGACCTGCGTGGGGCGGAGCTGGTGGATCTGACATTTCACGCCGCGGCGCTCGGGAACGTGGTCGTGCGGAAACGGGACCTGCGGCGACTCGATATCGAGGCGATTCCACTCACCAGCGAGCAACTACGGGCACACGAACAGCCCGTCGCGAGCGACGGAGAGTGATATCTCAGTTATACTACCCCCGACCTTTTTAATTCCTCTTGAATGTAGACTGCATAGAAGGGTCGCATGAACAAGTCACGGTATAATAACGCCGCGGTCAAGCCCGAGGAGGTGGCTCCCGAGGTCGTAGTCATGAGGAATGCCGGCAGAACAGCACGCCGGCGTCGGAGATAAAGCAGGTTAGTCGTGGGTGTCTGGCACGTCGTCCCGTTCGGTCTCGAAGGTCCGCTCTGTGACGCGAGTGACCCGCTCTTCTCTGCGGGACTCGATGTGGACAGTTTCGACGGTGTACGTGACCGATGGCTGTAGTGGGACGTCCCGAAAGGAGTCCCATATCCGCGGGATAGTGCCGTCTTCCGAGTCCATTTTGACGGTGAGTTTGGTGTCGTCGTCGAAGGAATCGCCCAGGGCCTCGCCCGTCAGAATCCCGTTGTCGTGCAGTACCTGTAACGCGAGTCCGAACGCGTGGTGCTGGTCACTCGTCGACGCCGTCTCCGACGTGCCAGCGCTCGACGGATAGGCAGTCAAGAGGTAGTGGAGCTTCAGCGACAGCGGCCGGCCACTTCGAACGTTGTTCTCGTTGATCGTCCGATGCTGGCGGTTCGTGCTGCGCTCGACGTCGTAGAGAAACAGTGAGAGCCTCGTGTCGGCCTCGTCCCCGACGTTGTCGGGGGAATCGAGGACGATCTCGCTCTCGGAGAGCGAGATGACGTCGCTCCGTTCGGCGATACCCACCTGGAGCGTCTCGAGGAGCGCCTCGCTGACAGCCGCGATTGCGTTGTACTCTGCCACATGCAGTAATTTGCAGAACAACGTATATTTGCGTTATGTATATTTACTGTAGAAGGAACGACTGCAACCGCCCCTACAAGTGTAGGGCGAACACTTAATCGATACATCTGCCTCTTTCTACACACGCACTAGGAGAGTAATTAATGCCGGAGTACCTATCACCAGGTGTCTACGTCGAAGAGACGGATAGCGGGACGAAGTCCGTCGAAGGCGTCAGTACCAGCACGGCAGGATTTATCGGACAGACTGAACGTGGCCAGCTGAAACCCCAGCTGGTGACAGATTACAACGACTTCCAGCGGAAGTACGGCGGCCCGATAGCGGACTCGTATCTCGGCCACGCAGTGCGGGGGTTCTTCGAGAACGGCGGGAGTCGGGCGTACATCGCACGGGTGACGGGCGACTACCGGGAGGAAGTCGGGACCGCGACACTGACAGACGCTGCTGAGACTGACGTACTCTCAGCCGCAGCGACGGGGCCGGGTGAGTGGGCCGAATCCGTCTCGGTGACTGTCACCGACGCGCCGGTGTCGAACGAGACCAACACGGTGTTCAATCTCGTCGCCAGATACTGGTCCGTCGAAGCCAGCGAGGTGGAGAACCCAGGGTCGAAGGCGCCTGATCCGAAACCGGACATCGAAGAGCGGTACGACGAACTGAACGCGGACGAAGGCTCCACGCAGTTCTATCCACGACGACTGGAAGGCGCATCGAACCTCGTGCAGATTACCCAGGAGGGGCCAGGTCGACCTGCGAACCAGACGGTGTGGCTGGAGAGCGGCGATAGCTCGGCGACCAGCGCCGACGGCGGAAGCCAGATCCAGGACTCCGACTCCTTGTCCGACGAGAGTGACGACGAGAGTGACGACAGCCCCTCGATTCCCAGTGACGACGAACTCGACGACATGACGAAAGCGGAAATGAAGGAGATCGCAAAACCCTTAGAGATCAGCATCTCACAGCGGAAAGCGGAGCTGAAAGCGGAGCTCAAGGAACAGCGAGACAGCGACGACGTCGAGACCGACGGTGGGGCAATCACAGAGCCGGCAGTCGAGGAATACAAAGGCAATAGCACACCCGGACAGCGAACCGGGCTTGCAGCCTTCGAGGAGATAGATGCCATCTCTATCGTCGTCGCCCCGGACGAGAACGACGTACCAGGGCTGACCGAAGCCGTCGTCTCCCACTGTGAGAACATGAAAGATCGGATGACGCTCCTGCAGGCACCCCGGAACCCCGGAAAGATCGAGGAGATGGAGCCACCGGTCGACTCCTCGTATGCGGCCTACTACTACCCGTGGATCCAGGTGCGGGACCCGGAGATGGGAACGAGTCAGCTGGTTCCGCCGGGGGGCCACATCGCCGGTATCTACGCCCGGAGTGACCAGGAGAACGGCATCCACAAGGCACCGGCAAACGAGGTCGTAAACGGGGCAGAGGGGCTTCAGCACAACGTGACCAAATCGGACCAGAACAGTTTGAACCCGAAAGGGGTCAACTGCGTTCGGGACTTTCAGGGGCGGGGGATCCGCGTCTGGGGAGCCCGGACGACCGCCAGCAACCCGGAGTGGCGGTATATCAACGTCCGGCGGCTGTTCCTGTACATACGGCAGTCGATCGACGAGGGAACCCAGTGGGCCGTCTTCGAGCCCAACGACGAGGACCTGTGGGCCCGCGTCGAACAGACGATAGAACGTTTCCTGACGACGCTGTGGCGTGACGGCGCGCTCATGGGGACCTCGGAAGACGAGGCGTTCTACGTCAACTGTGATAGCTCCACGATGACACAGGACGACATCGACAACGGCCGCCTGATCTGTGAGATCGGCATCGCCCCAGTGAAACCAGCAGAGTTCGTCGTGTTCCGGATCAGCCAGTGGACCGACGGACAGGGGTCCTGACCGAGGTGACCAAACATGCCAGAGCCAACAACCGGCCTGATGAAGCAGGGGAACTACGAGGTCAAATTCAAGGGGCGCTCGATCTCCAACGTCGTCAACGCGGACCAGGCGAAGATAACGATCGAATCGGAGCAGACATCGACGGGCGAGAAAGGTCCGGGCCACACGAGACAGGGTACCGTCCGGTTCAGTGATGTGACCATCGAGATCATCATGACCGCCAGTACGGACGAATACCTTTTCAAGGAGTTCAGGAAGGCCCAGAACGAACCGGACACCCCGAAGGTCAAGGGCGACCTGATAATCGCCAACAAAAACTCGAGAGACGAGACCAACCGGTCCCAGCACTACGACGGCTGCTGGATCAAGGAATACGACCCACCGGATTTCGACGCGACGAACGCACAACCGATGACGGAGAGCTACACGTTCTCAATAGACAAGCTGAAAGAGAAGGCGAGCAAGTTATGAAAACCACTGAGATGACCCGACCGGTGACGACTCGGGAGTCGGAGGGGCCGGCATGAGTCCACCCGAACCGCCGGTCAACAACGACAAGTTCCGCGTGGATGTCGGAAAGGACAAGGACATCGACAAGTTCGCACGGGTGAACTTGCCAAAGATGTCGACGGAGTCCCTGGAACACGACTCGGGTGACTCGGGGAAGCGATTCGTCTCCAAGCACTCGGGCCAGAAGCAAAACGGTGGGGAGCTCCGGCTCACCTTCTACGCCAAAGGCGACACGGGCAAGATGAAAGAGTGGATGCAAAACACCCTGCAATGGAAAGAAGGAACGTTGATAAAGGACATCTCCGTCCAATCCGAGCTGCCCGAAGGGAAAGCACACTTCCGCTGGGAGTACCGGAACGCACGGATAAATGGAATCGAGTTCGACAGCTCCTTTAGCTCCGATGGGACGGAAATTCTGACCTGTACGGCGACGATCCATGTCGAGGAGGGGGAGCGCAAGAAGATGTGACGGCCGAGGCGACCTATAGTAACAATTGAAACGATGTACACACCGTCGTCGTGCGATCGAGTGTGTATTGATTTTCAATGGCTACTATAGCCACGGGATATTAATACAAAGATTTACACTACTGCAATTAAAGATATACTCGATATACTATGTCAAAAAAAGGATTACAGACCGAGTTCGAGTTCACACTGCCGCGAGGCCACGTCGACGACGGGGGGAACCTCCACAAGGAGGGTCGAATGCGCCTGGCCACGGCCGCAGACGAGATCAAACCGCTGAAGGACCCGCGCGTCCAGGAGAACTCCTCGTATCTCACCATCCTGTTGCTCTCCCGGGTCGTCACGAAACTTGGCACGCTGGACGAGGTGACCCCGGAGGTCATCGAGTCGCTGTTCGTCACCGACCTCTCACATCTCCAGCGACTGTACGAGGAAGTGAACAACGGCGATACGGAGTTTGCGGACCTCCCGACGGAGCCAAGTGATGCGCCGCCGGCCGAGGGGGAGGCCCCTGCCGAGGACAGCGAGGGAAACGAAGCCCGGTTATAACGCTCTCGCCGACAGACCAGCTCTACGAGGAAGTCGCGTTCGTCGCGTACTACTTCAACTGGTCCCGCGAGGCGACGCTCTCGATGCCCCACTGGGAACGCAAGCGGTGGTGTAACGAGATCAGCGCCATCAACGAACAGCGAAACGAGGACGGCGACGGGATGCCGAACCAGCCTTTCGACCCCGAAGCGGCCGATGTCCCGGTTTTCGACCTCGACGAAGACGAGAACCCGTTCACCGACTGACCACCCCCCACACCACGATGTCAGAGATCGATTTCAGCAAGCGCCACGCGAACGACGACCCCCTTACGGGCAACAACTTCATCGTCAGGATCAAAGGCACGGAGATAGGCGGTTTCGAGCGCGCCGAGGGACTCGGTATAAATGCAAACCCGGTTCGATACAGCCCAGGCGGTAAAACGACGGAGATGATATTACCGAATACCAGTTCCTGTAACGACGTGGCGCTGATACGCGGGTTCACGAAACACCGTGACTTCGTGAACTGGATCATGGAGTCTGTGCGGGAACGGCGATCTACTGTAAAATACAACGTCGAGCTAATCGTACAGAACGTGAACGGCGATTCCCTGAGAGGGTTCGAACTGATCAACGCCCGTCCCATCGCGTGGATGCCGCGAGATGTCCTGAATACGAACGGCGGCTACGCGTTGGAGGAGCTCACGCTTGCCCCCGAAGACGTCGTCCCGATCGAGTTCTGAGTGCCAGGAGAGACACGATGCCAGGAACCGACGACGAACACGACACGCTCGGGATGATTGACACCACCGATTCCGAGAGTGCCATCGGCTGCCTCGACGTCGACTCGACGGGTGTCCTCGAAACCCAGGGAGACACTGGTCGCAAAACGGGCGACCGTGGGGGTGGGATGCGAGTGACAGAGCCGGGGTTCTACGACCGGCGCATCTCGGTGCTCGACCCCACTCCACTCGGCCTCCTCGGGTCCATGGCGACGCCGGACGCGGGACTGCCCATGGGGCTAACCCACCGGCTCCGGTCCAGCGACGACGCGGACGGGTCCGACGAGCAGCCCTCGTTCGGGTTCGGGATTCAGCGAACTGAGCGTACGCAGTCGGGAGTGGAGCACTCTGTCAGTTCTCCGGCGGATGAGACAGTGTCCCCGTCCAGTACAGACGCCCAAAAGCCAGCGGCGGCGCCGGAGCGGGGCAGCGAGACGATATCGACAACGGAACTGACGACCTCGGCTGTGCCGGCCGTGGGGCGTAGCGAGGGCGAACCGTCGCCGTTCGATCCACGGATCAGCGCGGACATCGGACGGTCCACAGACGTCCACACCGCGACGACGCACACCGAGACAGTGACTCCCGAGGAGACGGGGCCTGAGAGGAACCGAACCAGCAGCCACACACAGGATCACCAGGCGGAGACGGTAGCCCCCGTGGAGACCGAGCCTGAGAGGGCGCAGGACACCGCGTTGCGGGACGCGATAGCCGGTAGCGACAGTGCAGCGCGCACACGCCACGGAGCGCAACTCGATCAGGGAGAGACGACGGCGCCGGGGTCGCCTCCAGAAGACCCGTCCGCGCCGGGACTGAGTCAGCACCGCGTCGTCCACGAACGGGTCGAGACGCCGGCCCTCGTCCAGGAACAGCCCCTGCCCACGCGCCCGGAATCCAAGAACCAGCCACCCACCGATCACGCATCCGTCAGTTCGACTACCGCTGGAACGGCCCGCCGGGATGACCCAGCACCGGCCGCCAAGACGACCACTGTCGTGACAAACGAGACTCCCGTCCACGGGGGGCCGGAATCGACAGCAGGAGAGTCCATCGCGGGCGATTCCAGCGGTGCCAGTCCGCATCGAGAGCCAGCGGGGGCGCGGAGTCTCGTCCAGCGGGTGAGGGCGGACCGGGCCCGATGGGCGCGAGCGCGACAGATCAACACTGTCGGTGCGAAACAACACGCTGAAACTGCCAGCGCGTACCAACCCGCCGACACTGCTGTAGCGAACCAACAGGCCCCGAAGAGACGAGAACCGAGGGCCGACACAGAATCGTGGACCGTCGCTGGCGGACCCCAGACGGGGTATATGTCATCGAGCGACAATCTAGTCTCGGCCCCCAACGCGTGGACCACGGACTGGCGCCACGACGCGTCGAGTACGGCAGCGCCGAGCCTGGAACCGGACGTGCGGGTGGCCGTCGACACGCGACGGGAGCTGCCGATGGCCACCGAAACGCCAGAGTCGACAGCGAGCGGTACGGCGGGCGCCGGGTCGCGAGACGGTACAGTCACCACTCGAGGTAGAGACGTGCTCCCGCAGCATACGGGGGACACCGACCACCGAACCGTGGCCCGGGATAGAACGGTCGATACCGAACCACGAGATGCGACGCGGGAGCGAGCGCCAGATACCCCGACAGGCGCCGGACACATGAGAGGAAGGGCGGCCACTGGACACACGGCTGATCTATGGCAGCCGTCGCGTTCTGTCCGCCACCCACCGACGGGGTCTCCAGTGTATCCATCGGAGTCGCCGGGAAAGACAACGACAGCGGCCGCTGGGGCCGGCGACCGAGCGCCAGCCACGCAGAGACACCAGATCGAACTCACAACGGCCGGACGCCGGACGCCTGCCGAACCGGGCGGGAGACGTACAGATCGAACAGCGGCCAGCGAACGGCACTCACCGGACCCGCAGGGACCGCCCGGGTCGCCCGGAGCGCTCGTGAGGTGGCAGGGTGACCGGTCCGTCGAACGGCACCTGATCCACAGGCCGGTCGCCGACCGACTGCTCGACAGCCCGGGGCGCGGTCGGGCAGACCGCACCCCCACGCGACACGAGACGGTGAGTCGCCAGTCCGCTGGCCCGTCAGACACTGCGGCCGTCGAGACCGCAAGCAGCGCCCATCCGGCCGCTCGTTCCCGGACACCAGGACGCGGTGACGACCGAGGGAGTGGGGCTGCCGGGACCACCCACTCCTCGCCGGGAGGGGAGTCCCCGGGCGGGACCCACAACGAGCGGTCAGTTGGATCGGCTCAGCCAGCGGGCGACGGGCCGGCGGCGGCCCCGAGCGGGGCCACTGCCGAGTCCAGACGTGACAAGCCGGACCCGACTGCGCGCTCCACACCCGGTTCGGGAACGACGGGTGTGACCGACACCGGACGATCGGGTTCGAGAGCGATCCCTACGACTGTCGTCGAGTCGTCGCCGTCGAGCACGGAGACCGGCGCAGCCACGACGATGTGGGCGCCAACCTTGCGGACGGTCACTGGTGGGGCCGAGAACCGGCCGGAAGCAAACAGCGCAGCCAGCCCCGACGTGGGAGCTACCCGGATGGCCGGCGCGTCGGATGTGCCGACCGATGGCGAGCGAGCCACCGGCCAGTCCCGGCACTCAACGTCGACAGGTGGTCCCCAGCAACGTCCACCGGCGACGCAACATCGACCCGACAGGTCAGGCCCAGGTCAGGCAGGCCGCCGGTGGCTGGACGGGCGCCCTGACCGGGCCGATGCTAGAGCGCGCTCCGGGGATACCCCTGGGACGGGGGGACCGGCGGACCTATCGCGGCGCCGTCACCCACCG
>Ga0102935_1000431_pt1 | contig 15173 bp, 16 predicted proteins | sample SalPonR2_A_D2_MG_FD_78508 | JGI IMG/M metagenome (GOLD analysis project Ga0102935, IMG submission 78508) | Salt pond soil microbial communities from South San Francisco under conditions of wetland restoration - Salt Pond MetaG R2_A_D2_MG | ecosystem: Environmental > Aquatic > Marine > Intertidal... | reverse complement strand
GGCTATGTATCGGGCGAGGTCTTCTGAGACATCATGGTCCCGCGGGAGCACCTCGCAACACACCTCAGTGAACTCCGCTTGATCGTATTGGGTAAATTCCCAAGACATGAATCGGTCAACAAGCGAGGTCGGTGATATCGCAGATAGATCATTACTGGTTGCGACTACAATTGTGTCCAACTGAACATGCTCGTTAACCCCAGACTGTGTCGTTTTCACATAACCCTCCCCACACGCCGTCATGAGGGCTTCACGGTCGTGTTTTGATCCCTTCTCTATCTCCTCAACGATAAGATACTGTGGATTAGATCGTAAGGTATCACGAATCCCAACCGCTGTTGTGCCATCACCTGAGAGAACCACGCGTTCGGCCGTCGGGAGAGCAGCAACATCTTCGGCCATCATTGATTTTCCAGACCCCGGGGGGCCGTGAAGGAGGTGGTGTACTTGCTCTTGGCGGCTTATCGTTCGACGCAGCCACTTCTTTGGTTTTGTTCGGCCTACAACGTCAACAAACAATTCTTTTGGATCCAATTCCTCTGTGCTGTCGACCTTCTCAGCGGGCGTTTGGCGTGGCTCTTCAGCGGCTTTGATAATCTGTTCAGCCTTCTCAGTATCAGTTACTCGATAATAAGAGGCTCTGTTAGCGTTATGTGTCCGTTCAATCAGCCCTGCCTGCATGAGCTTCTTGAACTCCCACCCGTTTGCCTTAACATCAGCTGCCTCAAACCCTACATGATCAAACTCTTCCATTCGCTCTTGATTCTCAGCATTCGACATCCACTCAACAGCGTTGTTGAGCACACGTATCACACGGTTGTCTTCAATAGTAATGTTTGACATATGTATCTACTCAATAACTATGCTATACAATCTTACGGTGGACATCAATAATATAGATATAACTAACTTCTGCAGCCATATTCGGTTTAGTTTGACTCCTATCTTAGAGCTGGTCAACCAGAGTATGAAAATTAAAATTGGTAGTGAGTAGGGCTTATTCAACTACTCACACTTGTGGGGCTAGTAATTATAAATGCTGACTACCTTCGGTAAACTCATGTAATATTTCATTACAACTGCTGCATTCAACATATTCATATTCTCCTACAGATTCTGTCCTCTCACGTGCGCCGTGTTCTGTAGTTGAGACAGATAGTTCAGACTCTATGTACATATTCAATTCTGTTTCGTGGCATATAGGACATGGATACCACATCTCCCATCTACCGGTAGCCCCCTCGTCGGCCAGTTCATCAGATCCTCTTTTTGAGCCGGGATCGCCTTCCATACAGTAATCAAGTTACTCTAATAAGTTGTACTCGCATAGTTATTTCGGATGTTGTAGTAATGCTCTTCTGAAGCAAATTGTTAGCGAAGACTCTCCCGGGGTGAGTGAATTCGGCAGATCAATTCTTCCAAGATGGCTCGCCCCCGTTTTATTGACCCGGGACGGCATACGAAACCACGGCAAAACCGCCCGACATCTCGCCACCAACAATGTTATATTTCAAATAGTAAATAAATTATGTGCAATCCCTATACGGTTAACAGATACAGAACTGGTTCGGCTATTCTTGATCTGTCACATGAAAATGAGTCGTAGATCTCGTGAAGACAGTTGAAAGGCCATCCTGCACATCTATCACGCTGCCGAGTGGTCGGAATTAGCGCAATAATCACGACCAATATCATAACCAGCGTTAGCGACAGAAAGAACGATTATAACAGGTACACTCGAAGCGCCGGAGTGTGTGGGTACGGAGACGATCGACCCCTTGTCCCGGCAGTCGCTGATCCAGTCTCACTCTCGTCACGGCTCAGAGTGACTAACTACGTCCCACCAGTATGTAGACTCTGTAGTCGGAATTGAAGGACTCGGCCCCTCGCGACGAACGTCCCATCGTGGCAGACGAGCGCGACGTCGTTGCGCTCAACGTCACTCTATGTCCCGTCTACCAACTTACCTCAGGTGCGAACAAGATCGTCGTCAGATGTTGTCCGAAACAGTTCGAGATCCTCGTTATTGAGGTAGGACTCAATATCCTCAATTGGGTGCCCATCTCGGATGAACTGTTTGTAGTCCTCAAACGCGTCGTCGCGACCAGCGGGGAGGATCACGATACCAGTCATGCTTGAGTGGAAATCACCGGTGGGAAGCAAATAATTGGCTACAACTTCATTGACTCTATTGAAATCCTAAGGAGCTGATAGGATTGGTTGTAAGATACAGAGCGTGAGTCTAACACCGTGTTAAATTTCACTGTTCACCGACTCAGAAGAATTATTCAGAACTAACAGACATCTTACTATATGAATAGACGGTCCACGGTCCTCGTCCTTACAGGAGCATTCTCCTCCGTTGCTGGGTGCTCAGCTCTCCAACTGACGATCAACCAACGCCCTCTCGTTCATCTGACGTAGGCGCATCTAATCTATCGAAAGCCTCCCTCCAGATACAACCACCCGGGGGGACCGAGTACTTTGGGCTGTATCGGTTAAATGGGCGGTCCGAGGATGGCTCAATTACTGACAGCACAGACATAGCTGCGGCAGCTCCTTTGATTCGACATGATGTCATTCCGGTTTCTCGCTCTGAACGTTGGGAGTGCACCATCGACGCTACCATTCACCAAAACAACGAACGAGTCACTACGGAACACTCCGTATCATTCAGCCCCTCTGATGAGCAGCAAGTCCTCGTAATCACCGTCACTGCTCCAAGTGATGTGTCAATTACCGTCGATACACTCTAACACACTCGCACGATCTTCTCATCGGTCTGTTCAACCCAGGCAGTGTGAAACGAAAGGCGAAGGCGTGCTGAACTCACCCTCTGTAGTTAGCACGGCTTCGAGAACATATCACTGATTGAGGATTTAAACAGAGCCTTGGCTTCCAATTCAGTCCGAGTTCAGGAGGTCGACGTGATGGAGGACCAGCTCGACGTTATTTTCTATCTGACTGAGTGTATCCGAGATGATCTGAAGAGACATTGGGGCTGCCGTGTCATTGAGAACAGAGAGGAATCGACGTGACGGGTGAAGGTCGAGACCGTGTAGTTCCGAATCGGTGAGTTGGTTGAGGCATTCCCTGACCTACAAATCGAGGTGAAGAGTATGCCGGCGGAGGGAAATCGTGTCTTCTACCGGATCACGATGTCGTGAACGATGACTGGGGCGTTCGACAATGTCGCTCCGTCGTTTTTGCCCACTCCTACGAGTGGCCAGCGACGGGCAACGGTTCGTACGGCTCTTCAAGCCATTCCATATCACTCTCTGAAAGGGAAATGTCGAGGGCATCGACGGCCTGTTCGAGATGGGTGATCGAGTCGACTCCGATGATCGGAGTCGTCACGGGATCTTTCGAGAGCAGCCAGGCGAGCGAAATCTGGGCCATCGTCGCGTCCTTCTCGGCGGCGAGTTCTTCCACGCGTCCGATGATCGTCTCGCCACCGCCGTCGCGGTACGGATACTGGTGTGCCCAGTTGTCGTTCGCGCCGCGGTCGGTCGTCTCGTACTCGTCGAACGGGACGGCGAGATTCCCTCGTGCGAGGGGACTGTAAGTCATCACCGCGACGTCCCGCTGATTACAGTAAGGAAGCATCTCGCGTTCTTCCTCCCGGTACAGCAGGTTGTAGTGGTTCTGCATCACGTCGAAGCGTTCGTACCCCTCGCGCTCGCTCGTCCGGAGGGATTCGGCGAACTGGTAGGTCCACATCGACGACGCGCCGAGATAGCGGGTCTTGCCACGACGGACGGCGTCATCGAGCGCACCGAGTGTGACGTCGATCGGCGTGTCCTCGTCCCAGCGGTGGGCGAAAAAGAGGTCGACGGTGTCCATCCCGAGTCGATCGAGACTCGCGTCGAGTTCCTGTTCGATAGTCTTTCGAGAGAGACCCTGTGAATGAGGATTGTTCTCGTCCATCTCGTAGTAACACTTCGTCGAGACGACGGCTTGGTCACGGTACCCTTCGAGTGCGTCACCGAGGATTCGCTCCGATTCACCCCGGGAGTACATGTTGGCGCTGTCGAAGAAGTTGATCCCAAGGTCGATCGCACGGTCGATTATTTCGTGGCTTTCCTCCTCATCGAGTACCCAGTCGCGCCAGTCACTCGATCCAAAGCCCATCGTCCCGAGACAGAGCCGACTGACCTCGACGCCGGTCGTTCCGAGTGTCGTGTATTCCATGACAGGTACAGTTTGGCACGACAATACATTGGGTCTATACTGAGACATGGTCGTCCGTATAAGTGCCCACCACCAGTGTAACGCCTGCTGGCGATCTTTCGGAACCGAAAACAAGGCTCTGTTGAAATCCTCTTCTTCAGACATATTATTGACTGAAGCAGCTGGTCGCTGAAGACTGCATCTCGGCCAGAGCAGGTTTGTTTTAGACGATCTCTTCAAGGACTGACTCACCGCTGCCATCCTGTGACTCCCATTCCCACTCGTCTTCGATACGAACGCGACCGTCATCAAGCAGTTCGACGGTGCCCACGGAGTGGCCACTCGCCGTTTCATTATCCGTGTTGATCTGCGAATACCTGATGTCCCATCCATTTCCGTCAAACGTTCCGACGAGGTGGCCATCGACGATACTTCCGCCTGTATAGTGTGCGTAAATCCGTTTGCCCTCCTGTTCAAACTCGAAGCGAGTGTCTCCACTCACTTCCCCAGCATCGGTGTTTGCAACGCCAACAAGTGTCCGACCATCGAGTGAGATATCTTCGGTCATAGACTGTTGTGCTATCTATGAGGTCAAAAAACCCCGAACTGAATTGCTGACTACACCCTCTGTATTGACCACAGTGAGGTCAAAATATATCACTTACTGAGGATTTCAACAGAGCCGAAAACAAGGGAAATCGAGAATTGCTTAGCTGTCCTGTCCGACGTACGTGACCGGACAGGGGCTGTTCAGGAGGACCGATTGTGATGTGCTGCCGAAGACGGCTTTTCCAGCGGGCGTCCGTCCGCTGCCACCGAGGACGATACGATCGGCGTCGAGATCGACCGCCATGGAGACGATCTTCTCGGCATAGTCGCCGACGACGCCGCGGGTGTTCGTCTCGACATCGACCTCAGCGAGCGTCGCCGAAACGTTCCGAGCGTGTCGGTGATGTTTCGCTACTTCGTCAGGGGCCGGTGGTGTCCCATCGAAGTCGAGTTCGTCACGTGCTGTCTCGAATTCCGACCGTGAGTAGACGTGTAAGAGTTCGACTGTCGCATCGAGCGGTGCAGCGACTTCGATGGCCGCCTCGGCGATAGTAGCGTGTGGATCGTCGCTCTGCCCGACGGCCACGAGGATGATATCTACTGTCATTGGTGTGGTGCAATTGATGGACGCGAAAGATCTCCGTTTGCTGCTTCGTCGAGCGCTTCTTCGACCTCGTCGAGGCCGTACACTGCGTCGACCAGTTCGTCGTAGGGATACTCAGTAATCGTCTGGGCGAGGAATCTGAGCGCGCTGTCGAGATAGCCGGGATCGTACTGGACGAGTGCGGTCACCTCGATCGAGCGGCGGGTGATCCGTCCTGGGTCGAACATCGTCTCCGACCCTGGATTGATGTTCCCGAGTTCGAGATAGCGACCGCCTTCGCGCAGGAGTTCGACACCTTCGGTGAAGGCGGCCGGGACGCCAGCGACCTCGACGCCGACGTCCGCACCGCCATCGGTAAGATCGTGGACTCGTTCGATTCTGGCGTTGATATTGTCATACTCACGCATATCCACGACGTGGTCGGCACCGAACGATCTGGCCCGCTCGATTCGCTCCGGTCGTCCCTCGACGACGATCGTCTTCGCGCCTTGCTCGCGAGCGTACGCGATGGCGTTCAGCCCGAGCCCACCTGCGCCCTGAATCACGACCCACTCGTCGTACTCGACGCCGACCTGATCTAGGCCGAACATAACCTGTGAAAGGGCACAGTTCGCGGCAGCAGCGACGCCGGGGTTCGATTTCAGCACCTCCGGGATTTTGTAGAAGTGCTGGTCCGAGTGGATGTAGTAGTGTGTGCTGTAGGTTCCGTGAAAATGCGGGAACTCATCGAGCGACTTCGTCTTGTGGCTGTAGGAGTTCTCACAATTGTAGTGTTCGCCACGGGCACACGCTGCACATCGTTGGCACGTTCGGTAGTACACCGGCGCGACGAGGTCGCCCGCTTCGACCGGCCGACCCGCAGAGTCGGTATCGACGCCCGCGCCGAGTTCGTCTATCCGACAGAGCGCCTCGTGACCCAGCACCATCTCCATGAACGGGTCACCGAGTCGCCCCTCAACGATGTGGTGGTCCGAGCCACAGACGTTCGACCGTTCGACGGTCGTCAGAACCGCTCCGTGTTCGGGGTCGGGTACGTCGTGCGTTCGAATCTCGATTTCGTCCGGTTCCGGCACGTATGCAACTTTTCCAGTAGTCATTGTTATGCAGTCGTCGTCCCCGATTCCGCTCCCACAGTCTGTGTCAGTCGTTTTTCGATCGTCGCGAACAGTCGGTCAGCGAGTATCGCCAGCAGCGCACCGGGGATCGCACCAGCGAGAATCTGCGGATTATCGAACTGCGTGATCCCACTGATTACCCAGACACCCAGTCCACCGCCGCCGATGAAGAAAGCGAGATAGGCGGTTCCGACGTTGAGGACGGAACTGGTTCGAATACCTGCAAAGATGACGGGGACAGCCAGCGGGAGTTGCACCTTCCGCAGGACCTCCCGCTGGGTCATCCCCATGCCTTCGGCCGCTCTGATCGTCTCCTCATCGACGTCCTCCAGTCCAGTAATCGTGTTCGTGATAATCGGAAACAGGGCATAGAGCCAGATTCCGAAGACCGCAGGGGCGAAGCCTATCCCCAGCAGCGGATAGACGAGTGCAATGACTCCCAGCGTCGGAACCGTCTGGGCGACGTTCCCAAAGCCCATCACATACCGTCGGGCCTGGTCGAACTGCACAGCCACGATCGCGAGCGGGACCGCGACGAGAATGGCCCCGACTTCCGCGATCAACACCATGATCAGATGCTCTTGGAGCAGCGTCAGGAACTCGTCGCTGTTGCTCAGCAGAAACTGGAACGCGTCGGTGAACAGTCCCATCAGTGAGTCACCTCAGTCTCGACGCGCGTCTCACGCTGGATAGCGTCCCGCGAGATCCAGCCGTCGACCGAGTCCTCGGCACCGACGGGCATCACGTCGACGTCGTGCTGGATCATCCGTGAAAGCGCGACCTGCATTGATGACGCTGGTTCGAGCGGAGCCACGCCAGCACCGTTGGTCGACGGCAGATCGACACGGCCGTCGGACCGCAGACTGGCACCGGGGGGCTTCGAACTATCCATCAGATCGCCGACCTGCCGGACCTGCAGTTGCTTGAGTGCTCGGTCGGCACCGATGAAGTCTTCGACGAAGTCGTTTGCGGGCGAGCGAAGGATCTCTGCCGGCGTGTCGTACTGGACGACCTCACCGACGTCGTAAATCGCGATCTTGTCGCCCATCTTCAGCGCCTCGTCGATGCTGTGAGTGACGAACAGGATCGTCACGTCAAGTTCGGACTGGATGTCCAGAAACTCGTTCTGTAGGTCCTCACGCGTGATCGGATCGAGCGCACCGAACGGCTCGTCCATCAACATCACGTCGGGGTCTGCGGCGAGCGCACGGGCGACACCGACACGCTGGCGCTGGCCACCCGAGAGTTCTGTCGGATACTGGCCGCGATAGGTCGTTGGCGGCAGATCCATCAGGTCCAGCAGTTCGTCGACGCGGTCGTCGATACGCTCGGTCTCCCAACCTTTCAGTTCCGGAACCGTCGCGACGTTATCCCGGACCGTCATGTGATCGAACAGCCCGATCTCTTGGATGACGTAGCCGATCTCTCGACGGAGGTCGATCTTATCGAGGTCCTGAACGTCTGTGCCGTCGAACCGAACCGTTCCAGACGTTGGATCTTCGAGCCGATTCACCAGTTTCATTGTCGTCGTCTTGCCACAGCCAGACGGACCGACGAGGACTGTTGTCGTCCCGCGTTCGACGGTAAAGGAGACATCGTCAATCGCGACCGTCCCGTCCGGATACTCTTTGGTTACGTTATCAAATTCTATCATGTCATCACCTTCTGCAGGAGGCGGGTCAGCCCCGCTGGTTCGATCTCCTCGCCGTTTCGAACGCGGAGCAGTTGCTCGCTGACACCAAACCCGTAATCGAATGTCAATGCGAGTGCCGACAGCAGGACCGTCGTCACGACGATCATCTCGACGTTGCGCTTGCGGATCCCCTGGAAGAGGAAGTCCCCGAGGCCACCAGCGCCGATGAACGCCCCGATCGCGGCGATGCCGATGAGGATGACGACGGCGTTGCGAACGCCGGCCATGATGACCGGCAGCGCCATCGGTAACTGGACCCGTCGAAGGCGCTCCCGAGTAGTCATGCCGAGTCCTTCGCTGGCCTCGATGGCCGCCTCGTTGACCTCGGTAATTCCGATGTACGTATTCCGGATCACCGGGAGCTGTGAGTACAGCACGAGCGCGAGGACTACCGGGGGGGTCCCGATGCCGATAAACGGAATCAAGATCCCGAACAGCGCGACGCTCGGTACCGTCTGCATGATACTGGCGATCCAGAGGATCGGCTCAGCCGCCCGCTCGTAGTGGGTCATAAGTGTCCCGATAACGACGCCAAGCGGGACCGCGATGACGATGGTGTAGGCCGTGATCAGAATGTGTTCGATCACGAGCGTGACCAGATCACCCCCATACGACTGAGCGAACTGCAGGTAGCTTTCGAGGCCGGCCAGCAACGCCAGGGAACCTGTTGCGACCTGCACGAAAGGTCCTGACATAGTCGTCAGATGATTCCCTCTGAGGAGAGGAAGTTCGTCGCGACGTTCTCGGCCTTCTTCCCGTCGATCGCGACGGCCTTGTTCAGTCCCCGCATCGTATCGGTATCGAGTTTCGGCCCGACCTTGTTGAGAGGGGGAGCTATCGCTTCACCGTGGTTTTCGTAGGTCTTGCTGTTGATGAGCGGGGCCGGGTTGTAGATCGGGAAGAACTGCTTGTCGTCTTTGAGCACTTCCAGATCCCACTTGGAAATCTGTGGATTGGTGTTGTAGCCCAGTCCGACGTCGGCCTCACCCTTACCGACAATCTGATAGCTCAACCCGATTCCGGTCTCACGGACGGAGTCACTGAGCTCACTGAGTTTGTCCGCAAAGCCGTAGTGTTCGGCCGTCCCCTGCCAGCCGTCCGGCCGGTCGATGTACTCGGTTGTGAGGACGATGTCAAGGTCGGTGTTTCCATCGTTGATATACGCCGCGAGTTCCGACATGGTACTGACACCGGTCTTTTCCGCCCAGTCGGGGTTGGCCATCAGTACGAACGTGTTGTTTAGTGGTGCACGGTCAAGATACGCGAGCCCGTGTTCCGACTCGAATTCGGATTTGACTTTCTTGTACAGTTCTTCCGGATCCCCGACTGGCTTGTCGTGCTGCGGCGGGACCGTGTACCACGCTGTCCCGGTGTACTCCCAGTACATATTGACTTCGCCGTTCTTGACCGCTTGGAAGTTCTGTGTCGACCCACCGAGCCCCGTCTCGTCTACGACGTTCAGATCGGTGTTCTCTTTGAGCGCGTGGTACGCCATGTAGCCGAGGATCTTCTGCTCGGTGAACCGCTTCGAGCTGATTTTGACTGTGCCGCCACCGCCGCCGAGCATGCTGCAGCCGGCCAATGACGTCATTCCGATACTCCCTGCAGCCGCGCCACCCTTCGCGAGGAAGGAACGTCGAGTCTCATTTTGTGGCATGTGTGTGAAAGGCAGCCTCTGATGCGTAGTGTTTCTGTAGAACATAGTGGCCCATTTATAATGATAATTGACTGGCCGTCGTTGTATAGGTGTCGTTGAAAAGATGAGCCGAAACATCTCGAAACGATTCCAAAACGAAGAATTTCGTCGTCTCAGCTCTCCTAGTAGAGTTGTAATCGTTCCCGGATTGTACGATCTATCAGTGCTACCGTTACCTGTGCTATAGGTTCTGGAGTCGCGATCCCTTGATTACCTGTCTATGTTCAGCCAAACTCCCATGCGGGGTGTGGCAGTTCGAACGAACGGTGACCGACACGAGATGACATCCCTGGGACTCATATTTGCATTGATCGCGATGGTGGCGTACGCGCTCTGGGCGATCGGCGCAGAACTGGCGACGCGTTCGCTCGCGCCCGAAATCGTGGCATTCATCACGTACTCGACCGGTGCGATCCTGCTTGCTGGCTACCTGTTGGTCAGACCAGAGCCAGTCGAAGTACCGACAGTCGGGAGCGCACTCGGCTTCGCGATGGCGACCGGCGCCATCATGGGTGTCGGGACGCTGACGTACTACCATGGACTCCAGTTCGGTGATACGACCGCTGTCACGACGATCGCCGCACTCTACTTCGTCCTCGCGGCCATCCTCGACATCGTCGTCCTCGGCAACAACCTCGGAACGACCGATGCACTGGGGCTGGCACTTGCCGCGATCGCCGTCACGTTTATTTCACTCTAGGTCGGTTACACTCACTCACCGCCAGTCTGGGCGAGGTTCAGATACGGGATCAGAAACGACATGATCGACTGTTCAGCCTGACGGAGATGGTGTGAGACAGTGGTCTTGGCGATCCCGATGTCGTCGGCCAGTTCTTGATGGGTGGTCTGTCGCGGCTGTTCGAAGTACCCGTGCTCGTGGGCGACGCTCAAGATATGCCGTTGCTGACCTGGCAGAGCCTGGAACAGTTCGTTCCACTCACTGGTACTCGGCGTGATTCGGCGCTGAAATTCACCGGATATGTGTTCAAGCTGGACCGAGCCAAAGTGGTCGAGCAACGCGACCGTATCAGAGAGTTCATCACGGTCCTCCATGAGCACGTCGTACTCCATATACCCGTCTGTGAGTTCGCCGAACCCGCCGTGTGGAAAGTACCCTTGGTGCAGCAGGATCTGCAACGGCGTGTATTCGAGATACTCACCGCGGACGACAAGCGTCGCGGCGGTTCGTCCCGGTTCAGGGGCACTGTACCGCTCCGTCACTTCTACGTCCGTCGTGTTGTCGTGCGACTGGATCACGTTGACGACCTCGTCGAACTCGTCGTCGTCGACGACGATGGCGATCAGCCCTATGTACTCCCGATAGTGAAACGTCGTCGCGATAAACTTCGCGAACACGTCGTACGACGAAAGTGCCTCTGTCCAGTCGCCCTCGTACCGGACGCGAATTTTGACGGTCAGCATACCCGCTCTCTCACGCGAACTGTATAGAGTGTTCGGGACGAGCAGATCCCATGACACCCGCCGACGGTATCGGGGGGAGGGGGGTTATGATAGCGCGACTATGTCCGACAAAGACGCTATGGGAATCTGTCCCGATGTTCTCCATATGTCACAGGCGACGGAAACAGTACTCGACGCACAGTACGAGGCAGTCATCGACGAGGAAGTTCGGCCGGCAGTTGACGGGGAAACGTTCACTACACCCGATCCGGCAACAGGTGAGCCACTCGCCGAAATCGCGGCCGGGAAAGCGGCCGACATCGACGCGGCAGTCAGTGCTGCGACGGCGGCATTCGACGAGTGGCAAGCGCTCTCCCCGCAGGAACGTGGGCGACTCCTGAACAACCTTGCCAGTGCAATCAGAGACGACGCCGACAGACTGGCTCGACTCGAAACGCTCGACAACGGGAAACCTATCTCACACGCAAAAGCGGACGTCGAGACCTGTGCCCGCTACTTCGAATACTACGCGGGAATCGCCGACAAAATCCACGGCGACAGTATCCCGCTCACACAGGAGTATGCGGACTACACGATCCGAGAGCCACTCGGCGTCACCGCCCAGATCATCCCGTGGAACCTCCCGACGAATATTTTCGGCCGGAGCGTGGCCCCAGCGCTCGCAACTGGGAACGTCGCCGTGGTCAAACCGGCAGAGCAGACTTCGATCACGGCCATCGAAATCGCAAAGCTGGCACTCGGTGTCGGCTTCCCATCCGGCGTCCTCAACGTTGTTCCGGGCCTTGGTGGCGAGGCAGGCGCGGCACTTTCGGACCACGAGGATGTCGACGCGATCAGTTTCACCGGCTCGGTTCCCACTGGGATCGAGGTCGGTAAGACCGCGATGGACAACGTCACCAACGTCCACCTCGAACTCGGCGGAAAGAGCCCGAACGTCGTCTTTCCGGACACCGACTGGGAGACGGCACTCGACAGCACGATCAGCAGTATCTTTGCCAACGCCGGACAGGTCTGTTCGGCCGGCTCCCGCTTGCTTGTCCACGAGGACATCCACGACGAGTTCGTCGCCGATCTCGCAGAACGGGCCGAATCGCTCAGCGTCGGTCCGGGCATCGACGACAACGACATGGGCCCACTCGTTTCCCCGGAACACTTCGAGAAAGTGACCGACTACCTCGAACTCGGCCGTGAAGAAGTCGGAGAGCCAGTCACCGGCGGGAACGCTGTCGACCGAGACGGCTACTTTGTCGAACCGACGATCTTCGACAACGTTGACAACGACATGCGGATCGCACAGGAGGAGATATTCGGGCCAGTCCTGTCGGTGATCGAGTTCAGCGACGAGGACGAGGCGATCGAGATTGCCAACAACGTCGACTACGGCCTCGTCGCCGGGATCCACACCGAGAACGTCGGTCGAGCCCACCGATTCGCTCGTGACGTCGACGCCGGACAGATCTACATCAACGAGTGGTTCGCCGGCGGCGAAGAGACGCCGTTCGGTGGTTTCAAGCAGAGCGGCTTCGGCCGCGAGAAAGGCCTCGAAGCCGTCCAAAGCTACACGCAGGTAAAGAACGTCTGTGCGAACATCGAGCGTCGTATATAAACGAGCGACTATGTCTCACAGAATCGTGTTGAGGGAACGACTGACACACACAGATGTCGATGAACACTGACACTGCCAAACGATACTTCGAACTGATGGACGACCCCGACACAGGGACCGAGCAAGTGCTGAAACTGTACGCCGACAACGCAATCGTGCGCTCTCCCCGAAAGGGAACGATCCGCGGAAAAGAAGATATCGAGGCGTTCTACGACGCTAACGCCGACTTCTTCACTGGTGGCCAGCACGTGATGGAAGCGTTCCACGAGGACGGCAACGTCGTCATTTGTGAGGGAACACTTGACGGAGAGACCGTTGAGGGTCGTACCTTCGAAGGTATCGGTCTCGTCGATATCATGCGATTCGACGACGACGGCAAGATCGAAGAATTCCGTGCCTACCTCGACTACAGCGCAATTCTCACAGAGGTGCAGGAGAACCCACCGTCGTTCCGCGACGACATCCCGACACCCGAACAGTAACGTACACTGTACAGTTCGGGAGTCGGCGACCCGAGTTGCAACTTTCAGAGCGCACCTGCTGATACGATCAACGCTGCGTTCGTAGGCATCACAACGTCGCCAAACGTTGTTTCGAATTGGCACGATAGTTCGATAATACTGGAGACTAGCGCCCGTCACTATCGGTCGCGAGCGGATGCTGTGCCCGGTCCGGTCGACCCGCTGGCGACGACACCGAGTCGCTGTGGCTGACCAGAGAGGGCAATCCGTTCGCGTCCGGGCCGCTTGGAAACCGGCTTCGATCGCTTATGGAAGCAGCCGAGATGCCAATTACAGGGCGGACCATTTCATGGTACTCCCTGCGACATTCGCTCGCCACGCACCTCGCCACGCTTACGAAAACATTGAAGAGATCCGACGGCAGCTCCGCCACAAACGCATTGAGTCCACACTTCGGTACATCCAGCCGCCATACGAGACCGTTCGCGACCACCGATTGGCGACTGGTTACTACAGCGCGGAGGCGACGGTTTGGACAGGTCTCTCACGGCAGCTCGCCACCGGTGTCTATGTCGAAAGCCGGTACGTCCCAGAAGCAATTGTCGAGCAGCTGGCGTGACACTCCGTTGGAGGAGACACCAGTGCTCGGTTGGTCAGTCATCGAACCGAGCATCCCGGCGAAGCGGGGGTTCCCGCCTGTGGCCGACTCGCGCTCTGTATTCACCTATGGAAACGCTGCTGGCCGAACAATCCACGGCTGATAATAAAATGATTACGCCGTCGGAGGATCTGCGGTGACACAGCCGGCAGGCGGTCGGAACGTGTCTGCGGTGCGGTCGCTGTCTGGCGATAGCTGTGGCTCACGCTGGCCTCGGCCGGCCACTGAGGGCCGCCGGCTCGGCGGCCCTCAGCTCCCTCGTCTACGCACTCACCCCTGGTGGATCGTAGACCTCTCCCCGGTCAAGCATGTGGTAGATCGATACCAGCATCTTCCGAGCTGTTGCCACGATTGCTTTCTGTGAGTTCTTCCGACTTGCTAGCCGATCATAAAACCGGCTCAGATACTCGTCATTACAGGTGTGAACGGCAGTATTCGCAGCTTGGACGAGCAGCCATCTGACACGGCCTGATCCACGCTTCGATATGCTTCCCTCGATCCGCGAGTCGCCAGACTCGCGGATCACCGGGTTCAATCCGACGTAACTGACGACTTCCTTGTCCCGATCAAACCGGCGGATGTCGCCAACCTCTGCGTAGATCGTCAGCGCCGTGAAGTAACTCACGCCGGGAATGCTCATCAGCAGCTGGGTCTCCTTCAGAGACCCAGCGCGCTCTTCAATCGTCTCCTCAAGCTTCTGGATCTCCTCGGTGAGCGACTCGATCAAGTCGAGGTACGAGTCAAGCAACTCATCCCACGGCGTCGGGATCGAGAGTTCCCGCAGGAACTCTCGTCCCTCCACGGTTAGGGGTTTCACGTCCTCGGTGATGCCGTGATCGGAGAGCAATCCGTGGACTTTGTTGGCGTATTTGGTGCGGTTTTCGACCAATGTCTGTCGCCCGCGCACGAGTGCGCGGGCTTCCCTCACCTCCTCGGAGGGAACGTAGCTTTCAGGCACCGAGTTCAACCGGAGCATCCGCGCGAGTTCTTTGGCGTCAACGCGGTCGGTTTTCTTGTCGGTGTCCGCGATTTGATTGATCTTCTTCGGATGGGCGACGGTCACATCCAAGTGCTCAGACAGCGTATCGTGGATGTGGTAGTAGTTGGAGGTCGCCTCAAGCACGGCTTGTGCGCCGGCGTACCGCTGGGCGAGGTCGTCGAGGTTCGCGTTCTCGACGCGAACCTCTTCGACGATCTTC